>Ga0247823_10000565_pt1 | contig 31062 bp, 26 predicted proteins | sample 13C_PalmiticAcid_2_FD_192426 | JGI IMG/M metagenome (GOLD analysis project Ga0247823, IMG submission 192426) | Soil microbial communities from agricultural site in Penn Yan, New York, United States - 13C_PalmiticAcid_Day30 | ecosystem: Environmental > Terrestrial > Soil > Agricultural land...
TTTTTGGGGGTTGGGTGGGGGTGGGGGGTGACCTGCTGAGCTGGCGGCCGTGCGCGGCTTCCGACGCCGTGGCCACCCCCACCCAACCCTCCCCCATCAAGGGGGAGGGCTTTCTTGGATCTACTTCGCCCCCTTCGCGAACGCCTGGGCCTGGCCCAGCAGCCTCAGCACATTCCCGCTCCAGATCGCCTCGATGTCGGCGTCCGAATAGCCGGCGGCTTTCAGGCGGGCGGTGATCTTGGGCAGGTCGGCCACGTCTTCCAGGCCCTCGACGCCGCCGCCGCCGTCCCAGTCGGCGCCGACGCAGACGGCCTTGGCGCCGCCGATCTTCAGCACGTGGTTCATGCTGTCCATGAAGGTGTCGAAGTTGGCGCGGACCGGCGGGAACTTCTTGTCGAGTTCGGCGCGCTTCCTGGCGTAGGCCACGAAGTCGGCCTGGGTCGCGTCGTCGCCCGGTCCGCGGCCCAGGGCCTCCAGCGCCGCCTTGCGCTCCGGACTGTTGGCCGAGGCGCGCAGGTAGACCGAGTTGATGCAGATCGCCCCGCCGCTCTCGGCGATCTTCCTGATATGCGCGTCGTCGAGATTGCGCGGGTGGTCGAACACCGCCCGGGCGCCCGAGTGCGAGGCGATGACCGGGACCTTCGACAGGGCCACGGCCTGGTCCACCACATCGTCCGAGGCGTGGCTGACGTCGATCAGGACGCCCAGGCGGTTGGCCTCGGCCAGCCAGCGCAGGCCCAGCGGCGAGAAGCCGTTCCAGATCTTGCCCTTGGGGTCGGTCGAGCTGTCGGCGAACTGGTTGTTGCGGAAGTGGACCGGCCCGGCCATCCGCACGCCCGCGCCGTAGAAGGTCTGCAGCAGGGTCAGGTCCTCGCCCAGCGGCCAGCTGTTCTCGATGCTCTGGAAGGCGAACTTCTTGCCCGCCTTGTTGATGCGGATCGCATCCTCGGGGGTGTAGGCCAGCTCGAACTTGTCGCTGTGGGCGGCCACCATCTCGCGGATCTCGGTCGCGCGGGTCAGGGCGAAGTCGCGGGCCTTGCGATAGCCCTCGGCGGTCAGGTCGCCCTGGCCGGTGTAGATCACGAAGAAGCCGCCATCGAGACCACCGTCGTTCATGCGCGGCAGGTCAACCTGGCTGAAGTCCTGCGGCACGCTGTGGCGGTCGACCATGCTCCAGCCGGGCCGGGCGAAGTGCTCGGGCGTGTCGAGGTGGGTGTCGAGGGTCAGGATGCGCTCGTGCAGCGCCTTGTCAGTTTTGGAGACCGGGACCTCGGCGGCGTGGGCGGCGGCGCCCAGCAGGGCGGCCGAGCCAAGGAGGACTGACAGCAGGCGACGCATGGAACACTCCGGAACAGCTGATCCGGCCAAGCTCGGAGGAGCCGCGCCCCGCGTCAAGGATATTAGATTTTCTAGCGCCCACTTTTCGCGGATGAGCGTCAGATCAGCCCCAGCGCCTTGAAGCTGGCCACGCCGTCGCGGCCGACCACCAAGTGGTCGTGGACGGCGATGCTCAGCGCCTTGCCGGCCGAGACGATCTGCTTGGTCATCTCGATGTCGGGGCGTGACGGGGTCGGATCGCCGCTCGGATGGTTGTGCAGCAGGATCAGGTTGGAGCTGGAAAGCTCCAGCGCCCGACGCATCACCTCGCGCGGATAGACCGGCGCATGGTCGACCGTGCCGTGGTTCATCACCTCGTCGGCGATCAGCTGGTTCTTCTTGTCGAGGAAAAGCACCCGGAACTGCTCGCGGGACTCGTTGGCCAGGGCGACCCGCACATAGCCCAGCAGCGCCGTCCAGGACGAGATCACCGGCCGCTTGGTGATGCCTTCGCGCCCCGCCCGCAGGGTGGCCTCGTGCAGGATCTTCAGGTCCACCGCCGCCGTCTCGCCGACGCCGGGCACGGTCTTCAACTCCTCGACGGTGGCGCCCAGCACGCCGGCGAACGAGCCGAACCGACCCAGCAACGCCTTGGCCAGCGGCTTGACGTCGCCGCGCGGCAGGCTGCGGAAGAGATAGAGCTCGAGCAGTTCATAGTCAGGCAGGGCCGCCAGGCCGCCGGCCCTGGCCCGCTCGCGCAGGCGCTCGCGATGTCCGGCGTGATGGGCGGCGGCGAGGGCGGCCTTGCTCGGCTTGCCGGCCTTATCCGCCTGGAGCGCGCGCGGCGCGGCCTCCGACACCTTCAAGGACTTGCCGCTGACCATCGCGCCCCTCTGCGAGAGAGCGATTAGAGCTTAGCAATCATAAGTTGTCGAGGGCGCGCAAACGCCCTCGACGCAAAGAGCGGATCAGAACGCCGGGACGACCGCGCCCTTGTACTTCTGCGCCATGAACGCCTTCACCTCGGGCGAGGTCAGGGCCTTGGCCAGCTTGGCCACGCGCGGGTCCGAAGCGTTGTCCGGGCGGGTGACCAGGAAGTTCACATAGGGGCTGGTCTTGTCCTCGATCAGCAGGGCGTCCTTGGCGGGGTCGAGCTTGGCGTCCAGCGCGTAGTTGGTGTTGATCACCGCCAGGTCCACCTGGTTCAGCACGCGCGGCAGGGTCGCCGACTCAAGCTCCTTGAACTTCAGGCCCTTCGGGTTGGCGGTGATGTCCTTCAAGGTCGAGACCGGGTTGGACGGGTCCTTCAGCGTGATCAGGCCGTTCTTGTTCAGCAGCAGCAGGGCGCGGCCGCCGTTGCTGGGTTCGTTGGGGATGGCCACGGTGGCGCCGGCCGGCAGCTCGGCGATCGCCTTGACCTTCGAGGAATAGGCGCCCAGCGGCTCGATGTGCACGCCGGCCACCTTGACCAGGCCCCAGCCGCGGTCGGCGTTGACGGTGTCGAGATAGGGGCCGGTCTGGAAGTAGTTGGCGTCCAGGTGTTTCTCGGCCAGTTGCACGTTGGGCTGGACGTAGTCGTTGAACACCTTGACGTCGAGCTTCAGGCCTTCGGCCGCCAGCTTCGGCTTGATGAACTCCAGGACCTCGGCGTGCGGCACGGCGGTGGCGCCGACCACCAGGGTGTCGGCCGCCGACGGCGCGGGCTGGCGGCTGCAGGCGGCCAGCAGGGCGAAGGCGGCGAGGCTGACGAGTGCGGCGCGGCGGGCGACCATGAACGGCTCCGATAAGTCGATAATTCCGGGAGGGTATTGCGCACAAACGCCGCCGATGCGGAATCAGTTTTCCTGGGGCGGGGAAGAGCGCGACGCCGCCTCAGTCGTCGTTGGCCGGGTCCTCGGGTCCCTGGATCGTCCAGTTCGACACGAAGTCGGGGTTCTCCAGCACCTCGCCGTTGGCCAGGGTGTAGGTCCCCGGCTGGGCCGACCGGATGTTCGAGGTCTGCGGCGGCAGCAGATAGGTGTCGCCGTCCTCTTCCTTCGTCAGCAGGTCGACGAGGATGCCCTCTTCCGGATCGGCCGACAGGATGACGCCGTGGAACTGCTCGACGTCCTCGATCTCGCCGTCGGCGTCGAGGAAGGTCAGGCCCACCAGGATGATGCGGCCCGGCAGGGTGTCGGCCAGCGCCTGGTCCCAGTGCTCGGGCGGCGGGGCGGAAAGGATTTCATCGGTCATTCGGGGTTCTTAAGGCCGCGCTCGCCGCCTCGCAATCACCCCAGGCGCTTGGCCCGCGTCAGGTTCAGCGGCGCATAGCCGGCGGCGGCGAAGAAGGCCTGGGCGCCGGCGTTGGCGGCCCAGGCGTCCAGCACGACGGTTTCCAGCCCCAGCGCCCTCGCCTCCCCCTCCAGCACATCGAGCAGGGCCGCGGCGATCCCCCGGCGGCGGAACGCCGGATCGACCGCCAGGTGGTGCAGGTAGAACCGCCGGCGGGCCAGGGCGAAGGGCGTCTCGGCGCGGTCCTGGATTTCGGCCCAGCCATAGCCGGCCGCCGCGCCGTCGACCTCCGCCAGCAGCAGACGATGGGCCGGCTGGTCCAGCACCCCGCGCAGGAAGCTCGCCAGTTCGACCGGATCGACGGCGGGCTTGAAGATCTCGGGCGACAGGGCCGCGTGCAGGGCTTGCACGCGGGCGTTCAACGCGACCAGGGCCGGGATGTCGGTGTCGACGGCGGGCCTGATCGCGATGGAACTCATCGGTGCGAGACCTTCCGGACCACCGTGTCGCCGACCATCTGCAACACCTGCACCAGGATCAGCAGAAGCACCACGGTGACCACCATGACGTCGGTCTGGAAGCGCTGGTAGCCGAAGCGGATGGCGAGATCCCCCAGCCCCCCGGCCCCGACCACCCCGGCCATGGCCGTGTAGGAGACCAGCGCGATGGCCGTCACCGTCGCCCCGGCGATGATCCCGGGCATGGCTTCGGGCAGCAGCGCGCCCAGCACCACCTGGCGACGCGTGGCGCCCAGGGCGAAGCTGGCCTCGACCACGCCCTTGTCGACCTCGCGCAGGGCCGTCTCGACCAGGCGAGCGTAGAAGGGCGCGGCCCCCACAACCAGCGGCGGGATGGCGCCGGCCACGCCCAGCGAGGTGCCGACCAGCAGCACCGTCAGCGGGATCATCACGATCAGCAGGATCACGAACGGCACCGAGCGCAGGATGTTGACCAGCAGGCCCAGGCCCGCGTGCGCGGCCTTGTTCTCCAGCATCTGGCCCTTGCCGGTCAGGAACAGGATCACGCCCAGCGGCAGACCCAGGATCACGGTCAGGGCCATGGAGCCGCCAAGCATGGTCAGGGTGTCGATCGTGGCCAGGCCGATGTCGGCCCAATCGATGTTGGAAAACAGGCTCATCGGGCGGCCTCCAGACGATCCACCCGCACGTCGGCGGCCTCGAAGCGGGCGATGGCGGCCTCGACGTCGCCGCCGGTCAGGGCCAGGGTCAGCTGGCCGTACGGCGCGTCACGCAGCTTGTGGATGCGGCCGCCGAGGATCGAATAGTCGACGCCGGTCTCGCGGGCCACCGCGCCCAGAACCGGCTTGTAGGTGGCCTCGCCCTTGAAGGTCAGGCGCACCAGCACCCCCGCCGGCAGGGCGGTCTCGGACGCGTCCTCCGCCTCGCCCACGAAACGACGGGCGGTGTCGCTGGCCGGGTGAAGGAACACCTCTTCCACCGGCCCCTGCTCGACCACGCGGCCGCCCTCCAGCACCGCCACCCGGTCGCAGACACGGCGCACGACGTCCATCTCGTGGGTGATCAGCACGATGGTGAGGCCAAGCTCGCGATTGAGGTCGGAGATCAGGGCCAGGATCTGCTCGGTGGTCTCCGGATCGAGCGCGCTGGTGGCCTCGTCGCACAGCAGGACCTTCGGCGCCGTGGCCAGGGCCCGGGCGATGCCGACGCGCTGCTTCTGGCCACCCGACAGCTGGGCCGGATACTTCGTCGCGTGGTCCGAAAGGCCCACCCGCGCCAGCAACTCGGCCGTCCGCGCCTTGATCTGCGCCGGCTCGCGCCCGGCCAGCTTCAGCGGGAAGGCGACGTTCTGCTCGACCGTCTTGGACGACAGCAGGTTGAAGTGCTGGAAGATCATGCCGACGCGGCGACGCAGGGCCCGAAGCCCCGCGACGTCCAGCGCCGCCACGTCGTCGCCATCGACGATGATCTTGCCGCCGGTGGGCAGTTCCAGGCCGTTGATCAGGCGGATCAGGGTGGACTTGCCGGCGCCCGAGGCGCCGATGACCCCGAACACCTCGCCTTGCGCGACCTCGAGCGAGGCCTCGCGCAAGGCCGCATGACCGGTCGCTCCGCGCGCGGCGGCATAGGTCTTGGATACGGCTTCGAAACGGATCACCGGCGGCAGGTCCCTACTTCGCGGCCGGAGCGACGGCGGCCGGCACGGCCGCGCGCGGCGGGGCGTTCTTGACGTAGCGGTCCATCCAGTCGGTCATCTCCCACAGGGTGTGCATCACCGACTCCCGGGCGCGATAGCCGTGGGCCTCATAGGGCAGCACGGTGTAGCGCACGGTGCCCCCCGCCCCCTTCAGCGCGGCGTAGAAGCGCTCGCTCTGGATCGGGAAGGTGCCGGAGTTGTCGTCCGCCTCGCCGTGGATCAGCAGGATCGGCTCATTGACCTGCTTCACATAGGTGAAGGGGCTCATCTTCGTATAGGTGTCGGTGGCCTGCCAGTAGGTGCGCTGCTCCGACTGGAAGCCGAACGGCGTCAGGGTGCGGTTGTAGGCGCCCGACCGCGCGATGCCGGCCCGGAAGAGATCGCTGTGAGCCAACAGGTTGGCGGTCATGAACGCGCCGTAGCTGTGGCCGCCCACGGCGATGCGGTCGCGGTCGGCCACGCCCAGGGCCACCACCGCGTCGACGGCGGCCTTGGCGTCGGCGGTCAGCTGCTCGACATAGCTGTCGTTGGGCTCGGCGCCGTCCTTGCCGATGATCGGCATGCCCGGGCCGTCCAGCACCGCATAGCCCTGGGTCAGCAGGAACAGGTGGCTGGCGCCGCCCGGACGGGTGAAGCGGTTGCCCGCGTCCACCGTCTGGCCGGCCACCGAGGCGTCGGTGAACTCTTCCGGATAGGCCCACATCAGCATCGGCAGCGGACCGTCGCGGGTCTTGTCGTAGCCGGCCGGCAGGTAGAGGTCGCCCGACAGCTTCACCCCGTCGGGACGGCTGTAGGTGATGGTCTGCTTGGTGACGCCGGCGAACTGCGGGGCGCGGTCGACGAACTTGGTCAGCGCCTTGCCGTTGCCGCCCTTGAGGGGTTTGACGAAGTAGTTGGGAACCTCGTCCTTGCTCTCGCGGCGGGTGATCAGGGTCTTGCCGGCCTCGTCGGCCAGGGCCACCGGCGCCTCGTAGTACGGGGCCTTGGCCTGCCACAGGCGCGCGGTCTTGCCGTCGGCCAGGTTCATCACGCCCACGAAGGGGAACTCGCCCTTGGCGCTCGCGCCGTCGCCGGAAACGAACACGCCCTTGCCGTCGGGCGTGAAGTGCAGCACCGCCTCGCCCTTGGCGTTGCGGCGGCTCAAGAGACTGCCCGGGTCGTTGTAGCGGTCCTGGTAGTTGCGCTCGACCAGCAGGCGGGGGGCGCCGGGCTTGGACGGATCGATGGCCAGGCGCTTTTCCTTGCGGTTGTCGAACCAGCGGCCGGTGACCACGGCGAAGTCGTCGCGGCCCCAGCTGATCCCGGCATAGCGCAGGTCCAGGTCGACCAGCGTCGTCGGCGCGGCCTCGAACGGCGCGGCCTGCATCAGCACGCGGTCGTGGATCTCGACCTTCTTCTTGGGATCGCCGCCGTCCTGGGCCTCGGCCCAGACCAGGGTCGAGGGCGCGTCGCTGCGCCATTGCGGGCTGCGCGGACCGGCCACCACCGCGTCGAAGGCCGACGACAGGTTGTCGGCCAGCGGGCGGTCGACCAGGGTCTTGACCGGCTTGCCGCCGACGGCGTCCAGCACCTGGATCTCGGTGGGGAAACGAGCGGCCGGCACCAGATAGCTGTAGGGACGCTTCAGGGCCGTCACCAGCAGGTAGCGGCCGTCGGGCGAGACCGAGAAGCCGTTGATCACGCCGGGGGCGCCCACCGGGGTCGCCGCGCCGTCGGCCAAGGCCACGCGGGTCAGTTGGCTGGTGAAGTAGTGGTCGAACAGCGCCTCGTCATGGGCGTCGCCCAGCAGGTCCTGATAGGTGCGGATGGCGGCGGTGCGCCCCGCCGACTGCTGGACGATCGGGCCCTCGGGGGCCGCCGGCTCGGCCGGGGCCGCGCCGCGGCCCGCCGGGATCTGGCGCACCAGGAAGCCGCTGTCGTCGGGCAGCCAGTCATAGCTGCCGCCGAAGGCCGCGTTCAGCACCGGGCCGGTCAGCTTGCGCGCCGTCGCGGTCTTCAGGTCGGCGACCCACAGCTCAAGGCCCGTCGGGGCCTCCATCACGAAGGCCAGGCTCTGGCCGTTCGTCGACCAGCGGGTCTCGATGAAGCGCGCGCCCTTGGGCAGAACGACCTCGCGCACCGCGCCGGTCTTCACGTCCTCGAAGGAGAGGCTGTTCATCCAGGTGGTTCGGGCCTCGATCGGGCCGTTGGTGCGCGGATTGATGCGGTAGCCGCCCAGCCGCAGGATCGGATCGGCCACGGCCCGGATCGGCGGCAGGTTCTCGCGGCCCAGCAGGGCCAGCGTCTTGCGCTCGGGACTCAGGCTGACGCCCGGCGTCGGCGCGGCGTCGAGGATCTGGGCGATCGGCGCCGGCGGCGTCCGATAAGCCTCGCCGGCGATGGCGGCGGTCGCGCCACAGGCCATAACCGCCAGCACGGCGGTCGAAGCCAGCGCCACGGCGCGGCGACGGAATTGGGTGTCGAACATCAAAGCCCCCGGGGAACGCGTAGAGGGGCAGCAATAAGCGCGCTTACGGCTCAGGTGAACGGGAAAGTGTGGGGCGAGCGGGATATCGGCGGTTGGGTTTTGCTGTAATCAACTCTGATGATCAAACGCTGAGGGCGGAAGGCCTAGCTACTTCGCCCCAAGGCGTCGGCAGCGCGCTTCAGGGCGGTGGCTACAGCAACCTCGTCGCTGCGAACCGTCCGCTGTCGATTGCCGATGGCCTCCTGAAACAGCTTTGATGAGCAGTAATAGTCAATTGTAGATCGACCAGGCCTGTAACCGGACCCATACCAAATAAGAGACATAGTATCAACGCCAGACGGAGTTGCTACAAAGGCATCCATTGCTTTTCTCACAAAACTGTTCTGGGGATACACAATTTGTGCAAAATATATAGGGGCAAGCGAGTATGTTCTACCAAGAAGCCTACCCTGCTCAATACTTTCTTTAATTATCATGCCAACCTTGTCACGATAGCGCGCAGTCTCACCCCTACTAAGGAACCATTCATTTTCGCGGGCCGGGGCAGATCCAGCCAGGCCATATGTATACAAGTGTGGTCGAAGCAGAGCCGGCAGCAGCGACAGCTCCTGCTCTTCTACTAGGCGAGCTGTCATTGCTGCAAAGCCAGGCCTGAGCGATCCATTGTGGGCGCAGGCCCGAAAGATGATACCTTGAGCCTCGTCGACGACATCCTTTTGAACTGGATACTCGGTCAGCGGGTTGTCATTTGGCTTGGTAAGAAAGTCGGCGAGTCCCAACCAAAAACCCAGACTGACGCTCGGCAGTTCGCTGACAACACCGTCCAGACGGTCAATCAGAGAATTAAGCCGCCCGGTCGTTTGAAGCTTCTGGAGCTCAGAGAAGGCATCGGGTCGATCAAGTGCGAGCAAGGCTTCCGCATCACTACGGCTGAAATCACCCGGCACTAAACCAAGGCGCAATGTCGTGAGAAGCGGACGGCGGAAGGTCAGAGCTCCCGGTAATGGGGTTTCATTGCGAGGTACGTCGGTCAGAATTGGGAACAACCTGAACAGAAGCTCTTCAGCACCCTTCGCTGCGAGTTCGGTCAGGATTGGCGTAATCCATTCGCCTCGGGCGTTGGGCTTAACCATGGATCGACGCTGAAGCTCACGACTATCAATGGCATTGTAGACGATCCGCTCCGGTTCTCGCTTAATTCTCTCAATCAACTGAGGATGTTTTGACAGCAGTGCAGAATAACCAAGCAGTTCTACCCAAGCCACTTCGTGACCAACCATTCCATAGAGTGCTTGAAACGCCCCACACAGGCGCTTGATATCACGTGGCGTGTCGAGGTAACCGCTATTCAATATCACAATCATAGCGCCGTATTCACTGGTATCGATAGAGAGCGGCTGCCCACGACGATCTCTGAGGTCCATGCGAACAATTTCTTCGCGAAGTAGCAATGCTCGCTCTGCAGGGATCTGGATTGGCAATGGCACCTGGAGCTGAACAATTTTCTCCAAGTACGCTCGACCGCGCTCGATCGAGGATCGCCCAAGAGCCTGAACCACTCGATCAACATCGTAGGCCAGCACGAACGACACCCTTGGAAAATCGATAACCGCGCGCACCAACTGCGCCACGGTGAGGATTTCGGCGTCCTCGACCCGGTCCAGCTCGTCTATTAGGACGACGATCGGGACCTCCACTTCCGACAGCGTATTAACCAAGGCGGCTCGAACCGAGCTGAGCGATCCTTCACTCGACAGAACCTTGCTAGCGGCCTTGAAGCCTCCTTGGATCGCGCTCCCAAGGCCGGGAACAACGAGATTAATTCCCGGCGACAGCACCTCACCATAGCTGGTCAGCTGCTTAGCGACCTTCTTCAAGCCCGACGCGGTCTTAGCCTTCTCGTTCACTGCAAACGTCAACTCAGCCATAAACTGGCTGATGAGGTCGCTACTACCTGAGACTAACCAAGGATCGAAGCGAACTATGACGGTGTCTGGATTGTCGAGAAGGAGCCTCTCCTCGATCATGTTGAGGATAGAACTCTTCCCACTGCCCCATGGCCCAGTCACTCCAAGAACGACTCCGGTGGAGGCCTTCTTAGTCTTGTCAACAATCGCATCGCAGAGACGCCCAACGAACGGCTTGCGATCGAGCCTGTCCTCCGCCAGTGTCGCGATCGCGCGTTCCGATTTTCCGAACATGGTGAGCCCCACTTGCAATTGCTTGACCTTGCTTTGAGCTGCCTGCTCAAGCCCGTTAGAGTGGCAACTCACACTCGTGGGCTGAAAGCGAGGCTTCGAAACCGAAGCCTTAAGCCAAAAGCGGCTCTCAAAACGCTCTACCGCCTCACCACCGCCCCGCCCTTCATCACGAACACCGGCTTTTCCAGCACGGTCACGTCCGTGAGCGGATCGCCCGACACCGCGATCAGGTCGGCGTAGCGGCCGGCGGTCACCTGGCCCAGGTCCTTCTCGCGGCCCAGGGCCTGGGCGGCGTTGACCGTGGCGGCCTGGATGGCTTGCAGGGGCGTGGCGCCGTAGCGGACCATCACCGCGAACTGGCGGGCGTTGTCGCCGTGGGGATAGACCCCGGCGTCGGTGCCGTAGATCATCTTCACCCCGCCCTTGAGGGCCTTGCGGAAGTTCTCGCGCTGGGCCTCGGCGATGTCGCGGTCCTTGCGCAGGTTGTCCTCTAGCACACCGTTCTTGCGGCCTTCGGACTGGGTGTAGTCGGTGTTGTAGATGTCCATCGAGAACCAGGTCCCCTTCTGGGCGGCCAGCCTGATGCCCTCGTCGTCGACGAGGCTGGCGTGCTCGATGGTGTCGATGCCGGCGCGGATGGCCTCCTTGATGCCGGCCCCGCCATGGGCGTGGGCGGCGACCTTGAGGCCGGCCATGTGGGCCTCGTCGGCCACGGCCTTCATCTCGTCATAGGTCAGCTGCTGCTGGCCCGGCTCGTCGCCGCGCGAGAAGACGCCGCCGGTGGCGCAGATCTTGATCACCTGGGCGCCGTACTTCTTCAGCGTGCGCACCGCCTTGCGGGCCTCGTCGGGGCTGTCGATGTTGTAGGGCGCCTTCTGGTCCATCGACGGCGGGAAGAAGGTGCTGTCGCAGTGCCCGCCGGTGGCCCCGATGGCGTAGGTGGCGGTGACGACCCGCGGGCCGGGCGTGACCCCCTCGTCGATCGCCTCGCGCAGGCCCACGTCGTTGAAGCGATCGGCGCCGACATTGCGCACGGTGGTGAAGCCGGCCTCCAGCGTGGCCTTGGCGTTGGCGGTCTGGGTCACGCTCCAGAAGGCGTCGCTGAACTGCAGGGAATTGTAGCCGCCATAGACCGGCGAGGCGTCGAGATGCACGTGCATGTCGATCAGGCCCGGCAGCAGGGTCGCGCCCGGCAGGTCGACAGCCTCGGCGTCAGGGGGGATCGCGAAATCGCCGGCCTTGCCGACGGCGGTGATCCGGCCGGCGACCACCAGCACCACCGGCTTGTCGACATAGCGCCCGGTGGCGACGTCGAGCAGCCGCGCGGCGGTGACGACCTTGGTCTCGGCGGCGTGCGCGGCGCTTGCGGCCAGCGCCAGGGCGACCGCCAGGGTCGAAATCGTCGGTCCACGCATCCGGTCGGCCTCGCTTCAAGTTGCAGGCGAGGACGCTAGAGCGTGACCGTGAAAGTGGAAAGGGCGGCCGCGCACGGCGACCGCCCCTTTTTCGTCAGGCCTTGAAGAAGGCCAGCAGGTCCGGGTTGATGATCTCCGGATGGGTCGTGCACATGCCGTGCGGCAGGCCCTTGTAGACCTTCAGCTCGCCCTTCTTGACCAGCTTGGCCGACAGCAGCGCCGAGTCGGCGATCGGCACGATCTGGTCGTCGTCGCCGTGCATCACCAGCACCGGCACGTCGACCTTCTTGAGATCGTCGGTGAAGTCGGTCTCGGAGAAGGCCTTGATGCAGTCGTAGTGGGCCTTGACGCTGCCGGTCATGCCCTGGCGCCACCAGTTCCAGATCACGCCCTGGTCGACCTTCGCGCCCGGACGGTTGAAGCCGTAGAACGGGCCGGCCGGCACGTCGTAGAAGAACTGGGCGCGGTTGCCGGCGGTGGCGGCGCGGAAGCCGTCGAACACCTCGATCGGCAGGCCGCCCTTGTTCTTGTCGCTCTTGACCATGATCGGCGGCACCGCGCCGATCAGCACGGCCTTGGCCACGCGGCCCGGCTTGGCGCGGGCGACGTAGTGGATCACCTCGCCGCCGCCGGTCGAGTGGCCGACGTGGATGGCGTTCTTCAGGTCGAGGTGGTCGGTCAGGGCCGCGACGTCGGCGGCGTAGGTGTCCATCTCGTTGCCGGTGTCGGTCTGGGTCGAACGGCCGTGACCGCGGCGGTCATGGGCGATCACCCGGAAGCCCTGGGCGTAGAAGAACATCATCTGGTTGTCCCAGTCGTCGGCCGTCAGCGGCCAGCCGTGGTGGAACACGATCGGCTGGGCGGTCTTGGGACCCCAGTCCTTGTAGTAGATCTGCACGCCGTCCTTGGTCGTGACGAAACCGCTGCTCATGGTCTTGGCTCCTGGGGTAGGGCTCGCGGGCGAGGCCGCGGCGAAGGTCGGGGCGACCGCGAAAGCCGCCAGGCCGAGGCCGACGGCGAGGACGTCCCGGCGCGAGGCGCCGTCGTCGGAAGATTGGGTGGTCATCGGTCGCCCTCTGCATCGAACAATCCGGGGCGCGTTTCGTTGCGGCCCCGAGCCCGTGCAAGGTGGCCCAGCGCGCTTCATGGGGCTTGAACGTATCGCGCGACCGCTGGGACGAACGCGCCGGGACGTTGGATTGATGTGGCGCGTCCCCAAAACGCCCGTCATTCCCGCCCGTGTGGCGCGAACCCCTCTATCAGCCGCAAGGGCGGGAGGGACGGCGTGCACAGCACGCCGCTGGCGCTTTCACTTGCGAGCGGAACCAGAGGTTCCCGCCACAAGGGCGGGAATGACGGGAGAAATATTGCACCGCTACTCGGCGCGGGGCAGCACCAAGCCCACGCGCAGGCCCGGGCCCATGCCGTTGTATTCGCCCGGCCCCTCGGCCAGCTCCAGCCGGCCGCCGTGCGAGGCGGCGACGGCCTGCACCAGCGACAGGCCAAGGCCCGCGCCAGGCTCGCTGCGGCTGTTCTCCAGGCGCACGAAGCGCTGGACCACGCGGGCGCGGTCTTCCTCGGGCACGCCCGGTCCGGTGTCGGTGACCGAGAACTCCAGCTCGCCCGACGAGCGGCGGCGCAGGCGCAGCATGATCGCCCCGCCCTCGGGCGTGTACTTGATGGCGTTGTCGAGCAGGTTGGCCAGGGCCTGGGCGATGAACTCGCGGTTGCCGCGCAGGGACAGGGCCGGGGTGATCTCGGCCTTGAAGTCCAGGCCCTTGTCCTCGCACGAGAACTCGTAGAGCTCGGCCATGTCGGTGGCCAGGTCGCTGGCCTCGAAGGTCTTCTGATCGGGGGCCTGGCCGGCGGCCTGCAGGCGGGCGATGGCCAGCACGGCGTTGAAGGTCTTGAGCACGCCGTCGGCGTCGGCAAGGGCCGTCTCGAGCGCCGCCACCGGGTCGCCCTTGCCGTTCTCGGCGTCGATCAGGGCCACTTCCATGCGGGCGCGAAGGCGGGTCAGCGGGCTGCGCAGGTCGTGGGCGATGGCGTCGCCGGCGTGGCGCAGGCCGCCCATCAGGCGCTCGATGCGGTCGAGCATGTCGTTCAGGCCCTCGGCCAGCTCGTCGTACTCGTCGCGGGCGCCGCGGATCTTGGCCCGGGCGTGCAGGTCGCCGCCGCGCACGGCGTTCACCACGTCCACAAGCCCCTGCATGCTGCGGCTGACGTTGCGGCTGATCAGCACCCCGCCGGCGAGGCCCAGGATGATGACCAGCGCGCCTGCGCCCCACAGGGCGCGGACGATCTTCATCACATAGCCCTGGGACTCGGCGACGTCGGCGCCGACGAACAGGATCTCGCCGCCCGCCAGGCGCTCCTGCACGCCCCGGGCCGAGCGCCGCACGGCGGCGCCGTCGAGGTCGGTCTCGGTCAGGGTGAAGCTGCGCCAGGTCGGCCCCGACCCGGTGAAGTCGTCGATCGGCGACTCCTCGATCGAGCCGGTGATCCGCTTGCCGGCCTTGTCGGCGAAGTAATAGAGGAACGGCCGCTCGCCGATGGCCCGCTCGACCAGGGTCTGGTTCAGGGCGTTGACCCCGCCCTGGCGATAGGCCGCCTCCAGGCTCTCCATCTCGCGGGTGATCTCGGCGTCGGCGCGCCGATCCACCTCGCCGGCGGTGGCGATGTAGATATAGCCGAGGAACGCCGTCGCCGCCGCCGCGAACAGGGCCAGGAACAGCAGGGTGAGCCGGAAAGGCGTCGAGCGAACGAGGCGCGGCAGGCGCATGGATCAGGTCTTCTTACCGATCAGAGCGTCGAGGTCACGCCGGCCGTCCAAGACCCGCAGCACTTCGACGCCGCCCGATATCGGGCGATAAACAATGATCCACGGCTTGACGCTGTGAACGCGCGCGCCGCGGCGTGTGGCCCGGCCAAGGTGCGGAAAAGCCGCCAGGTTTGGCAAGGCCGCCTCCAGTCTTCTCAGCACCGAAGATGCAGCCGAAAGCCCGTTGTCGGAGACGACCTGACGAAAGATGTCGCGAAGGTCCGCCTCAGCCTTGGCCGTGGTGACGAAACGCGGCGGCACGGTGGACGGGTCAGGCCTTGCGCTGGACTTGAAGAAACCGCGAGGTCTCCTCTGCAATCAGCTTTTCCACATCAAGCACCGAGCGCTCACCGCCCTGGGCGTCCGCCTCCGCGACGAGCGCCTCTAGCGCATCCTCGTTCCGCAAGAGCCAGGCATCGAGGTCCGCCCCGGAGAGCTCCGGATCGGTGGCGACGTCCTTGGTGAAAGGCTTGGACGGCTTGTTCATGGCGCTCAGCCTAACACGGGTCCGGCGGACCGCCTACGGATCGAGCCGGTAGCCCGCCCCGCGCACGGTCTGCAGCATGGCCCTGTCGAACCCCTTGTCGATCTTGGAGCGCAGGCGGGAAATGTGCACGTCGATGACGTTGGTCTGCGGGTCGAAGTGGTATTCCCACACCTTCTCCAGCAGCATGGTGCGGGTCACCGACTGGCCGGCGTGGCGCATCATGAACTCCAGGAGTTGAAACTCTCGGGGTTGCAGGTCGATCTCCTTGCCCTGGCGATGGACCGTGCGATTGATGAGGTTCATCTCGAGCTCGCCGACCTTCAGGGTCGTGGCGACGGCGCCCGTCTCGCGACGGCGCGACAGGGCCTCGACGCGGGCGATCAGTTCGGGAAAGGCGTAGGGCTTGACCAGGTAGTCGTCGGCGCCGGCCTTCAGGCCGTCGACGCGGTCGCCCACCTCGCCCAGGGCCGACAGGAACAGCACCGGCGTCTGGTCGCCCTCGCGGCGCAGGGTCGAGACCACCTCGACGCCGTTCTTCTTGGGCATCATGCGGTCGACGATCAGCACGTCGAAGCCGCCCTTGCCGGCCTCGACCAGGCCGGCCTCGCCGTCGGGCGCGTGGACGCAGGCGTAGCCGGCTTCGGTCAGGCCATGGGACATAGCGCCAGCGGCCTCGAGATCGTCCTCGATAATCAGAATACGCATCAGCCAACCCCTCGTGCGCCGACAGAGAACAATCGACGTTCTCCCGATTCTATCGACCGGCGCGATAGTTGGCGACTGGATACCGGCTTCGCGCGCGACCGTCCCTTAAACCTTGGTCACATACGAAAAGCCCCGCCTCGATTTCTCGAGGCGGGGCTGATCGTTCACGATGGAAGGACCGCTTAGGGAGCGATCTTGATCGCGATGATGGTCGGGCGGCCGGCGCGGATGATGCGCAGGTTGACGCTCGGGCGCTGCAGCTTCTTGGCGGCCTCGATCGCGGCGTTGACCTCGCCGATCGTGACGACCTGTTCGCCGTTGATGCTGCTGATCACGTCGCCCTTGCGCAGGCCCTTCTCGCCGGCGTCGGACGTGGCCTTCACGCTGTCGATCAGCAGGCCCTTGACGCTGCTGTCGATGCCGTTGGCCTTGCGGGCCGCGTCATCGAGAGGCGACAGGCTCATGCCCAGGGCCTCGGCCTTGGGGGCCGCCGGCTTGGCCGGAGCGGCCTTGTCGCCGCCGTCCTCGTTGTCGTTGTCGGCCAGTTCCTTCTCGGTCGGGCGCACGCCCGAGCGGATCTCGACGGTGCGGGGCTTGCCGCCGCGCAGCACGGCCAGCTTGATGACCTCGCCCGGACGGGCCTTGGCCACTTCGCGGGTCAGTTCCGAGCCGCTCTTGATCGCCACGCCGTTGACGCTGGTGACCACGTCTTCGGGCATCAGGCCGCCGCGCTGGGCAGGACCGCCCGGCACCAGGTCGGCGACGATGGCGCCCTTGGTGCCGGCCAGGCCTTGCGCCTCGGCCATCTCGCTGGTGAACGGCTGGATCTGGGCGCCGATATAGCCGCGCACGACCTTGCCGCCGTTGATCAGCTGCTTGGCGGTGGCCTCGGCCACGTCGGCCGGAATGGCGAAGCCGATGCCCACCGAGCCGCCGGTCGGCGAGAAGATCGCCGTGTTCACGCCGATCACCCGACCGTAGATGTCGAACGACGGACCGCCCGAGTTGCCGCGGTTGATGGGGGCGTCGATCTGGATGTAGTCGACGAACTGCGAGGAGTTGTCGCCCAGGTCGCGACCATAGGCCGAGATGATGCCGGCGGTGGCCGTGCCGCCCAGGCCGAACGGGTTGCCGATGGTGATCACCCAGTCGCCGACGCGCGGACGGGCCTGGTTCTCGAAGTTCACGAACGGGAACGCCGCGCCCTTGGCCTGCGGGTCGATCACCTTGATCACCGCCAGGTCGGTGCTTTCGTCACGCCCCACCACGGTGGCCTTCAGTTCGCGGCCGTCCTTCATGACGACGTTGATGCCGTCGGTGTCGGCGTCGGCCACCACGTGGTTATTGGTGACGATGTAGCCGTCGGCCGAGATGAAGAAGCCCGAGCCCGAGGACTGCTGCTTGGGCGCGGCTTGCGCGTCCTCACCTTCCTCGCCCGGCTTCTGGCCGCGCGGCACGATGTCGAACGGCAGGCCTTCGAGGCCCGGAATGCGAAGGCGGGCCTTGGGATCGGCCTTCGAGGTCACGTCGATCTGCACGACGGCCGGCGAGACCTTCTCGAAGATGTCGGCGAAGGACAGCGGCGCGCCGGGCGGCGGGGCGAACATCGGGGCGCTGGTCGCCGAAGCGCGCACCAGCGACGGCTCCTGCTCGGCCGCGCCGGCCGGTCCCATGCGCATGCCCACGCCGGCCAGGGCGGCGCAAGCAACGCCGGCCCCTGCGACGGCGCCAACAATAAATCCTGACTTCCGAGCAGCCATCTTTCGTCTTTCCTCACCCACGACGCTCCGCGCCGGGTTCTCGAACAGAACCTAGTTGCACCAGCAATTCGTGCAACGGTTCCAGGATTATCTTTCCTTCATCCTCGCGGCGCTTCTTGCGGCCTCATCAGGGCGCAATCGTGTCATTCGCCCTCGAGTAGTCCCTTCAGCCGCGCTTCTTCCTCCGCCGACAGCGCTTCAGGCCCGGCTTCCGGAACCCGCCGACGCCGCAGCAGCGCGACCATCAGCCCCCCGCCGGCCAGCAGAACCACCAACGGCGTAAGCCAAAGCACCGCGTTTCCAGCCGAAAACGGCGGCTTCAGCAGCACGAATTCGCCGTAGCGCTCCGTCAGGAACGCACGGATCTGCGCGTCGCTCCGCCCCTGCTTCACTTGGTCGCGCACCAGCAGACGCAGGTCGCGGGCCAGAGCGGCCTCCGAGTCGTCGATGGACTCGTTCTGGCAGACCAGGCACCGCACTTCCTTGAACAGATCGCGCGCCCTGGCCTCCTGGGCGGGGTCGGGCAGGCGTTCGGAAGGGTCGGACGCGGCGGCCATGCAGGCGATGGCGGCGATGGCCAAGGCGAGGGTGCGGAAAGTCTTCACGCCTCGGCTCCCTTGGCTTTACGGCCCACTCCCATCCGCAGCCGACGGTCCGACAGCGAGACCACGCCGCCCAGGGCCATCACCAGCGGTCCCAGGAAGATCAGCCGCACCCACGGATTGACATAGGCCCTCACCAGCCAGGCCGGCTGGCCGTTGGCGCCGGCCCGGCGCTCGCCGATGACGACATAGAGATCGTCCAGGCCGCGCGGGCACAGCGCCACCTCCGAGGTGGTCTGGCCGCCGGTGGGGAAGAACCGCCGCTCGGGCTGGGCGGTGCAGACAAGCCCCCCGCCCTGCTTCTCGATCCGCACGATCCCCCGCTCGGCCAGGTAGTTGGGGCCTTCCAGCGTGCCGACATCGGTCAGGGTAAGCACATAGCCGCCCAGCTCGAACCCGCCGCCGACCGACAGCGCCTGGGCGGTCTCCACCTTCCAGGCGGTCTCGAAGCTGGCGCCCAGCACGAACAGGCCAAGGCCTGCATGGGCGATGGTCGTGCCCCAGGCCCCGCGCGGCAGGCCGCCGACCCGGCGGCGCACCTCGGCCCAGGGGACGCGGAAGGCCTTCACCCGTTCGAAGAGCTCGGCCAGCGCCCCGCCGATCAGCCAGAAGCCCAGGACGAGGCCCAGGCTCGCCAGCGCCTTGCGCGGGGTGACTACGGCGTAGGCCGCCAGGCCCAGGATCGCGGCGACCAGTAGGGCCAGCCACAGGCGGCGCACCACCAGGCGCGCGTCCCCCCGCTTCCAGGCCAGCAGCGGCCCGGCCGGCAGGATGGCCAGGGCCAGCACCAGCAGCGGCGTGAAGGTCAGGTTGAAGAACGGCGGCCCCACGGACACAGCCTCGCCGTCCATGGCCTCGCGGATCAGCGGATAGAGCGTGCCCAAGAGCACCGTCGCCGTCGCCGCCGACAGGATGATGTTGTTGAGCACGATGGCGCTCTCGCGGCTGACCGGCGCGAACAGGCCGCCAGCGTTCAGGCTCGGCGCGCGGATCGCGAACATCAGGAATCCAAAGCCCGCCGCGATCCCCATGATGGTGAGCAGCAGCACCCCGCGCGTCGGGTCGACGGCGAAGGCGTGGACGCTGGTCAGCACGCCCGAGCGCACCAGGAACGCCCCCAGCATCGAGAAGCCGAACGCCGCCAGCGCCAGGAAGACCGTCCAGCCCGGCAGGGCGCCGCGCTTTTCCAGCACGATGGCCGAGTGCAGCAAGGCCGCGCCGATCAGCCACGGCATGAAGCTGGCGTTCTCGACCGGGTCCCAGAACCACCAGCCGCCCCAGCCCAGCTCGTAATAGGCCCAGAAGGCGCCCAGGGTGATGCCGACGGTCAGCAGGCTCCAGGCCGCCAGGGTCCAGGGCCGCACCCAGCGGGCGAAGGCCGCGTCGACCTTGCCCTCGATCAGGGCGGCGACGGCGAACGAGAACACCACCGAAAAGCCCACATAGCCGGCGTAGAGGAACGGCGGATGCACAGCCAGCGCCCAGTCCTGCAGCAGCGGATTGAGCGAACGGCCCTCCACCGGCGGGTCGGCCAGGCGGGTCAGCGGGTTCGAGGCGAAGACGGTATAGGCCAGGAAGAGCACGCCCAAGGCGCCCTGCACGGCCACGGCCCAGGCCCGCAGGCGCGGCGGCAGGCGCTCGCCGAACACCGCCACGGCCGCGCCGTAACCGGTCAGGACGAGGCACCACAGCAGCATCGAGCCCTCGTGGCTGCCCCAGGCGCCGGCCACCTTGTAGAGCAGCGGCTTGGCGGTGTGGGAATTGGCCGCCACGTTGGCCACCGAGAAGTCCGAGCCGACGAAGGCGTAGATCAGGGCGGCGAAGGCGCAGGCCAGGGCCGCGAAGGCGCCCAGGGCCGCGCCGCGCCCCGCGCCGGCCAGCACGCCCGAACGCCGCCACGCGCCGGCGGCGGAAAGACCCGTCTGGGCGACCGAAAGGGCCAGGGCCAGGACCAGCGCGAAGGCGCCGAACTCGACGATCATTGGGCGGCCTTCTCCGGACCATAGGACGGCGGAGGCGCGCCCTCGCCGCGCCACTCGCCCTGCTCCTTGATGGCTTTCGCCACCTCGCGCGGCATGTAGCGCTCGTCGTGCTTGGCCAGCACCTGCTTGGCGACGAACACGCCGCCCTCGTCGAAAGCGCCGGTGGCGACGATCCCCTGCCCCTCGCGGAACAGGTCGGGCAGGTCGCCCTGGTAGCGCACCTTGCTGGTCGCCTTCTGGTCGGCGACCGTGAATTCCACAAGGCCGTCGGGATGCTTGACCACGCTGCCGGCCTGGACGAGACCGCCCAGCTGCACCTTGCGGCCGGCCGGCACCTGGGCCTCCTGAGCCTGGGCGGGCGTGTAGAACAGCGAGATCGAGTCTCGCATGCCGTACAGCGCCAGGCCGACGGCCAGGCGGCGACCGGCGCGATCGCCAGCAGGATGGTCAGGCGCCGGCGCGCCTTGCGGGATTTCGGGAGAAAGCTCATCGGCCGTTCAAGTTCTGCGGGGGCGTGTCGGTGGCCTGGCGCAGGGCGGCCAGCACCCTGGGCTGGTCCTTGAAGCGCGCCGAAGCCGCCTTCAGGGCCGCGTCGCGGCGGGAGGCGTCGCCCAGCACGGCGTAGGCGCGCACCAGGCGCACCCAGCCCTCGGGATCGTCGGGCGCGGCGGCCAGGCGCCGGGCCAGGCCCTCGACCATGCCCTGGATCATGTCGGGCGTGACCTCGCCGCCGGCGGCGGCCTGCTGCGGCGCGGCGTCGACCAGGCGGCCGGCCTGGGCGGTGCGGTCGATCTCGGCGGCCAGCACCGGGCGGCGCGGGTCGTCCACGGCCAGGTCGGCCAGCACCGCGCGCCAGCCCGAAAGGCCCGTCTCAAGCCGGCCGTCGGCGATCTCGCCCTTGGCCAGGTGATAGCGGGCCGACAGGTTTTTGGGGTCGCGCTCCAGCGCCTGCGCGAAGGCCGTGCGGGCGTCGGCGCCCACCTGGCCCTCCTCGCTGGTGACGAAGGCCTCGCCCAGCGCGGTCCACAGGTCGGCGCGCTGCGGCGCCAGGCGCACGGCCTTGCGCAGCGCCTCGGCCGCGCCGACCGCGTCGCCGCCGGCCATGCGGGCGATGGCGAGGTTGCGATAGAGCTCGGGATTGGCGCCGTCCTTGCCGCGGGCCGCCTGCTCCAGGATCGCCACGATGCGCGGCGGATCCAGCATGGCCGGATCGCCGGCCTTCCACTCGGCCACGCGCTTGGCGAACGGCTGGTCGGGCGCGCCCGGCGCGCCGAGGACGACATAGAGGCCCAGCGCCAGCAGCGGCGCGGCGGCCGCGGCGATCACCGTCACGCGGCGTGGGCCAAGACCCTCCTTGGGCCAGGCGGTGCTCTGGTCGGCGGCGGCCAGCAGGCGGCGGCCGGCTTCGGCGCGGGCGGCCTTCAGCTCGCCCTCCGCCAACAGGCCGCGCTCGGCCAGCTCGTCGATTTCGGAAAGCTGGCGGCGGTGCACGGCCATGGCCGGATCGTCCCCGGCGGGCGCCAGGCCACGCGCCGCGCCTCGCAGCACCAGGGCGGCGACGGCGGCGGACAGACCCGCGGCGGCGATCCAGAAGCCTATCATGGCCAGAAACCGATCATGAGACCGCTGTTAGCCGGAGAAGCGTCCGCCCGTCAGTGAAAAAACGCTCTTAAGGGAGGGATTAGGCCGCCATGGCCGCGACGGCGCGGCGGCGGACGATCTCGGCGGTCTTCTCGTCGCGCGTATGGACGATGTAGCCGGCGGCGATGTCGAGATAGGCCCGGGCGATCTGCGGGTCGCCGCCCTCGCCGGTGCGCGCCACGTGCAGGCAGTCCTCGATATACTGGTCCAGGCGCTGGTTCAGCTTTTCCAGCGCCTTGGCGCGGGTCGAGCCGTAGCCGGCCTGGGCGGCGCAGGGACGCAGGTCCTCGATGAAGGCAAGGGCCGCGGCGGCCCGACGCACCGGGGCCTCGTCGGGCGCGGCGTCCAGCTTGGGCACGCCCTTGCCGCCGCCCATCTTGCCCATCATCGAGATCGGCCGCGACGGCAGGGCCAGCGACAGTTCCTTGTCGGCCGCGTTCATCCGCGCCTCGGCCGCCTGGGCGGCGGCCTGCTTGAACTTCGAGATCCGCTTGCCCCACGGGCCGTCCTTGGCCACGTCCACGGCCTGCTCGAACTCGGTCAGCTGGTTGGCGATGCGCTGGGCGCTGGCGGCCGCTTCGCGCCCGGCCGCCACGCCGCCGGCGAGGTCGAAGCCGCGCACCTGCTCGATGCTGGCCTCGATGTCGGCCAGCATGCGCTCGCCGAAGGCCTTGACCTCCGACGAGGCCAGGTAGCGGTCGTTGGGGCGGTCCATCACCGCCGAGATCACCCGCAGGATCCGCCACGGCTCGGGCAGATGCGCGGCCAGCATCTCGAACATCCGGGGCCCGGCGTCGCCGCTGATGGCGCAGGCGTCGCGATAGGCCAGGCGCGCCGAGGCCGCCCGCTCGCCGTTCATCCGGCTGACCCATTCCGACAGCCGCGGCAGGGCGTTGCGGACGATCACCGACAGGTCGAGATAGTCGGCCAGGGCCGCCGCGTCGCAGATCTGGCCTACCGCCTCGAACTCGCGCCGGGTCGGCTCGCGCAGGCCGCGCGCGGCGATCTTGCATAGCTGGTTGAAGACGTCGGGGGCGCCGTTGTCGAGGTCCCAGGGATTGCAGCGCGCCGCGCCCTCGGCGACCTGGCGCGGGGCCTCGGCCTTCAGCGCGATCCACAGCAGGGCCAGCGCCCGGCGCGGAAACTGCGGCAGGTCGGCCGCGCGCGGCTGGCACAGCGGGGCGATCGGCGAAAGGATGGTGTTGCGGACGTAGCGGTCGGCCGTCTCGTCCTCGACGATGGCCCGCACGGTCGACAGCGCCCCGCCCGTGGCGTTGGCGAGGGCCAGCTCGAGACTGCGCAGAGCCGCATCGGGCGCGGTCTCGACCAGCGTCCGGATGATCTGCAGTTTTTGCGCGGCGAGTGCGGCCATGGATCTCCGCCGGGAACTGGGGGGTCCTGGCAGCGTCAACCATGTTGCGGACGAGGTTAAAACTTTCCGAAACCGCTGCTTTTTCAATGCAGGAAGGCAAGGCGAATGGTCGCGGGGTCCTTGGCTCCACCTGCGCGACAGCAAGCTCGCCCGAAGATGGCGCCGGGTAGCGTTAACCCTCGGCGCGCGGCAGCGACAGTACGACCCGCAGGCCGCCCAGCGGCGAATCGTCCAGCGTCACCGAGCCGCCATAGGCCCTCGCCAGCTCGTCGACGATCGACAGGCCAAGGCCGGTGCCCGGCGTGTGCTCGTCCATCCGCTGGCCGCGCTTGAGCGCCTGGGCCCGCTGCTCGAGCGGAATGCCCGGACCGTCGTCGTCGACGACCAGCAGCATCTTGCCCTCGCCGTCCGGCTTCGCCTCGGCCCGGATCCTGGCCTTCGACCACTTGCCGGCGTTCTCCATGACGTTGCCGGCCAGTTCCATGAAATCCTGGCGCTCGCCCTGGAAGCACAGGTCTTCCGGACAGCGCCAGTCGATCTCGACGCCCCGGCCCTCGTCCTTGTCCTGGAAGATCCGCTCCAGCGTCACCGCCAGTTCGTCGAGGATCGGCTCGACCGGCGTGCGCTCGCCGCTGGTCTGCGAGCGCGCCGCCGCCCGCGCCCGGCGCAGGTGGTGGTCGACCTGCTCGCGCATGGTCTGGGCCTGGCGCTCGACCACCTCGGCCAGAAGGCCGCCCTGCTGGCTGGCCTCTGTCAGCATCACCGACAGCGGCGTCTTCAGGGCGTGAGCGAGATTTCCGACGTGGGTGCGCTGGCGCTCGACGACTTCCTGGTTGTGGGCCAAGAGGCCGTTCAGTTCCTCGGCCAGCGGCTCCAGCTCCACCGGATAGGGCCCGGCCAGCCGCTCGGCCTTGCCGCGCCGCACGTCGGCGATCTCGCGGCGCAGGCGGAAGATCGGCTGCAGGCCGAAACGCACCTGCACGACGATGGCCAGGATCAGGCCCGCGCCCAGCAGCAGCAGGGCGAAGATCGTGATCCGCCCGAAACGGTCGGCGTCGGCGTCGATCGGCGAGCGGTCCTCGGCGGCGATGAACACCACCGGGTCGGGATAGTTGGGCAGCCGCGCCAGGATCGCCGCCGCCCGCAGCGGCTTGTCCTGCGGACCGTGCATGTCGAAGAACTGGGTCTTGCCCGGGTCGGCGGTCAGCCGGTCGACCTGGGCGGTCGACAGCATCAGGTCGCTGTCGAACAGCGAGCGCGAGCGCTCGACCGCCTTCAGCGACCCGTTGCGCTGGGCGAAGATCGTCCAGTAGCGGCCCGAATAGGCCCGCGTGGCGCGGATGTCGGTCAGGAACGGCGCTTTCAGCACCCCGTCCTCCACCGCCGAGCCGGCGTAGAGGTCGTCGGTCAGCACCGCCAGCGACTGGTCGAACCGGCGGATGGCCGCGTCGCGGAACTGGGCGGTCAGGAAGGCCCCGGCCGCCAGCAGGACGATCAGCGTCCAGCTGGCCGCCAGCAGCACCAGCCGCCGGACGAGCGAGCGCTTGCGGAAGCCGAGCAGCATCAGGCGCCGCCGCGCGGGATCACCCGGCCGTCTCGCCTTCCAGCGGAATCAGCCGATAGCCCAGGCCCCGCACCGTCTCGATGCGGTCGGCGCCCAGCTTCTTGCGCAGCCGGCCGATGAACACCTCGATGGTGTTGCTGTCGCGGTCGAAGTCCTGGTCGTACAGATGCTCGACCAGCTCGGTGCGGCCGATCACCCGGCCCTGGTGCATCATCATGTAGTGCAGCAGGCGGTATTCCAGCGAGGTCAGGCGCAGCGGCTCGCCGTTGACGCTGGCCCGCGCCGCGCGCGGGTCCAGGCGCAGGCCGCCACAGGTCAGGCTCGGCGCGGCGTGGCCGGCCGAGCGCCGCAGCAGCGCCCGCAGGCGCGCCAGCAGTTCCTCGGTGTGGAAGGGCTTGGTCAGGTAGTCGTCGGCGCCGGCGTCGAAGCCGGCGACCTTCTCGCTCCAGGCGCCGCGGGCGGTGAGGATCAGCACCGGCGTGGCGACGCTGCCGCGCCGCCAGCGCTCCAGCACCGACACCCCGTCCACCTTTGGCAGGCCAAGGTCGAGGATCACCGCGTCATAGGGCTCGGTCTCGCCCAGGAACTGAGCCTCCTCGCCGTCGGCGGCGTGGTCGACCGCATAGCCGGCGTCGGCCAGGGCCAGCTTCAGCTGGCGCGACAGGTCGGGATCGTCTTCGACGAGCAGGATGCGCATAGTTCTTAAGAGACTCCTTAGCCCCCGCTGAGGATCTGGCCGCTCTCGGCGTCGACGATGAAGTCGATGCGGCGGCCGTCGGTCGTCGCCCAGCGGATGCGATAGTTGCGCCCTTCCAGGCCCGCGTCGAGCAGGCGGCCGGGGGTGCGGCGCGAGATGCGGTCGATGACCACGCTCAGCGGCACCAGCCGGCCCGACTGAACGCCGCCACGCGCCTGGTCCTGCCGGGCCCGCCAGTCGGCGCCCAGGGAGTCAGGGCCGCGCTGGGCCAGAGCCGCGCCCGGGAGGGCGGCGACGATGGCGGCTGCGGCGAGTATGGCTCGGATCGGCTTCATGGCGTCCGGTTTAGCCGCATGCGGCTGAATGGAGACTGAACGCGGGGTTTATGAACGGTGTGCGACGTCCTGTCACGGGCCAAGGCCACGCTCGGACGCAATCGGAGATCACATAAAGATATCTTTATGTCCCAATTGACAATGCCCACGACCCCAGGCTTGATAAGGGGGTCGTGGTCTGCGGGCGCTCGCGCGTCCAAAGCTAAGAGGGAAGCCGGTGCGAAACCGGCGCTGCCCCCGCAACTGTAAGCGGCGAGCGGCCGTCCGATACGTGTCACTGGCGCCCCGAACTCGACTCGGTGGGGCGCCGGGAAGGCCAGGACGGCGGCGTTGACCCGCGAGCCAGGAGACCTGCCTCGACAGATAACGTCCTCCGGCGGGGTGCCCGGTCTGGTCGCGAGTTCCAGGCGCGGGTCGGCCATCCCATTCGCGCGCCTGCGCGCCTGCGCCCCGTCCAGCCTCCGTCACCATCGAGACAGAGGCTAGTAAATGACCGTCACCGTCGCCGCCCTCGGCTTCCCCCGTATCGGCCCCCAGCGCCGCCTGAAGACCGCCCTCGAAGCCCACTGGGCCGGCCGGCTCGACGCCGCCGAACTCCAGCGCGAGGCCGCCACGCTGCGCGCCCTGGCCTGGCGCCGCCAGGCCCACCTGGGCGTCGACCACGTGCCCAGCAACGACTTTTCGCTGTACGACCACGTGCTCGACACCGCCGTCATGGTCGGCGCGATCCCGGCCGCCTACGGCTGGACCGGCGGCCCGGTCGACCTGCCCCTCTACTTCGCCATGGCCAGAGGAACGCAAGATGGCGGCACGCAGGGTCGCCAGGCCTGCGACCACGGTTGCGCTCACGAGACGTCCGCCTCCGGCCTGCCGGCGCTCGAAATGACCAAGTGGTTCGACACCAACTACCACTACCTCGCGCCCGAGCTCTCGCCCGGCCAGGCCTTCACCCTGACCTCGACCAAGGTCGTCGACGACTTCCTCGAGGCCAAGGCGCAGGGGGTCTTCACCCGCCCGGTGATCCTGGGCCCCGTCACCTTCCTCAAGCTGGCCAAGAGCAAGGACCCCAACCCGAATGGGGATTTCCAGCCGCTGTCGCTGCTGTCCGCCCTGCTGCCCGTCTACGCCGAGATCCTGCAACGCCTAGCCCAGGCCGGCGCCGACTGGGTGCAGATCGACGAGCCCTGCCTGGCGCTCGACCTCACCGATTTCGAGCGCGCCGAGATCCGCCGCGCCTACGGCGCCCTGACCCACGCCGCGCCGCGCATCCGCATCCTGCTGGCCAGCTATTTCGGGACCTACGGCGACAACCTGTCGACGGCCGCCAACCTGCCCGTCGACGGCCTGCACCTGGACCTCGTCCGCGCCCCGGGCGACCTCGACGCCGTCATCGCCCTGGCCCGCGACAGCCTCGTTCTCGAACTGGGCGTCGTCGACGGCCGCAACGTCTGGCGCGCCGACCTTACGGCCATTCTCGACCGGGTCGAGCCGGTGGTCGCCGCCCGCGGCCCCGACCGGGTGATCCTGGCCCCGTCCTGCTCGCTGCTGCACACCCCGCTCGACCTCGCCATCGAGACCGACCTCGATCCCGAGGTCGGCCAATGGCTGGCCTTCGCCGTGCAGAAGCTGGAAGAGCTGGCGATCCTGGCCAAGGCCCTGAACCAAGGCCGCGCCGCCGTCCGCTCCGAGCTCGACGCCGCAGGCGCCGCCGTCGCCTCGCGCAAGACCTCGCCGCGCATCCACGATCCCGCCGTCCAGGCCCGAGCCGCCGCCGTCACGGCCCATGACGCGGCCCGCGCCACGCCGTTCGAGCAGCGCATCGTGCTGCAACAGGCCAGGCTCGGCCTGCCGCCCCTGCCGACCACCACCATCGGCTCGTTCCCGCAGACCGCCGCCGTCCGCCAGGCCCGCGCCGCCCACGCCAAGGGCCAATTGCCCGACGCCGACTACGCCGACTTCCTGCGCGCCGAGACCGCCCGGGCGGTGGCCTGGCAGCAGGAGATCGGCCTCGACGTGCTGGTCCACGGCGAGTTCGAGCGCAACGACATGGTCCAGTATTTCGGCGAGCGGCTGAACGGTTTCGCCTTCACCCGGCACGCCTGGGTGCAGTCCTACGGCTCGCGCTGCGTGCGCCCGCCGATCCTCTACGGCGACGTCTCTCGCCCCGCGCCGATGACGGTCGAGTGGTGGGCCTACGCCCAATCCCTCACCGCCCTGCCGATGAAGGGCATGCTGACCGGACCGGTCACCATCCTGCAATGGTCGTTCGTCCGCGACGACATCCCGCGCGGCCAGACCTGCCGCCAGATCGCCCTGGCCGTCCGCGACGAGGTCGTCGACCTCGAGGCCGCCGGCGCGGCGATCATCCAGATCGACGAGGCCGCCCTGCGCGAGGGCCTGCCGCTGCGCCGCGGCGACTGGGACGCCTATCTCGCCTGGGCCGTCGAGGCCTTCCGCATCGCCGCCTCGGGCGTCCGCGACGAGACCCAGATCCACACCCACATGTGCTATTCGGAGTTCAACGACATCATCGCCGCCATCGGCGCCATGGACGCCGACGTCATCTCCATCGAGACCGCGCGCTCGAAGATGGAGCTGCTCGACGCCTTCGAGGCCTACGCCTACCCGGCCCAGATCGGCCCCGGCGTCTACGACATCCACGCCCCCCGCAGCCCAGCCTCCGGCGAGATGCTCGACCTGCTGGCGAAAGCCGGCCAGCGCCTGTCGCCGGCCCAGCTGTGGGTCAATCCCGATTGCGGCCTGAAGACCCGCAAGTGGGAGGAAGTCGAACCGGCCCTAGCCAACATGGTCGCCGCCGCCAAGGCCGCCCGCCAGCAGCTGGTTACCACCTGACGCCATGGAGGGCGCATCGACCCGATGCGCCCTTTGCCGCCCGTCATTCCGCACCCTCGAGGGGAGGCCTCCATCCGCTAGGGACAACCTGCACGAAGCGGGTGGATTTGATGTCGGCGAAGGGTGGGTGGCGGACATCAAATCCCTCTCTCATGGAGAGAGGGTCATTGGGCCCGATGTCCGACATTGGGTCGCGACCAGACGTTGCCCACCGGACCGGCTTCCGACTTCAGATCGACATCACGAGTAACTGCCGGCTTTGGTCAACACCGGCCCTTGCGGCGGAAATGACCTGTTGGGCCTCAGGCCGAGATGTCGACCAGCACGCCGGTCAGTTCGCCGGTGGCCTGGGCCAGGGCCGCGCCGGCCGCCTGGGTCGCCTTGGCGTTGGTCTGCGCCACCGCCAGCTGGGTCAGGTCGACGATGGCCGCGGCGGCCTCGCCCGAACCGGCCGGGCGCGGCGGGGCGTAGCGAACGGCGGCGTTGGTTGCGGAAACCTGCACGGCGACTTCCCTTCTGGAAACACCGCGCAATCTGTTCGCCAGGTCTTAACCAGACCTGACCAGGCATGGTCAAGACCCGATACGCCCGCCCCTAGCGTCGCTTGGGCGTGTAGGGCTTCTGCTCGCGCCAGGCCTGGGCGAACTTCTCCAGGTCCTCGTCGATGGTTTCGGGCAGGGTGACGATCAGGCGGGCGTAGAGGTCGCCGCGATGGCCCTTGGCGTCGGCCAGCCCCCGGCCCTTCAGCCGCAGCTTGGAACCGCTGTTGGCGCCCTTGGGCACCGTCACATTGACCGGACCGTCGGGCGTCGGGGCCTCGACCTTGCCGCCCAGCACCGCGTCGGGAACGCTGACCGGCAGGTCCATGACCAGGTGCTCGCCTTCCTTGCGGTAGATCGGGTGCGGCTTGACCGCCAGCTCGATCAGCGCGTCGCCGTTGCCGCCGCGCCCCGGGCTGCCCTGCCCCTTCAGGCGCAGGGTCTGGCCTTCCTGGGCGCCGGCCGGGATGGTCACGTCGATCGTGCGGCCGTCCGAGAAGGCCACGCGCTTCTTGCCGCCCTTGATCGACTCTTCCAGGTCGATGTCGAGCCGCGCGCGCACGTCCGCGCCCTTGGCCGAGAAGCCGCCGCCGCCGAAGCCGCCGCCGGCTCCCGCGCCGCGATTGCGGCCCAGGATGTCGCCGAACAGGTCGTTGAGGTCGATCTCGGGGCCATCGCCTCCACCGCCGCCGCGCCCGAAGCCGCCGCCCCGGCCAAAGCCGCCGCCGAACGGGCCGCCGCCGGCGCCGCCGAAGCCACGCATGGTCTCGCGCCCGTCGGCGTCGATCTCGCCGGCGTCGAACTTCTTCTTCTTCTCGGCGTCGCCGAGGATGTCGAAGGCGGCGCTGACCTGCTTGAACTTGTCCTCGGCCTTCTTGTCCCCGGGATTGGTGTCGGGGTGATACTGCTTGGCCAGCTTGCGGAAGGCCTTGCGGATCTCGTCCGCGCTCGCGCCGCGGGAAACGCCAAGCTCCAGATAGGGGTCGCGCGCCAAGGAAGGCCCTCAAGACAGTACGGAAATGTCGAAGCCCCTCAATTAGGCGGTTCCGCGCCGGGCGCAAGCCAAATGTTGCATTAATATCACAGCGAGATTGTCGCGGAGGCGCCCCAGCCGAAGCTGGCCGAGCCCTGCGCCACCCTCGCCGACAGCGCGCTCGTCGGCCCAGCCGGCAGGTCGGCCGCCCGCATCGCCACCGTCCAGGTAAAGCCCGGCGTCGCCACCTCGGCCGTCCGCACCACCGTCTCGCCGTCCAGGATCTCCACCCGCCAGGCCTCTCCCGCCTCGGCCAGCGGAGCCTCGCCCTCCCAGCCGTCGCCGCCGATCCGCGCGCGGCGTATCCACGACAGCCGGGTGTCGCCGCCCACCCTCTTCGCCCTGAGATGCGCCGGCGACCAGGGCCGCAGGGCCAGGCCCCGCCAGTCCGCCTCGACCTGCGTCATCGCCGGTCCCGCCGCCGGACCGCCGGCCGGCGCCGCCCGCCAGGCCAGCGGCAGGCCGCGCTCGGCCAGGCCGACCTCGGCCCGGAGCAGGGCCTCGTCAACCAGCACCACCGTCGCCCCGGCCGCAACCATCGTCGCCATGTCCGAGCCCTGCTGCCCGCGCAGCAGGCCGCTCAGCGCCCAGGCGTCGGGCCCGACCATCTCGGCGGTCAGGAACTGCAACAGCTCCCAGCCGTCCGGCCCGCGCACCGCCAGCAGGTTCTCGCCGGCCAGCATGGCCGCGCGGGCCCGGCTCCGGGGCGCGCCGCCCTCCAGGCGCACCACCAGCCGCGTTCCCCGGTCGAACCGGTGGCGCGGCCCGGCCGGCAGATCCGACAGCGTCGTCCCCACGGTCGCGCAGGCCCCCGCCGTCCCCCGC
>Ga0247823_10000566_pt1 | contig 31060 bp, 21 predicted proteins | sample 13C_PalmiticAcid_2_FD_192426 | JGI IMG/M metagenome (GOLD analysis project Ga0247823, IMG submission 192426) | Soil microbial communities from agricultural site in Penn Yan, New York, United States - 13C_PalmiticAcid_Day30 | ecosystem: Environmental > Terrestrial > Soil > Agricultural land...
TCCTCCTTCACCCAACGCCAGCGTCCCTACCCCCTTGAACCCCTCAAGTCGAGGCATTTACAATGTCAATGGATGTACCTATGTACGAACCCATTCTGCTTTCACCACCACTGGAGCCTCAACCCCGGGTACTTGCCTTCCATTCCTGGCCTTTCTCGCTCTCTGTCTCTCCCCCCCGTCCTCACCCGACACAACACCCCTCAAGGCTCGGCCTTGGGCTCAACCCAGCTCGTGTCAAAGTGCGCTGTCTCCGGGAGCGGCTCGATCTGCCACTCGTCGGCGCCCCGCAGGAACTGCGTGTGCTGCTCCAGGGACAGCGTCTCGTCGAGCCCGCCCATGAAGGCGTGCGAGAACTGGCTCTCGGGCTCGGTCACGGCGGCCGCGAGTTGCGACGCCTGCCACCCCTGCTGCGGGCCGCCGCCGCCGCCGCCGCCGCCGAGACCGCCGTCGGCGAAGATGCTCGGTATGCTGCTGCTGAAGTGGCCCGCGTCGAACAAGGCTTCGTCGTGCGGCATCAGCGAGGGGTCGATGCGGTGCTCGAAGTGGTGGGCTTGGTGCGGGTGCTGCTGGTGTTGGTGTTGTTGTTGCTGGGCTTGGGGCTGGTGCTGGACAACCTGCTGCTGATGCTGCTGGTGCTGCTGCGGCTCGGTCTTGAGGTGGTACTGGTTGAGGTCGTAATGCGAGTGCAGCGCGGCGTTTGGTTGCTGGAACGCCAGACTGGGAGACGGCGTCCTTCGCGCGAGGATGTCCTCGACGGCGCCGTGGTGCAAGTGCCTCTGCTGCGGGTTGCGCAGGTGCGCGTCGTAGTACTGCCCCGACAGGTCCCGGTGGTCGTACGCCGCTGCCATGGGCTTGGCTGCGTTGAAGTCGAGGGCGCCCGACCGGGTGTGGTGCAGCATCCCCATGGCGTGCATCCCTGCGAGCTGTTGCTGCTGCGGGTGCGTCGCTGCGTACACTGAGCGGCTGGGGATGTAGTCGCTGTCAGCGCCAGGTGTGTGCGTCGCCGACCGCATGCGAGACCCTCCCCGGCCGGCCCAGTCAAAGTCCTCCAGGTCCGAGCCGTCGCTGCGGTCATCGAACCCTCCGTCATACTTGGGCGGCTTCTGCGGCTTGGATGGCGCGAACTTGTAGTTGGGATGGGCTTTTTGGTGGTTGTCGCGCTCCGTGTCGGCCCACGTCTTGAATTGCTGCCGGATATGCTCGGGCTCCAGGGGCCAGCTCAGGCCGCACACCCGGGACACGATCTGGTGGTTGTGCTGGGATGCCCATTCCTTGGCGCGTTGCTGGTACGCCTTGCGGTACAGCATGAAGGCGTTCATCGGTCTCTTGACCCTGCCGGGGTTCTTGCCCGTCTCGACCTCCTGCCGCCGGACGTCGGAGGACCGGTGCACGTACGTGTCGATGTCGGCAACCGGGATCGCGGAGTCCTTGGTCAGCTCGCTCATGGGCTTGTCTAGCACCGGCATGTTCTTTGGCGGCTTGGCCCGTTCTTTCTTCTTCTTGGGCGTCGACTTCTCGATGCGAGTGCTTCGGGGGCCTAGGACCTTGGCGCCAATTTCTGCGCGGCCGTTGCTGCTTCGAGTGGCCATCATGTCCAGCCCTCGCGACGGCGTGGGCGGCGAGGTTGCGGGAGTGCTGTACGGCTGGGGATGCTCGAGAGACCACGTTAGTACCGGCGCTCTCTATGCGACTCGGAAACCTGACGACTCACCTCTGGGATGGGCCCGTATGGGCTGTTTTCCTGCGGGTACAATGCCTGCTGGTGATATACCTGCTGCTGCAAGTGATGCGATGTTGGCCCTGGTGTTCCGTATCTCGACCCTGGTTGCGAGTGCGCCTGGAGAGCTTCGGCGGAGATTGTCTGGCGAGCATAAGAAGCCGAGGCGTTGTTGTGTTGCAGCAATTCGTTGAAACCCGATGGCAGCGCTTCTGCTCTTGTGGGCGCTGGGGATGGGGGTGTGTGGCGGTCCATGGCTCACTTTTGCTGTTTTCTTCCCGAGTTGGGCCGGGCGAAGTCGCAAGAAGAAAGTTGACGATCCCCAGCTTTGATGTCAAGTAGGAGTGAAGGCTGAATTGGGAACTTGTTCCTCAAATATCCTCCAACCTCAACCCTTGGGGGTGGTGTCAAGTTGTACCCTCCTGGAAGATGTCAACTCGCTCTCAAGTGGGAGTACAGTTCGGGCGTGCTATCGGGAAAGGATTGGCGAGACCAGCTCTTGCAGCAGCGCTTCGTGTGGATGCGTGAATAGGTATTGCCTGGCTGAGGACTGTGCGCCCAGCAGTGTCTGGAGGCGCCTGGGGGTTTGGCGGGCCAAGCGCGTGCAGAATGTGATGGACGGTATCGACCCTTTTCAACAAATTGGTCCTTAGACTCCTGCAGGGTCGCTGAACCTTTGCGATGCAGGTCCAAGTCTTCTGGGCCAGGACTCTTCGACTTCACTCCGACCGGCGAGAGATGTCTTTCCCCTTGGTCCCCCTTGGCCGACTTTGATATGCAGACCAGCCCTTCGCGGAATTGATATTGCCTTTCCGGAGGCGACGTCGTGCCGGTGAACCTTCCTTTCTTTGTTTGGCACCCTTCGATGCCAGGGTAGGGGACGCTAGAGTGGCAGCCGGTTGATGGTCTCTGCTCTGTGCCGCCTCAATGAATGTGGCAGGTGGGCTTTGTCTCAAGCAAGATTCATGAAGGGCCTGGGGAAAAGGGAAGGGGGCCGGGGCCTTGTATTTGTATTCTCTTTATTCCAGCCTGCCGCTGGGCAAAGCTGTTGCCATCTGGTGTGCAGCCCCAGTGGGTTTACGCATTCGGAAGCAGGCCGGGTCAGCAGCGCAAAGAGAGAGTCTGGATGGCGGTCCCGGGGAACCCACTTTGCACCGCCTGTTGGCAATCCATCCGTGTTCGGTCGGGCTCAGGAGACCCGAAGCTGTTGCGTGGGTCCCCACGCCCGCCGGAGGCAGCAAGCCGTCGTTCTAGGGACGGCAGACATGCGTACCGTGGGGCAGTCAGTTGAGCCCCCTTTGCAGCAAACCATCCCGGTGTGGCCTCCACAGACCCCCGGTGTGTTGTTTTCTATTGGGCTACGGCTCCACATGTTCACGCAGAGAACCGAACTGCCCTTCTCGAAAAGCAACGAGGACTCGTTGAGTTTCCTACGGTTACACGGCCACGGGAGCAATGCGAGGCTGATTGTGTGAGGTACCCGAGTTGGCTGGAATGTGGCCGGGTCCCTCCCGGAAACGGTCTTGCTCTGGGCCATCGCTAAACCCCGGTACATGCCGAAGTGGCTTTTCCATCCTTTGACAAGCAACGCCAACGGGTCCTTTTGACGTCTTAGGGCTGTCATCCCTTCCATCGACTTCCCGCGCTGCACCCATGACTGAGGAGTCAACGCTCACATGGGTGGATGGGTTGGGTTGGGACAGAATCCGTCCGCCGCCAGACTCACTTCCACCACAGGTTTGCTTGTGGATGCTGGGCAGCTGGTGCTCTCCCTACGGCGGCCCTGTCCTGTCCCTGCCCAAGCCGCATCGTGCATGCAGGGTTCGATGAACCTCGCAGCTGGTTGGCCATACACCATGCGCGCCGCTACGGGTAGCCGCATTAGTCTGCGACTGTTTGAACATCAGTTGTACAGAAAGGCGGACCCTAATTCCGGACAGGGGAGCCAATGACCGGGTTGCCCATCGCTCTCTGCAGCTGTGTATCTGGACACCAAGGGCCAGGGGTGCTGGATCTGGGGGTTGAGGCGGATGCGGTCCCCTTGAGCTTCTATTTTTCCCTCCCTTGCGGCTGAATGGGGGGGTCTTGGGCCCACGCTTGCTCCTTTGGGGATGTTTGCACCAGAAAGAGGAATTCCAGCGCTCGCAAGGGATCGCGGTTTTCCTTCGCAGGATAAAAAAAGGGACGGCTGTGTACAAGCAGCATCTAATTGAAGATGCTCGATGGCGAAGATGCCCAGGGGAGGGGAAATCGGTATCTCCGCAGACACACCACACCTCCTGATGGTGTCTCCAGGCACATGACGACGGCGTCGCGGACCTGGCGGTCTGCCCTTGCAGCATCTTCTCTTCCCATCAGCCTTGAATCTGCGACCTGCCGGCGAGCCGGCCCAATCGCAGCCTATCCCGCCCATTCCGCTGGTGACGGGACTGCTGAATGTTTCTGTTTCGCATCTTCAGGTGGGCGCCGGGCCATGTGCTGTCAATCTAATACCCTGTCTCAAGCTCAGGCCACATGTTCGTGCAGTACAGCTGTTCTGGACGCGCTCGAATGTGACATCTCGCCTGTCATATTCGTTCTACATGGACACTCGGGGCGCTAAATCTCACCTCCTTTTGCCTGGGGGAGAGCGAGTCCCCTCATGTTCTCGATGGATTGTCCGAGACAAAATGCGTAGATACTGCCCTGCCACTGGACACAACCCTCGTTCGTTGGTGGTGGGTTGGGCCGTTGCAGCAAGTGTTGGCGACGGAGTCATCCTTTCGGGTTGGCTCCAGTTTGCTGCCGAAGACTGCATTTGACCATCTACATACGGCAGCCCGGTTGGCCCTTGAGATCACTGTGAAGCTCCAACAAGAGGCGAGACGGCCTTCCAGGCAGCTGCGGCCTTCAATGTCGGAATGTACATCGCTAGATTGACGTTGGGCAGATCGTTAAAGGTACTTGTTCAGTGATCCCAGTGGTCACGCTTCTATTTTCTGGTCCCCTGATGTTAGAGGACTCCTCGTTTCGACTTCCAGAGTGCTCTATCCGGGTCTAAAATCTACATACATGCTCAAGATGCTGGAAGCCCCAATGCCCCGTTCCTTGCGAATGCCCTAATCCATTTTCCTACAGTCCAATCGTACACATCAACTCGTTTTTGAGGTCCACGTTGCAATCCATAGCAAGCCGAGCTAGTAATGCCTGCTGCCACCAATCCTGTGATGCTGAGCGATTTAAATCAGCTCGATTGCGCATCAAGCCGCGGGGAACCGGATGGAACAAGCATGGGCGTCTGCATGCCCTGCGCCGACTGCTGGGGGGCCGGGAGCCTGACCGGTTCAGTAGGTTTGACCGGAGGCGTCAGGTTCTGCTGCCGCGGCGAGGGCGACAGGGCTGCGACGGGAGGAAACACTGCTGAAGGGAGCTGGACGCCTCCCACTTGAGGAGTCATCACAGCACCATTGGAGTGCCCATTGACGGGCCTGGGAGGTGAATGCTTCGTGGGAGACAGACCGCCGCTAGAAGGCGGCAGTGGCGAAGATCCGGACGCGGCATGATCGGATCTGGCATCGCGCGACTGCGCAGGTGTCAAGTGCGGCAACGCCATCGATGGCGAAGATGTCATGCTGCTGATATTCTCCGGAGCAAGTGAGGGTGCTGGCCCGTTCGAGGCGGCGGGAGCGCACGGGAAAGTCTTTGTTGGCGGGGAAGGGGTTCGGCGTGGTTGCTTTGATGGTGAGGAACCGCCACTCCCGCTTCCGGCCAACGTTGAAAGAGCATCACTCAACACGGCTGATTTGGCAACCAATCCTGGAGTCGCGTCGTCACCACCAGTTGGGAGGGGTGTTGGGTTGCCGGAAGTCAAACTGTGAGTGCCGGACTTGACCAGTGGCCGACCTGGGGGCAAAAGGCTCGGGTGCGGCGACGAAAAGGGATTGTTCCCCTGGCTGGCCGGTGATTGTTGAACAAGTCCATCCTTGGCAGAGCTGCTCCCCATTGGCGGTCCCAAGGGGTTCGAGATAGCGAGCGGGACCGAGTGAGCCGCGGAGGGTGCTGTCAAATTCGGGTGAGGTATGGGGCGCGATGTCTCAGAACCTTGGAGCAACTCTGAGGATGGCCGTGACTGAAGTTCAACGACTAGCTGGCCAGCTGGCTGTTGGGGTACTGTTTTGCCCTCCTCGTGGACCTCTTTGCCGTGCATTGGTCCCGCGTCCTGATGACGATGAACTTTGATTTTGATCGTTCGAGCGCTCGGATCGCTCTCGGTCTCCTCGCGTCGGCGGCAGGAGCTGCAGACGAAGTGAAAGTCCTCTTGGTCCGCTTCTGACTCGTCAATACCCAGGCATTTACTATGCTGCCAAGTATTGCACCTTTCGCAAGCCACGCTGTGTGATCCGTCGTCGACCTGGCCGTAAACTCCACAGACGCAGTCGAACATCCAGTCGTCTTCCTCCTCCTCGAGCTCTTGGAGAGCCTTTTTGTTCCTTTCAATCTCGGCCAGTCGTCGTCGCTCTGACATGCGGGCAGAGGCGCTGCTTGCTGCCTTGCTATCCTCGGACAGCTGAGCGAGTTCCTCCTCGTGGAGCAGGCGGCGAACCTCGCGCTCCCTCAGACGCTGCTCCCTGGACATCAGCCGCTTATCCCTCTCGTGCTCAGTCTTGAGCCTCTGCTGTTCTTCCTTCTTTCTCGCAGCTTCGTCCTCGCGCCTCTTCCGTTCATCTTCCCGGGACCGCTCCTCCATCTGTTGCTGTTCCATCTTGTTAGCAATCCGGCTCGACCTCTTGGCATGGGCCAGCTTCTCCAAGTTGAGGAGCTCCTTTTCTCTCTGAAGCTGTTTCCGTTTCCTCGATTCTTCCTGTTTCTCGAGAATAGGGAGCAGGTGGTCTTGGACCTGGTCGCGAAGCGTCTTTTCGTTGGCATCTTTGGACTTTTGGAGGGCCGATAAGAACTCGCGGACTTCATCGAGAGTAACGGCGATGCATTCCCATTTCATGCTTCCAAGCCCGTCGTCTTCTGGTTCAGCATGCGCCCCAGCATCGGAAGCCTCGTCGTTCGCATCGTCGGCATCACTTGCCGTCCCAGACGACACGCGCCGTCTTTTGCTGGCCCGCTGCGCTGCCTTGGCCTTTTTCGTGTTCTTTTTCGGCTTCAAAGGAGGCGGGGGAGCGTCGGTCAGCCTGTACAGGCGGTTGTCATCGAGGACAAAGTAGGTGCGATCTTGTCGATCCCATCCGTACGGCTCGATGCGCTGCATCAAGTTAGCAAAGGGACGGCGGTAACATGCTGGACCCGTTCGCCAGGTTACACACCCAGTTTGTTTGGTCCGTATCCTTTTGCTCTTCGGTTTTCTCTCGCAGCCGTTCCGGGTTCACCATGATCAACTGCGTCATCTGCTGCAGCACGCGGATCTGAGCGCGGTCGTCGGTTAGTGCGAGGGCCGCAGCGGATGTCTTCAAAAGTGATAAGCGCATACCTTGGTAAAGACGTCAAAGTGCGCAAACTTGGCGGGAGTTTCTGCGGACCCAAAAGGGTTCTTCTCCGGGGCCTTGCTGAGGAATTGCCGTCTTGTGTATTCGTCAAATAACTCGTGGCTGTGAAGGGTGAGCGGGGCGCCTGAGGGATGGGACAAGGCGCAACGCCATGTGTGGGTGGATAGAACGTACGTCAGGCCGCGGTGCGAAGAGAGGAACTTGAGGAGACCAAGGCCGATATCCTGCAGCGCCATGGAGCCTGGCTTGAGGCATTCGGCTTCCAGATCCTAGAGTGGCTCGCCTGTTAGTAAATGGCTTCCTGTTGGGGGTAGGATAGCCCCAGAATGGCGCGGACAGGGATGCGGCGCACCTCGATGTCCAGGTTGTCGTCAAGCTTGAGAGCCTGTCCGAAGAGGAGGATGAACTGAAACAGATTGGCGAATTGCCACATGTTCCTGATGCGATGCAGCATGGATGGCTGCGCCGGCCCCTGGGCATTGTCGGAGTTGAGCTCCTGCGAGGAGCGCTTGCGAGCTGTCGGCATTTTGAGTTGGACTTCTTGCGCCTTGCCTCGTGTCGCGATGCGGGAAGTGTGACGGGACGATGTCGGCAGCAGGGACGAGAATGCGACACCCGGATTTAGGCCTCAGAAAGTGGCAAAACTTCGCCGATGACAAAAATGGTCATCGCAGACTCGGGCGACTCGACAGCGTACAGCGGAAAGTGGTCGCGAGGAAGGGGAGGACGTTGCGCTGAAGGTGGGTTGCTGGCGGAGGAATCTTTAAGTGATGATGCGCCAGCAGCAGATCGCGTCGGTTCAAGGGTGCCAAGCTAAATTCAGACCAAGGGCGCGGTTCCTTCGCTGAGACGCGACGTCCCACATTGATCATAGAGACCCGTTTGTTGCAAATCTCCGAAGCCCCGTTACTGACAAGCGCTCGAGTTACGGACGCACCAGGTAGTTATGTCAGGTCGTCAAGGGGCTGGGATTCCACGTTCAGGCACCTCCAGACATCGAGGCTGGCAGCACGTGCAAAAGGCGATGAAGGTCTCTTCAGTTCAAGCTGACTTGGTCCCCATTTTGGAGGCAATCTACAAAACCATCTCCCGCAGGCAATCTGCATGGAGACCCTCACTAGGCTTGTTGCTTTCGACTTCGACTGCAATCCGGATACTGCCGTCGACTGGCACTGCTGTTGGAGTTCTCTCGCAGCGCATGACGGTTTGCAGATCTGAGTCGGTTGTCGGCTGCTGAAGACGAGAGAGACGTTTCAGAAGTGTGAGAGTGGGGGGCATTGCTAGGTGGTCCGTTCGAACTCTGCTCCGGTGGCACTGTCTACATGCAGGCTAGCACATGTGGGCTGTGCATCTCCCCGACCCAGAATGAATACGACGTCGGCATGAAAATCGAACTGAAGTCAGGGAACATTATCTTTCTTTATCCGCCTGGTCTGGATTTGTGAGCAGCAGGGCCATGGCTGGAAGTTGCTTACTGTGGTAGCGTTTTTGTTCTGGTATCCTGAGTGCAATGAATAAGGTGCCTGTGGAATTATCCCACTCAGCAAGCACACAACCATGAAGTGGCCTTGTCGTCCAAGGTCCTGAACAGGATTAGCGTCGACCGTTGCGTCCGCCCTGGCTGGGACCCGAGGATCCCATTTGCTGGCGGCCTCTCAGCCTGTTGACAGGGGGCCAGGGGTACCTAGCCGCGTGTCAGCGCACTGTGCGCAGTGCTCTCAGCTTGCCCTCTTGGGATGAGCTGAAGCCGATGTGCTGTGGGTGGGCGCGGTGGGCTTGCTGTGTTCTGCAGGAGGAAGACAGATTCAGAGCAAGCATCACACAGTATTTGCGGCGCAGTCGTCGACCGACTTGGAGACCACCCTGCTTCCTTTCGTCCCCCTTTGCTGCTTTCGCGCACACGGTGCGCTACCGAGTGGTCGATTTCCAGTCGGGTAGCGTTGCCTTTTCGCGCCTCCAGCGTGTTTCAACAACCGGTCCGCTCTTCGAGACGACTCGACGACTGCCACGAGTTCCAAGACTCCTACACACGAGCACACACAAGACCACGCCCGCGTCGTTGGCAACGAGGCCACACGGTGCTGCTCACCATCCACACCCTTGGAGCCTTTGCCGTCGTCCCGCATGATGCTCGATTCGAGACTTGGCTCGCACACGCCGCGACTGTGTTAGCGCATTGCGCGCCAACCTCGACTTGCGAACCCTCCTCCTCCGTCCACCACGGGATCCGTCTGATCCAACGACATGAACGAGAACACGCCGCAAACACCCCGCAGGCCCTCTGCGACCTCTGCGCCTCCCCCGCAATCTATCCCCCTCCAAGATCTCCAGCGGTCCGGGGACGCTGGCGCGAGCCGATGGGGCGGCGGGACGGGCGGCACCGGCAGCGGCGCGGCGGCCCCGGGGGCCTGGCAGCAACATGGGGGAACAAGAACACACAATGCATCCGGAGACGCACCGTCGCCCCTTACAATGTCGGCAAACCTGCCAGGTTTCTCGTCATACTGGGAGCACCCCTATCCGCAGGCCGACGACCCGGGCGGCGTCTCGCCCATCGACCACATGGCCTTGCAGTTCGCGCTGCCTCCCGACATACACGTACAAGAGCCTCCCTCCGAGTCTGGACAGTATATGCCCTCCGCCCACGACCCGTATCAAATACCCCACGCTTATTATGAGGAACGCGCGGATACCGATTCACTGGAATCGGACAGGGTACCCCTCAAACCAGCAGCACAGCCTATCGGCCGCTTGGAGCCCCCAGACGGCGAGCCATCGCCCCGGAACAGCTTTCAGACCATATCCGATCTTGGCAACACTCCCTCTCGCGCCCGGAGCACCCAGATGCTCGGCTTCGATCTAGAACCGGGCATGGCCTCGGACCACCGTCACAGCTATGGCGATCGGCTCTCGCCCATGGACCGGCGCCGGTCCCGTTCCCCGTCGACGGCCGGGGCTCTGTCTAGGGCGAGCTCCATCATGAGGGCAATGTCTCAACGTGTCGTTATGATCAGCGGAGAGGGTGACCTCGTCGATCAGGCAAACCGCCGGGAGCGTTCGCGCTCACGCTCTCCGAGCGTTGATGGGCGGCGGCCAACCGATGCGTCTGGGCCTATGCTTGTTGACACCTCGTACCCCTCGCAGACCTTCCCTACGCCAGCCGAGAAGAGGCCCGGCCCTGACTACTTTCAATCGGAGCGGCCGCCTCTCCCAAGGCGTCGCGGCCCGCTTCCGAACCCCCTGAGAGGGAATTCTCTCGGCATCTTTCCCCCCGATAATCCGATACGAAAAGGCCTTTGTGATATTCTGGTCAATCCGTGGGCGGAGCCGTTCATTTTGGTTTTGATTGTTGCCCAGGCTATCCTCTTGGCCGTCGAAGCCGCGCCGGACGTCTTCGTGGATGGGAATGGTAGGCCCGAACGCTGGGGTAGTACCCGGATCGACTGGGCCATCTTTGCCCTCTTTGTCGTTTTCACTCTTGAGATCATAGCGAGGGTCATTGTGTCCGGTCTCATTATCAACGCCGATGACTACGCACCGGCGAACAAGCGGAGGCTCAGGGAAAGGGTGGCCGAGCAGTACCACGCCATCTTTAAGCCGCAGCGGCAGAAGTCGGTCCGGCAGCCGCCGCAGGAACAGCAATTCGTACCCACGTTTGCGAGATCGTTCACCTTGATGCAAGGAATGGCTGCTCAGGCCACGATGGAGGAGCAGCAGCGCATGCAGCTCGCCCGCAGGGCCTTCCTACGCCACGGCTTCAACAGACTAGACTTCATCGCCGTCGTCGCGTTTTGGATTTCATTTGTCCTCGGCGTCACTGGACTCGAGAACAAGCATTCTGTCTACGTATTCCGCATGCTCAGCTGCCTGCGCATTATCAGGCTGCTAGCTCTTACCAAGGGCAACCTCGTGAGTTCACCTCTCTTCCCGCGCAGTTCTTGCTCTTGTGTGCTCACCAGACACTGCAGATCATTCTCAGGAGTCTTAAGAAGTCTGCTCCGCTTCTCGTTCGAGTCTCGTTCTTGATGGGCTTCTTCTGGATCCTCTTTGCCATCGTCGGAGTCCAGAGCTTCAAGTCCAGCCTGAGCCGCCAGTGCACCTGGATCAATCCCGAGGACCCCACAAACTTCACGGCTGCTTACACCCCGAGTATGTCCTTTTGCGGCGGTCATTTGAACCCGACGACAGGCAAGGCCGAACCTTGGGTCTCGTCGCCGACGGGGGACCTGTCTCGCGAGTCCCTCTTGCCTGGCGCGAATAGTGCCAAAGGTTTCATCTGCCCCAGAGGATCCATCTGCCTCCAGCAGGACAATCCCTTTAACGGGACGGTCAACTTTGACGACATCGGACACTCTCTCGAGCTGGTCTTTGTCATCATGAGCGCCAACACTTTCTCGGATCTGATGTATTACACCGTGAGCTCGGACTTCTTGCCAGCTGCTCTGTTCTTTGGCGCGGGCATTATTATCATGATGCTCTGGATGACCAACTTGTTGATTGCCGTCATCACGTCGTCCTTTCAAGTCATCAGAGAAGAATCCAAAGCCAGCGCCTTCACGGCCGACGACGAGCCGCCTGTCTTCCACCCCAGCATGGAGCAGGCCCCACGCAGGCAGTCGGTGTTGCAGCGGATATCGAGCAAAACCTCGTGGTTCTGGGTCCTCGTCATCACATACGGTCTTTTCTGCCAGTCGCTACGGAGCGCTTCCATGTCCCTGGACCGGGAGAGGGTCATTAACGCGTCCGAAATCGTCGTCACCAGCTTTCTCGACGTCGAGATCGCCCTGCGCTTTCTGGCGAATTTCCGACGATTCCATCGCAACCCTCGCAATCTGGTTGACCTTGGCCTGGCCGTGATTACCACCATCATCCTCATCCCCCCGATTCGCAACTCTGGTCAAGTGTATAACTGGCTCACCATCTTCCAAATTGTGCGGGCCTATCGTGTCGTCCTCGCCATCCCCATGACAAAGAGACTGATTCAGCTCGTGCTGGGAAACGTTACAGGCATTGGCAACCTGATGCTGTTCGTCTTCCTCATGACGTTCCTCATGGCCATCTTTGCCTCGCAGTTGTTTCGAGGCCAGATACCAGCGGCAGATTCAGACGATGAGTGGATCAGAATCCCATTCAACACCATCTACAACTCGTTCCTCGGCATGTACCAGGTTCTTTCCAGTGAGAACTGGACCGATGTTCTCTACAACATCACAACCTACACGGTTCACTTGAACACCGCCTGGATAGGTGCTATATTCATCATCGGCTGGTTCATTCTGTCCTACTTCATTCTCATCAACATGTTCATTGCTGTCATTCAGGAGAACTTTGATGTAGGCGAGGACATGAAGCGGCTCGAACAGGTCAAGGCGTTTCTGCAACGCAGGGAGCTCGGCGGTTCGTCCAACCTTGCGCTGTCCAAGGTTTTTGGCTTTGGCAAGTCCCGGAACCGGGCAGACCCGCTCGACCAGACAACGGGTGCGGGCGTGGTGGACATGCTCTTCAAAGAAGGATTCGTGCGCGAGTTCCTGGACGATGCCCTGGACGAATTGCAGGAGGCTGCGGATGGCCAGTCGCCGCAACAGCCGGGCGCGAAAGGCAGGGCCAACGCCGGTTTCCTGTCTGCTGCGCGGGCAAAGTTGACCTCGCTCTTTGTCGGTCGGGAGCCCAACCCGTTCTATTCCAACGTCCGCCTCGGCGGGCCCATTGTCACTCTGGATCCTGCGCAACTGGCCCGCCAGGCAGTGAGTGCCACCGCTGCTCGCCGCAAGGCACAGAGAGAGTACTTGATGCGGCATCCAAACTACAACACATCGCTCTTCATCTTCAAGCCGCGGAACCGCCTCCGGCGTCTCTGCCAGCAGCTCGTGGGTCCCGGCCGAGGCACTGAACGCTTCGACGGCGTCCAGCCCAACAAGTATGCCTGGTACACCTTCTCGGCCCTAATCTACGCTGCCATTGTGGCCATGGTCATCCTCGCCTGCATCACCACCCCTTTGTACCAGAAGGAGTACTTTGACGAGCACACGTTCAGCATCCTCAACTGGTTCGTCTGGACCGACACGGCTTTTGCCATCGTGTTTACGTTCGAGGCCGTCATCAAGATTATCGCCGACGGCTTCTTGTGGACTCCCAACGCCTACTTCCGGAGCACATGGGGCATCATTGATGCCATCGTGCTGATCACGCTCTGGATCAACGTCATCACCCTCTTTACCAATGCCGGAGCCGTCTCTAGGGCGGTCGGCGCCTTCAAAGCGCTCAGGGCTTTGCGCCTCCTGAATGTCAGCGACAGTGCTCGCGAGACGTTCCACTCTCTCATGATCGTTGGCGGCTGGAAGATTTTGAGTGCGGCCTTCGTCTCGATCTCCCTGCTGATCCCGTTGGCCATTTATGGCGTGAACCTCTTCAACGGAAAGCTGGTAGCGTGCAACGACGGGTCGGGCATCGTGGAGCTGATCGACTGCGTGGGCGAGTACAACAGTACGCCTTTCAACAACGACTGGCCCATGCTCGCTCCCAGGGTTGCAGCGAACCCGTACTTCAACTTTGACGACTTCGGATCAAGTCTCTTTGTTCTTTTCCAGATTGTCAGTCAGGAAGGATGGGTCGATGTATCATTTGCGGTCCAGGCCATCACCGGACAGGGTCTTCAGCCGGAGGACGGCCCGCCTTACAGCGCCCAGGGCAACGCCGTGTTCTTCGTCGTGTTCAACCTCCTGGCCACTGTCTTTGTTCTTACTCTGTTCATCTCGGTCTTCATGAGAAACTACACGGAACAGACGGGAGTGGCATTCCTGACAGCCGAACAGCGGTCCTGGCTCGAACTGCGCAAGCTGCTCCGCCAGATCTCGCCGTCCAAGAGCTCATACGATGACAAGAAGAACAAGTGGAAGATGTGGTGCCACAAGCGCGCCATCGAGAAGCGTGGCAAGTGGTACATGGCCATCACCGGCGTCCTGGTCTTCCACCTGATCCTCCTGCTCACCGAGTTCAACAACGAGCCGTCATGGTGGACGCTTGCCAAGGACATTCTCTTCTTCATCTTCATCCTCATCTACATCGCCAACATTGTCGTGCGCGTCGTCGGGCTGGGCTGGACTCGGTTTCGGAAGAGCTCGTGGGACCTGTTCTCGTTCGTGGCCGTCGCGGGCGCCTTGTCCACGTCGATTCTCTTCTTGACAAACAAGTCGCAGGTCACGTACATCCAGCTGCACAAGTTCTTCTTGGTGGCGGTCGTGCTCATGCTCATCCCACGGAACGACGCGCTCGACCAGCTCTTCAAGACGGCGGCGGCCAGTCTGACGACGATCGGCAGCTTGCTGGCGACCTGGCTCATCTTCTTCCTGGTGTTTGCCATCGCGCTGACGCAGACGTTCAGCCTGACGCGCTTCGGCAACGGCGAGAGTGCCAACATCAACCTCCGCACGGTGCCGCACGCCCTCATCCTGCTCTTCCGGTTCAGCTGCGGAGAGGGCTGGAACGAGGTGATGGAGGATTTCGCCCAGATCAAGCCTCCACTGTGCGTGGAGGGCCCTACGTTCTTCGACAGCGACTGCGGCAGCACGGCGTGGGCTAGGGTGCTCTTCGTGGCGTGGAACATCATCAGCATGTACATCTTTGTCAGCTTGTTTGTCTCGCTCATCTATGAGAGCTTCTCGTACGTGTACCAACGGACCAGCGGGTTGGCGGTGGTGGACCGGGACGAGATCCGGCGGTTCAAGGAAGCGTGGCGCAGCGTCGATCCGTCCGGCACGGGCTTCATCAGCAAGGAGGCGTTCCCGCGGCTCCTCGGAGAGCTTTCCGGGGTGTTCGAGATGCGCATCTACGATAACGACGATTCGGTGGGGGCCATTCTCGAAGACGTGCGCAACGAGAACGACGCGGCCAGCGTTCGGCACGCGTCCATCATCAGCAAGAGCCAGTACCAGACGGGCATCGACCTGAAGAAGCTGAACGAGCGGCTGGCGAGGATCGACGTGGTCAAGGTCCGCGAGCGGCGGCGTCGCTTCAACATTTTCTTTGAGGAGGTCATGGTGTCTGCAGACCCGGAGAGGGGCATTTCGTTTACGACAGTGCTGATGATCATGGCGCATTACAACATCATCAACGACAGCAAGAGTTTGCGGTATGTTCCCCTCCTGCTCCGCAGTCTGGCGTGCTTTTTACTAACAAGATGACTTTGCAGACTTGAAGAATTCTTGCGTCGCAAGCTGCGCCTGCAGCGCGTCGAGGAGGAAGTGCGCAGGCGCATCGTCCTGGGCTTCTTCGACATGCTCTACTACTCGCGGCAGTTCAAGCGGCACATGGAGACCAAGCGGGCCGGGCGCATGACGGCGATTCCGCAACTCGACGTTCCCGAGATCCTGGTCGACAACGAGGAGCAGCGGGCCGAGGAAGAAGAACAACAGCGGCGGCGGCAGCAGCAACAGCAACAATCACCGACAGCGGGCCGCGGCAGAGCCAAGTCGAGCGCGGCCGCCACCGCGCTAGGCTCTGACTCGGGGAGCCTGCTCTCGCCGTCAACGAGCCGCGCACGGTCGCAGCACCGCAGCTGGGCGGCGGGGCTCGGGGCCGACCTGTCGTCGTACGACACCTCGTACGGCCACCCGCTTGCCGGGCCCCGGTCGTCGAGACCGGCCGGCGCGAGCCCGAGCCACCACCGGTCGCAGGCGAGCGCCTTCAGCTTCGAGTTGGCGGGGCCCGGAGAGGAGCCGGGTCTTGACGGAGACGAGGCCACGAGCCTCGGGGGGAGAGGCAGCAATACGGTGGATCCCTCGGTTGTCCGGGACATGCTGGATGACTCGGTCTGGGTGGAAAGCCTGAGGAGGAGCGCGACGACGATGAGGAAGAGCGGGTGGGGATCGCAGGGGGGTTTCAAGTGAGGTGATAGAGCGAGGGATTGGATGGTTGGATGGAGGTGGCGGGATCTGTGCGGGACAAAGTACTGCGAGTACTGGCGTTTGGAGTATGACCTTCTTGGCTTCATGAGCGACGATTTCTGGGGGCATGCATCATCATTCCTTGCATCCCTTTTCTCCTTGGCGGTAGGATAGGCCTGGTTCTTGCAAAAGCACGGCAATGGGGCGGTCTCGGGGAGGAGCTCTAGAATTTCTCTTTTTCCGAGTACGTATTGATGGGCAGGAAGGAATCATCATCTAACTTAATACCTGGATGGAGAACGGCAGTTGGGTTGGCTAGAAATCAGGGCTTGGATGGGTGCTACTCTAGACGGACAGACATTGGGTCGGTTTTATAAGGCTTTGAAGGCTCGATGGACAAAGACAAAAAATTGTAATCTGTATGATACAATGCAGGGATAAGTGGTGGTGGTGAGCGTCGTCGAACGGGGGTCGGACTCGGGAATGGCGCCACAAGCAGGAGAATAGTTGGCGGTGTCAATGCAAACCGCGTCGCCAAAACCTTCCATTCCGATGCAAAGCGAAGAAAATGCTGTTTTCCAAGACCCTCGGCTGGACTGGTGTCAAAACCTGGCCATGTCTCCACGACAAACGTTCCAGAAGCCCAAAAGAAGTCTTGTGCGAATCCACTTGCCCTCATCGACGGATAAGGATGGGCTGTGCTGACTGCTCGCTATGCTGCTGTGATATGGTTTGGCGTGGCGAAACTGAAGACTTGAAACAGTTTGTGGACGGGATTTCCTGACGAGATCAACCCTGGCCCCCCTGATGTGCAGGGCCCACCCCGGGATACTGGGGGTTTCGCCCACCTGTAACGGCGATCATGCACAGGTCCCAGGGGGCCGCCAAGGGTGGTCCCCTCTTGCCATCTTCAATTCCAGACGGCCCATGACCTCAATGTTCGATCGACGGCCTCGATGGCTTCGACGACAACGACCCTTTTGATGGTCGGAGCAAACAACAATTCTATTCTACTCGGTCGGTGCTCCCTTCGTTCCATCCATTGCACTGGACTCGCGAGTACGAGCGATGCCCGCGACCGACACGGTATGCGGTTTTAGCCCTTGTCGCTCAATGGCCCTCCTCCGAGTTCCGTCATCGGCCCATGCAAGAGCTGGTTGTTTCATCGCCAGCGGGCCCCGCAAATGCTTGTGCACCATGGCCAAAAACTGACAACTGCATCTCGACTGTCTCGAGGATCTCGTCACGCACCACCGGGGACGCCCAGTGTGCGGCCCGTTCTCTGGATGTGATGGCAGTCTGAGACTCTGAGTGCTGGGCATCCGTGGGTCTGCCAGACTGATGCGCAGTTGAGCTGCGGGCTGCGCCGGCGATCGCATTGACAGAGGAGCCGAACAAGGCAGCACCCTCCCTGTACTGTGTGTGGTATGGGATGCAACTCTCCCGGGTCTGGTGTTGACTGCGTTAAGGGGTGCTTTAAGGGACGACGCCTCCCCCCTCCATCCCGGCAGCCAACGCATGACGGATGCGCTGCAGCACCCAGCACCCATTCGTCGCTCCTACCTTGGTCCCCTTTCCCATCCCTTCCGAGCTAGGCTGTGCCTGCTCCTGCATCACCGTCTTCAGGTTCTTCCCCTTGCTGCCCTTGGCGGTGCTGGTGGTCCCAGCTTAGTTCCAACTCGGTTCCAACCCGACTACGCTCCCCTGTCTGGCACGGGGCACGCACCCCCCTTAGCGGATCACCACCCAGAAACCCCCCGCCGTCTTGTTTGATACGAGACCCCCCCGCAACACAAACTCGTACTTACTTAAAGTGAGTGCTTTATCCTCCCCGGCACACACTCCGGCTCCCTTGTTGATTCATCTCGCTCAGGCTCTCGGGCTGCAAATACGGTGCTGTCGCTGACCAAGTCCAAGACGAAGCCCACCACACTGGCATACCCTTTTGCCCTCTGATCCGTGCCACGCATAGATCGTCCCGTCGTTCTTAAACAACACGAACACAACCAGCCCTTCGCTTCTCTGGTTGCTTGCTTTCTTCGGACGGGTTATCCGAGAAACACACTTTCGCTTCTTCTATACTATACTAGGCTGTGCCTCACTACTTTCACCACCCAAGCCTTGAACATTCTGAGCGTCAAGACTTACCTCGCCCACGCGAAACAACACACCTCCTCGTCACCAACATCTCCATCTCAAACCGGCACCATGCAGTCCTCCCGCTTCCAGTCCATCACGGCGCGGTTCTCGCCCCACAACCTGCGGACCTCGTTTCGCCGGTCCATGTCGTCGTCGTCGACATCTTCGCGGGCCAGCAGCACCGACCGGGCCTCGTTTGCCTCGGAGACCGGCTCGCCTGTCAGCACCATCAACAGCATCGTCTTCCGTCGCAAGTCGGAGCTCGAGCACCGCGATGAGGACGAGCGGGCGCCGCACATCCTTGAGCCCCGGCCGGCTGCCACCTTTTGCAGCCTCGAGGAGCGCATGATGTCCTTCTAAGTCGGCCAATGCTTGGCGACTTCCCTTGTTGTCTTTTCAGAAGCAACAAGAGTTTACCTTTTTTTCAATTACCATTTTTATACGACATAATGCTATCTTTTGCGGGACACGGGCTAGGAGTGATGGATATGGTTAACCTATGGCTGGACGGTGTGGTGTTCTTTTTGAGGGGATTTGACAAACGGCGTTATCGGGCACGGAGGGTCTTGAACCAAGGTTTCGGGATCTCGACGCAGTAATGAATGCTTCTTTCTGTCTGCAGAGTCAAAACAAACATCTAGGCAGCTCAATCAACGTTGGTCCTGGCTCAACTTGGGCTTCGCTCATCTGCCCTGCCTCATCACCGCACAGGCACATTGCCCCTGTGACACACGTGCCAAGAGAGAGCGTGTGTGTGCGAAAGGAATCTGTATGCAAGTTGTCCCTTTGTGCGTGCATGCAGATGCAAGATGCAGGCACCGTCTTGTTGGGAGGGAGTGCCACAAGCTTGTCTGAACCCCCCACCCTGCAGAGAGAGTCGTGGGATTGGGCATGATTGGCCGGGGCTGAACGGACAGCTCCAAACCTCCAACAACGTCCTCGGATGTCAACAGAATTGCTGTCCAACCAGGGCCGCTTCCTGCCAGAACCCATCGGAAGACGTCAAAGGTCAGGCCACGCTGTATGTAGAGAAGCTGACCGAGCCCTTGACCGTAATTCTGTGGAAGCTGTGGCTAGGCAGCCCAGCTGCCAGCAGCTATTGCACGGAGCGTCTGTCGACGTGGCAGAACAACGCTCTGCCAAGCCACGTCACGCCTCGCTGCTGATTTGATATGGCCGAGCAGGACACCGGTCGCCCCAGAAGGCAGCCTCTCTTGTATGGGATACCGTTGTTCAACTTCGCCTCGGCTTTTCTTTGGCTTGCCATACGGAACACAAGGCATCCGATGCCGTGGATCGGGCACCAAGCTTGCCCGGGTTGCCTGCAATGGCAGCACAATGACATAGGAGACGCGTGTCTTTTGACCTGCTTGTCACGGCGCCCCTTCTTCTTTATCAAAACTTGAAGACAAACTGTTACTTGTTCAGGCCCACCCGAGACTGCCACTGCGCTCACTCGTCTTCTCAATCCACAATAGACTGCGGCAACAACCACCACCACCCCAACAGTGGCGACACAGACAGGAACACACGGCATGGACGGCCCAAAGACGTCGGCCTGGCCGTCATGTGCCCACGGCCAAAGCCAAATCCGACGTGCTGCCCGTCGAGCGCTGTCAAATACGAAGCCCAGCAGCGCAGGGAGAATCGAACGACAGCAGCAGAGGATACGAGTGCCGGGGAATCGTCATGAGAGAGGTGAGACAATAACAACTCCAACCCCAAAGTGCTTGATCCGAACAAGCGTGAGGAAGCAAGAACCTTGTTTGGACTTTTTGTTTCATTGGCCTACTACTCAATTTTCATGTCACTCCTCTGGCTGGCGGTTCTCGTCGGCTCTTCAACACGTTGAGGTCGCGAGAGTGTGTGGTGACTTACACGGGGGCTGCTTGCTTTCATCTCAACTCATCCATGTTGTGCTGCTTGGCTTCGGTGAACAGCTCGCTGTCATGGAAAACATGGGCTTCCTGGAACAGCACACAACTAGCAGCCATGTTGCTGGATATTTATGTTTTTAAAATCGCTTTCTCGCCCAGCCGCCTTGCTGCCCCCAAGCACCACCCTCACACTACCCAACCCTTGTGATCTTTACTCCTCTGTTTATGGCTGTCACCTGCAACGCTTTTTGACCATTCTTCGCACAAAAGCTGCAAAGAAAGAGAACCAGATTGCTGATACCGAAGAAATCCAGCCGTGACCGCCATCATCGCCGCGACCATGCTCGCCCTCCTACCCTTCCGCAAACCGCTTGGTTCTCTCGACGCCAGGTTCGCCAAGCACATTCTGCTGCCAAACCGACAGCCAAAGATGAACGAATCGCCCTTTCCGATTGGTTTCCGGCCATCTTCTCCGGTCGAGAGTCGGTTGCCTCGTGATCGGGAGGACCCTTGCTCGTTCCGAACCAAGTTGATCGACCCGATGGCCGACCTTGATGTCGATATGGCCTTTGAGAGCACCGACAAGCTCGACCGCGAGGACCTCAGGTTCGACGACACCCAGTGCATTTCGGTCGGTCGGTCGGTCGGGAAACTCGGCGTCACGTTCGGAGTGACAGCCCTACCTCGCGACGAGAAGGAACAAGCGCGTGAGCGCAAGATCGCAAACGATCTTCCCCAGGGCCTGGATTCAACTGCGACGTACAATTCAAGCTCCGAACAATACGAAGAAACCAAAGCAGCAAAATCCTCTCCAGGTGCCGCGACAATTTTCACGCTGGCCGGGGAGCCGCAAGGAGCGACCGTGATCCAGAAGGCCCTCAGCGACCTGACGACCTACCGCACCGTCCTGGTGGGCGAGAACGACAGCGACGAAGACGAAGACGACGGCGAAGCCAGCAACATGGAAGCCATGAACATGCCCTTCTGGAACCTCCCCGCGCGCCAGAAGCGGCAGCACGCCCGCCACGCCAGCGACACCATCCCCGACGACATGTCCATCATCTCGGACGTCTCCCTCATCCCGACCTACTTCCCGAGCGACGTCATGAAGCAGCAGCGCCCGCAGCACCGCCACCTCGTCAAGCGCCTCATCCGCGCCAAGGCCAAGGCCGCCAGGCAGACCATGCGAGAGCTGAAGCGCTCGTGCCGCGATGCCGTCGGGACCGTCTTTGTCGAGCCTGGTGCGACCCACCCGCCAAAGTGCGTCGCTGTTGGCTCGACCCTCTGATGCCTCTCCGGGATCACAAGCCAGAGGGCGGTGTGAAAGGACCGCAAGCCACCCACGAGACTCCGTCCTCTGACTTGCAACAAACCCACTTCGAAAGGTTGTTCGCCTTTCAACGATAGCCGTGTGCTGCTCAGTCTTCGATGTACCTCTTCGCCAATCTGGCAAGAGTTTCCATATTCCGGGTCTACTGAGCAAAGGTTGGTGGATTTGTTGCAAATTATGAAGACGGTCTGCTGACCAGCTCTAAAGTCCTCGGAAGATCAGTCTGAAAGCCGCTGTCGGTTCATCATGCGAAAAGACCGAGAAGCCAGCCGAACAGACAGGAGCGCAAACGAACAACTGATAGCTTCCTGCTCATATCAGCTGGACAACACCGACATCGAAGACCAACCACTTTCATTCCCATCGATTGGCCAATCGGCCCGCACAATGCCGAAGCAGCTGCGCCTTTCCTATTCTTCAAGGCCACCACGCCAACATCCAACCGCAGCAGGACGGACAAACCATTCGCAGCCAACTGCCCGACTCCTCTTCCAACAATTCCTCAGCTGACACCGGAAAAGCCCGTGTAAGGGACCGAGGATGTCCTCGACGAAAGGATCAAGTGATTGGAAAGGGGCAACCACAGCAGGCTGGATAGGACACATGGCGTTTTTACTTTCTTTTTCTCTCGTTATTGTTCTTCAGATACCCAACCCCGTTTTGTTTGGCAACTTTGACATAGTAGGATCCCAGTTGGATCTCTCGACTTGCACTTAAGATGGCCGGTCAATTGGATCTCAGTTGGCAGGCACCCAAGTTGGATCTGAGCTGGATCCCCAATCTACTTTAGCCACCACTTTCCTTTCTTCCTACACCCGGCACCATGTATTATTTGTATGAGTATGTTCAGCATTGCTTCGGAGTCTATCAGGAAGGGAAAGACATTCAGGACCATATGTTCGTGGTTAGATACCTCAATCATGACACCAACCATCACGTCGTTGGTATCCATCCCTCCATTCTCCGCACACTGCAAGTTGAAAGTCGAGGGATTGCCATGGCAACGAGGTCGCAAATACGGACGGACTCACTGGGAAGTACAGCCAACAGAAACAACACAATCAGAGATGTCGTCAAGGATGTCAAGACAGCAAACTGGTTTGGCGGTGCGCTACGGAAATCCGCTGCCCAAACCAACCCGACTGCCCGGCTCGCGGGAGTCAAAGAAGGCATCCCACCAGAGAAGTTGCCCCGGCATAGTAACAATGCAATGCTCCCATTCCGATGCCTAAAAACCGTCATTGCCCCGAGGCCAAACCAACACTTGCTATGTATGTACACAATTTTCCCGCCAGCCCACCCAAGTCCCATTCCCAGGAGAGGAGGCGGCGGCTCCCAAACACTGGCTGGCTTCACCCAGCCTCTCTATCCGTACGTCCCACATCCGCTCGCCTCCAATGGGCCATATTATGCAGCAAGAAGCGCCGGGATCCCGGATAGCTAATACCACAGGGACCAAAAGGTGGGATAACCCGGTAATCCAGCAACAGGAGGGCGACATGCAAAGCCTCGAGCAAAGCACATACAAAAGCGAGATTGCCTTTGAAGGCGAAAAGCAACATCCACCCAAAACACCATCCCACCATGTCCGTAGACACCCGACGCCGTCGCGATAAATAATCCAGTGATGGGAAAAGGATAAAAAGTGGCGGCGAAGAGGAGGAAAAAGACAAAAAACCAAAACAATAACCGACAATGCCGTGGGGTAGATGCCTCGCAGCGACGCCCGAGACACCCCCTAGTCCTCAATCATGTTGTGTCGAAGATGAAGATGTCGAAATGGGGGCCCGGTCTCCAAAAGGCGGAAGCCGGGATGCGTCGTTAATCTATAATCATGAGGTGTCGTCCAGAGCGGCGATCCAACCACAGCGTGGTATCCTGACACTCTACAACGTAGAGACGTGATGCACTATCTGATGTGCAAGATGGCGATTGCGCGACGACCCTTATGAGACCTCGTCGAGGGTCAGGTGGAGATCATTGATGCCGTACAGGTGCGCATTCTTCTTTGACCACGCGCGGGTGAGGATGGACGCTGCAGTTCGAGTCAGAAACACGCCATTGCCAGTGGACATGCCTGCAGGGAAGGAACACAACATACCCTTCAAGAACTTCTTGCCAGCATACTTCTTGAAGAATGCCTCGTGAATCACGGGCCGAGCCATGTAGTCGACCATCAACATGACGACGGGCTCAATCTCCTCCTCCGTGTACCCAGCGTAATACTCAAGAGTCTCGTCCTATCGCACAAAACAACGTTAGTCAAGGCCGGCGCACACATCATACCAAGAGCAACTTACCCATTCTCCGCGGTCCAGGATCAGCCGGGCGAGATACATGGCGGCAGCAGCGATGTGGCTGGGGCGGTAGGCCATAAGACGGTGATCCAACAGGCTGATCTCCATAAGATACTTCCCGATGGTACGCGACTGGATGTCGTAGTTGTCGGCCTTTGAGATGCGGCGGAGGAAATTCATGGGGTTCGGGTAGCTGAGGTCGTAGTTCAGAGTGGCGAGGACAAAACGCTCGGCACTCAGAATCTCGGCCTCGGTAAAACCATCGTCGGCGATGTGGCGGAAGTTGGCAATGTGAGGCGAGAGAACCTCCTCGTACTTGGAAGCAATGAACATGGCCGTGATACCGACCAGCTGCAGACGATCGAGCTGAACCACCTTCTCGGAAAGGAAGCGGTCGACGACATTGACGGCGAGGAACAGCGTTTCGGGGAGCAAGTGGAAGCGGGTGTGGACCTCGACGAGCCAATCGATCAGGATGCCCCGCGTCTTCCACTCCAGGTCGTCTTGGTGTGACATGTACTGAGGATTGGGAACCGACTTGCACTCGAGATCGCGGAGGTACTCGAAGATGTCGTTAGCATATTCGGCAACCATCAACGGGTCGTCGAGGTCTTCGCTGTCGAGGATCTTGGCGGCCTCGGGAGTAGCGGGACGCAGCTCCGGCTCCACCGCCACTGGGGCCGGCGATGATGAAGCCTTGCGCGCAGTCTCCTCTTTGTTCACGTCGGTCTTGGTTTTGATGTCGGCCACATCTGTGTGGAGCTTCTTGCGTGTCGGCTCGAGCTCCTCGGTGGTGTCCTTCTTGGCAGCAGTGTTGGTGTCCGACTCCCTCAATACCTTGCGCTTTGTCGCGGCAACTGAGCCTGGACCCGAGCGCTTCGGTTCCTTCTTGGTGACCTCCTTCTTCTCTCCAACTGGCCGCGTGGTGGCTGTGGCCTTCTTGATGCCGGTGGGCTGGGCGGCCTTGGACACGAGGCCGGTCCTTCCGACCGGCTTCTTGCCCTCGACAGCGTCGACTTTGGTGACATTGCTCACGTCACCGAGGGCAGCACGAGTCCGCGCAGGATTCGCGTTGACGGCGGTCTTCTTTGACTGCAGTGCCTTGGTAGGCATCGCAAGCTCGTCGACATTCAGAGTCGCAGCAGCCTTTGCCCTGGTGACGCGAGCTGTGGCTGTGCGGTTCTCGTCATTTTCGTTCGTCACCGAACGCAAGGTTCTTGTTGATCTCTAAGAACTCATTAGCATGCCCATTTACTCAAGCCCCCAAGGTCGGGGCCCCCGTCGGAGCAGCAGTGCGAGCGAGGGGGGCTTCTGAAAATACACGTACAACCGGCATCTTGACGACTGGGTTCAGAAACAAGTCGACAAACAGATGCTATGCAGAGCTATGAGGTGTCAGATACGACGCGTTCTTGATAGGTTGGGGTGAGGTTGTCGACGCGACGGGTACTGGGGACGACATGGTTGAGATGATCATTGACTTACCAACGATGCAGAAATAAAAGACGACGGGGAGGATATTAACGTGTCTTCTGGCCGATATCTTGGTTGAGTCGACACCGAAACGCGCTCTTGGCCGGTTGATTGCAGCGTGCCCAGATGTGATGCGTTTCCCTCTGTGTGGGATTTGCAGGGTCGACTGATCACAGTGGACGGGTTGCCAATTGACAATGGCGAATCCGCAGGTCCGGAGCGGTTGTGGTGGTGGAGGGTGCCGTGATGTCGAGAGAGGATGCTGGCGCGAAGCAGAGCTCTCGTGTTTTTAAGATGTGTTGGTGGAGAGGATGATGGGGTCAGAGGGCTGGCGATGGAAGGGAGAGCTCCAGGGTGGGACGGGCAGCTCAAATCAGCGCGGTGGGTTGGCGGGAAGTACCAGGTACCGCGTGCACCTGTGGCTCCGACGTGCAGCCGAGTCTGCAGGTGGGTCCTTACGCCAGAAACGCGTCGATGAGAGCCCGGGGGAACGCAGGGCTGGCACAGCAGGGTCGACGGGAGGCTGGTCAGAATGTGTGCAGACAAGCAGTAGATTGTGTCCGGCAACTGAGAATAATTTCTGAACACGATCGGTGGTGAAGGAGGAAGTTTGCGGATGTTGTCAACAACGGACAGCTGCCTGTGTTATAAGGCAAGGCACAGGTACACGGTACGGTGGAGGGAACGCGATTGACTCCAGACCGTGCTTGCCGTCCCTGAACCCACCATCAACAGAGACAACCACGGAGCAACCGCCATCTGATTGGTCTATCGCGGGTCAAGGCTCGGCACCCCTGCTCTCGAGCTTCACCCGCGTTTTTCGCGACCAAGCGGGGCTCTGTGGCTCCACGCGGCTCGTCAGCCCCAAGGACAGCCACACCTTCTCCAAGCTGGTGCACGGGCCCAGGGGATCAGCAGCCGAAGCAAGCAAATTTCTAAGTCGGAAAACCACCATCGACAACCGGGGCGAGTCGTTGACGGGCCGACCTGCGCACCACCACCACCTCCACACCGAGCCCTGCGCTGAGTTTCGCGGCCAATTGGCTGCTCCGTGCCGTTGCACACCCGCCAGAAGACCGTTCTTGCCCCAATGACCCGACACTGACGCCTTCTCGGTTCTGGTTTCCCCCGTTTCGGTCGAGCTTGCGCTCCCCACGATCCCTCGACGACAATGCTGCAGCCACGGTTCCGTCCCCTGGTTGCGGGGGCAGCGTCTCTCAGCTCTCTCTGCCAGAGCGCTCTCCGCCTCAACGCCATCAGACAGTACTCGGCCGTCGTACAAAGCGGTGCGAAGAATGTGGCCGGCGAGGACAGCCCTCGTTTCGGCGCCCCCTCGGCCGAGATCGAGGCGGTCAAGATGCGGACATACAAGCCGCGGACACCCGGTCTTCGCCATCTCAAACGACCCATCAACGACCATCTCTGGAAGGGCAGGCCGTATCTGCCCCTGACATTCCCCAAGAAGGGCCACGGGAAAGGTGGCAGAAACAATTCCGGTCGCATCACCATCAGGCATCGCGGAGGAGGTGCCAAGCGGAGGATTCGCACCGTCGACTTCAAGCGATGGACGCCGGGGCCGCACACGGTCGACCGGATCGAGTACGACCCTGGCCGGAGTGCTCACATTGCGCTGTTGACGGAGCAGGCGACAGGCAAGAAGAGCTACATGGTGGCAGCCGAGGGTATGCGCGCCGGAGATGTGGTACAAAGCTACCGGGCCGGTATCCCCCAAGACCTGCTTGAAAGCATGGGCGGTGTCATCGATCCCGGTATTCTGGCGGCGAAGACGGCCTGGAGGGGGAACTGCTTGCCGATGCACATGATCCCCGTCGGCACCGTCGTCTACAATGTCGGGTCTAGGCCCGACGGCGGTGCGGTGTTTTGCCGCAGCGCGGGAACATATGCGACCATCATCTCCAAGGAGGAAGAGACACGGGACGACGGCACCAAGGTCATGACCGGCAAGAACGTCATCGTTCGGCTGCAGAGCGGCGAGATTCGCAAGGTCAGCAAGGACGCTTGTGCCACCATTGGCGTCGCCAGCAACATCATGCACCAGTACAGGCAGTTGGGCAAGGCCGGACGCAGCCGGTGGTTGAACATCAGGCCCACGGTGAGAGGTTTGGCCATGAACGCGAGTATGTGGGGCTGGATGCCGTCCTTTCTTTCTTCCCCGTCCCCCTTTCCTTCGCGAATATCACTGGGTTGGCCGCTGACATGTCATCAGATGACCATCCCCACGGTGGTGGTCGTGGTAAATCGAAGGGTAACCGAAACCCCGTCAGCCCATGGGGCCAGCCAGCCAAGGGCGGCTTCAAGACTCGCAAGAAGAGCAACGAGAACAAGTGGGTCGTCACTCCTCGGGTGCGGAACATGGGCAAGCGGAGAGACAAGAACGTGGCCTAGTGAGTGCGATGGCTGTGTTGCTGGGCGGCGGGGGATGGTGCATCTTGTACATTATGTAGATCAACAATCTTGGTTTCCTGGGCCGGCGATTCTGGAAAGCAGCTCATTGAGGAAGACCTTGGGGTTTACCTTTTCAGCTTGCCGTTGTCGTCTTCCTAAAGCCTTGTTATATCCGATGGCCCTCCAGCAAACCCACAATTTGCTGACGGCGCCGTGCCTCGTCACCTCGGAGGCTGTGGGCCAGCTCTTGGTCTCAGGCTGTGCTACAGAGGCATCCTCTCACTCATATTACAGAGGATGTCACTGTACGGATAGAATGGATCCTGTAGTATTGCTTGGGTGCCAAAGGGATAGCTGTGCGAGAGTTGCGTGAGCAGTTGCCCAATGCGGGGACAGAAGAATGCAGCTAAACTTGATTGGCCGCTCAGCCTCAGAGGCTCAGGGACGATGTTACGCAATATCCGCAGCACCGGGACATTTCTTGGGATCCGCGACTCCCGAGATCCGAACTTGTGAGTTTGGTTCCTGAGCGAGGGCCTCTCACTGACGGCATCGTCTGATGGGAGATGCCACGCATTGTGCCCAACAAAAAAGGGAAAAGGCCAGCGACGTATGCCGAGCCGACACCAAGCCGCCATTGGTGCTGGGTTTGTGGAGTGAATCGGGCTGCTTGTCCAGTCTCGGCGAGTCTCGATCCCCTGTGGGGCTTGGGAGTTTCAGCTCTTCCCTGCAGGGCGGCCTTCACAATTCTCGGCAACCTCTGCGGTCAACCCACGTGCAGTTCATCAAAAGACCTTCTCTTTCTTGCAAACAAGGACTCTTAAATTGGGGATTCTTTTGTCTTTTCGATTCTTTGGTTTGTTCCGCTTTATGAGCAACAAGAAACGCATCTGATTGTCTCCTTGTTTCATCTCCCCTTTCTCTGTGCACCCCAGACTTGCAGCGTCGATCGGTCTTGGCCAACCATTCGGATGCCGGTCATCTCGATCCCTTTTTGTGGCTGAGCTCTTCCAATACGGCGGCAAAGACGCACGCGTCTCGGCGGGGAATTTCAGGGTGCAAAGCGCCTACCAACGAGTCCAACAGACTCTTGAGGACCCATCGTCTGCTCAGGAAGAAGGCAGATGACGCGGTTGGGGCCTTTTCCTTTCGATCTCTGATCTGCTTTGGAAAAACCACTGTTTCGACGGTGGCGGGAGCTCGACGTTTTGAGTGGTTTGGGTCGCATTCTGTTAGCGCGCCATCCTTCCCTTCGAGGTCTGGCCCGGCACTTTGCTGCGCCCGTCGTGCACGTTTCACTCTTTCCCTTCTTGTCCTTCCCCTAGGGGCTTCCCAATGCCCGACGACTCGATTCGCCCTCTCATCCAGGCCCGTTCATTCTCTCCGACGCCGACATTCGAACCTCGCGATAAAATGGACAACCTGGCGCTCGCTGGTGGTAACGTGCGGAGGAAAGGGAAGCTTTCTTGGGTCGTGGCGCTCTCCTATGTTTTCGACTGGATCGTTCTCGCCGCCTTTGCCGCCATCGGCTATGTCCTGGGCGACATCACTCCAAACAAGCGGCCGTTCTCGCTCGATGACCGCAACATTGCGTATGTTGAGCGCTTTGCGCTTTCCTTGGGTCTCGCAGGGTGGCATGGGTTACTGACAGCTTGTGTAGCTTCCCCTATGCGGTCAAAGAGACGGTCCCCGTCTGGCTCCTGGTGATCGTCGGCATTCTCGCTCCCATCGTCATCATCGCCATTGTTTGCCTCATCTTCGTTCCCGGTGCGACAGTCCCTGCTGGGACACCAAAGTCGCTGGTCTGGAAGCGCAAGCTGTGGGAGCTGCACACGGGCCTGCTGGGCCTCGCCTTGTCCATAGTCGGCGCCTGGTTCATCACCAATGGCATGAAGAACCTTTTCGGAAAGCCTCGGCCTGACCTTCTCTCGCGATGCCAGCCCGACCTCGAAAACCTCTCCAAATACATTATTGGCGGCTTGCGGGACTTGAAAACAGGGACCACAGCCGGACAGCTCGTGAGCCCCGACATTTGCAAGAACACGGACAAGCACATGCTGGACGATGGGTTCAGGAGTTATCCGAGCGGGCACTCGAGCTCTTCAGCCGCAGGTACGCACACGGAACCTCGGGGCACTCATTCACAAGTAAAGTGGCAGTCTGGCTGACACATTCACAGGTCTGATCTACCTCTCTCTCTTCGTTGCGAGTAAGTTCGCCATCACGATTCCGTTCCTCGCCCCTGCCGGATTCGCCGATGCGTCTGCCTTCACCGCCTTCCCCTCGCGTACGCGCCTGCCGAGCATCAAGGTCTCCGGACCCGACACATATGAGATGTCGACTCGCACCCCGAAATCATCGTCGCTGGACTCGGCGCTGGGCAACAAGGGAATCGCGCGCCACAACCAGACGGTCTCGGCAGTCCGAAGGCAAGCCGCGGCGCCGCCCATCTACCTCCTCTGCATCGCAGTGATCCCCTTCTTCGGCTCCATCTTTATCGCCGGCTCGCGGTGGTGGGACTTCCGGCACCACGGCTTCGACATCCTGTTCGGCTACCTGATCGGCACCATCGCAGCCTTCTTCTCCTTCCGCTACTACCATCTGCCCATCTCCAGCGGCGCCGGCTGGGCCTGGGGCCCGCGCAGCCAGGACAAGGCGTTCTGGGCGGGCGTGGGAAGCTTCAGCTATGCGACGGACCACTTGCGCGGGCAGTACCGGAGCGGCGACGAAGAGGAGGCCCTCCACGCCGCTGATGACCACTTTGGTCGCGGCAGCGCGATGAGCGCCGCTACTGCACCGACCGTTGCGTCGCGGAAGGGGCCGGGTCCGGATGACAGGGGAGACATTGCGTATCAAGGCGCTGCCGGGAACTAAGAATGCACCATTGGGTGCATTCCGGGAATCCAACGGATAGGGGTTTGGCTGGGGTTGAGCTCATTTCTGTTCTCCAGAGAATGGCATGGTGTCATCATATCATGTCGGAACGATTTTGTAGATCTGTGGGTATGGGCTTCTGGCGTTAGGGGTGCCGTTTGCATGTTTGCGCAAAAATGGGCCAGCGCAACGGTCGCCAATGTTCTCGGATATGGGTTGTTTGGTTGCTTTAAGGGGCTGGTCAGCGGGAATGGTAGCAATTTGACTTTGGACTTTGGGACTTGTTACGTTTGTAAGAGAAATGAAAAAGCCTGTGGATATCGAGTGGTAAGTATGGTAATGCCAGAAATGCCGTCGTGATGCAAGGTAGGTCCTTCGTCTGTATAGCCGTTTCATGCTGCTCGCCGGGGTGGAACACGGAGACGACAGTACACCGTGGAGACATCAAGCGCATAGCACCGGCCGTGTAGGAAGTTCCTGTTACTATGTAGTTGGTATCATGTACCGCTTCTCGTGTCGTGTTCCATGCCATTAAGAGCTAGACCAACAAACAAACCGGCCGCAACCCATCCTCAACAGGCTCCCCTTGGT
>Ga0247823_10000567_pt1 | contig 31046 bp, 18 predicted proteins | sample 13C_PalmiticAcid_2_FD_192426 | JGI IMG/M metagenome (GOLD analysis project Ga0247823, IMG submission 192426) | Soil microbial communities from agricultural site in Penn Yan, New York, United States - 13C_PalmiticAcid_Day30 | ecosystem: Environmental > Terrestrial > Soil > Agricultural land...
CACCAAAAAGAAAACGGTGGTGGTAGCGCCTACGGGTGTAGCTGCCATCAACGCGGGTGGCACCACACTGCATTCTTTTTTCCAGCTGCCGTTCGGAGCGTTTATTCCCGGTACGCTGCGAGGTTTTACAACGTACAATACACCGGTGAATGATCCGCATTCACTGATCAAAAACCTCCGCATTTTTTCGGAAAAACGAAAGATTTTCCGCGAGCTGGAATTGCTCATCATCGATGAGATCAGTATGGTGCGGGCCGATCTGCTGGATGCAGTAGATACCATCCTGCGTCACTTTCGCCGCAAACCTTTTGAACCTTTTGGCGGAGTGCAGGTGCTGTACATCGGCGACCTGTTTCAGCTGCCACCGGTGACCAACGACCAGGATTGGGAGCTGTTGCGCGAATATTACGCTTCTCCTTTCTTTTTCGAATCCTACGCTGTGCGACAAGCCAGACCCATGTACGTAGAGCTGCAGCATATTTATCGCCAGAGCGACCCGGTATTTGTGGGCCTGCTCAACGAAGTACGCAACGGTAAAATGGCGTACGATTCCATGGAGTTGCTCAATGCCCGGTACAACCCGGAGTTCCGGCCCGTGCGCGAAGAAGGGTACATCACTTTATCGACTCACAACCGCAAGACCGATATCATCAATGCCGAAGAGCTGGAAAAACTCATCACTCCCGCGTTCAATTTTGAAGCCAAGGTAGACGGCGATTTCTCGGATAAATCCTATCCAACAGATAAAGTTTTGCAGCTGAAAGAAGGCGCGCAGATCATGTTTCTTAAAAATGATATTGAGCAGCCGCGCCGGTTTTACAATGGCAAAATTGCGCAGGTAGAAAGCATTGGTACCGATCAGATCACGGTATCGTTTCCCGGCGAGCCGGATATGCTGAAGCTGGAAAAAGAAACCTGGAAAAACATCAAATACGCCTACCATACCGATAAGGGCGAGATTGTGGAAGAAGAAATGGGTTCTTTCACGCAATATCCCATCCGGCTGGCCTGGGCTATTACCATACACAAGAGCCAGGGGTTGACGTTTGATAAAGCGATTATCGACGCCGGAGCGGCTTTTGCGCCGGGACAGGTATATGTGGCATTGAGCCGCTGCCGCTCGCTTGAAGGGATTGTGCTGCGGTCGCGTATTTTGCCGGAAAGCATCCGTACCGATGAGCAGGTGCTGGAGTTTGCTAACTCGTTCATGGGCGAAGAAATGCTGGCTGAAACACTCAAAGAAGCTGCCCGCCAGGAAGCTTATCGCAATATGATACAGGCGTTTGATTGGTCGGCCATACAAGAGCAGTTCCAGGAATGGCTTGATCTCATCCGCACCAAAAACATTCCTGATGTACAGGCTGCCGCCAAATTGGCGATGGAGTTGGTAGAGGAGATCAACGCACAGAAAAAAATAGCCGATAAATTCCAATACCAGCTGCGGCAAATGCTGGAGGAATCGGGTGTAGCAGAGCACCAGCTGCGCGATAGGGTGGCCAAGGCTGCTGCGTATTTTAATCCATTGCTGCAAAACACACTGCTGCAACCCTTAAAGCTGCACCGCGAGTGGATGAAAACCAAACCCCGCACCAAAAAGTACGTGCAGGAACTGGAAGCACTCGAAGCTTTGCTAACGGGTAAAACGGATGCCTTTGCACAAGCACTGGCGCGTTTGGATGCACCGGTGGCTACAGATTAAAAGCAGGTAACCGTCCAGGTGCGTTGCCAGTTGCCTTGCGGAGCCAGCGTTTCAATACCTTCTTTTTCGTTCAGCTGTCCGTTGTGCAGCACACTGTCGGCAATGCCGCACCAGGGTTCTATACACACAAAGGGCGCATCTTTCGAAGCCCAGATACCAAGGAAAGGAAATCCTTCAAAACCAAAATGAAGTCCGTGCGGATGTTGGTTGCTTTTCAGCGTCACCCGTTTGGATTGCAGTTGTTTAAGCACTACCGCATCCTGGTAAAAAAGTGCAGGGGAGAGGGGCAGCGATTGCGTTTGCTCCAACAGCGGTGTGGTGCCTGCGTCTATCAGACCCTGCTGCAACAGCCATCTGCCTGCTGTTTCGGGTTGATCAAATTCCAATACATGATCGTGATACTGCGTGCCCGGCACCAGCGGTACATTAAACGCCGGGTGTCCACCTGCTGAAAACAGCATGGGTTCCTGACCGGTATTCTCCACTTCATACCCCACATGGAGGGTACCATTTTGCAACTTGTAATGCACCTGGAATACAAAATCGAAAGGGTAACGTTCGCGGGTAGCCTCACTGCTGCGCAGGATAAAACTGGCTGAGGTTTCATTGTGCTGCACTGCTTCGAACGGCATATCGCGGGCAAACCCGTGGCGGCCCAGCTGGTAAGCTTTTCCTTCGTGTTCGTAAGTGTCGTTGCGCAGCGTGCCCACAATCGGGAAAAGCACCGGTGAGCGTTTGCTCCAGTAAGCTGCATCTCCCTGCCACAGGTATTCGATACCGGTACCAATGTGTTTGATGCTTTGCAGTTCGGCGCCCTGGGGGGATACCTGTACAATAAGGTGTTCGTGGTGCAGCGTGATCATGCCGGGATTGGTTTTGAAGCTGCAAAATAGTACATGCCGGTAAATGAATTTTCATTCTGTTGTAACAAATCCGAAGCTTCTTCGTCTTACTGATATAACCACCTACTAAAACCTGAATTATGAGATACCTGTTTGCCATCATTGCCGCCATGTTGTTTGCACAGGGTTGCAATGCCCAGATGGTCGGCCTCACCAGCGGATACAACCAACTGAGTGAAACCGAAAAAGCCGATGTATTGTTTAACACCAAAGACATCTGCGATATGCCCAATGACCATAAAATTGTAGCCATCAACGGGAAGCAGTTGAAGGAATGCCTGGCGCAAACCGATAGTGCTATGGTGTATCGCTGGGTGCCACATTGCAATGGCAAGGCTTGTGTACCGCTGAATGTATGCCGGGCTTATGCTGCCCGTCACAACCTGAAGCTGTACATTGTAGCTGAAGAATATGATTATGAAAGTATGCAGGGACAAAACAGCGGCGATAAACCTGTTTTTGTGATAGATCACAAACACTACAAAGCCAACCTGCGAAGCAGATATTCCAAAAAATTTGCCAGAGACCTGATGGGTGATGCCATCTCGAAAGATAGAGAGCTGTACTATGCACTGTTCATGGTGTTTCATAAAGACCAGTTCGTGCGCACTATTCCTACCGTGCTGGAACCCATTAACCCGGAGTCTACAGCATTGGGAAAATAAGCCGCAGCTCCTGCATGTTTGAACAAAGAACCCCGGTCGCAAGACCGGGGTTCTTTGTTGGATCAGAGCACAACGAATCTTACAGCGCCCGCAATGCTGGGGTGTTTCAGTTGTATGAAGTAGATACCCGGAGGAAGTGTACTGATGTTGATGGGCGTATTGTTTTGGATTTCGCCTTGTTGCACCAGCCTTCCGTCGGTTGCCATAATCCGGTAAGGCAAGCTGCCTGGTACAGATGAAAAATGTAATTGAATTTTCCCGGCAGATGCAGGGTTGGGTGATAACGAAAAACGGGTTGGTTCAGGAATGGAAGGTATGCCAAGTCTTGCTGCACAAAAACCGGTGGTATCGTATTTGTTGTAGAGCGTCATCATATAAGCATTGATAAAACTGTGGATGGTGCTATCGGGTACCAGCATGTCATCAATACCATAATCGGTACCTCCAATCCCAAACGGGAAACTTGGAGAAACCAGTCCTACTCCTTCCAGTAACCATTGAAGCTTGCCTGATTCATTCAGCTGGAGTGCCCTTATCTGATGGCTCGTGTCGGAAGAAGAGGCCAGGATGGTATCTTTCAGTATCGCAAATTTCCTGCTGTAACTCTGCTCCATTTCCATTGTGTCGCCGGCGGTGAGCGAAAAATCATACAGTAGTTCTTCCTGACTGCCGTGCCTGATCCATACTTTTTTTGCGCTTGTATCTTCTCTCAGCCAATAGATTGCCGGGCTTCCATATGTTGTTCCTGTCATTACATAATAATCCTTTCCGTTCACCTCAGTAGTGGTGTCAGAAAGCTGATAGGAATCCATGTAATGGGTCATCCAGCTCCAGTTGCAGGTATGCCATTGCCGGCCGGGTTGCAGCATGGGCCGGTACATTTGAGCCTGTAAAAACAGGTTGCAGCACAGGAATGTGCAGAAAAGTAAAACTTTTTTCATGGCGGTTGTCTTTGTGCCTGAAAGGTAAATTGATTATTGGTTTAAAACATATTTACACCAGGATCAATAGCAGATTTTACATTCCTGTGATAAAAAAGCCCCGCCTGGTAGCGGGGCTGAAGATTATTTTTTCTTTTTCACTGCCGGCTTTTTGGCCGGTGTTTTCTTTTTGACCGGTGCTTTAGCTGCAGGCTTGCTTTTGGGGGCCGGTGTGGCCGTGCGGGTGCTGCTGCCTTTTACGGCTTCGTAAGCCAGCTGTTGCAGGCGGGTGCGGATGCTAAGCTTATTGATTAGCGAATTATCGGCCGATGGGTTCACCCGGTTGCTCAGGAAAATGAAGGTGAGCTCGTTAGCCGGATCAGCCCATACACAGGTGCCGGTAAAGCCCTGGTGGCCAAAGGTGCTGGCCGAACATTCTGCGGCGCAGGGACTGTCTTTGCTTTTGTCTTTTTCGGGTTTGTCAAAACCATAACCGCGGCGGCTGATGGTGCTCTGGTAGCTGGTGAACAGGTCTACCGTGCGTTTGCTGAAATAGGTTTTGCCATCGAGGGTGCCACCATTGCTCAGCATTTGCATCAGGCGGTTGAGATCGCTTGCGGTGCTAAACACACCAGCATGACCAGCCACACCACCCAGCATGGCAGCGCCCATATCGTGCACATCGCCCTGGATGAGTTGCTTGCGGAAAATGGGTTCCTTCTCGGTGGGAACAATATCGTTGAGGTTAAACTTGTTGCGTGGCAGGAAACCGGTATGGGTCATGCCCAGTGGTTTGTAAAAATCATTGCTCACCAGCACATCCAGTTTCTGCCCGGTAATTTTTTCTACCACCAGTTGCAGGAAATAAAAATCGAGATCGCTGTACACATAGCGGCCCTTGTTTTCGAGCGGACTTTCCAAGATGGCTTTCCAAACGGTATCGATATAATCTTTGCGCATGTACAGATCCTGCGCTACCCGCACCGAAAATTGCGCTTCAGGTTTGCTGCGGTAAATGGCAGGATTGGGATTACCAGCAGCATCAAGCGTGGCTTTGTAAAAAGGAATCCAGCTTTTGAGTCCGGCCTGGTGCAGCAGCAGGTCTTTGATGAGCAGGTTGGCTTTGTTGGTCCCAATGGTCTGTGGCAGGTAGTCGGACAGCTTTTTGTTGAGGTCCAGCCGGCCCTGCTCATACAGGCGCATCACTTCCAGGGTGGTAGCGGCAATTTTGGATACCGAAGCAATATCATAAATGCTCTGGTTGTGCACCGTCTGCTTTTTATCGTAAGTGTAGTAACCGTAAGATTTGTTGTACACCACGCGGCCCTTGCTGGCAATGAGCAGCTGGCAACCGGGAAAGGCATTTTGGGCTATGGCATCGTTGATCAGGTTGTCGATCTCGGTGTAAGCGCCTGCACCGGTTTTAATGGTACTGCCGGTGTTGGGTGTAGTGGTAGTGCCGCCGCGCAGGTTGGGATTGGGGCTCACCAGGTTGGTAGGTGCAATGCCGGTCACGCCGGTGTTGTACTGGAATGATCCGCAGCTGGTGACGGGCAGTTTGCCTTTGAACGGAATTTTGCCTATGATGAGATCGGCAGCAGCGGCTGACATTTCCGAAGTTTCTTCATAGGTCACCATGATGCTTTTAGACTCGCAGAAATATTTGAGGGCATAAGCATTGCCCAATACTACCACCAGTGCATTGCTGGCAGCGGCCAGTTTTTGCACGGCCTGGGTTTGGGTGGTGCTGAGTCCAAAGTTTTTGGCAGCATACATGTTCATGCCGTGTACGCCAATGATCACTGCGTCGTATTGTTTGAGGCGCTCAGGCAGGGTTTGCAGCTGGCTGGAGGTATTGGCATCGGTGAGCCAGTAAGCATCCATGTCGCGGGCTGCTTTCAGGTTGGTGTACAGATCGGTAGGGCCAGCGCTGCCTACACCCACATACGCCACTTTGGCTGCCCGCTGGGGTATCATGCTCAGCACTTTCTGCTCATCGCGGAGCAGGGTAATGGCGGCATCGCCCACCTGGCGGTTAATGGCCGCGGTGTAGCGGTTGAGATCGCTGGTCGCATTGGCGGTCACCAGCGGGGTGAATTTTTGGAGACCCACCCGGTATTTGGCGCGGAGTATCTTTTTCACGCTTTCTTCTACGCGTTTCCATGAAAGGCTGTCGGCGTCAATCGCCATTTTAAGGCGGCGCACGGCTTCAGGCACATTCTGCGAAAACAGCAGCACATCGTTACCCGCCAGGAAAGCTTTTACATCTACTTCGCCGGGCTGGTAATACTTGGCAATGCCCTGCATATTGAGCGCATCGGTGAAGATGAGGCCGCGGTAGCCCATTTTCTCCTTCATCAGTTTGGTAATGATGTTGTAGGAGAGGGTGGCGGGTATGCGGGTATCGGGCTCCAGCGAGGGCACTTGCAGGTGGGCTACCATGGCAGAAGCTACGCCTGCATTAAACAATGTTTGAAAAGGGTATAGTTCGGTGAGCTGGAGTTGTTCGAGCGTTTTGTTGATCACCGGCATGTCGGCGTGTGAGTCCACATCGGTATCGCCATGGCCGGGAAAGTGTTTGGCGCAGGCCAGCACCCCGTTGTCCTGCATGCCTTTCATATACTGGATGGCATTGCGGCTCACATTGTACTTGTTTTCGCCAAAGGAGCGCATGTTGATCACGGGGTTGGAGGGATTGTTGTTCACATCCACATCGGGCGCAAAGTTGATGTGCACCCCAATGCGTTTGGCCTGGTAAGCCACGGCCATCCCCATGCGGTATACCAGGCTGCTGTCGGTCATGGCGCCCATGGTCATCTGCTTGGGAAAATTTTGCACCCCGGTGAGGCGCATACCCAGTCCCCACTCGGCATCCATGCCTATCCAGAGGGGCACTTTGGAGATGGATTGGTAGTAGTTGGTCAGCTCGGCCTGTTTTTCGGCCGTGCCCTGCATAAAAATAAGGCCACCGATATAATGGTTGCGGATAAGCGAATCGATCTGCGATTTATTGTAATTGGGGCCTCCGCTGTAGGTATTGACCATAAACAGCTGGCCCAGGCGCTGGTCTTCGTTCAGGGATTTGTACACACTGTCGGCCCATTCTGCGGCCGGACTGTGGCGTTCAGGTTCGTCTTTTTTATGACGGCGGTACCATTGTGCCTCTGAGGGGATGGTGTATAAGCCCAAACCCACAGCTGTTGCGGCTATGATTATATTTTTTTTTGATATAAAACGCATAAAACAAAAATAGCTTTTTGGAAGGTTAATGCGGAAGTAAATATATTTGCGCCCCGGTTTTGGGTTAACTTTGTAACCAAAGGAAAAAGGAGAATTGCGTGCCCGATATCATTAACCTGTTACCCGACAATATTGCGAACCAGATAGCCGCTGGAGAAGTGATCCAGCGACCCGCCTCGGCCATCAAGGAGCTGATGGAGAATGCCATTGATGCCGGTGCTACCGAAGTGAAGGTGATCCTGAAGGATGCCGGAAAGGCCCTGATACAAGTGATAGACAACGGTTGCGGCATGAGCCCTTCCGATGCCCGCATGAGCTTTGAGCGCCATGCCACCTCCAAGATTCGTAATATCGACGATCTGTTTGCCATCCGTACCATGGGGTTTCGGGGCGAAGCCCTCGCGTCCGTTGCGGCCGTGGCACAGGTGGAGCTGAAGACCAGGCGGCACGAAGACGAACTGGGTACCCAGATCATCATTGAAGGCACCGATATCAAATCACAGGAGCCCTGCGCCACCGCGCCCGGCACCAGCTTTGCCATCAAGAATCTTTTTTATAATGTGCCAGCCAGGCGCAATTTTCTGAAAAGCCATTCTACCGAACTGAAGCATATCATGGACGAGTTTACCCGCGTGGCCCTCTCGTTTCCACATATCTTTTTCTCGCTTAACCACAACGGCCAGGAAGTGTTTCACCTGGAGCGCGGCAACCTGAAGCAACGGGTAATGGGCCTGCTGGGCAACAACCTGAATGCCAAACTGGTGCCCGTCAAGGAAGAAACCGACTACCTGACCATTAATGGTTTTGTGGGCAAGCCCGATGCGGCGAATAAAACCCGCGGTAACCAGTTCTTTTTTGTGAACAACCGCTTCATCAAAAGCACCTACCTCAACCATGCGGTGACCCGCGCTTTTGAAGGCCTGATCGAAAAAGAAACCTTCCCGCTGTATGTGCTGTTCATTGAGCTCGATCCCAAACACATCGATATCAATGTGCACCCCACCAAGCAGGAGATCAAATTCGACGACGAAAAAATAGTGTACGCTTTTGTGCAGGCCGCCATCAAACGGGCCCTGGCGCAATTCAGCATCATGCCTTCGCTCGATTTTGACCTGGACCCTTCCATCCAGTCGCTGGAGGCCATTAACCGGCCGTTTACCAACGACAAACAGGAAGAAACCAGGAGCAGCTATCTCTACAAAACCTTCTCGAGCCAGGGACAGGCGCACATGATCGAAAAGAACGGCGCGCTCGATAACTGGAACGAAATGTATAAAGGGGCTGAGCAATTGTCCCGTCCGGCTTCGGGTGCTTCATCGGCTTCTTCTTCCCCGTCTTCCGCTTCAGGATATTCGGGAAGAACCCCGGCTGAAGGTACCGGCGAAACTGTAGGATCTTTCCGCAGCAGCGGTTTCCCTGCGTTTCCGTCTATGCCTTCCATGCCCGAAGCGACACCGCAACGCGCAGCAGCGCAACCGGTACAAAAAGTGCTCATTCCCGAGCAGCAGGAAGAGATCAAAGGTTTGCTGCAACTGCACCAGCAGTATATTTTGAGTTCTATCCGTTCCGGTTTCATCCTCATCGATCAGTCATTGGCCCACCAGCGCATTTTGTATGAGCGGTATGCCTCGGCGCTGATGAACAAACCGGTGGCTACCCAGCAAAACCTGTTTCCCTTAACCCTGCAACTGACCGCATCGGATTACACGCTGCTGGACGGTATGCTGGAGGAACTGCACACGCTGGGCTACCTGCTGGAGCCGTTTGGCAAAAATGCTTTTGTGATACAGGGCACCCCCGCTGATGTGGAACAGGGCAATGAGCAGAAAGCGATAGAGCAGGTGTTGGAACAGTTTAAACATTACAGCAGTGAGCTGCGCCTGGAGAAAAGGGAATCGCTGTTGCGAAGCCTGGCCCGCAGCAATGCCATTGCCTACGGTAAAATACTGACGCAGAAAGAAATGCAAACCCTCATCGATGAACTGTTTGCCTGCGCACAACCCAATTTTGCCCCCAACGGCAAACCTACTTTTATTACCATTACCCTCGAAGAGGTACGGAAGATGTTTAACGGGTAACTGATGCCCGCGACGGCTTTAGCTGGCGGCGTTTTTGCGCTTCCAGATAAAGCCGTCGAGTATATAATGGGTAATCTGCGGCATGGCCAGCAAAGGCACCAGCCAGACGAGCGCACTGCTCTCCGACAGGTCCGGCAAACTGCTGAACGGGGCAAAAAAGCCGGTGTGTTCCTTCCACACGAATCCGTCCCAGATGCCTTCTTCGAGATACGCCAGCAGGATAAGAATGCCTGCAAACATCCAGAAACCATAATGACCAAATATGCGGCGCAGCAGCGGAGAACTGCTGCGGCTTTCGCATGTTTGCTGCTGCCGGCCCGTCATCCAGATCAGGGCCATGTAGGGAATGCCATGCGCTACCACATTGAGCAGCGTAAATGCCAGGTCGCCATTGAAATAAACAATGCCCAGGTACCAGGAAGCCGCCGTGCCCCATACCAGCGCCTGTTTGGGCCAGTTGATGAGGCCATTGCGGTACCAGTTGTAAACGGTGCGACTGATGAATGCAATGATGATAATGCCATACACCACACCCGCCACCGGCATCACCTGCGCCGCTGGAATGTAAAAGAAATCGCCGGCCACAAACCAGTTGAAGTTGCGCGGGCCATGCGTATGCCACCAAAGCAGCGGATACAGCGTGGCAGCATAAATCATGCAGGTATCGATAAGTTTGCCGGCTTTGGAAGCCACTTCTGTGCGACTGTACAACCGCATGAATCCATATTGCTGCCGCACAAAATGATACACCGCCAGGTAGGCCAGTACCCGCCAGAACCAACCGGCATCCAGCGCATAAACAGCAATGCCCGCCACCCAACTCAGCAATGGCACCCAAACGAACAACCGCCGGTGCAATTGCAGCATGCCCCGGTCAAGGTAAGTGCGGTATAAGGTGGAATATACATGGGCCACATCTATCAGCAATACAAGAATGACCCAGTAAGCCAGCGGCAGATGATCGTTGAACTGCTGCACATGCTGCCGGAACAGCAATACAAACAGCACTGCCCCGAATGGTGGAAACAGGATGAGCAGGCTATCGGTCCATTTGTTGTATATCCACAGCTGTTTCATGAGCGCAGCGATTGCAATATTTGCAGGGCAGCATGGCGGCCCCGGTGAAAACCTTCTTCAAAAATAGACACCCCGCTTAGGTCGGTATGGGCGAAGTAGACCTTGTCATCCACAGGTTGTGCGGCCTGGCGCCTGCCTGCCCCGGTAATGAACCCGGGATGGGGTATCACCATGCCATGTCCCCAGAGCCAGATTTCGGCGGCTTCTATTTCGGGGGTGATGCCGCGGTGTACTTTTTCGAGATCGGCGGTGATGGCTTGCAGCCAGTCTTTACCAGCCCGGGTGTAAGCCGCCTGGCGGGATTTGGCAGGATTGTCCTGGTCGAGCGGGTAATAGTAAGTGAGCACCAGTTTATCGTTAGTAGGACTCAGCTGCTGTTGTTGTGCATTCACATAGCCCAGCGAGGGACTGTTATAGATCACATTGTCCCAGCTCAGTGGCCGGCCCTGGGTAGCGGGTAATTGTTTCAGGGTAAGGTTGGCCACCATCCAGGGGGCGTATTCAAAAGTATCGTACGGTATGGCTGGTTGCGGAAAGATGCGTTTCACCACCATTTGCGGTACCGCCAGCAGACAGCGATCGGTCAGGATGCGGAAACTGCTTTGTTGTTGTTCGTTCCAGCACAGCAGTTCCACTTTTTCATCGCGGATCTGTACCTGGTAAACGAGTGTTTGGGTACGGGTTTGTGCTGTGGCGTGTTGGCGCAGCAGGTTGGCCAGGTGTCCATTGCCTTCGGGCCAGGTGAGCACGGCGCTGCTTTCGGCATTGGCTGCTTGCCCCTTGCGACCGGCAAAATAGTGGATACCAGCCCAGGCACTTACCCGGTCAATGCCCGCCCCATAATCGTCGCGGCAGCAATAGTTCACATACCACAGCAACGGCTCAGCAGTGTAACCCTGCTGTTGCAGCCAGGCCGCCATGGTAAGTTGATCCAGGGAGGTGTAAGCAGTGTCGGCAGAACTGTTGTCTACCGGTATGCAAAACGCCCATTGTCCATCCTGCCCTTTGGCTTTGCGAAATTGGTCCATCTGTTGCAGGAAGCGGGTGGTCTGCTCCTGCTGGGCTGCACTCAGGCCATAATTGGGAATGAGTCCGTCCTGCCAGCGGTCGCGGAAATAAAGTCGCTCTTCGGGGTCAAAGCAAAGATCTGTTTCGCGGTAGATAGGCAGGCCTTTATCGTCGAAGCCGGTAATGATGCCTTCCGCCTCCAGGAAAGCCACCAGTGCAGCATCTTCGGGATTGGGAATGGGCAGGTAATGGGCGCCGCGGGGGTAAGCCGAATACTTGTTTTGCCCTTGGGCGGAATTGCCGCCGGTATGGTCTTCCAGCTCCAGCAGCAGGAAGTCTTTTTCACCGGCCAGGGCCAGTTCTCGGGCGGCACTCAGTCCGGCAATACCGCTACCGGCAATCGCGATGCGGGTATGAATGGTTTCGGAAGGTTCGGGAAAATGACCACCCCGCAGTCGGTGCCCGGTCTTGGAAGCTGCACCCGGCATGCTGATGCGGATATGCGCCAGCGGATCGGCCGTAGTGCACGATGCCAGCCTGGACGCCAGTGGCAGCAAAGAGAGCGCACCAACCCAGCGAAGGAATTGCTTGCGGCTGACGGGTTTAGTATTTACTCCACTCATCTTCAAAATATTGTACCAGGGCCTGGTTGTTCAGTTTGTTGATGGCCGTAGACCGCGCCGCCATATCGGCCGGGAAAGCGGTCATTTGGGCAAAAGTGGCTTCGGTGTAATACCGGAGCTGTGGCGGCAAAGCCCGTTTGGGCGTATTGCCCACCGGCAGCAGCGAAGCCATCACATATCCCCACTCGCCAAACGATGGCACGTAGGTATGAAAAGGCATGGTCTGGAAACCGCTTTGCTCCAGCGTATTGTTCACACACCAGAACGATTGCGGAGCCACATAAGGCGAGGTAGATTGTATCACGATCAGCGAAGCCGGTGTAAGGGCTGCACGCAGGGTATTGTAAAAAGTGCTGGTGTATAATTTACCTACCGAATAGTTGGAAGGATCGGGAAAATCGATGATGGCTACATCAAACTTGTCGTGGTTTTGTTTGAGCCATTGAAAAGCGTCAGTGTTCACCACTTTCAAGCGGGGATTGAGCAGGGATTGGTGGTTGAGCGATTTCAGCAGTTCGTTTTCGCGGAACAGGCTGGTCATGGCCGGGTCCAGGTCTACGAGGGTGATCTGTTCCACCTCTGGGTATTTCAGGATTTCACGGGCGGCCATGCCATCGCCGCCGCCGAGGATCAGTACTTTTTTGATGGAAGCGGCCCGGGTCATCACCGGGTGCACCAGGGCTTCGTGGTAGCGGTACTCATCCCGGCTGCTGAACTGCAGGTTGTTGTTGAGGTACAGGCGGATATCCTGGTTGTTGCGGGTGAGCACAATGCGCTGGTAGACCGAGGAGCGGGCAAAAATGATTTTCTCGCCGTACAGTCCTGTTTCAGAAAAAGCCAGCAGCCTGTCGGAGGCAATGAAACCCGCTACCAGCACCGCAATCGCCAGCAGGGCCTTGGTTTTGAGCCAGCCCGGATTTTTCAGTTCTTCTTTCAGCTTAAAGCAAAGCAGCAGCGCCACCAATACGTTGAGGATGCCAAACAGGAAGGCCGTGCGCATGAGTCCCAGGTGAGGCACCAGCAGCAACGGAAAAATAAGCGAGGCCAGCAGCGCACCGATGTAGTCGAAGGTAAACACCCGCGACACCAGCTCTTTAAATTCGAGCCGGTTTTTGAGGATGTTCATCAGGATGGGGATTTCCAGCCCCACCAGCGTGCCGGTGAGCATCACGAGCAGGTACAGCACCAGGCGGAACGATTCGATGTAGTTGAACAGCATGAACAACGCCGCTGCGCTGAAACCGCCTACCAGTCCCACCAGTATCTCGATGTTGACAAACCAGTTGAGCAGGTTTTTATCGAAATACCGCGACAGGTATGCCCCAATGCCCATTGAAAACAGGTACACCCCGATGATGGTCGAAAACTGGGTAACGGAATCGCCCAGCAGGTAACTCGCCAGCGTGCCCGCTACCAGTTCGTAAATCAGACCGCAGGTAGCGATCACAAATACCGAAAACAAAAGCAGCAATTGCAGCTGCTGTTCTTTTTTAGCCATGGATGGCAGAACTTATGATGATGGCAATAGCAATGATGTACGCCGCAAAAATGATAGCCAGCGCCATGTTTTTGTTCTTCACGATTTCCTGCCAGGTGTTTTCGGGTGTAATCTTTTCGATGATCCAGAAAGAAACCAGCAGAATGATGATGCCCAGCGCCGAATACAGCACCGAACCTACAATGTACTTGAGTTGTAAAGCTTCCATAATAGTGTGAGGTTGTTATTTGTGATAAAATCGGGAACCGCCCACATGGCGGGCACCGCGTTCTGTGCCGGGTTTCCATTTTTCGGTAGCACTGCAGTTGCAGAGGCGGGTACCGGTAAATGTACCATAGGCATATATCGCCAGGATAAAGCCAAAGATGAGAAGTGCCACCCGGTAAGACAACAGGATTTGAAGGAATTTATTCATCGTCGTATTGGTAGGGTGAATAATTGCTGTTGTACCAGCGTTTTTTCTCAAAGGAATATTCGTACCAGTACACGATAATGATAGTGCCTACTACGAGAATAAGGGCCCAGATAGTGTTCCACCAGCTAACAATGTCCCAGGTAACTTTTACATTCATCACCATCGCATCGGCAGCTGTGGTAGCCGCTTCGGCAAACGGGGTGATGGTGAAATGGTACCTGCCGGGTTCTACTGAGCAAAGGGTAGTGGTGGTGCGTTGATTGCCCTCGCTCCAGGATTCGCCGCCTTCAACGCCCCGGTAGTATTCCACGCCGGTACTCACTGTCGTTTCTTCGCCGGTTTTTTCGTTCACCATCAGCAGCTCGGCTTCGGCCCATTTGTTTTCTACCGGGGCATATACCGCTACTTCCATCAGCTGGGACCTGGTACCGGGCAGTTCAAAACTTTCCGACACAATGGGTTTGCCGATCGTGGAATCGTAGACGGTCAGATCAGTGCTGTAAATGGCTTTGTTGTAGTGTTTGGGGTTTTGCCAAACCTGCATAGCCAGTATGATAAAGCATAACACTGCACCGAATTTGGTAAACTGGAGTGGCTCAATGCCCCAGGCCAGGGGCTGTGCGGCGCCGGTACCTACGCGGGAGGGCAGGTCAAATTTCTGGCCAAAGGCTTTGAAGATTTCCTTCTGGCCAATATGTCGGCCGATGAAATAGCTCTCATCGCCATCCTGCTTTTCAGAAATGAAAATCCGGGGCGATGCGACATAGTCTGCGCAGTAGGTAGCGTTTTTCGCGTTTACATCCCAGTTAAACACACCTTCGAGGTAAACATACTTGGCAAAGTATTTATGAAACAGGCGAAACTGTGTACCGTCTGCGTCAATGTACGGATCATCGTTTTTGCCAAGACTGTCCTGAAGGGTGAGGGTATAAGGCCGGTTAAATGTCCAGTGCCCCATACTTTCTGCCAGGAAGGCAATTTCGCCATTTCTGCCGGTGAGCAAAAACTCCCGCCAGATAAAGTCTTCCTTCTTCTCTTCACGCAACATGTAGCCGGTTACGGTCCATTGCACGCCATCGATGAGGGCCTTGCTATCCAGCGGTATACAGGGCGGCTTCCAGGTGGTGTCAAACTGCTGCGTGCGGTTGTATCCGTTTGCCGTAAAAGCAAACAGGTTATGGCATTTGGGGCAGCCTGCATACTCCGGTTTCAGCGTTGCGGGATAGCTGAGCGTGTGCCGGCACTCCGGGCAATGAAACGTCCTGGGAGCGGGGGCGGGATTCAGGTTAATTTCGTTGTCCATAGGTTATCTGAAAAGTTCGGTAAGGCGGTGATCAAAAGCGTCGAAATAAGCCAGGTTGGCCTCCATGATGGCCCGCACTATGGCATCGTTGCTCTTCATGTAGTTGGACAGGAAAATATCTATCGTCAGCCGGTTATACTCAGGCCAGGTATGAATAGCAATATGCGATTCGGTAAGACAAATCGTGGCTGTAAAAGCGCCATTGTCGAACTGGTGAAAAATTTCACCTACCGTCTTCAGTTCATGGTATGCAATTTGCTCCTGTATAAATGCTTTCCAGCCCTCCATCTCGGTGAGGGTCTCGGAGACAGCAGATTGCATCTCGGCCAGCAGGTGCAGCCCGGGTGTGTAATACATGCTTTAAACGGGGTATTTTGAATGAGCCGGCAATATACGAAAGCTTATTATATGATAGATTAAACAGCCGGATGACCGGTTGATATTAAAATTGTATTGTTTGCTCAACGGTTGAGCGGCGAATGCCCTCCGTACATTAACTTTATAGTACACCGGAAAACGGTCTGCAAAAGAGCAGCCCGCCGGATGTGATCACCCATCAGCCACATCGCGTATGAACAGGAGACTGACTGCCCTCATTGCTGTTCTGGCAATATCGCTCACGGTAAGCGCTCAGCGGTTTACCATCAGCGGTTATGTAAGCGATGCAGCCTCCGGCGAAAAGCTGATTGGCGCTACCATTTATCTCCGGGAGCGCACTGCCGGTACCGTTACCAATGCCTACGGTTTTTATTCCCTCACCCTCACCAACGAAGATGCACACGAACTGCTGGTGTCGTATATCGGTTACCAGACCGCCCATTTTACCATTTCATCGCAGGGTACCGATCAGCAATTCAATATCCGGCTGCAACCCAGCAAACAGCTGAAGGAGGTGCAGGTATCGTCCAAAAAAGCAGAAGCCATTCACGAACAAACGCAGATGAGTGCCGTGGAAATACCCATGGCGCAGGTTAAATCGTTACCGGCGCTGATGGGCGAAGCTGATGTAATGAAAGTGGTGCAGTTGCTGCCCGGTGTGCAGGCCGGCAACGAAGGCAGCGGCAGCCTGATTGTAAGGGGCGGCACACCCGATCAGAACCTGGTGCTGCTCGATGGGGTGCCGGTGTACAATGCGTACCACCTGTTTGGCCTGTTCTCGGTGTTCAATGCCGATGCGCTCAATGGATTGGAGGTGATCAAAGGCGGTTTCCCGGCCCGGTATGGTGGCCGCTTGTCATCGGTGATCGATATCCGGATGAAGGAGGGCAACAAGCAGGAGTTTCACGGCGAGGGCGGGGTAGGACTCATTGCCAGCCGCCTGCTGCTGGAAGGCCCCATTGTAAAAGACAAAGCCTCGTTCATGATCAGCGGCCGCCGCACCTATTACGATATTGTGGTGAGCCCGTTTTTGAAAGAGGCCGATCCCACCATGAACTTCGTGCTCAACTTTTACGACCTCAACGGCAAACTCAATTATAAAATTTCCGACCGCGACCATATCTACCTCAGCGCTTACATGGGCAATGATAAGTTTGGCCTCAACACCAGCGAAGATGGCACAGCTTTCAAAGCCGGGCTGCGTTGGGGAAATGTGACCGCAGTGGGGCGCTGGAACCACGTTTTTAACCCCCGGCTGTTTGGTAACCTCACCGCACACTACACCCGCTACAAACTCACCGTGTATTCCGAAGTAGACGCCAAACAATCGGCCCAGGGCAATTTCCGGCTCGATTATTTTTCGAGCGTGCGCGACATGGCGTTCAAATACGATATCGATTACATTCCCGCCGCCAACCATTACATCAAAATCGGAGCAGGCGCCACTTACCATACGTTTAAACCGGGCGCGCAGCAGTTCAAGATCAATACCAGTCTCACCAGCGAAGACAAAGGCGTGCTGCTCAACAATTTTGTGGATGCCTGGGAGGGCGATGCCTATGCCGAAGACGACTTTAAAATCAGCAGCCGGCTCAAAGCCAACCTGGGCGTGCACTACAGCTTTTTCAACGTGAAATCGCAAACTTACCACAGCCTGCAACCCAGGGCATCAGCCCGTTTCCTGCTGGGAGAAACCTGGTCGGCCAAAGCTTCGTATGCCTACATGACCCAGTACGTACACCTGCTGAGCAACAGCGGCGTGGGCCTGCCTACCGATCTCTGGGTGCCCTCTACCGATCGCGTAAAACCCCAGACCGCCCACCAGGTAGCGATTGGCGTGGCGCACACCTATAAGGAAATGGCCGAGGTGAGCATCGAAGGGTTTTACAAACCCATGAAAAACGTGATTGAATATAAAAACGGCGCCAGTTTCAGCCTGGCCGGCAGCGACTGGGAAAGCCAGGTGATCCAGGGCGATGGACTGGCGTATGGCGGTGAATTTTTTATCCAGAAAAAAACGGGTAAAACCACCGGTATGCTCAGCTACACTTTATCGTGGAGCACCCGGTATTTTGACGACCTCAATTACGGCAAACCGTTTCCGTACAAATACGACCGGCGCCACGACCTCAAGCTGGCTCTCACACACAAGCTCACCGACCGCATAGAACTCTCGGGCGAGTGGGTATTTGGTACCGGTAATGCCATCAGTGTGCCTACGGCCAAGTATTACGGCGGGTATGTATCGGCCGGCAATGCCAACCAGCCTTACCAGGGCATCGATTACCTGTATCCCAGCCGCAACAATTTCCGGATGCAGCCCTACCACCGGCTCGATCTGGGGGTGCGGTTCAGCAAACCTACCCGCTGGGGCAGCCGCGACTGGGTGATTAGTGTGTACAATGTGTACAACCGGCGCAATCCGTTTTTCATTTATTCACAGGAGCGGGACGATCGGACCATTTACCGGCAGGTGAGCCTGTTTGGTATCATCCCGTCCATCTCGTACCAGTTTAAATTCTGAGTGATGAAGCAAATTGGAACCATTCTATTGTGTATCACCCTGCTGGCCGGCTGCCGCAAGGATATGATTGTGCCGGTAGACGTGAGCGATAGCCAGGCCATGCTGGTGATGAATGGCTACGTGGCCCATGTGCGGGGCGGCAACGATACCATGACCGAAATCCAGGTGTCGCGCTCGGCCGGTGTATCGCAAAGCGCCAATCCCTTCATGATACAGGATGCTTATGTGCGCCTCGCCTATGATGGGTTTGATGAACAATTGTTTTTCAAGCCTTCGGTGGGGTCGTATGTGTTCAACCACAGCATTGCCACACCGCAGCACATCAACTATACTTCCAGCGTTAAACTCGATAATGGCGAGCGCATCGAAGCCTCAGATGCGATGCCGGGCGAAGTGCCGTTTACCGAGCTGGTGTTTACCGGCGTGTACAAAGAGTTTCAGTACAATTTTCAGCAAACATCGGGCGGTATTACCACCATTGGCTGTGCCGAAGTGAAAGCGGTGTTCAACGATCCTGCTTCGGAGCATAATTATTACCACCTGTATTTTGCCACGAGTGTAGGGGCGGTTAAGAGTGCGTTTAAATATGGTCCTTATGGCGATGGCGATCCGTACAGCTGGGCTTTTTCCATCCCGTTTTTTACGTTCGATCCGGCAGTGCTCAAAGAGCAGCCTTCGGGCTATGATATACTGGGCAGCGAAAACAGCGGCAACAATATTTCGCCCCGGCATGTAATGCTCACCGACGAATCTTTTAACGGTCAGCAAAAAGAATTGCTGCTGTATGTGCCGGTGTACCTGTTGACGCAGGAAGACAGCAGCGGAGGGATTACGCCGCTTACCCTGTATGCCTCACTGCACAATATCTCCAAAGGCTCGTACGATTATTTTAAGACCTACCAGATATACCGCCACAACCGGGAGAATCCTTTTGCAGAGCCTACCATTGTGTACTCCAATGTGAAGGGGGGACTGGGTTTTGTGGGTTGCCGCAGCATCGCTATTGATTCGGTAAAGCACTAAAAAACCAAACGCCCCGTGCGGAAACGGGGCGCCTGGTCAACTAACGGCTATGGAAAATGTTATTCCCGACAGAATAACGGGCATGGGTTGATGCTTGCTGGAATGAGGCAACAATTATGCCATAAATGTCTTTTCGAAACAGAATTGTGCGTATTGTTTAACAATCCTTTTACCCTTTTTACTAGTATATTTGACCTCAATTATAATTACACCACGCATGAAAAAATGGCTTACCGGCATTTTCGCTATCTCGGCCCTGGTTTATTTTTCCGCTTGTAAAAACGGAACAACCGGGGGCAAAAACTTTAACCTGAACGGTACCGTAACAGGTATGCAGGATGGCAAACTGTACCTGGTACACCAGGATTCTGCGATGCAAAATATTTTCGACACCCTGGAAGTGAAAGGCGGCAAGTTCAGCTTTAGCGGCAATGTGAACGAGCCTACTCCTTACTATATCATCAACGATCCGCAGGCACCTGCTGCTCCGCTTATTTTCTTTGCCGAAAAAGGTGATGTGAAAATTGAAGCCGATGCAAGCAACCTGCAGTTTGCCAAAGTAACCGGTGCTAAAAACCAGGAGATGTACAACCAGTACCGCAACTCCGTAGCTCCGCTGGCAGCCAAGGCTGACTCCATCATGAAACTGAGCATGAACGTAACCGACCAGGGACAAACCGTTCAGCTCCAGGAGGCCTACATGCGCCTGAACGAAGAAGAGAGCGAGCTGATCCGCAAATTTGTGAAAGAACACCCCGAAGCGCATGTGAGTGCCTTCCTGATTGTGAATAAATTCCTGTCGCAGCCTGCTGCCGAAGAAATTGAGCCCCTGTACAACGGCCTCAGCCCCGAAGTGAAAAACAGCACCTGGGGCAAACAGATTGCTGATGTATACAACAAAGTAAAATCTACCAGCATTGGTTCTAAGGCGCCCGATTTCACCCTCGAAGATGTGAATGGCAAACCCATGAGCCTGTCATCTCTGCGTGGTCAGTATGTATTGGTTGATTTCTGGGCCAGCTGGTGCGGTCCCTGCCGTGCAGAAAACCCCAACGTAGTGAAAGCCTACAACCAGTTTAAAGGCAAAAACTTCACTATCCTGGGTGTATCACTCGACAAAGAAAAAGACAAATGGCTGGCTGCTATCGACAAGGATAAACTGGCCTGGCCTCAGGTAAGCGACCTCAAAGGCTGGGAAAGCAGTGCTGCTGCCCTGTACTTTGTGCAGTCCATCCCCGCCAACTTCCTGCTCGACAAAGAAGGCAAAATCGTAGCCCGCAACCTGCGCGGCGATGAACTCAGCAAAAAACTGGCAGAACTGATGCCGTAAGATATCTGAAGTAAAAAGGAAAGCCCTCAACAATTGTTGAGGGCTTTCCTTTTTTATGTGATCTTTTTGTTGGTCATTTTCAGGTCAGAGGTCAAAGAGCCTGTCCCGCCTCATGCGGGATGAGAAGTGAGACGGCGTTGCGCAGGCAGATCGCCAGCCCATTGTTTCTCGCGCCCTTTCACCTCTGACCTTTCACCTTTGACCCCAGATCCCTCCGCAGTCCATTAAAGATCTCAAGCCATCCTCTCCTGCGCCCTCAGCCAGCGATCGGGGATATCGTTGTTGCTGGCCACCACATAGTCGTCGTAGGTGCAGGGGACAAATTCGGTTTCGTTCAGCTGCATCCACCAGCGGCCGGTGCGTTTGCTCTTCATGAACAGTACGTTTTCGCCATTCATGTGTACGTAAAATTCCAGGAACTCATCACGCTCATTCAACCGGGCTTCTTTGCTGCGGGCATACAGGCCATCGATGTAGTACCAGATCATTTGCGACACCAGCTGCGCGGTTTTGCCATGCTCGTCATAATCGGGATCGTAGCCATAAATGCCCAGGGAATTCAGTTTATCGCTCATGCCGGCAAAACGGGTCAGGGTGCAGATCTCATCGCCTGCAAACCCATTGGGCGATCCGTTGCGGTTGCTCGGAGCGTAGGCAAAACTTACGGCATTCAGGTCAATGCTCAGCATATGGCTGTTGCGCAGGGCGGGTTCTACAATATGCAGATCGCTGCGCACCATACCCAGGCGGTAGCAGTCAAACCGCAGCTTGTCCAGCGTTTGCAGCAGTCCGGGGTTTACATAATAACTCTGGAAACCGATATGGTTAAAGTGTTTCAGGTAGTTGGGCTGGCCTGTCAGCAAAGGCATCAGGTAGTTGCGGTGGGTCAGTTCTTCGCCTTCTTCGAGGTCGATCAGCATATCCACCACCGATGCCTCGATCAGGTAATCGCACACGCGGTAAGCTTCATATTGGGTGTAGGTCCAGTCGTGCGAGCCACCCAGGATCACTACATTTTTATTCACTTTATACAACTCCTGCAGCACGGTACGCATCGCAGCACGGGTATCGCCGATGTTTTGACCGGTGCGGACATTGCCTAGGTCGGCAATCGTAATGCCTTCGTGCCAGTAGTGCATGCGGTACAGCACTTCGCGTACGGCATCGGCACCGTTGGAGATGGCTTTTTCTTCGTCTTCGCCCCTGATGTCTTTCACACCCAGGATCACCAGGTCGGCCCGGCGTATCGATTCTTCGCTCAGGTTGAGGGTCACATGGGCGCCCAGCTGGGTGGGGGAGAAATGCGCCATTTCCAGGGCTTCTTCGCTGAAATAAGGTGCTATATAAGGATTGATCTCGTTGAAATCAGGCATGGCAATAGGTTTTATACCGGGCAAAAATAAGGGTAGAAAGTACAATATAACATCTTGCCCGCAGATATTCGGTTCCATAACGCCGCTTTGAAGCGGCAGTTGGGCGCCATATTACAAACAGGAAGAATGGGTGTTAAAACAAGCATCAATATTTGATAACCTTCGGGTAACGTTCTGGCTAAGATGAACCGGTTTCTTTGCGTCCTCAAATACAAAACCAGAAATGATGCAAAAAACAATCAGGGCATTGCTCGGCTCCGTGCTGCTGCTACCCTGCCTTACCGCTGCTGCCCAATCCCTGCCCGGCGATTCGCTGGTGTATGGGCCAGTGATGAGTCCGGTTTACAACGATACCGTGCGGGTATGGATGCTGACCAAAAACGGTACCGGCAGCGGCAATACCTATGCCTTATCGGTAAACGGCAGCAACGCGCCTACGGTAGCCATGACGGGTATTCGCCAGGATTCCGTAAGCCGGCTGGGTTATAGCCTGGTATCGTATAAATATTACGGCCTTACGCCCGGCGCTACCTACACCGCTAACGTCAGACAAAACAACACGAGTACCGTACGCACCAACAAGGTAACGCACAAGGTGAATGCCCTCACCGCTTTTGAATTCCTGGCGGGTGGCTGCGGACGTATCTATGATATGAACCGTTGCGTAGACCGTGCCGAGGCGCCTTACCACGTGAATGGTACGCCTGCTATTTTTAACCAGATGGCCCGCGAAAACAGCGACCTGATGGTATGGCTGGGCGATGCGGTATACCTGCTGGGCATCGAACACGCCGGTGGTCTTTGCCCCGGTATGCTCAACGATTGGGATACCAAGGATTCGCTGTTCAAACGGTTTGCTTTTTACTGGGGTCTGCACGATTCGCTGATGACGGCCATGCCGCACCTGTCCATCCCCGACAACCATGACCTGGGTGGCAACGAGTTCAACAAAACGATGGCTACCCTGGGTATTGCCAAAGAAAACTACATGCAGTGGTGGGTAAACCCTGAATACAAAAGCAATGCTGCCGGTCAGGGTTTGTACTCATCTTACCGCTACCAGGATGCCGAGTTTTTCCTGCTCGACAACCGCAGTTACCGCGAAAGCACCACGCGCCACCTCGGCCCTGGTCAGCTGGCCTGGCTCAAGCAGGCGCTGCTCAACTCTACAGCTACCTTTAAAATACTGATCTCCGGTACCCCCGCTTTTGACAAACATTGGGGCGGCCGCAACTTCAGCATTACTACGGAAGCCGATACCTTGATGCAATACATCAAAGCCAACAATATCAACGGTGTGCTGTGTTACAGTGCTGATATTCACCAGCAGGAGTTTTACGGCAAGTACAACGATCATACCTATCCTTTCTTCGACATCATTTCCGGTAACCTGGCTTCGGATGTAGGCACCAGCGGTACCACTATTTCGCCCGATAACGAAATCATGTTCGCCAGCAATATGCAAACCTACATGCGCACCAATATCTCTGGTGATGCAGGCGACAGGCGTTACCTGGTGGAATTCATTGCCCCCAATGGCGTGAAATACTACGGTGCAACCATTCATGAGGACATGCTTAAAAGCATCGACGACAGCACCCGCAAAATGTCGTTCAGCTTTTCGAACAGCCTGTACGATTCATCGGCTTACCACCGAACGCCGGTGGCTACAGGAACGAGTTATACCACTGATCGCAACGGCGCAGCTTCCAAAGCACTGCAACTGGGCGCCAGCGGATCGCTCACTTTGCCATACACCAAAACCCTCGATCTCAACGATCGCACGTTCAGCATCACCGGCTGGATCAATCCTACGCAACTGCCTGCTACCGGTTATGCCGCCCTGTACTCCAACAGCAATGGTACCAACGGCATCACACTGGGGGTAGATCCGCAAGGTCACCTGCAACTGATCAACCACGGCAATAATGCTGCCTACACTTCCGGTATCAGCATTGAAGCCGGTAAATGGTCGCACATCACCTGGAAGTACGACAACGTGAAACTCCAGCTCTTCCTGTATTTCAACGGACAGCTGGTACAGAAATGGTCTAACGTAGCCACGCCGCTTACTTCCCTGGCCGATACCCGCATTGGTACCGATTATGCCAACCACCACTTCAATGGTGCTATCGACGAATGGATCGTTTATGGCAAACTCATCACCGATAAAACCCTCAATGCCCTCAGCGGTTACCAGCCTGCCCGTGGTTCTTCACTGGCATTGAGTACAGCTTCGGATATGGTGATTCCTTCTGCACAGGTGAACAGTGTGTTCAGCAATCCTTTCACCGTAGAGTTCTGGGGTCGCACCACTGCGGTACCGGTAACAGGCGGTAAGCTGATGTCGATCAACGGCCGCGTGAACAACCTCACCACCGGTTTTACCATCGAATTCAGCGCAGCTAAAAAAATCAACATTTCGTTTGGTACCAACGGCTCCGGTTGGACGGCCATCACCGATGCCGGCAATGTGTGGCAGGAAGGCGAATGGAACCACGTAGCATTGTCTGCTGTTCCCAACGATTCTATTTACCTGTACGTTAACGGCAACAAAGCCGCCAGTGTGAAGTACAGCACGTATGTTGCCAACAGCTTTGGCCTGGCCCTGGCCAAGAGTGTATCCTATGGCCAGCCCATCCAGTTTGATATGGATGAACTGCGCATCTGGAACGCAGTACAGCCTGCCGACAGCATCCGCAAAAGAATGCATGCCGAACTGAAAGGCAACGAAAACAACCTGGCGTTCTATTACAATTTCAGTCCGCTCACCGATACCACCATCCGCAGCACAGGCCTCAATAGTTATGAGCTGAAACTGCGTGGTGCAGCTATCCGTCAGTCTACTGCTCCGGTAGCTCAGTTCCTGCCTGCGCAGCTGGCTTCGGTAAAAGCCAACTGGTCGATCCGCAAAGACCTCAACACCGGTCTTAAACTGGAAGACGCCGTAGGTGGTTTCGAAAACAATTTCGTAACCGGTAAAGCTACCGACAGCGCTACCGCCCTTACCGCTCCCGGCAGCAACATGCGCTACCTCAAAGGCGGCTGGCAGTTCAATGCGCTCAATATTCCCATGGCGTCTATCACCATGAACCTGGCGCAGTGCCTGCCAGGCTACCAGGCCATCAGCAAACAGGCTTCGGGTTTTTACCTGCTCAAAGCCAAAAGCAACAATACGTTCGAAACCATTCAGCCCGGCTACTTCGACGGACAGAATGTGAAATTCCTCAACTGCTTCCTCGATACCGGAGTGTACCACCTGGGTTGGAAAGTAGAGCCTAATTCGCGTTTGTTTGAGCACGGCGGGGCCCTCTCACTGGCCGGTGGTCATGATGTGCAGATTCCTTACGCCAGCCTCGACAGCACCCTCAAAGGTCCTTACACCATTGAGTTCTGGACCCGCATGATGCAGAACCAGGCTTCCGGCGTAAAACTGCTGAGCAACAACGCCCGCATCAACAACTTTACCTGCGGTATCTCTTTTGAAATGCCCGATGGCAAAAGCATCAATGCGGTACTGGGTAACAGCACGTCCAACTGGGTAACATTGCAAACCAAAACTGCACTGAATACCGGTGAATGGAACCACGTAGCCCTCACCGTTACACCCAACGGTATGGGTCGCCTCTACCTCAACGGCGAGCTCACCGATAGCATCCCCATGACCGCTTATGCTCCTGGTCAGGTGAATATGGCGCTGGGCAAAAGCATCAGTTATGGTGGTGAATCTGTAACCATGATGGATGAACTGCGCATCTGGAACAAAGCCCGTACTGCTGCTGAAATCCGCGAGCAAATGCACCTGTCTATGCCACAGGGAACTGTAGCGTTGGTATACAACTATACGTTTGACCAGGAAAATGGCGGCTACCTCCGCAACACAGGTACCCGCCAGGATAGCGTAGCTGCCGGTAATATTCGTATTGTGCCTGCCTCTACACCGCTGGGTGTGATTGCAACTGCACAGCAACACCATGTAACCGGCATCTGGAGCGTGCGCGATGCCGCCAATACAGGTCTGTCTGTAATGGTAACCATCCCCGATTACGAAACCAGCCTGGTAATGGGTAAAGACAGCATAACCGGCACCACCAAAGGTTCGGTAACCGAAAACCTGAATACCCTCTGGCAGATTGATCCGCTGAAACTGGCGGTAGGTCAGTTCTCTTTTGACGGTCCTGTAGTAATGGGCGGCAACTGGAACAACGTAAAAACGAAGGCGGTAGAGTATTACCTTCTGAAGCGTGATGGCAACAACCAGCTGGTAGTACAAGCCATTGGTACCGAAAGCAACGATAAAATTGCCTTCAGCGCCGTGAACCTCGACTATGGTTTTTATACCCTGGGCTGGAAAAACAACATCACCGGACTGGTAGAAATCGATGGCCGCAGCATTAAGCTGTATCCCAATCCCACCAGCCGTTTCGCCGTACTGACTGGCGTAAATGCCGCCGAAGTAGCACAAGTATCTGTACTGACCGCCACTGGTCAGCATGTACCTGCCGCCACCGAAGTAACCGGCAACGACCTGCGTCTCGATGTAGGTGAGCTGGTACCCGGCATGTACATCATCAACATCCGCATGAAGCACAGCAACGATATGGCTTCTATGAAGTTCATCAAGCAATAGTTTCAGATCGTATTTTAGCGAAAACCCCACCGCAACAATGCGGTGGGGTTTTCTTTTGGGGTCAATGGTCAATAGTGAATAGCCTGCCCCGCCCAATGCGGGGGTCAATTGCGGTGAGAGATCAGAGGTGAGAAAGCGCGAGTGAAGTCCTGACGGGTACGCAGTTTCCGTCAGGTCTGAGCGTTGATGGTCTTTTAGTGAGAGGTCAGAGGAGGTTGCTTGAGTGCTGCGGATTGTTTGTAGGTCAATAGCGAATGGTCAATAGTCAATGATGAATTCCTGCCTGCTGTATAGCTACATTCAAGTCTGAGCGCCACGTCATCCTGCACCGCGGGCACGAGGATGCATGATCTGCTCAGTGAAAGAAAATCCGAAGTGCATGAACAGGCTCTTACATCATCAAAACTCACTTCTGACGTCTCACCTCTCACGCCAATTGACCATTGACTTGCAAACCATCCGCAGTCCAAAAACAATCACCGCTCACCATCCAGCGCCTTCATAAACGCCACGAGCGCTTTCTTCTCTTTCGCCGTCAGGTGCAGTCGGTCGCCCGATAAGGTTTGGTTGGTGATGGGCAGGCCCAGTCCTTGTCCGCCGCCACGGTCGTAGAAGTCGATCACTTCTTCCAATGTTTGGAACACACCGTTGTGCATGTAAGGCGCGGTGCGGGCTATGTTGCGCAGGGTGGGTGTGCGGAAAGCGCCATCCTTGTGTTGTTTGGGAAACACCACATAAGCACCGCGATCAGTATCCGCTATGGGATGCAGCGTATCTGCATTGGCAGGCACGCCCAATACTTCACTTTCTGTGATATCGAACAGCGGTGGTACTGCTCCGCTCATCAACGGCAGGTAGTGGCAGGTACCGCATTGTGCCTTGCTCATAAACAGGTTGAAGCCTTGCTGTTCTTCGCGGTTCAGGGCAGTAGATTGTCCCTGCATGAACCGGTCAAAGCGAGATTGCAAAGCTACCAGCGAGCGCACATATGCCGCGATGGCTTGTGATAAACGTTGTTCTGTAATCGCATCATCATCGGCCGGAAAAGCATCCCTGAACAATCGTTTATACGTCTCGTCTTGTTGCAGGGCTTCCAGTGCCAGGTGCAACTGGCCGTGCATTTCGGCTTTGTTGTTCAGTACTTCCAGCACCTGGGTTTCGAGGTAAGGCGTGCGGGCATCGTAAAACAAAGCGGGTTGCAGCGCGGCATTGAGCAGGGTAGGCGTGTTGCGGGACAGGTTTTCGCCATGCAGCAATGATGGCGCACTGGTCAGTCCATCTGCATAACCGAGCGTTGGGTCATGGCAGCTTTTGCAGGTGCGGCCGTTCTGGGTCAGCAGTTTTTCATCGAATAATTTTTCGCCAAGGGTACGGATGGCGGCGGTAGGCAAAGGTGTGCCTTCGGGCGCAAAAAACTGCGGGTCAAAAGCATTGACTTCAAACATACTTGCCGCATCGACACGCACGGCTGCCTGTACTTCGGGGTAACCAATATGTTGCTGTTGCTGGGCTGTGTGTATCGCCAGCAGCAGTTGGCGGTAGGGGCCGGAAAGATAACCGGCGTAGTTGAACCCAGCCGGATCATGGGCCTGTTGCAGCGGACGGATGGCCTGCCGGAAAGCCTGCTGCAAAGCCGGACTCACCGGGCCACAGCTGCGCAGCATTTCCAGCGAAGAACGAAGGGTAACCACGGCCTCGCTCAGTTGCAAACCAGCTATGGGCGAATCGAAACCGGAGAGCCCCTGGGCTGCCATGCGGTAGAGGTTGAGCTTGGTAGCATAATACACCACCGGTGCCGGAAGCTGGGTTTGCGGAACTTGTGCTGTTACCTGTTTCACGATAAACAGCATATAATCCAGCTCCTTCACCAGCCGGTCGTGTTGCAGGTAGGTAACATCGTAGATATAGGTTTCCAGCACCTGGAAACCGGTAGGGAAAACAACTTCGTTGACATCGCCGGGCTCCGACTCAAGTACGGCAGCGCCATTCATGCGGTGGGCTGCAAAAGGGAAGAAATAGGTAAGCGTAGCTTCTGCTTGTTTGTATTGCTGTCGGCAGGCCACAAAATGCTGTTGCAGTGCGGGCAGACTATCATGGTGCAGGGCCGATTGCCGGAAGGAGGTAAGGCCGGTTTCCAGCTGTTGCAGTTGGGTGCGGTAAGCGGCTTGTGCAGGATCAGATACCGGAAGATCGCTTTGCGAAAAAGACAGCAGGGCCGCAGTGGCCAGGGTAGCAGCTGCCGGCCAATACCAGCGGCGGAGAGATTTGCTCATGAAAACGGTTTGCGCCTGCGAAGCAACGTTATTAATTGCTATGCCGGTGAGCCGTAACCATAACTTAAAGCAGAATTAACATAGGCGGTAAAAGCAAAATCCCCACCTGCTGTTGCGGGTGGGGATTTTGTATAAAGGCTGCGCCGTTTCCGATTAATGGATAATGGATTGCAGCACGCTTTGATTAATCGTAACAGGATACTCAGCTTTCAGGCTGTCGTTCCATGATTTGTCGAGGAACTCCTGGTAGTCGGCAATCACAAAGCCCCTGGCTTCGGCCAGTGTTTTGGCAGTAGGGTCTTTGTACAGGTTGTTTACTTTCATCACGCTGAAGCTGCCATCGTCGTTGGCGGCAGGTTTGGTGATGTTGCCATTCGACATCTGGGCTTTGAAAGCATCGTTGAAACGCTCGAGCAGGAAACGGCCTGTTTCTACAGTTACCAGTTCAGGTTCTTTCTCGGTATTTACTTCTTTCATAGCACTTTCAGGAGTAGCGTTTTTCTTTTTCAGGGCTTTCACCAGCGCATCAGCAGCTTTCTGGTTTTTAACTTTGTACAGTTCGCCGGTTACGCTGGGTCCCCACATGTACTTGTCTTTGTGCGACTCGTAGTATTTCTCGAGGCCCACAGAGTCTTTAGAGGCTTTGCTCCACACATTGCGGTCCATCAGTTCAAACAGCATGATACCATCGCGGTATTCCTTCATCAGGGCTTTGAACTCAGGATATTTGGTATCCAGTTGTTTTTCTTCGATGCCGTAAAGCTCTTTCTCGGTGTACATTTTGTACAGGTTGTCGAGCACGCTCAGTTTAGGACCACTGATGCGGTTGCCGGTCATAGAAGCAGCGTAGTTACCAAAGTCGGCAGCAGTGTAGGTTTTACCCTGCAGTACAAACAACGGAGAATTGTCTTTGCGGATGTTCTCGAAAGCACCATTCTGCATGGCAGATTCCGGGATCATGATCGACAGTTTCTTGAAGTTTTCAGGATACTCTTTGAAGCCGTATTGTTTCTTCAGGTTGTTGGTGTAGGTCTCGCGGGCCAGTACAGCACGGTAGTCACGCTCTACCACACGGGTGAGGGTAGCACGTACGCTGTCGAGGGGTTGCAGCGGACCTTTCTCAATCAGTTTAATGATGTGGAAACCATATTCTGTTTTGATAGGACCAGCCAGTTCACCGGCTTTGGTGAGGCCAAAAGCGGCATCTTCAAAAGCAGGAGTCATTTTACCAACACCGAAAGCAGGCATTACACCACCTTCATCTTTGGTGAAACGGTCGTCAGAATATTTTTTAGCCAGGTCGCCAAAATCAGCACCGGTTTTCAGCAGGGCCATCAGGCTATCGGCACGTTGCCTACCTGCTACTACAGCTGCTTCGCCATCGGCGGCAGGGGTAGAAACGAGGATCTGCGCTACTTTCACTTCACCGCGGTTCGGACGTTCGTCTACCACTTTAATGATATGGTAACCAAACTGGGTACGGAAGGGTTTGGAAATTTTGCCCACTGGTGTACTGTATGCCACGTTCTCGAAAGGATAAATGGTTTGCAGCGCCGTAATGTAGCCCAGATCACCACCGTTTACAGCAGAGCCTTTGTCTTCGCTGCTGTCTTTGGCCAGTTGTTCAAAAGATTGTTTCTTTTTCGTAACCAGGTCGTAAATGTGGTTGATCTTGTTAAACGCTTTCAGGCTGTCTTCGGGAGAAGCATACTGAGCAGTTTTTATCAGGATATGCGAAACTTTGATTTCCTTCTTCAGGCGGGTATAAGCTTCGTTCACCAGGGATTCAATGCCTTTTTTATCGGTCATGTAATTCTGGGCCAGTTGCTTGCGGTAGCCTTGCAGCTCGGTCGCAATGGAACCAACGGTATCGAGGTGTATTTTCTCTGCTTCGGTCACTTTCATGCGGAAGCGGGCATACAGATCGAGGTATTCTCTCACAGCTTTATCGCTGTAATCGGCTTTCTTGTTGATGCTGTTTTTTTCGTACACCTGTAAGAATTCTTCTTTGCTAACAGCGTAGCCTCCATAGGAAAACAGGGTTTGTGCAAATGCGGAACTACAACTAAATGCTAACAGTCCGGATA
>Ga0247823_10000570_pt1 | contig 31010 bp, 56 predicted proteins | sample 13C_PalmiticAcid_2_FD_192426 | JGI IMG/M metagenome (GOLD analysis project Ga0247823, IMG submission 192426) | Soil microbial communities from agricultural site in Penn Yan, New York, United States - 13C_PalmiticAcid_Day30 | ecosystem: Environmental > Terrestrial > Soil > Agricultural land...
TCATCAATGGCTACGGCGCAATGATAGCGCCTCCGTTGGCTATCTGGAGAATCTAAATGGCTGGTCTGGAATGGTTTGCGCTCGGCATCGCATCGCTGGGCACGACAACGCTTGCCGCCAATCTGCTTTATCTAGGGACCTATGCGGTTGCTATCGCGGGCGCTGCGTATTTGACACTACAGAAGCCTGCCATTCCGAAAGCGGAGGACGGGACCTACAACCTGAAACAGAATGTGCCATCTCTCGCGTTTGTTCTCGGGTGGGTCAAAAAGGGTGGAGATTACGCATTCCTCGAACAGAAGGGCGGTATCGCGTTCCACATCATCGTTCAGGCATGTCACGAGATCGAGGGGTACGTCCAGCACTACCTCCACGACGAGAAGGCAACGCTGAACGAACTCGGTGTTGTTGTGATACCGACCCATTTTCGCTCGAAATATGTGAAAATCCAAGAACGCCTTGGCTTGAATGCTGAGACAGCCTACGCCGACGTCATAGCAGCCTTCCCTGATATTTGGACCGTCGACCACCGAGGCGACGGATTGGCGACGGTGATGATGAGCACTTCGACGCCGTCGCAGAACGGGTACCCAACTATCTACCCTAATGGGATGCCTGAACTGTCGTCGGTCATCGCCGGGGCGAAGTTGTTCGATCCGAGGACCGACACGACGGCGTTCAGTCGAAACCTCTCCCTTATGCGTCTTTGGCATCTCACCCATCCGGTAGGGGGAAAGCTGACCATGGATGACATGTATCTGCCTGAATGGGAGAACGCGGCTGACGTTTCGGATGTGATGCGCCCCAATAGAGACGGTGTGCTGGAGCCTACCTACCATGGCGGCTTCTGGTTCCGTGCCAACAACGACCCCGTCGACGTCGGGCGCATTATGGATCAGGCGGCGGAAATGGTCGTCTATGAGCGCCCGGACGGTCTCGTGGGCGTACACGCCGGGGAGTACGTCGAGCCGGATATCACACTCACGGCCAATGACCTCGTGAGCGTGACTCTTGACGCCAACAGCCGTGATGCCGCGAATGTGCTGGCGGTTCGGGGGCGCTATACGCGCCTCGATCTCGACTACAACGTCTCCGACGCGGCCATCTATGGCGATCCGTACGTTGACGGCGATGATACCGAACGTACGAAAACCATCGAGAACCAGGCGATCCAGTCGCACAACCATGTGCAGCGCCTGCAAAAGCTGGCGTTTATCCGGGCCAATGCTCCTCGCGTGACGGTGGTCGCACACTATGAAGCCGCGGAAGACGTAGCCTATCGGCGCTTTGTCCGCGTGAACTATCCTCCGAAGCTCGACAATGTCGTGATCGAGATTGTGGAGACGCCGAAACTATCCCTGCGCAATCTCACGATTGAGTTCACTGGCATCATTGTTCCCCCCGATCTCTATGAATTCGACGCCGCGACGGAAGAGGGTGAGCCCGGAAATGATGTCATCCCCGTTGAAAGTGGGGGCGTGCCTACACCAGTCGACTTTGATGTGGTCATTCAGTTGGACGGCTCGTCAACGTCAAAATTCGCCTATGGCGTCGCGACGTGGGGCTTCCAGGATGATACGATCACCTACGAATTGGAATGGCAGCCGACTGACCTCAGTGAACCGCCCCGTACGACCATGTCGCAAGAGGACGAGGATGAAGTCCGTTCCGGTATCTTGGCTGATGGAGAGGAATTTCGGTTCAGGCTTAGGGGGTGGGCCGGCGGCAGCTACTCCGAATGGACCTCCTACATTACCCGATCCGTGATCGTGGACGCCGTCGCTCCCAAGAGCCTGACGGCATTCACGGAAGTAGCGGGCACCCATTACGGGCAAGCCCCATTCTCCTTCACGACCAAGAGTGACACCCATCTGAGGGGGATCGCTATCTACCGGACGGCAGCCGGTGGCTCGTTCGACGCGGACACGGATCTCGTGACCGTGATCCCGGCGCTTGTCGGCACGACGTTCACGTCGACCGTGGGTGACGCCCCGACTTTCTTCACAACCAACGGCGATTTTTCCTCGGCTGGTCCTCCGCCATCGTTGGGCACGAACTGCTCCATCAGCGGCGGCAAGGGGCTTCACTCCAGTGGTGCGGCTGGTGCGTTCTCCTGGAGCACAGGGGCGCTGCCAGTTGGGTCCGTGGTCCGGTATGGGGGCACGATCGATAGCATCTCGGGGGCGTCGGCATCATTCACTTGGCGGCTGCTCGGTGGCACGACCGTCACCGGCACGGCTGAGACGACCGCCGGCTTCAAGTCGGGTTTCCTGACCTCCGTAACGGGAAATACCACCTTTGCCCCGATCGCCAGCACGAACGCTGTGCTGCAGATCGACAACATCAACGCCTTTATCCAGACCGCCGACCAAGAGCCCCGCGGAACGTGGGACTACCGCGCCGCTGGCGTAAACGGCTCCGGCATCGCCGGGCCGGTATCGGGGCCGGTTACCGTCACGGTCATTTGACACCAACCATTCGGATCAACTCCACCCTGCCATCGGCGGGGCTTTTTGCATTGGAGAGCCAGGTACATGGCAAACGATATCACCGGTCCTTTCAACGCTGTCTTTGCCGATGGTCCTGCGAGCGCCCCGAGCGAACCCGCAAAACCGCGTATCCGTCAGGAGGTGGGGCCTGCTATTCAGACGGCAGTCGATGGGTTGCGTTCGGACGTTGAAGAGGTCCGCGAGATGGCAAGTGTGGGCGTCAAGCCCGTCATCTCCATGCAACTCGCGACCACGGGCAATGTGACGCTCAGTGGTGAGCAGACCATCGACGGTACGCTGACGTCCAACAGCTTCGTCGTCGTCTGGGCCAACACGGACAAGAAGCAGAACGGCCCATATGTCACCGCGTCCGGTGCATGGTCGCGGATGAGCGCATTCGACACGGGGGCGGAGTTGTTTGCATCTCGCTTCTTTGTCCGAGGCGGAACGGCTAATGCAAACAAGACTTTCGGGGTCCAGAACGCCACGCCACCTACCGTTGGCGTCGACAACATCGTTATCGAGATCGTCAACGATTCCGATATCAACGGTCTCCTGACGGAGGTCAGCGCAGGCGCAGCCGACGCGGGGAAGATCCTGACGCTGAACGACGAAGGCAAGCAGGACATTTCCGGCCTGCCGAAGGAATTCAGGCTGCGGACCACCGGCCCTCTTCACGCCATCACAGGCGAGGTGAACGGCCAGGAGGTGTCCATCCTTTCCATCGAGGATGACGCTGCCCAAACCGTCCGCAGCAAGTTTATCGACGCCCTCTCCGACAAAGCGGAGAGCGCCACCGCCAAACTTACGCCGCTTGAATTGCTTGTCGGCGCAACCGGCTTCTCGCTTGGGGACGGTTTGCGGAAATGGCTCGATTTTGACTATGCCGGCGGCCGGGGTGTCATCTGGTCGGAATGGCTTCAGGAGATTGTCGATGCAGCCCGCGTCTCCTCGCAGTATCCAAACCTCTATTTCGACGGAGACAGCAGGGCAGAGCACGCTTCGTCCCCGCGTCTTCCCTTCACAACGGTACCGCGGACGACCGCGCGTGGCATCATCTATTGGCTCCAGCTTCTGACCGGCGGCCGCCTGAACTTTCAGCCCGATCAGAACTATGGCGTCGGCAGCCAGCAGAGCGGCGACATGGTGGCTCGGATGGGGTGGCTGCGCCTTCGCCCGCCAGGGATCATCGTCGCCATAATCAGCACGAACGATCGAGCATTGTCCCCGCTGCGAACTGCAGCTCAGACCATCGCGAACCTCCAGATCTACCAAGCTGAAGCCGTCGCTTGCGGCCATAAGCTGATCTGGATTGCCGAACTGCCGAGAGGGGACAACAACGGCCAGACATGGTCAACGCCGCTCACTGGTGACCAAGCTGAATACCACCAGCAAGTTCACCGCCACCTCCTCGCGCAAGGGAATAATCGAACCGTCTGGGCTGTCGATTCCGGTCGGCTGCTGGTTGACCAATCCAATGGTCAGGCGAAGGACACGGCGTTCCCCGATGGACTGCACACCGGGCCAGCGTCGGCGCGCACGATTGCTGAACCGGTGGCCAACATCGTCAATACGATTGTGCCGCCTTGGCCGCGACTGGTCGCCAGCAACGCCGAGCTCTACTCGGCCAATTGTCCCCGTGGCGCCCTCAACGCCAATCCGATGTGGCAGGGAACTGGCGGTACGCTGGGCACCGGGTGCACTGGCAATCTCGCCACCAATTGGTCGGCAGTCGCTGGCGGTGGTCTTGCTGCCGTCTTTTCGAAGACGACGGATGCCAACGGCGAAACGGTGCAACGCATCGTTGTCACCGGGACGCCAACGGGGACGGTCACAGCGGATGACGGTGGGAACATCGATCCGACGCCTATCGCGGTTGTCATCGAGACCGACCTGACGAACACGGCCGCATCAGACGTTCTCGAAGCCTATTCCGGCATCACTGCCAGCGGAACCGGATTGCGTGCCGTATCGCTCTGCATCGAGACAACGATTGGCGGCTCTCGCATCCTGCAGACGGTTGACGGTGAGGTGCAGAATGCTGGGGCTTCTGTGCCGAACTGCTACTGCTCGTCTGCTTCCTTCTCCGGGGTATCCGTTACCCCTCGCAGCAAGGCGCTCTCCGGTACGCCGACCTCCGCCAAGCTCAAGATCATGATTGCAGGCGCTCGCACAGGAACGGCCGGCGCCGCGATGAACGTCACCGTCGATCTTCGCGCCACGAGCGCCCACAAATACACAGGAGCCTGACCCATGGTCGAAACACGCATCCACTACAATACCGGCGTCGATCTCGCTGGCTCCGGCCTGCCACCGATCCTGCCGCCGTTTCCCGATTTTGGCAGCAAGCTCTACGCTGCTTATTGCTTCGGGAACAACTATGGCCAGTTCGCGCGGGACAAGGCGGCCAGGACGCTCAAGTCCATGTACGACTGGTCAGGCAATGGCAGGCATCTGGCGACGCTGGGGGATGCCGTTATCGGTGACTGGAGCTTCCCCGGGGTGATCTCGACGGCGGCGCAGGTCACGACGGCCTTCACGCAAGACCAGCTTGAAAACAACGAAGGGCTTTCGATCTACTTCTTTGCCAACTCCACAAGCACCGCCAAGGCGCTGTCCGTGCGGTCGGGAAGCACCGAACCATATACGCTTTTGGCGCTTGAGCCGAGTCACACGAGTGGCGCTGGCCGCTTTCGCGCTCTCACCAACACGGTTGCCGCAGCTATCGCGCCACTGAATGATGGCGTGACGGGCAACAACAGTTTGTACGGGGGCTCCTACAACGCCGCCGGCACAAGCCGCAGTGCCTTCGCGAAGAGCCCGTCAGGCGCGATGAAAACGGCGACGGACGGAACCTCAGTGACATTGAACGGCGCCGCCCCATACTGGATCGGGCTTGAGACCAGCACGGGCGTGGGCGTGAACACGATTTACGGCTGCGCCTTCGTGCGTGGCCCGCTCGTCGCCGCCGATTTCGAGCTTGGCCAGCAGTATTTCCACAACTGGCACCAGGCAGTGGAAAGCGGAATTTCGTTCTACACCGCGCCCTGACACCAATCTCCAAAGGAAAATCCATGACCACGACTCGCGGGTGCAGGAGCGCTTGATTGGGCTCGGCTAGGTCGTCGATGGATCACTGGGGCCAACATCCAAGCGGGAACTGTGATCCGCTTCATGCTGAAGTACCGTATCAATTAGGCCGGCTTGCCCATTATTGACCGGTTATTCCTCGTAGCCAAGATCCTCGGCATCGGCAGCCATGCGCTGAACGATGCCGTTTCGGATATCTTGCAGCTGCTCGATCTCGGTTTCATTGAGGACGCCATACGAGTCATCTGGGGACGGAGGAATCGGGGCCCGACCGGTGATAAGCAAGTAGTGAATGTATTTGGCAGTTAGCCCGCTGCTCATGTCCATCGCCGATTGCTCCGTTCTGCTTCGTAATTTGCAGAAAGCATAGCGGTGAGGAAGTCAAGCATCAATATGCTCGTCTCCTCTGTGCCATGCGTGATGCCCCATCCCCCTAACGCCGATGATCCGACCATTGCAACGAGGCGATGGCTTTGACGTTCAAAACAACCTTAAAAAATCGGGCGAGTTTTTATGCGTCGGTGCGCCAAGGCGCGTCCGGCGGTCTCGGAATATTTTAGTCAGAACGAAAGGAAATCTGGATGGACCGCAGTTTCCAGCGGGCGCTTTCGCTCGCCCTGTTGGAGCGCGCCTACGGGCGTGTCTTCACCAACGCACAGAAGACCAACGCACAAAGCCTGCTGGACGCGCTCACGACCTATGGTGATCGCTTCGGCCTTCTCCAGCCGCATCGGATCGTCCAGTTCCTGGCGCAGCTCATGCACGAGAGCGGCGGCTTTGCCTATGACCGCGAGATATGGGGGCCGACAAAAGCCCAGACGCGCTACGAGGGGCGGAAGGATCTCGGCAACGTCCAGAAGGGCGAAGGATCGAAATATCGCGGGCGCGGGCCGATACAGGTCACAGGCCGCGCGAATTACCGGTCTTTCAGCAAGTGGGCGAAGACGATCGATGCAGGCGCCCCAAACTTCGAGACGGCGCCAGACAAGATCAACACCGATCCATGGGAGGGTTTGTCTCCCATCTGGTATTGGGAGGCGGGAAACCCGGATGGTCGAAGCCTGAACCGCCTGGCTGATCGTGGGGATATCGAAAACATCACCCGGAAGATTAATGGCGGCTTGAACGGCTACGCGGACCGCCTCCGCTACTATGACCGCCTGGCACTCGCCTTCCTCGGCTATGGCATGAACGATATGCCGAAGTTCCAGAAGGAAGCAAAGCTTTCCGACACGTCTGGTACTTCCGGACCGCTGACGCGCGCCGCGCTACATACCGCGCTGATGCGCCTCACCAATCCCCATGAGCTTTCCGACCGCATCGCGACGGCACCTGTCGTTGAGGAAGTCGAGGTTGAGGTTCGTGTACCGGTAACGGTCGAAAAGCCCGTCGTACCAGATGCTGTCGACAAGGCCGTCAAGAAGCAGACGAACGGCGGCAGCTGGCTTGTCGGCATCGGCGGCGCGATCGGTACAGCTATGACCGGCGTTTTCGGAGCAAACTGGCAGACTATTCTCGCGGTGGGTGGCGTGGTGCTTGTTGCTCTCCTCCTGCTGTTTGTCATGCGCCGGCAGATCATTGCAGCCGTGAAGGAAATCCGCGGCGAGGTAGAGGCATGATCCCGCTTATCGACAGTCTCAAGCTGGCATCCGGCGCCATCCTCGGCGGAGTGGTGGTCTACAGCTATGTGCAGGCGTTTTCACTGCCAGCGGCGCGCATGGACGAGCTAAACCGCCTCGTCGCGGAGCAAGCCGTGCAATCCCAACGTGAAGAACTGGAAAGGAAGGGCGACGATGCCAAGCTTCAGCGCATGTCTGATTACGATCTTTGCCGCGCTTACCTTGGTGAACTGCCAGAGTGTGACACCCTCCGGTAAGGGCTGCTCTCCCTTCGTCAGGAACAATCTATCATCCGCCGGCACGATTGCGCTTCTCCAGGCTGATCGTTCGGGCGCTGAGCGCGTTATCTCGAATGATCGGGCGGGGGCCCGGAAAGGGTGCTGGAATTGAGCGGAGAGCACACCATGGGCATTTCTCGATCGCCGAAACTGGAATGGAACCTCAATACGCTGATTCAGCTCGTGACGCTTCTCGGCATGTGTGTAGGAGGCGTAGCAATCTGGATCGACAAAAGCCGTGACATCGAAGAGTTGCAGACCTGGCGTGCGGGGCACGATCAGTATCACAAGGAACGCCTCGCCGAGGTCAAAGCCGGTGAAGGCAGAACTGAAGAACGCTTCCGAAGCCTTGAGGCGGATGGTCGCAAAGCGACGTCGATGCTGGAGAACTTGTCCTATCGGGTCACGGTGACCGAACAGACCACCACGTCAACGGCGACGGCGATCAAGGAACTGCAGAACCTCGTCAGTCAGCAGGCCGGCGACATCAAGGTTGTCCGCGAGATACTTCAGCGAATTGAGGCGGGGCAGCGGGGAGAGGGCGCCCGATAGAGAGCGACCCCGGCCAAATGTGCCCGCTTTTGCGCGCTACGGCAAGCGCCTGGAAACGACAGCCTTCAGAAGTTTGCCGATGTAGGCAACATCCTCTCGAACGGTTGCAGTTTTGAGGGATGCCCTGCCTTCCTTGTTCTCTGCGCTGATCGTGAGCGTGATGTAAGACCCTGAAGTATGCGGCTTTATGAAAAGAATTTTTTCGGAATCAAGCAGTATGGGTGAGTTGTTATCCGCTGTTAACTGCAGCCAGGCCATCCATCAATCTCCGTCTTAAGTTTCCAGCATCAAGCGAGTGATCTTCACTTCCCTAGCGCTGATTGACTGCGCTTTTACGTCCGAGGTCGTGAAAATATTCAAAACTTATCTGGCGTGGGGACGAAAGTCGGTGACGCTCCTATGGTGCTCTCAGGGTTACAGGGCTTGCCGCCATGGCGCTCGGGGTGACGTTCAGCGAGGCGCTTAAACGGATAGCTATGGTGATTTTCGGGCGGGGCTAGCGGATGAACACCCCAGCCTCATCAGCCGCTTTGATGAATGCCTCCCGGGCAACCTCGGGCTTTTCCTTCCCTTCCAGTACAGCCAGACACGTCTCCCGCGCTCTTTGAAGCGCCTCGCCGGTATCGACCGGCCATCTCTCCATCAACGCTCTTGCCGCTTCAGCAGCGCTGGTAACGGTCCAGTACTTTCCGAGCCTGGTGGTTTCGAACGTGATCGGCTTTTCCCACACTCCGGAATTCATCTCGCCCTCCTATGCCGGATCGTCGGCGGGGTCTGGATCTTCCAGATAGGCGAGGGACTGATTCTCGGCCACGCTCTTCAAAGCGGCGTAGGCCACCTTCGGTGCCCATCCTGCCTGAATGATTGCGTCAATTAAATCTCGTACCGGGATATCGATTGCAAGCTCGCAATCAATTTGTGCGTCGGCATCGGTCATTGGCTTGCGAGGGGAAGAGATAAGCGTCGTCATGGCGTCCTCCATCATGTGGACACGCAACGGGAGTTACGGGTTATCGGTTCCCTGCTGTGCCTTCATCTTCGCCAACTGCCGGTCCCAGAACTCCTCGACGAGCTGCGTTGCTATCCTGGCTGTGTCGACAAAGCCGGTATTCGGTGTCTCTCGCGCATCGCGCAGCCCACGCGGGTAAGAGGCCGCCCACTGCCATTTCCCCTTGGTCGGGCCGGCGGTGTCCTTCCTGATACGTCCGATGTAGCCCACGCCGTCAAAGCCACACCAGTCGAGTTCGGTAGGAACGTCTCCGTCTCCGAAATGCGTCATCTTCCATTGGTATCGTGGCTGGTAGGGGTCGGTCATGCTTAGGAGGTGATCCGGGGAGGGGAGGAGTCAAGGCGTCAGGTTCATCGAACCTACGGAGCACTATGTAAAAAGGGCTCCCGATTTCTCGGAAGCCCTGATATACTGGGAAACTGGATGGTGGGCGTGACAGGGATTGAACCTGTGACCCCTACGATGTCAACATTGTTCTCCTGCCGGAACCTCCTGTAAAACGGGGAAGGGAGAGCTACATATCCTGCTGTTTCGGGCATCTTGTTCACAGCGTGTTCTCGTTTCCCGGTTCGGTGTGCCAAAGAGCACTATCTATTCAGAATGACAGTGACGATGCGAGAGACCTAAGGTGCTCCGGGCTATAGCGAGCATACACCCTCTCGGTCACACGCGTATTGCTGTGCCCCAGGAATTGCGAAATTTCGCTCATCGAATGCCCATCTTCTGCCAGCCAAACGGCGGCAGAGTGTCGGAGGACATGAGGAGATACATCAGGAAGTCCGGCGGCGATCGCGGCGGCTTTCATTCCCTTCTTGATAGACTTCACCTGAGACCCTGCCCATTCAATTACGAACGGTGACAGAGAGGATTTTTTCGCTATCCCAAGAGCGAGGAAGAGCTGATCGTTGATGGGGACAGTGGCGCGCCCCTTCCGTCTCGAGCGATCAAACGGGTTTCGCAGGTTGATAATGCGGCGCTCGAGGTCTACACGATCCCACGTGAGCTCGAGGGCGGCGGCGTTGCGAGCTCCGGTTGACAGTAGCAACCGTATTGCTAAGGCGATATGCGGCACCTTCGCGCACTCGAGCAGCCGACCGGCATCTTCTCTAGAAATGTGATAGTCCTTCGGGTCCGGCTTCGCTGGGCGCTCGATATGCGGGGCTCGAGCTATCAGGCCGCTGTTCTCGGCCCATTTGAGGACCATACGAAGGTGACCGAGCTCGGTGTGAATGGTGCCGTCCTTTATCTTGGCGGCTTTTCGCTCCTTAATGTGTGCTCGGCAATGGTCTACTGAGACTGCCATACCCTCGAGCTCGGCAAACTGGAGCTCGAGGGCTTTCCATGTGTGCTTCATTGTCTCCAGAACGGCAAGCCCTTCCTTTGCGTGCCGATAAGCCGCCCATAGGTCTTTAACCTTGCTTCCCTTCGGCCTCAGAAGCTCCGCATATCTAGCCGCGGCGCGGCGGGACGCCTCTTTCTGGTCGGTTGTTCCAAGGCGATAACGTCGGCGGATTCCGCCCTCGTCGTCCCATGTGACGCAGAATTCTCCGTTAAGTCTTGTGAGGCGCCATTCTGGCATTCGAAAATCTCCACATCCTCCCGCCGTATTCTCAGAAGCTTGCCCCCAAGGCGGAAGGAAGGCAATTCGCCGGATGAAATCAGATTGCGGATATGGCGCTCTGAGCATTCCCAGCGTTTAGCCAATGTGGCCGGTGTGTAAATAGAGCTCTGCCAGGTCATTCTCCCGTCTCCTTCGACAGAGCGGAGCGACCAGCGGGCGTGATGCTAAGGCGGTCAGAGAAGCCAGTTTTCTCGCGGATGCAGAGACCGAGTTCGACAAGTTTACGAGCCGGCGGATAGCTGTCCACCGCCGTTCCGCCGTTCGCTACCTCCCGCAGAAGTTTGATTTGAGGTTTCGTCAGGTTCATTCTCCTCTCTCCTTATCCAGAGAGGGGGCGGTTCCACTTGCTTCTGGGGCGGCCGGCAACGGCATGTAATGCGACGGGTTCGGCTCGCTATCGCCATCGTCCGTCCAGAGCCAGCCACCTTCAGACTGCTCGAACTCCAGCCAAGCGTTGTAGTAACGGCCATTCTCGTAGGCGAGCACCTGCTTACCCTTGGTGGTGTCGGCCAGCAGTTCGGCCGTCGCCTCTGCGGGCACGGTTTTCCATGCGCTATTCATGAGCGTTGCCCTTTGAACTTAGGGCGTCACGGCCGGCCTCAGTGAGTTCGGCATTGCCGCCGATGATCTTCGTCCAGCGCGAAAGGCCAAGCGACGTGAGGCGGCCGACGACGCTCGGGTTCGCACCGACGATGCGCCATGCGCCATGGCCATAATTTTTCTGTGAGACCTTGCCGTCGCGGATGAGCATCAAGGTTTCGAGTTGGAGTGCGGTCAGCTTCATGCGGCTTCCCTCATCTGCTCGACGGCGTGCCCGCCCCACTGCAACGCAGCGGCGGCGGCGATACCGTCAAAGGTTTCGGATCGGATTTTCCAGCGGTCGGCGCCGGGCGGGGCGCGATGGATCTTCGACCAGCGCTTATGCTCGTCGGTCCCGGCCTTCGGCGGCGTGAGGCGGTTGGTTGCCGCCAGCTTGGGCAGTCCGCGAAGGTAGAACGACGTGGCCTTGAACGCCTCGTCGCCGAACCACCACGGTTGAACCGTCTGTGCCGGCGGCTCATAGTTGAGGATGCGGGATTTCGCATGGTGGTGCATCACCGGGTTTTCGACGGCAACGCGCTCGATCGGCGCATTCCAGCAATCCGAGAATAGCGCAGCGCCCTTGTCCAGCTCCTGCCACATGAAGGCGAGACGATCATCGCGGCTTAGCGCGCGATAGGCTTCACGCTCAGCAGGGGAATAGGTCTCATTCAAGTTGGTCGGCGGCTCGGCCAGCCAGCGGACGCCGCTGTTGCAAAGCCTGGTGCAGGGCGGATGCATGACGGCGAGCAGATCCCATCCGTCGTTGAGCAGATCGCGTATATCGCCGACGATATGGCGATTGCTGCCATCATCGGCCGGCAGGAGATCGCAGGACCATGCATCGTGGCCGAGTGCGTCGAATGCGCGGCGCATCTTGCCAGAGGTTTCGCAGCCGATCAGGACCCTCATGCGTCACCTCCGGGCGGTACATATCCGGGGTGCAAATCGCTTTTGTACCCAGACTTTGTACCATCCGCGCCGACGCCAGATGATTTGATGGCGACTTCTATCGCGGCGACCCACATCTTTCGGTATTCCTCGTCACGCGGCCCCATCCAGCTTGCTAATTGCATGGCCTCAATGATCTCGTCCGATGGTTCGCGTAACGCCTCGATTGCTGCACGCGCATCGTCGATGTCAGCCTGCCAGCCGTTGTCGTCGTCACGATCAAAGTTCCGTATGTTGAATTGACGCCGTATGTTGCGCGCGGCCTTTTCAACAGCAGTAGCGCTTTCAGAATTGCTCATTGGTCTATTCTCTCTCTGAAGGTCCGCGACAGATGACAACATAGATGACTGGCTAATCGTCCGGTCATGATTTTTCGTTCGCTGCTGAGGTGACCACGGCGCGCTTGACGGAAAACGCCCCGTGAAGTTCACTGCTAGTATTTCGAGCAACACTTTTGAGGAAACCATGATGAAAGAATTTCTCTGCGACTATCGGCTGCGGCGTGTCCGGGCGTACCGGCTTGTAATATCTTACCGCGTCTATCGGGCTCGGTGCTTGCACACCGGCAAGGACTGCACTGAAGCAGCTAGAGCTCGAGAGCTTACCGAAATTGCGAGCCTCACGCGTGACATAGAGGTTCTGCGGGCAGGATGGCTTGCCAAGCACGGGTGCGTGTGAGGCGTTCACTTCGTTTCTCCGGACGCTGCTAGGGTAACTGCCGGCCACTGGCGGACGAGAAGATCATCAGGGATCGGCGCCTTCCTGGTCATCTGCTTCATGAAGAAGGCGCGGCCGAGCGCTGCGCTTTGGTCGCGCAGATAGCGAAAATCATCCGGGTCTGTGTCTCGCGCCTTGTGCGATCCCTGATCGGTCTCGCCGCCAGTGATGATCAGATCGGGCGCGTACTTGTCCAGGATGATGCGGCTAAGCAAGGGCTCGTAGCTGCCGAACGTGAACAGCGGCGACAGCGACTGCTTCACTTCCCAGAGCTTCATCCGATCTCGATCGTATTCCGGCTGGTTGGCGATCGTCGCGCCAATGGCGACGTTGCGCGGCAGCATGCGATAACCTCGCGCCGGGTCCGTCATTCTCATGACATTGCCGATCCGCTTGGTCAGGAGCAGCCAAATCAGGTTTGGCGTGGCCTCGATCAAGTTCATGAGGTCGTGGCGCCATATCTCGTCGACCTCGTTGTCGAAAACGTCAGCGAGCGAGGCACAGAACACGCGGGGTCGAGTGCCGCTGGCGGCAGCTTCCTTGTCCCAGGCGATCGGCTTGCGCCAGTTCGCCTTGCCGGTGCGCACCCGATCCTCTCCAGCGCCCCACTGGACACGCTGGTAGCGGTTGGCCATCAGGTTTTCGGCATAGCAGCCGTCGCAGGCCGGAGAGACTTTTGTGCACCCGATCCACGGATTGAAGGTGTGGTCGGTCCATTCGATCTTGCTGTTCTCAGCCATGATCGCCCCCGAATGTGATGGTGGCGGAGCCGTCCCCCTCGGATGAGCCCTTACGGGTGGAGAGGGCAGTGAAAATCCGGCGGAGTCCGTCGAGTTCGTCGGAAAGAGGGTCGCCGTCCCATCCCGGCATCATCTGAGCGCGGAACTCGGTGTCAGCTTCGAGGACCGCAGCCACGGCAAGATGAAGCATCTTGTCTCCCTCGTTGGAGAGGGAACGGGGAGGGTGGACGATGCTCGGAGACAGCCAATAGGGAATGCAGGTGTAATCGCGGTCGCGCCACGCCTGAACATTGGCGTTGTCCGTATCGACGCGACCACTGCTCCACACGCCCGGAGGAGCGCTGCAAAGCCATCCATCCGGCTCGCTCTCTACCGCCGGGACATCGACAAGGGCGGAGCGGATGCGGGACCTGCCTGCCGCTACGTCTTTCGCGTCCACGATGAAGCGAATTCGCTCATCCGGCAGATTTTCGATCAGCGCTGATATGGAGGGAGGTGCGCAAAAGAGCGGCTGCACCAAGCAGCCTGTTTTGCGCTGATACTCAGACGCGGAGCGCTCGGAGTGGTCAAGTATCCAGCCATCTGCAAAATCCTTGCAGCGCCACGCTACGGGCACCTCCACCCCCTTCTGCGTCTGTGCAGCAAGAGCGGCGGTGAGGGCGGCTGCATGATGCGTCTTCATCGTGGCGATCATTTCGTTGCCGCGGTAGAGCCAAGCATAGTTAGCTTCGCCGTCTGGGCCGTGCTGGATTTCGTATCGCCAGCCGTAAGTTGCTCGTTCACTCTTCTGCATTGCCGCCTCCAGGTCGGTTTCTTCAAGCGTGGCCATGGGTCGGCGCCTCCTGCTTGAGTTTGTCGAAGACCTTCTTGGTGCAAAACATGACCCGGCCTTTGACGGCTACGGTCTCGTCATCGACCGTGATGGTCTCGCCGCTGCGCTCGTCCTTGACGACGGTTCCGGCATCAACTTCCATCACGCGCATCGCTCCAAAGGCCTCTGTGAAGTATTCGGACGGGCTACGCATTCTTCTCTCCCTGGATGAGGGTGCGGGCGCGGCAAGCCAAAACGGCTTCATCGATCAGCGCGCGTTGGGTTGACCAGTCGAGCGAGGCAGTGTCGCCAGCGCCACCGAGCATTTTGAACCGCTCTTCGAATTCGAGGATTTCTTCCAGCCTGTCTTCGGACAGCGGCTTGCATTCGTGATCACCGGCAAGCGTGCTGCGCAGCTCCGCCATCTCCCGCTTCATCGCCTCTAACTGGAGGGCGGTTTCCCGAAGCGCATACAGCTCGTCTAGGACTTCACGCATGGCGACAGGGTTGCAGGCGGCGATGTAGGCAGCGTTGGCCTCGCCATTGCGCCAGTTGACCTTGCCTATCCACCCGTCAGCGCCGCCGACAGGAGACGTGTGCCGGATTGTCAACTTGCCGGCGAGATACCATTCGCCGTGCGTCACGCCTTCCATTGCCTTCGCTATGGTCTCTGAGGGGGAGGTGGTCACTGGGCACCTGCCTTCCGGTCGTTCGATCCGCCATGCTGCGGCTCAAACAGTCCACCAGCGAAAGCCGGCCCGCCGTCGTCTATCTTCTTGCTGTCGGTCATGCCAAATCCCTCGAAGGCAGACGGCCGGCAACAGCCAGGCCCTGCATGATGCGGTTGGTGCAGTAGGTGATTGCCTCGGTCTCGTCGTAATCCGAGAAGAGGCCCCAGAGCGTGTTGGCGAGCGCATGAGGGTCTATGCCCTTGGCTTCCCAATAGGCGCGCTCGTTCATGGCGTGCTGGGCGGCGTGTTCTTCCGGGCACAAGGGCAGGGCGAACCGATCCGGCGCCTTGGTGCCTTTGCCCCGGCCGAAATGGCCGTGAAAGACATTGGCGTAGGAGAGGTGCGCAGCCTGAACGCCCATCCGGCCCGTGACGACGCACGGCAGCTCGTGGAGGAACGACAGATAGTCGGCGCGCTTCTTCGGCCTACGACGCGGCGGCTCGGCTTCATCGCGAAAGGCTGCTGTGTTGATACGCCAACTCATCTCACCCTCCCATGCCCATGAAGGCAGTGATAGGCGGGATGGAGGAGAGTGTTTCCGTCTGGGACGGGGTGCGGTCGGGCTTGTTTCCCGCCTTCTCCTGGAAACGGCGGAGTATCTCGTAGGCGTCTACGACTTCGCGTTCGATGGCGCGAGACCGACGACGGTAAATAAGGTGCTGGATATCCCGGTGGAACGGATCAGCGGGCTTCTTGATGCGGATGGTCTTGGTCATGCTGCCTCCGATCTGGCGGTAGCGCCGCGCTCGACACCAAGGAGGTCGTCGATGAAGTCGAGAACGTCGCTCTTGGATTGCTGGAAATCGCGGTTGCCCATGGCCTTCATCTTCTGGCTCTTGGCCGTGTAGACGCGGACAACACATTCGATTGCTTCGACAATTGCGTATTCGTCCATGGGCTTGATGAAGGCGCGGAGCCGCTGGGCTTCGGCCTTGCTGGCACACACATGGTCGCTATGGCTGCAGTATCCCTTGCGGATCAGCGCCTTCTTGCGCAGATGCTCGACGGTCGGGTACTCGTCGCGAAGGTGATCGGGCAGGCTGTCGAAGCCGTTCTTGAGGGCGGCGAAATAGTGGTTATGGCTTGCCGTCGACCTGTCGTGGTGTTCGACCATGTCGTAGGTCTCGCCGACGACAAACGCCCCGTCGGCCCGCGCCGCCCACATTCTGGACGTAACGCGGAACTCGCCGTCGCCTTCATACCGGAGCGGGAGAGGTGCGGTGCTCATCGCTCACCCCGCCATCAGCACATGGTTGCCGGCGATCTTGGCTTCCAAGGCCTTCTTGACCTCAAGAGCATCACCGGGGTTGCGAGCCCAGAACGCGCGCAGCGGTTCGCGGTTGGCATCGCGCCACTTCGCAACCTTTTCCGGCGATTCCTGGCGGATGAATTCCATGGCGCGGTCGGCAAAGGCTCCGAGCGGGACGTTCTCCAGCGTCCAGTTGTCGCCCCAAGTGACAGTTATGGAGTTCTGGGCGCCGACGGCCTTGAGGCGATGTTCTTCCTGCTCGCGCTCAACGATTTCTGTCGCGGTGAGATCGAGAACCTTTGCCCGGTCCATCTCGGCTTCTTCGTACGCGCCAGTGAATTCTTCCGGCCATCCAGCGCGCAGCGCCTGCATCTGGGCGCACTTCTCGATCATGAGGCGCGGCATCCTGCACCAGTTGCCGGAATCGTCGAGGACTTCCGTCTCTTCGCCGATCGGGACTTTCTTCTTCTTCGGCTTGCCGCTGTCCGGCCACGTCTCGCCGGTATCTTCCCATTTGTAGCCGCCGGCAGCCTTGCGCTTGATGGGCGCGAATTCATCCCAATAGGCCTGACCGACGACTTCAAACCATTCGCCGTTCTTCGGATCACGCTTCCACAGGAAGACGGTTGCCGAGACAATCCCGAGCGGGTTCGTTGGGGACAACTGGTCTTTGTCGACCTCGTAAACGGTCGGCTTGCTGGCTGGCCTGTAATCGCCGCAGCGCTGCGCAATGACGCGCTGACCGTCGCGGGTGATGATGATCGTCATCTTCCGCTTTGCGGCGTCATCCTTGGAAAAGACCATGGGGATGATCTGGCCAAGGAAAGGGTCCAGCCCTTTGGCTCGGGCAACTTCCATGAAGAGGTTGAACTCGTCGTTGTTGCAATCCTTCGCGACGGTCGTCTTCACAAGCGAGACTTGCTTGGGAGACAGGTCGAATTTCGTGATGGCGTTCATGTCACTTCCTCCGCAGGGAAAGGCTGTACGAGCCGTTGTCGAGGCCAGCGCCTGGAACCGGTGTCTTGTCGTTGAGAGCTTTGAGGACGGCCTTCTTGTCGAGCTTCGGCGCGGGGCGCTCCTGCTCGATCCAGAATTCACCGGGAATGTCGGCCTCGTTGGTGATGATGAGGCCGGGAGCACGCTTGGTTAGCGTGACGGTGCCCGTGGTCAGCCGGAACGATGTTTGTTCCGTCGCCAGCATGGCCTGCTCGATCATAGCGCGAATGCGTTCAATGCGTTTTTCGGCGGCGGCGCGACGGGTGGCAAACTCGGCTTCCTTAGCCTTGAGACCAGCAACGATGACGTCGCACTCGTCAATCTCGGCAAGGGCGGCTTCGATTGCCTCGTGAAGGCCTGTTTCGCCTTCGATGGTGTCGGCAACCAGTTCGGCATCGCTGTCGTCACCACTGGCCCGCAGGTCAGCCAGAAGGCGTTTGGCGTATTCAGTGTTGCGAACGATTGAATGCTCAGTGTTGCTCATGTCATTCTCCCAAGAGCCAGGCATCATCGGTCGGAAGTCCGGCGTTCATGGCAATCTGGGCTTCAATCGCCCGATCGGCGTATGACGGTTCGTTGTCGCGAAGGTCTATTTCCGTGCACTGGCGGTAGATGACGACGCGAAGTCCGCTATGGCTGGCACGCGCATGGTCTTTCACCGCGCGCTCGGAGCTGAAGAAGTTCTTGCACTTGCCGCAGAGATACGGGAGTTGGGTGTTGACCTTGCCCATCAAACCCTCCCTGCGATTTCATAAGCCCGCTCAACCCGAGCAAAGCTGCGATCCGCGATGAAAAATGTGGCGCCGACGATGGCGAAGATGATGGCTAGACCAACCGCGCCACGATTGGCGGACTGGTTGAACCGGAGGAGGATGGTGTAGGTGTCCATCACGAGCGGCCCTCCGCTTCGTCGGTAAGCGCCGCGCGGGCTATGGCCTCGTATCCGGGCCGGCCGTTGTCGTAGAAATTCCGGTCGTACCCGAGGATTTCTAATAGGGCCTTTCGGTAACGCTCGATCTCCGCATCCTTGGCGGAGAGGGCGGCGCGTTGCGCTTCGTCTTCCTGACCAACGCCCTCTAGGTAGTCCTTGAATGCCTCTCCAAGATTGACCTCGCCATCAACGACGGGATCGTACCCAAATTCCTGCATGGTTTTGAGGATAGTGTTTGCCCAATCCGGCCACGGGACGTCCTTCGCCTCCTCAAGCTCGCGCTCTAGGCTTTCTATCTGGACATCCTTGGCTCCGGCCTGCTTGAAGGCTTTTGAGATCGGGCCGTCTTCTACCGGCGGCGACAACTCGCCAACCGGGTCCTCGCAGTTTTCCCATTTGAAGAAATCGCCGGACCAAACCTGCTTCTGCCAGCGCCCCGGCTTGCCCATCTGGCGAGCGCCATCAGGCTTGTACTTGGCCCAGCGATAGGCCGTGCGCTCGATTGCCTCGACGATAAAGGTTGAGCCGTCTTTCGGGAAGTCGCTCATTCCGCAGCCTCCAGACGAGCCGGGGCGCTGGCGGCGAGAGCGTTCCGAATGACGCTTTCGACGTGATCGAGTGTGGCGACGGTCGGCAACATGTTGTCGTCGCGATCCCGGCGCCAATGCTGGACGTAGTTCAAGGCTTCGGAAAGCGCCCATTTCGGGTCTGTCTTCGGAAGAGGGTCGGGAATATTGGAGAAGCACTCGAACCTCTGAACGGACGTGCCAGCATAGACCGCTGCGATTTCCTCGGCCTCGTCCAAGCGTTTGAAGGCCAAAGCCTGATCCTGCTCGTAGGTGAATTCGTCGTCTCCAGCGAAATAGAGACCGGCGTCGTCCATGACCCAGAAGCGCTCGACCATGCAGCCGGCCGGCTTGCTGAGTTCTGCTTCAACTCTTTCGGCTATCGATGCCATTGCCGTTTCCTCGTGGTGATCAGTCTTGGATATCGCCTCGGGGGTGAGGCGATGCCGAAGAGGATCAGTCCCATTCGAAATACACATCGGTTTTCAGAGTGAAGCTTGGGGCGTCGATGTTCTTGAACCCGCGCCGCTCAAGTTCCGAGACGATTGAATGCCGGAAGCTGTCGTCGTGGTAGATCCGCAGGTATGCGCCGTTGCCATGCTTGTTGTTTCTGACGGCATATTCGATGCGGTCATCTAGCTCGTCTTCGTTGCCTCTACGGGCGTCGGTTGCTGTAAACATCGCCGTCTCCGCTCTCAGGCGTTGCCGCGTGAGACGGCGGCATCGACGTTGGTGTGCTTTTCGAAAAGCTCCTGAAGGCTCTCGGCGAACTCTTCCGCATCCTTTTCCGTGATGCAGTCGTAGCTTTCGCCGTTCAGTTCGACGGCGAAGCCTTCAGAGCCATCGGTCAGGACGGACTTCAAAATCCAGATCACAAAGCTGTCGGACGATGCCATTTTCCCTTGCTCCTCGTCTTTCCCGGTTAGGGTGGTGAGCAACCAGATCGGCGGGGCGGTTGGTTGCTTGGATGAGGTCAACATGTCACGCAACACGGATCGTGTCAACATGTTTCGTGTTGAGAGAGCAAGAAAAAACACGCCGCATGTTGCGACATCACGAATCAGGGAGTAGAAAAGAGAAGCCCGCCGCGAGGGTGCAATCTCGGGCGGGCTGGTGGTAGCGGTTTTGACCTGAGAAATTTTCTCCGCTGCCAAATGCGAACTGGTTGTAACATGAAACCAGTATTCGTCCAATGCAAAAAACCGCTCAACGGGTTTCCGGTCCCTGAAAACCGGAGCTTACGTGGTGAGATGCTTCGAGGAAGTCGGGCTAACCATCATAGGGACGGCATGAGACAGATCGCGCGGCCTTCAGACGGGCCTACCCGCCTCGCAAGGGCAGGGGATAAACGCAGAACAAGGTGAGGCTTCGGCCAGCCAGGAATTGACGGCTCCTCAGGTGACCTACGCCAGCCGGGGCGATAAAGCGTCGATCTGTTTGACAGCTCTCGAGATGAAAAGACGGCTGGTAGCCTCACCCTACCGTCTAAGTGATAGCTTTGCCTTAAGCTTAGCCGTCACCAGCCATTGCGATGTAGTGAACCGATACCACTTGATGGGACGGGAAACGCAACTCCTTATGCGGATTGAACTGAAGAAGGACCAATTCTTCGCTGTTCTGTCGAACAAACCGCTTCACGTAGGCGAGCTTAAGTCCATGTTCCTCGGTCTGGATTTGGACGATCACGTAGTCGCCCTTTTTCACGCGCCGCTTTGGATCCACGAAGCAGATTTCGCCGTCCTCGTACCGAGGCGACATGCTATCCCCAGACACCTGGACCGCGTACGCATCGGAGATGTCTGAGATGATGGGCGGTGCCATCGTCTCGTAGAGTACGCTTCCGTTCATCTCAAACTCGCCGTCAACTCCACCAACAGCGCGGCCATAGACCTTAATCTTCCGGCCGCGTCCAATGACTTTAGCGCCAATTGTCGCATTCGGCGAATCGTTTTGGTTTGCTGCAGGTTCTGGTGGCGTCGGGAGGATGGCGTCCTCAGCCATCAGCCAGAGCGGATCGACCTTGAATTTCTTTCCATAGAGCTTCGCCTCGTCGAGATAGAACTCGTTCTGCCCATTCTCGTGGGCGCGATACGTCGAGGCGGTCATGCCGAGTGCGTTCGCGGCATCGGAGGCATACCGGAAGCCTGCTTTCTCACGGGCCTGCCTGAGGCGTCTGATTTTTTCTTCGCGCATGCGAAATAACATAGCTCCTTGCTCAACACGATGCATGTTGACAACACGACACGATGCGTGTCATATACTCCCATGAGCACCGAACCCAACATCCCCGCTATCAACGAGATGTCCGACGTGTTCGGACTGTTCAAGAACACTGAACTGGCCGACGCGCTGAATGTCGGCCCGTCGACGATTTCAGAGATGAAGCGCCGGAAGAACATCCCGCCGGAGTACTGGCCGGACCTTATTCCTGCGGCGCGCGCCAAGGGCCGGGACGATCTGACCTTCGAGCGGATGTCTGAACTAGCGGCTCGTCGCGCCAACCGTCCGGTGCATTCGGGAGCTGCAGCATGACCTCCCCCCAAGAAGCCCTTCAAAAGGCAAGAGAGCAGGACGGCGGCTGGATCGAGCACGACGGCAAGGGAATGCCGGTCTATGGCGACGTGCTTGTCTACGTTCGCTTTCCTGACGGATACGAAGACACGGCCGATAAGGACGGGCAACCGCTGGAGCCGTCGCACGCCGATGAGTGGGGCGACAATTGGACGTGGCCAGCAGGGCACCCAACTTTTGCGGACATCGTCGCCTACCGCCTTCATACGCCCGCTCCCTCCTTGTCGGAGGAAAAGCCATGAGCGCAGAGACCATTCCCGATGAGATCGTGGAGACCGCACGTTGGATTGCCGCAGACCAGTGCGGCGCTGACGATCAGTGCGCTTTCCCCGGCCCATGCTCGTGCCGAGACCAGATTGCCAAGGCCATCCACGACGCCGTGATGGCGGAGATGGAGCGGTGCTGGGCAATTGCGAACGCTGCCTACCGGGCGAACGCAACCGGTAGCGGCTTTGATAGCCAGCCAGCAAGAGCGACCGCCTACGAAATCCGAGAGGCTATCCGACCCGCCGTTCCGAAAGCGGAGGGCAAGTGAATGGCCGTATCCGGTTCCGCAAAGCACCGCATGGACCGCATTCTCCGCCTTCAGGAGGAGATCGACCAGATCAAGTCCGATATCCGCGACATCTATGCCGAGGAAAAGAACGACGGTGGCGACAAGACCGCCATGGGTCTCGCCATCACGAAAATTCGCAAGCGCGCCAAGGACAAGACCGCGTTCGACGAGCGCGAAGTCATGACCGACGTCTATCTCAGTGCCTACGACGCGCCAACTGGCACGCGCGTTGCTACGCACACGTATGCGCCTGAGGCTGGTCACGTCCGCACCGATGGCCCGGTCATCGACTACGGCACGGTACGGCTCCAGAGCGAGCAGCTTCAAGCCGCAACCCATTCGCCGGAAACGGCAAACGAACACCCGCATCATCTGAAAACAACCCGTGGCGATGAGAGCGGTACGCTGGAAGGCAGTGTTGAGGACCACGGGCAGGCAGCTGGCCGCTCCCCTGAGAGCCAGATGGACGGGGAAACTGATCCCGTGACAGCCGGAGAGACGGCACCCCATTCCGAGAGAGCCACCGTCGCCACTCAAGGCGAAGCGACGGAACCAACCAGCGACGAGCGCGTAAGTCCCGATGAAGGAGGCAGCGCCGCCGCCAACGCAGGAGGAAACGATGTAGACGGCAGCGCACCGCGCGCACAGCAAGACCCGACCTCCAAGACTGGGGAGGGTGCCGCCAGCGCTCTCCCCGCCAAACCAAAGTTCCACCTTCGCCCGAACTGCCTTGATCGTTCGAACTGCAAGAGCGGGTCTGTCGATCATTGCTGGTCCTGCAAGAAAGCGATGGCTGAGAAGAGTGAGGTGGCGGCATGAGCGCCGTGTTCAAATGGGCGCTCGCCATAGTCGCAGCTCTTGTCACGGCTTTCGTTTCCGCTGTGTTGGCCGGCGTCATCAGCCATTTGCTCGGACTCCCTTTCGACCCGGAGAACGGCTTCCGGTTCTTTTCCGGTTTTGTGGCCGGGCTTCTCGTCGCCAAGATTTAAAGGAGAGCAGCATGACCATTCTCCAGCGCCTTAACGAACTGGCCCGCGCCTTCGCAGACGCCTTCCGTGACGGTGATACCGGGCAGGAACTGGCGGAGATCGAAGCCGAGATTGAGGTCTGCATCTGCGCGGGTCTCGATCCTTACCTCTCCGGCGTCGTCCGAGACCTCAACGATTCCAAACCATCACGAATGACCGGAGCGCGCTCCTCCTCCCGCGCAGCTTAGGTCAAGTCTGGTCCCGGTCGTTCTCCTCCCCGGCCGGGACCAGCACCTTCACTCTCGGAAACCGTCCTTGCAGCCGCATCAACACGGCATGGACTGGAACCGATAACGGAACGAACGAGGACGCCGAAGCCGAGGATACCCCGGCGCCCTCTTGATCCCGAGATGTTCGTGCGGCGGACCCCGGGAATGGAATTAAGCGGTTCGACCCAGGCGGGCCAGCAGACGGAGAGACAGCATCGCTGCCAGGCAACGCGGCCTCTCCGTCACCATTGTGAGTGCTCCTGAAGTTCATCGGAAGCTCCTTTCGACAAGGACAAGATGAACGAAAGGACTTCGGGAATGTCGGAAAAGTTGTCCGGAAAACCGGAAAAGTTGAAACAGGGAAATGCAACGAAAATGGCTGACGTAACCACGGCAAATTTTCTTGTCGAGCAGATCGGAGGAAGCAGGCGCCCCGTCGGCGACATGCTCCTTACTGCGTTCCGTGAGCTTTCGAAGCGCTTCCCGCACCGCGACGACCCCGAAAATAGATGGACAGAGCGACGGCTGAAAGCCTGGCGCTACAAGGAAAGCAAGGTCGTCGAGCACTTTCAGATGGTCGAGCTCTACGAGACAGCCGAAGCACTGCGGGCAGCGAGGAACGAACATGCAGAATACATCGCCAAGACCTCCCGCCTTCGCCAGATGGCTCAGCTTCGAGCGCAGGCACGCGATTGCGATGTGGCTCCGTGACAAGGCCGCTTGGGCTGCCGAGTGGATCTGTCCGGAGCTTAAGGCTGAGATCGGGGAGGGTGAGTGATGGCAAAGCTCACTAAGGTTCAAGCGAAGGCTCATCAGCAGGCATGCGATCTCCTGGCGAAGGACGTGCTGACTGAGGACGACAAATTCTTTGTTCTGGAAAACTGGCAGGAATCTGCCACCCATATCAATTCGTCAGCCGGAGCGTTCTTCACCCCGTTCGATCTCGCGCGAGACTTTGCGATTGAGACATTCCCCGGCCGAGTGATCGACCTGTGTGCTGGCATCGGCATGCTTTCCTTCGCGGTGCGCTGCAAGCATCAGTGGGACAAGGCGCCTCTTGACATCACATGCATCGAAATCAATCCGGACTACGTGGCTGTCGGTCGCAAGATCCTGCCAGAGGCGAGATGGATTGAAGCCAGCGTCTTCGACGTTCTGGACATGGATCTCGGCCATTTCGACATAGCGATCAGTAACCCGCCGTTCGGCCACGTAAGGCGGCCCGAAGGCAAGCGCGCGCCGCGGTACAGTGGAGCCGAGTTCGAGTTCCATGTCATCGACATCGCCGCTCACCTTGCAAACTACGGGGCGTTCATCCTCCCGCAGATGTCGAGCGGTTTCCGCTACAGCGGGTCGCAGCAATACCGGCGCGACACAACGGGGAAGGCCGTCGACTTCCAGAACGCAACCGGCGTCTTCCTTGGCCCAAATTGCGGCATCGACACTGCTTGCTACAAAGACGCTTGGCGTGGCGTGTCTCCTATCTGTGAGATCGTCTGCTGCGATTTCGAAGAGAAGGACGTCGAGCCAACCACAGCCTCCGTCCCGCAAGCGACACATGAAGCGCCGGAGCCTGCATCTACGAAAGGGCAGTTGAATCTCTTCGGAGAAGCAGCATGACCGAAATCACCCTCCTCAAGGAAGAAAGAAAAGAGATCCAGGCAGAGATAGACCGTCTCCGCGGCTCGATGAACCGTGCGGACAACGGCGTGAAGCATGCCCGGATCACGATTCTGAGCCGAACAGTCGCGCGTCTCGACGCTGAAATCGCCGCCCTTTCCAACAGGAGGGCGAGCGCATGACGACCGCAACCATTCACTTTCCTTGGCCAAGCAACAAGCTTTCACCAAATGCCAGGCTCCACTTTATGGCCGTCGCCCGCGTGAAAAAGCGCGCAAAGGCCGACGCGCACTATCTGGCGAAGAACCAGCTTCGCCTCATGTTGCCGATCCGCGCGGAGGTGATCAACGTCACCTGCGAATTCTTCCCGCCTCGCAACGCCAACTATGACGATGACGGCTTGCTGTCGCGCATGAAGGCAAGCCTGGACGGCATTTCCGAAGCGATCGGCATTGATGACAGCAAATTCCGCATGAAGGGCGCGCGCCGTGGCCACGTCGTCAAGGACGGCTGCGTCAAGGTCGAGCTCGAATGGGATGAGGTGCAGCCGTGAGCAACCGCGCCTGGATGCCTCTCCACATAGCCGACTACCTTGCTGACACCGGCCACCTGACCGCGACCGAGCATGGCGCCTACCTGCTCATGATCATGCACTACTGGCAGAACGGGAGCCTTCCAGCAAACGAGCGCGTCATCGCCCGCATCGCTAAGCTGACCGCCGAGCAGTGGGAGGAGAGCCGGGATATCCTCGCCATGCTGTTCGGTCCGGACTGGACGCATAAGCGCATCGATGCCGAGCTCTCTAAAGCCGACGAGATTATCGAGAAGCGCCGCTCGGCGGCAGAGGCGCGGCATGGCAAGGGGAAGAAGCAAACCCAAGATGCAAATGCAATGCATGTGCAGAGCAATAGCAGTGATACGGGCGTGCCACCTTTAACCGATAACCTATCTGCTACTGCTTCTGACGAAGCAGCAGCAGCCTGCGCCGGTCCTGATCTCGATCCCAAGACGCTCGAAAGCAAAATGCGGGATGCGGCCGGCGACAGGATGCAGCCTCACGGCGGCTTCGTCGTCGGCCCGGTGATGGAGCTTGTTCGCCTCGGTGCGGACGTCGATCTGGACGTGATCCCGACCATTCGCGCCGTCTCAGCCAGGATGAGCCGTCCGGCCAGATCGTGGGATTACTTCGTTCCTGCCATTCAGGAGGCGATGGATAGGCGCAAAGCCGCCGCGACATGGGACCACCGAGCCCAAGCCCCTCCCGGCCAAAAGCCGCCAAGCGCGGCAATGCAGCGCCACGAGCGCATCCGCCAAAGCATCAAACGCGAAATCAACGGTGATGACAATGCAGACAGCTCCAGCCCTATCATCGACCTTTCGGAACGAGATTACCGCCCTCACTGAAAAGCTATCGCCGGCCGGCGCCGACGAAGTGGCGAAGTGCATCAACGCTTTGCTCGATCGCGGCTTCATGGTGCCTTCCTCGGTGAGCGATGAATTCACCCTTGACCTGTACCGCGATGCACTATCGGCAACGCCGATCGAGGGGCTGCGTAAGGCCTTCGTGAAGCTGAAACAGGGTGACTACCCCGAGTACGTCGATTTCCTCCCCAAGCCGGCGGCGCTTGCTTCACTGGCAAATGCCGAGGCCAAGCATCTGCGCGCCGACCGTGCCCGCATGTCCGAACGTGCCAGACTGGTTCGCGAGAATGCGGCGCTCGGCATCAAGACCGGCAAGCACAAGCTGCTCAAGAACGTTGCCGAGGACGCGCGGATGCGGGCCGAGGAGCTATCGCTTTCCGGCTGGAATCTCCTCGAATACTGCGCATCGCAGGAGGCTTGGGTGGGCCGCGTCAAGAAGGGGCGTCCGGTTGGCGCGATTTTCCTTTGGGCAATCGGTGAAATCTGGGCGCCTCCGTCGGCGATCGACGCCGGGAGGGTGGCAGCATGAAGAAGTACGCCACCATTCATTTCGCCTGTAATGATGGAGACGACGGCTCGTTCGCCGGCAAGGTCTGCGCGGCTGCATATGCCGAGAACGACCTTGAGACCTCCGGCATGTACGAGGTCAAGTTCACGGCCGGCGATGATTTCATCCGCATCCACCGTCGCACCTTCAAGATCGTCGGCCGCTCCTATTGGGTAGGCAATTGGTGCTGGGACGCGTTCCGCATGACCCGCGCCGAAGCCAAGAAGTTGCTGGCCTGCCTGCGCAAGAACGGTTGGCAGCATACCGGCGGCCGCGTTCACTTCGGCAACTGGTGGGACAAAGGAAGCGCAGCATGAATATCCAGATCACAGCAAGACCGATGGGCGATGTACAGGCCTATCTCGCTGAATCGGCGGCGCGGCATCGGAGATTGATGAGCCCGGCCGTCCGCGCCGTTGCCCCGGCCGCGCCGAAGGCTATCGAGCCGCCGCCGCGGCGTCTGATCTACCGCGCCCACGATGCCCACGTCATCGCATGGCGGAAGTGGAAGGCGTCGGCCGGGTCCCCGCTTCGAAACTACATCCAGCAGCGCTGCGAAGAACTTGGCGTGCCGTATCTCGCCGTCATCGGCCAGTCCCGAAAGTCCAAGGTCGTCGAGGTTCGTCATCTCCTCATGTGGGAAATCAGGACGAAGGTGAAGCCGTCGATCAGCTATCCAGAGCTTGGGCGGATTTTCGGCGGGCGAGACCACACCTCGGCACTGTCAGCATGCAGAAAGATGGGGGCACGCTTCAATGGCCAAGGAAATTGACATGTCGAGGGCTCGTTTCTGGACGGAAGACAAAATCGCCAAGGCCAGTCGGCTTTGGAACAGCGGCGTCGTGTCGGAGAAGATTGCGGCGGAATTCGGTGTTTCGCGCGGGAGTTTGAGCGGGATTGCCGCCCACTACCGAGAGCATTTCCCGCTGCGGACCAAGCCGAAGTACACGTTGCCGGTTTCGTTGAAAGTCGAGCCGGCGCCGATCCTGTCGGTTGTACCGAAGCCGAAAAGGCTGAAATCGTTTGTCGGCGACCGTTGGGTTGACCGCGTGCCCTACACCACGATTTCCGGCGCGGTTGTCAGCCTACCCCGCGTCTCGATCCTCAATGGGAAGGAGGCGTGACCATGGCAGAGGCAATCAAACTCGTAGGTTACGAGGCGAAGGCTTTCTCCGCTTGGCGGGAAACTCAGCCGGACTTTGACGTCATCAGCTTTTCGACGGTCGCCCAACGCGCCGAGATCGACCACAAGAAGGTTCGTCGCGCCGTCCGCGGTCTAGCTCGCAAGGGGCTGGCAAAATTCTACCGCACGTCATGGACGGATGACGGAGAGCCCCATGGCGCCGGCTACGGCCTGACCGCCGAGGGGCGGGCGCTGATCGACGCCGCTCTTTCCGAAGAGGTGGCTGGATGAGCGATCCAAACCCCCAAATGATGTTCGGAGAACCGGTAGGCCCTTGGCACGACTGGTTCGCATGGTTCCCAATCCGCACCTTTGACCAGAGATTTGCATGGCTTCGCAAGGTCAGGAGACGCTGCATTCAGAAGCATCAGTATCTGCACGGCGGCGCGGATTTCTGGTGGCAGTACCACATCTAACCGGCGGCAAACGAGGACAGCACATGGCAAGCAACTGGTACGCAGTGAGGGCAAAGCCCGGAACGCAACGGATGGCGCGGCCCCTGCCGATTGCGGCGAACTCGACGGATGAGGAAAAGGCAGTCGCGGAGCGCCGGAAGGGCGAAAGCATCCTTGAACGCCAACTACGCCAGGAGGGCATTGACGTGTTCATGCCGTCGTTCTGGCAGTGGTCTCGACACCACCGGACGAACAAGACGATTGCGCGCCGGTATCCTTTCCTCGTCGGCTATGCCTTCGTGCACCTTCCCAAGCTGGAGTTCGAGAAGGTGAGGGCGGTTGATGCGGTGATGTGCATGTTGGCGCCTACCCGGGACGCCGGGCCGGTCTTGTTCCCAGAGGCGCTGATCAGCCAGTTCATGTTGGCTGAGTTCGAGGCCGCGCAGGACCGCAGGGGTACCGAGTGGGCCGATCTGGAGCGCGCCCGTTTCAACAAGGTCAACAAGCTGCGTGGCCAGTTGAAGAAGGTTCTTCCAAAGGGCCGAAGCCCGAAGACTTCGCTTCGCGATTTCGCTGACGAGGCGATCGGGCGACTGAGCGACATCGTCCGCGCCAGAGTTCTGTCGATAACCGCGCAACTCGACGCACTCGAAGCCGCTGAGACGCTTGAACAAATCGAGAAAGTCGCTTAAGGTTTGCTGAATTGATTTGGTGATTTGGCTGTTCTGATCGCGGACCTCGATTACCGAGGGAAACACTCGCCGGGCCAATGCAGGGATTTTCACCGCCCTGCATTGGGAGAACATTGCCAAATTTCTCCCCGAATGCCGCAAGGACTACAGGCTATGCGTCCTTGCTATCCTTGTCGGGGTAACAGTTTGAAGCCGGGTAGCCCAAGTAGAGGCAAGGTCGCACCCCTCAGTGTTGGTATCAAACCCAACCCCGGCAACCAGTTTGGAATGGCGGCGGAAACGCAGCAATCGACATCGGGGTTATAAGCTGGGCTAGGTAGTGCTCCCCGAATCCTAGGTATGCCGCAAGGCCTGAGCCAGTACATGCCCCGCCATTCCAAAGCCCATATGCCGAAAGGCAGACGAAATCGGGAAGGCTCCGCAGCCATCGCACGAGGTGGCGTTAAGACGGGTAACCAGGTTCACCGTATGGGGGCCAGCCTTCTCGACCCCATACGGCATAGCCGTAACAAGACCTGTTCGGAACCGACAACGGTACGGGTAGGGCAAGAGAGACGTCCAGTGGGCGTCATCATTTCCAGAAATGGATAGGGCGGCCGGCAGCCTCGAAACAGAATGCCGGCATCAATTCAGCCATCTCCCTTCGGGAGTACGCCAGAGAGCCTGCGCCGGCCTGTCACCCGGTGCGGGCTCTCGTCATTTCAGGGGAGAGCGATGAGCGAACTTCGCGAGATGCTACGGGAAATCGCCGCCAAGCACGACGAGCGGATGAAAACGGAGCCGCGCTACGCCACGGCCTACGAGGCTATGAAGGCTGCCACGGCTCCGGTTGAGCGCCCTCGCCATTACGACCGTGACGGCTACTGCGACAACCCAGCACGGGGATACTGAGGGATGACATTCACCGTTGAGTTCGGCTGGTGGCTTCTTCCGGCACTGGTAACGCTGCTTTCCTTCGGAACAGCCGTTTTCATGAGCCGCGACATGGGGAATGACCGGTTCGGCGCCGCCGCTGTGATCGCGTTCGTCATCTACCTGATGGCCTCGGTTGTATCGCTCTTGGCTTGGCTCGTCTGGGCTCTAGCCGCCTAACCCTCCACCCCAGCAGAAAGGAACCAGCATGCGCATGATCCGAAGTATCATGGCCGCAATGATCTGCCTCGCGCTGATCGTCCTCGCGCCTGTCCTCGTCGCCTCCGCCGCCATCGCTTGGCTCGCCATTCCCGGCATCAAGCTGATGAGCCATACCAGTGACCGTTTCACGCTCAACTTGGCGAGCTATCATTCGCCGCAGAGCTACACCTGGTCATGGATCGTCGCCTTCCGCCGCCCGCGAAGTTCGGACGAGGGGCGCTGGCTGAGTTGCTTCATCTACCCCGATGGCCGGCAAATGGGCGTCCAGATCGCGCGCCACGAGATCATGCTTCTCCGTCAGGCCCAGACGCCGATTCTCGCCGCCCGAAGTATCTCCTAACCCCCGCATGCCTGAAACGAGAGCCGGGCTTAGGTCCGGCTGCTCAGAACCAATGCCACGCCATCCAGAAGCAAGCGTAGGCGAAGACGCCGATCACAAACAGCCACGCGATCCGCTGAGCCATGACGCGGTACCCCTCTGATTCTAGCCAGAGCAAGATGCCCGGTCAGGGCGGCGGAGTCGACCAGATGCTTCTCTCTGTATCCTCGGTGGAGGGTAGAGGCAGGATCATCCGCTATCCATGATGACCGTAGGTTGAAGCATCCATGCTAAGCGTGGGTAAAATAGCCTCTGAGCCGGGGTTTATACCCACCGGAGATTGAGAATGGCCAAATCGACGGTCAAACGCGACCTCTACGACGTCATCCGTGACGGGCAGGACGA
>Ga0247823_10000571_pt1 | contig 31008 bp, 17 predicted proteins | sample 13C_PalmiticAcid_2_FD_192426 | JGI IMG/M metagenome (GOLD analysis project Ga0247823, IMG submission 192426) | Soil microbial communities from agricultural site in Penn Yan, New York, United States - 13C_PalmiticAcid_Day30 | ecosystem: Environmental > Terrestrial > Soil > Agricultural land...
GCACTAAGCCGGTCCTTTTTTGCTGCTTGTATGAATCACTGGTTATTGATGGTGGACTCAGGCAGGTTCCATCCACCCACAACCAATCTGGTTTTCCCCGGATGACCCCGATGATCATATTCAATGCTGATCCTGCGGGCACTGTTTGGTAATATATTGATGAAATTATCGCTGTAAAAAGCCGGCCTGATGTTCTGGCCTTTGCTGTTCCGCAGTTGTAATTGCGTAAAGAAGGCAATAGTATTTGTATGGTTGGTGAGCGTTACTTCTATTACTGTATTGTTCCCTTTCCTTTTTGTTTTGCTGGTGGCCTGCAATTTACTGCCTGGCATATCCTTTAAGCTTTGGAAGCCTGAAACTGCAGGTCCGGTCAGTGTCCACGCCCCTTTGTAAGTCTCACTGCTTCTCCAGTAGAAGGCATCGTTCACAATATTTCCTTTGGCATCTTTCAAAACCAGGTTAACAAAATGTACCGGCGTGATATCTGATGGAAAAGAAACTGTCAACGCATCCTTCACCAATCCGTCAGCAGGAATATCAACTACTGCTGAATCTCTGCTGATGATCTTAGAGTGCAGGTTGTAGATGGTGGCCGTTACCTTGTATCCTTTGAATGCACGCCTGTAATCATTGTACACAGAAACGGTATTCTTCAGGTAATCGTATTGAGGGTGGAGGGGCGCCAGGCCGTTCTGCGAGTAATACAGCGCTGCCGTGGGTTCCAGCCACCAATCGTACAATCTGGATGAGGTTTGAGGTAACGGACTGTTATGGTACCAGAACAGGAAACCGCTTGCGAAGCGGTCGCCGTAATTGAATTTGTTGTAGTTCCACACTTCCCAGATGGCTCGGTAGTTCAAGGCACCCACCAGCTGAGCCTTCTTTGCAAACTCACTGATATTGTTGGATACGCCGAATTCATCCACTGCCTTTTTGAATTTAGTGGTCATGCCATGGAAACCGCCACCATCCAGGTAATTCCACACACTGTCGTTGATGGGCCAGAGGTCTTTGGCCGGCATCAATTGCCGGAGTGAGGCTTCGATTGGCAGGGCAGGAGTGCCGTATTCCGGGTTAAAACCATCCACGCGGCTACCGCGCTTGCTGGCTGTGTTCTCGAAGTATTGCATCGGGTTCTCATACTTGTAAGGGCTGCCGTCATGGATGCCGCAGCATTCAGACTGCACCTGGTAACCACGGGTGCTGTCAAGCGAACGGATCAGCTCTCCCGCGCCTTTCACTTCCGTGCTTTCATTGGCCGACACATAATATGCCAGTGAGGCATGATGCCGGATTCGCTTAACCGTATTGGTTATATTCTCAAAATAGAGTTTCGTGTCTGCAGGGAAACGTGTATCGCCCGTGATCCAGAACTCGGCCCAGATAAGAATGCCGAGCTGATCACAGAGTGTAAAGAAATAATCGGATTCTGCAATGCCACCGCCCCAGAAACGGATCAGGTTGATGCCAGCCTGTTTGGTATACAACAACTCTGCGCGGGTTCTGCCGGGTGTGTTCCGTAACATGGCTTCCGGTACCCAGTTGGTGCCACGGATGAAAACGGGATGACCGTTCACGAGGAACCTCCGGGAACTGTCAGGCGTATGGCGGTCTGAGCTCATCTCCCGCACACCGAACTGCCGGCTTATATGATGACTTTCACTGCCGGCAATCTGAAAACTCAGCTCCAGCTTGTATAGATTTTGTTCTCCTTTGTTGAGCGGCCACCAGAGTTTGGGATTACGCCAGTTCAGCTGGGGACATGTGGCAGGTGTAAGTGTAACGGTCTTTTTCTCACCGGCTTTCAATGCCACTGTTTCTTTGATGGTGATGCCGGTTCCGGGAATACTCATCAACAGGGAGCCGGAACGCGCTGCGGAAGCGTGGTTCACAACCTCAACCGAAATGCTGGTTCTCACACTGCTGGTATCCGGCAATGGCAGGTCGGTTTGCACAAAGGGATCAGCAAGTGTCACATCCCCTGTAGCGAATAATTCCACTTCTCTCCAGATGCCGGTATTACGATCACGGATGCCATCGGGCGCCGTAAAATCCCAGCCCACACTCATCAGCATCGTTACATTCTTCCCGATCTCTCCATCGCCCCCATTCCTGTTCTCCCCGAATGCGCCCGGCCTGTCCTGCTTAGGCTTACTGTTTGAGCCCGGAACATCCACCGGTATTACTTCTACAGCTAAGGCATTTGGTTGCCCGGGTTTTGCGATAGCCGTAATATCAAAGGCCTGACCATTGAACATGCCCGCCATGGTGCCGATGTTTTTCCCATTCACCCAGATGCTGCTGCGGTAATTGATCCCATGCAGTTTGAGCCAGATGCGTTTGCCCTTCATTGTGGCAGGCACGGAGAATCCGGTACGGAACCAGTAATGATAGAATGCTTTGCCCGCTTCTGCCAGATCAGGGATCAGTTGCCGGCTCTTCCGGTTATTATCACCAAAATAAGGATCAGGATAAATCTTATTTGCCACCAGGTTATGCAGCACGGTGCCCGGTACTTCCGCAGGTAGCCAATTAGAACCGGTATAGCCTGGCATTGAAAGGATGGCGCCATCATTCTCTGTTTCTGAAGCCTTTTTCAACTGCCAGCGTACCGATTGTTGGCCGCCGTTACGAAGGAATATTGATGGGCCGGCGGAAGGGTCCGTCAGTTCCGGCTGCTGTGCTCCTGCATGCAGCAGGGATACCATGGCCAGCACACTGAGGATGGATCGTTTACAATTCATGAAAAGCAGGGATTGGTCATTCAACAATTTCATTCAGGGTATTAGTCGCGGTACCTGCCCCAAACCCCCACTGCATTCCAGCCATATCAAAAAATATTTTACAACCAGCTGGCGGTATTCCGCTTGCTGAACGACCAGGAGGTATGAAACTGTTTCACCTGGTCTGCTTATTGTTGCTGACTTCCTCCCTCGCTCATGCGCAAGATGCCCACATCGATCCGTATCCGCTGGCTTCCATATATAAGCCTTCTGAATTTTTTACCGTAACGGTGAACAACCAGGCTGTGCCGGTGGTGGATTACAATGGCAAATATGATTATGCAGGTTTCGCCATGTCGGATGGCATGGCGGAAATTGTGGTACGGATCCCGGAAGGGAAGAGTATCACTCATTATTCCATCAGCCCGCGTACGCTGAATATCCCTGCCCGTATTGCGGGCCGTGAACTGCATTTTACCATCAGTCAGACCAGCCCCCTCATCATCAAAATTAACGGCATGAGAGAACTGGTGCTGAACGCTGACAGTGTTGAAACGGACAGACCACCTGCCGGAGGTCCGGGGATCTTTGCCATCAAAGCAAAAGCAAACAGCCATAAACCGGCTACCCGCTACATTCAGCAGGCCATCGATGATGCATCGGCTTTCAAAGGAGGCATCGTGTACATTCCTGCAGGAGTCTACATCACAGGCAATCTGAAACTGAAGAGTAATTGCTCAGTTTACCTTGAACCCGGTGCTGTATTATTATTCAGCGGCCGTAAAAAAGATTACACCGTGCATGCTCATAAAGTATCGCAGAAAAGGGATATCACCTGGTGGATCGCCACTGACAGCGGCGCAGAGAACATAAAGATCTATGGCCGCGGTACGCTGGATGGTAACGGTAAGTTTGCCACAGAGCAGGGAGGCATTGGTAATCATATCCTCGCTGTGATGGCTGCAAGTAATGTCAAACTGAATGGTCCGCTACTCCGCAACAGCGGCGCCTGGGGTTTCATAGTGGTGCGTTCATCCCATGTGCGCATTAGCAATTTCAGGATCTTCAACCGCTTTGACATGGGGGAGAATGATGGCATGGATATCATGGAGTCTGAAGATGTACTGGTGCATAATGGCATCGGCATCGCCCTGGATGATCCCTTCTCTACCAAAACCTGGAAACAGGATACCGATCTCTGCCGTAACTGGCCGGGCCAGCCCAAGCCACAACGCAATATCGTTTTCGATAAGCTCGTCTCCTGGACCTACTGTTACGCTTTCAAGATCGGGCAGGGAGTTATGCAGCCTCAGACCAATATCAGCTTCCGTAATTCTGTGGTGTATGATGCGGCCGTTGGCATCGGGGTACATCATAAATGGGGTACATCTTATGTTGACAATGTGAAGTTTGAAAATATCGATATCGAAAGACTCAGTTACCAGAATGATGACCATCGCACCTGGTGCGTGCTTTTCCTGCAGAACGGAGATAAGAAGGGCAGCGGACCTGTGTCAGGCATCGATATCAGTAATATCAACATCTACGATGCTGGAAAGTCTCCCGGCAAGGTAAAAGGCGTGAATGAAAGCACCACGGTGAGCCATGTCAGCTTTCATAATATCAAACTCATGAACAGCGGGAAATATGCAGCCACGCTGGAGGAAATGAATATCAGGGACACTCTGTTCAGCAGGGACATCCGCGTTAATGGTGTGGTGCAAAAAAACTAGAGTTCTGCATGGGGGTAAATGACTGCCAATGCGACTATAATGGGTTAATGAAACGAATGTTCCTGTTTCCGGTACTCTTTTGCATCAGCATCCCTTTCCAGTTGTTTGCCAGGCAATCGCCAGGCATCGATTACAGGGAAGAGATGCAGTCTCTTTATCGTAATATCCAGCAGCAGTTCCATATCCCGTCAAACGGCTATTACCATGAACATGCAACGCGTAAGAAAGATGACCGCCAGGTTTCCTATCTCTGGCCCGTCTGCGCTATGCTGCAGGCTGCCAATGAAATGGAAAAGCTGGATGATTCACAGGCTCTCTTCCAGCCATTGCTGGATTTAGCTGTGCGTTATTATGATCCTAAGCCACCCCAACCGGGTTATGCCAGTTATCCCCCTGCTTTTGGAGGCGGCACCCGTTTCTATGATGATAACCAGTGGATCGGTTTGGCTGCCCTGGATGCCTTCCAGCGTAAAAAGAACCCGCAATACCTGCATGTGGCAGAAACCGTTTACCGTTTCATGATGAGCGGATACGATACTCTTACCGGTGGGGGACTTTACTGGGAAGAAGGGAATCTGAAAACGAAGAACACCTGCTCCAATGCGCCTGGTATTGTGCTGGCATTGCAACTCTACCAGACTACCGGTAAGAAAGCTTACCTGGATTCAGCCATGCTGTTGTACAATTGGGTGAATAAACATCTCCTTTCCAAAGAAGGGTTGTATTTCGATAATATCTCCATGAAAACCGGTAACACGGATAAACGCCTGTACGCATACAATACCGGTTGTATGATCCAGGCCAATGTATATCTCTATGAAATAACCAGGCAGGCAGTCTTTATCCGGCAGGCCTTACTGTTAGCAGACAGGTCTGCCGCTTTCTTTTTGAAGGATGGGCGCTTCCGCGATAATTACTGGTTCTCTGCTGTGCTCCTGCGCGGCTATCTGCAATTGTTACTGCATCATCCTGATACAAAATTCATCGATGCCATCAAAGCCTGCACTGATAAAGCGATAAGGGATAATAAACATGCAGGTGGCCTGATGGGAAAGCAGGAGCCGGTGAACCTGGTAGGGCAGGGCGGTATGCTTGAAATACTCGCCCGGCTTGCATTACAGGAACAATCATCAAGAACTGTGAAACAGGATCCGCAGTCTGTATTCTATGATGTAGTGGTGTATGGCGGTACATCCGCCGGCGTTACCGCCGCCGTGCAGGCCGCAAAGATGAATAAGAAAGTGTTGCTGATCAGCACCTCGAAACACCTCGGAGGGCTAAGCAGTTCCGGCCTTGGTGGAGGCGATGTGAACAATCACAAGGCACTTGGTGGTCTCTCGAAATATTTCTTTGAATCGGTATACAACTGGTATGCGGATTCGCTGGCCTGGAAAAATATTTCACGCGACCAATATTTTAAACTGGGTGGACTGATCTGGCACGGCCGTAATGAGCCATCGAAAATGCAGTGGATGTTTGAGCCTCCCGTGGCGGAGCGCATCTTCCGGGATATGCTGGCAGGCACCGGTGTTACCATCGTATATGATGAACGGTTGCAGTTGAAGCGCGGCGTTACCAAAAAAGCAAAGGCCATCCGCAGCATCCGGATGGAAAGTGGAAAGATATTTCGCGGGTCCGTGTTCATCGATGCCACTTACGAAGGTGATCTCATGGCCCATGCAGGCGTCAGCTATATCGTGGGGCGGGAGAGCAACAGCCAATACGATGAAAGCCGCAATGGCATTCTCATCAATGATGTTGTCGGGAAGAAAGGTGTAACTGTGGATCCTTACAGAATTCCCGGTAAACCCGGATCCGGCCTGCTTCCGTTCATTGAAGCAACAGCTCCCGGCAGGAATGGCGAAGGTGATCACCGGACACAGGCTTACTGCTACCGATTTACCCTGAGCAGTGATCCTGCAAACAGCATTCCGCTTTCAAGGCCCGCGGATTACGACAGCCTTCTATATGAAGTGCTGGCCCGCCGCATGCAGCAGGACCCTGACATGCCCATGTCTGAAGTGTTGACATTAACGCCAATACCTAACCGTAAAACGGATACCAACCACGGCGACCTCCCCGGTGGCAGTTACCAATGGCCGGAAGGGGACTATAAAACAAGAGATGGACTGGCCAGGTTGCACAAACAATACACTACAGGTCTTGTTTGGTTTTGCGCCAGCGATGTCCGTGTGCCTGCGCATATCCGCAAAGAGATGAACAGATACGGCTGGCCGGAGGATGAGTTCACAGACAATGATCATTTCCCTTACCTGCTCTACGTACGCGAAGCACGCAGGATGATCAGTGATTATGTAATGACCGAGCACGATTACTTCGGCAGGCGCAGCATCTCCGATCCCGTGGGACTGGCCACCTATCGCCTGGATACGCATACCGTGAGTTATTTTGTTGATGAAGAAGGAAGGCTGCGCAGTGAAGGCGTTCCGCCAAAGGTCCCTGCAAGTCCTTATGCAGTCAGCTATCGCGCCATCAGACCGAAGGCGGCTGAATGTACCAACCTGCTGGTGCCCGGCTGTATATCCAGCTCCCATTCCGCTTACAGCTCCATCCGCATGGAGCCCGTGTTCATGATCATGGGGCAGAGTGCCGGAGCCGCAGCAGCCATAGCAGCCGAGAAAAAAATTACCGTACAGGCCGTGCCTTATGAGCAACTCAAAGCCGTGTTGCTTGCTGCCGGACAATTACTCAACAAAGAAGATATCAAATAGTACCGTGATGAAGAGTATTTCAATAAGATCAACCGGGTTATTACTGGTATGCCTGTGCGCAAATCATTCAATCATATCGCAACAGGTGAAATGGAGTACGGGTACAGATCCGGAACTGACCGGCCGTAAGCTGGTTCAGCATTTCATAGAAACCCCGCATACCAATTTTGGTAATCCAGGCCTGCCCGGTTCCCTTACCTATCCTGAATCCTGCACCTGGTTCGGAGCCCTGCGCTTCTGTGCCGCCACGGGCGACACGGTAGCGCAACTTGCGCTGGAAAAGCGTTGGCTGAAACTGGTGAATGAGGAATCGAAACTGATCCCGCGACCAGACCATGTGGATAATAACGTTTTCGGCACAGTGCCCTTTGAGCTCTTCCTGCTTTATCGCAAACAGGAATACCTTCAGGCCGCCCTGCCATTTTCTGATAAGCAATGGGCGCTCCCTTCAAATGCAGGTCCCAAAGGCCGCGCCCTGCAGGCGCAGGGATTCAGCTGGCAGACCCGCTTCTGGATAGACGATATGTTCATGATCTCCGCTGTACAGGCCGCTGCATTCAGGGCCACAAAGGATACGCAGTATATCGATCGTGCTGCAAAGCAGATGGTGCTCTACCTCGATAGCCTGCAGAGACCCAACGGCCTCTTTTATCATGCGCCCGATGTGCCCTTCTTCTGGGGACGCGGGAACGGATGGATGGCAGCCGGCATGACAGAGCTGCTACGCTCCCTGCCCGAACAAAACGCAGACAGGAAGCGCATCCTGAAGGCTTACCGCACGATGATGAAGAACCTGAAGAAATACCAGTCTGCCGAAGGCATGTGGAACCAGTTGGTGGATGACCCGCAGTCGTGGGCCGAATCATCCTGCACCGCCATGTTCACCTATGCCATGGTTACCGGTGTCAAGAAAGGATGGTTGACAAAGAAACAGTATCTTCCTGTAGCACGCAAAGCATGGGAAGCCCTGGTGAAACGCATTGATGATAATGGTGATGTCAGAGATGTGTGTGAAGGGACCAATAAAAAGAATGACCGCCAGTTTTACCTGAACAGGAAACGACTCACGGGAGATCTGCACGGGCAGGCGCCCCTCATCTGGAGCGCCTGGGCATGGATCGAATAATACCAGATACACTCAATATGAAAAGAAGCACTTTTATAAGACAAACGGGAATGGCAGGTGCAGCCTTGTTATTACACAGGTTCTCTTCAGTAGCCCAAAATCCCGCGGACCAGTTCCCGGTAGTTCGCGTGGCGCCGGACAAAAGGCATTTCACCAGTGAAGCCATTGAAAAAGCCATTCAGACCTTCAATGCCAATGTGAAGAATAAAGAGCTGGGCTGGCTTTTCGGGAATGCTTTCCCCAACACACTGGATACTACCGTATATCATCAGACGAAAGATGGCAGACCGGACACCTATGTGATCACCGGTGATATCGATGCCATGTGGCTGCGCGACAGCAGCGCACAGGTATGGCCTTACCTGGCTTTCATGAAAGAAGATAAGAAACTGCAGGAACTGATAGCAGGAGTGATCAACCGCCAGAGCTTCTGTATCAATAAAGATCCGTACGCCAACGCGTTTTATAACGATGAAACCAAAAAGGGTGAATGGAAGAATGATATCACTGCCATGCAACCCGGTATTCATGAACGTAAATGGGAGATAGATTCTCTGTGCTATCCCATCCGCCTGGCGCACCGCTACTGGAAACTGACCGGTAATACCAGTCCGTTCAACGATCAGTGGCAGTCCGCCATAAAAAAAACATTGCAGACCTTCCGCGAGCAGCAGCGCAAAGAAAATGATGGTCCGTATACCTTCCAGCGGCGCACTTCCTGGGCTACCGATGGTGTTCCGATGAACGGGTATGGCTATCCTGTAAAGCCGGTTGGATTGATCTGTTCCAGCTTCAGACCCAGCGATGATGCCACCGTGTTCTCCTTCCTCATTCCATCCAACTTCTTTGCTGTTGTGAGCCTGCGCCAGGCTGCAGAGATGATGAAGTCCATCGCCAACGATAACGCCACTGCCGCTGCATGCACAGCACTGGCCAATGAGGTAGAGAAGGCATTGCAGCTGCATGCCACCACCATACACCCGAAGTTTGGTAAGATCTATGCATTTGAAGTGAACGGCTCCGGCAGCGTGAACCTGATGGACGATGCCAATGTACCCAGCCTGCTGGCAATGCCTTACCTGGGCTCTGTGAAACTTACAGATCCCGTATACCAGAACACGCGCAGGTTTGTTTTGTCTGAGTACAATCCCTTCTTTTTCAAAGGAACCGCGGCCGAAGGTATCGGTGGCCCGCATATCGGGAAGGATATGGTATGGCCGATGAGCATCATCATGCGTGGCCTTACCAGCAATAATGATAAAGAGATCAGGGATTGCATCGATGTACTTCGCCGGACACATGGAGGAACGGGTTTCATGCACGAATCATTCCACAAAGATGACCCTGCGAAATTCACCCGCAAATGGTTCGCCTGGGCTAATACACTTTTCGGGGAGTTCCTGTGGAAAGTGTACCGGGAAAAACCATCGCTGATCCCCGCATAAATAAGTAAACTTCCATCACATCAATAAAGATCCATAAGGATGAAAAAATTGTTCATATTCCCCCTGTTGCTGAGCCTCTCTGCAACTGCACAGAAAAGTTTTGTGCTAACATCACCGGATCAGCAGGTAGCCGTGGAAATTACAGCAGCCGGGCAGATCAGTTATACAGTTAAAGCGGCCAACAAAGAACTGCTCGGTAGTTCTGTGATTGCTTTCCTTACAGACGGTAATAACAAAGGAGGTTTCGCTGTCAGCAAGTCGAAGACCACTTCTGTAGATCAGTGGCTATTGCCTGTTGTGGCACAGAAAAGTGATTCCGTAAGGGATCATTACAACCAGCTGCGCATCGATTTCAAAAATGGACTGGCGCTGGAATGGAGAGCCTACAACAACGGTGTTGCCTGGCATTGGGTCAGCAATATCAAGAATGCTTACCAGGTGAAGGAAGAGAAACTGGTCCTGGGTTTTCCAAAAGGAACAACCAGCTGGTATCCCGAAGAAGATAACTTCTATTCACATAACGAAAGACTGTACAAATATTATTCACTCGATACTATCGGCAAACGCCTCGCCAGTCTGCCCGTTCTCTTTGATGTGAAGGGAACCAAAGTGTTGCTCACGGAATCCGATCTCTACAGCTATGCGGGATTATGGGTGAAGGGAAATGGCAACGGACAGGTGGAAGCGGTATTTGCGCACTATCCGAAAGAAAAGAAGATTTCCAGCGACCGCGATGAGAAAGTGATCAGCCGGGAAGACTTTATTGCAAAGGCAGACGGCCCGCGTTCCTTCCCCTGGCGCATACTCATGATTGCGCAGGATGATAAGGACCTGCTGGATAATCAGCTTGTGTACCAGCTGGGACGCCCTGCTACCGCGGATTACAGCTGGGTGAAGCCCGGGAAGGTACAGTGGGACTGGTGGCATTATAACAATGTATACAATGTTGATTTCCGTTCCGGCATCAATAACGACACCTACAAGTACTACATCGATTTCGCATCGAAGAATAAGATCGAATACGTACTGCTGGATGAGGGCTGGTGCGATACCCGCGACCTGATGAAGCAGGCAAAGGACATCAATGTGCCCGAACTGGTAGCATATGCCCAAAAAAGGAATGTGGATGTCCTGCTCTGGACCAGCTGGCTGGTGCTCGACAAACAGCTTGATTTTGCACTGGACACTTTTGCAGCCTGGGGGGTAAAAGGCATCAAGGTGGACTTCATGCAGCGTGATGACCAGCAGATGGTGGAATATTATGAGAAAGTAAGCAAGGCAGCTGCTGCCAGGAAACTGCTGGTTGATTATCATGGCGCTTATAAACCCGTGGGCTGGTTGCGCACTTATCCCAATACCCTCACTTCCGAAGGCGTATTTGGTAACGAGATCAGCAAGTTTGCAGGGGCCATCACGCCAGAGCATACGATGCTGCTGCCTTTCATCCGCCAGGCTGCAGGACCGATGGACTTTACACCCGGTGGGATGATCAATGTTCAGCAGAAACAGTTTGCTGCCGTGCCTGCCGAGCCCATGACACTCGGCACCCGCTGCAACCAACTGGCTATGTACGTGGTGTTTGAAAGCCCGCTGCAGATGCTCTGCGATATCCCCACACATTATATCCGTGAGCCGGAAGCCATGGAACTGCTGAGTGCAGTGCCTGCCGTATGGAAACAGACCATTCCGCTGACAGCTAAAATAGGCGACTATGTGGCTGTAGCAAGGGAAGCGCATAATGGTGACTGGTATGTGGGGGCTATGACCGACTGGACTTCCAGGGACCTGAAAGTGTCACTCGGCTTCCTTCCTGCAGGCGAATACAAAATGATCGTCTGGAAAGATGGGATCAATGCAGACAAGAACGCGAAGGATTTCAAAATGGAAACTGTAACAGTGAATAATAAAACTGAACTGACTCTTAACCTTGCAAAAGGCGGTGGTTATGTGGCCAGGATCATCAAAAAATAAATGGTGGGCAAGCTGATGGTTAAGAAACTCATTGCATCCTGGTTATGTGTTATGATGGCCTTTTGTGCATCCGCGGAAAACGGGTACGATCTTTGGCTCCGGTACACACCCGTAAAACAGGATGATCTCAGGAAGAGCTACACCAGCTGGTGCAGCAGGGTGGTGATCACGGAATCCTCCGCTACCATGGATGCTATCCGTCATGAGCTCAGTCTCGGATGGAAAGGAATGCTGGGCCTGGGACTGAATGTAAGCAAGATACTCCCTGTTACTGGTAACGCATTGCTGATCGGTACTTCCACAGCTGATCCTGTCAAAGGATTGCCCGTTGTGCAGGAAGCAGCTGCATTGAATGCAGAAGGCTACCTCATAAAAACAGTGAACATAAAAGGAAGGCAATGCCTGGTGGTGACTGCTAAAACGCAGAAGGGATTGTTATATGGTGTGTTTGCATTGTTGCAGCTAATGCAGACCGGGCAATCCCTCCATGGATTGAATATTTCCGAATCACCGAAAATGCAGTTGCGTGTGCTCAATCACTGGGACAATCTCAATGGGACTGTCGAGAGAGGGTATGCCGGTGGTTCCATCTGGGACTGGCAGCGCCTGCCTGGTTTTATCGATCCCAGGTATATCGATTATGCACGCGCCAATGCCTCTGTGGGCATCAATGGCACAGTGCTCAACAACGTGAACGCAAAGGCAGTGAGCCTGACGAAAGAATATATCCTGAAGACGGCTGCACTTGCCAATGTTTTCAAGCCCTATGGCATCAAAGTATATCTGACAGCCCGTTTCAGTGCACCGAAGGAAATAGGTGGCCTGAAAACCGCCGATCCGCTTGATCCGGAAGTACGGGAATGGTGGAAGAAAAAAGCGGATGAGATCTACCGTTACATCCCGGATTTTGGCGGCTTCCTGGTGAAAGCCAATTCAGAAGGTCAACCGGGGCCCGGCGATTACAGACGCACACATGCCGACGGTGCCAATATGATAGCGGAGGCACTGAAACCGCATGGAGGCATAGTAATGTGGCGCGCCTTCGTGTATGAGAACAGGAAGGGGGAAGACCGGGCAGCACAGGCTTACAAAGAATTCAAGCCGCTCGACGGGAAATTTGACACTAACGTTTTGCTGCAACCGAAATACGGGCCGATCGATTTTCAACCCCGGGAAGCATTACATCCACTCTTCGGTAGCATGCCGCAGACGCAGCTGATGATGGAGTTCCAGTTGACCCAGGAGTATTTTGGTTTTGCATCACACCTGGTATACCTGGGTACACTCTTCAAAGAATACCTGCAAACAGATACATGGTCTGCAGGAAAAGGAAGTACTGTTTCTTCTATCGTCAGTGATGACAATGAGGGCAGGCTCACCGGGATTGCTGGTGTGGCCAATATCGGTACTGACATCAACTGGTGTGGTCATCCCTTTGCGGCCAGTAACTGGTTTGCCTTCGGGAAGTTTGCCTGGGACCCGGAAGCAAGCCCATTCGATGTAGCCATGGATTGGGTAAAAATGACTTTCTCCTCGTCAGGCTTCTTCAATACAACTATAACACATCTGATGGTGGATTCCCGCGAAATGGCCGTTAATTACATGACGCCACTCGGGCTCAACCATATCATGAATTTCGCAACACATTACGGTCCGGGCCCCTGGTACAAAGACCCTCACTGGGATGCATGGGATTATCACCATGCAGATTCTGTTGGGCTGGGGGTGGACCGGACCGCTACAGGCAGCAATGCAGTAGCACAATATGCACCGGCATTGGCGGCATTGTATGCCAACCGGGAAACTGTACCCAAAGAATTACTGCTCTGGTTCCATCATGTGGAATGGGATGCGAAAATGGCTTCGGGTAAAACCATGTGGGAAGAACTGGTACTTCATTACTACAAAGGCGTTGAAAAGGTCAGGTTCCTTCAGCAGAACTGGGACCGCATGAAAAATCATATCGATGCGGAACGCTTTGGCGTAGTAAAACAATTGATAGCCCAGCAGCTGAAGGAAGCTGAATGGTGGCGGGATGGTTGTGTGCTTTATTTCCAGGGCTTTTCAAAAAGACCGCTTCCGCAAGGTTGCAGGCAACCGGACAAGCCATTGCAGTATTACAGGAAGATCCCGTTCCCTGGGTTCTGACCCCTTATGAAAACTGATTAAACCTGAACTATGATATCCCAATATGTTGTGGGTGTTGATATCGGTGGATCGCATATCACCGCCGCAGTAACAGATATGCAGCAGAAGCGCATACTGCAGCATACGATAGTAAGGCAGTCGCTCAACACCCAGGCTGCCAGCGATCAGATCTTTGATGTATGGGCAGCAGCCATCAGGGCGAGCTTGCAGCTGCATGGACATGCAGTTCACCTGGCAGGCATCGCAATGCCGGGCCCGGTTGATTATGCAAAAGGCATTTGTTATATCAGGGACCAGCAGAAATATGATGCTTTGTATGGACTCAACCTCAAAGAAGAATTGGGTGCCCGCCTGCACATCCCTGCTACGGCCATTTACATGGCCAATGATGCCGCTTGCTTCATGCAGGGGGAGGCGGACGGAGGTGCAGGAGCTGGCGCAGGCAGGTTGCTGGGATTCACACTGGGCACAGGTTTTGGCTCGGCCAGGTTTCACGGATCCTTTGCGGCCGATGCAGATCTCTGGCATAGGCCCTTCCGTAACCGGATCGCGGAAGAGTTCTTTTCCACCCGCTGGTTTGTGGCGGAATCAGAAAGGATCTCCGGTAAACAATATCCCGATGTGCGGAGCATCGTGCAGGCTTTACCGCAGGAACCCATGCTGAAAGAACTGTTCATCAGTTTCGGCCGGAATTTCGGCATTTTTCTTTCGGAGCTGATAGTTGAAGAAAAACCAGACCGTATCATTCTCGGCGGTAATATCGCACATAGCTATGCGCATTTCAGTGATGCGCTGATCGCCACACTTGACAGTGCCGGACTGTATGTGCCGGTTAGGCTCAGTGAACTGGGCGAAGAGGCCTCGCTGCTAGGCGCTGCCAGCTTTGCACAACGGACCCGCACTATTGAAACCAACGGCATACAAAAGCATCTCAACGGAACCATCCGGCACTGATCCTTTAAGTGGCATATGAAAAAAATCGTTTCAATCAAAGACATCGCAAGAATGGCTGGCGTGGCGCCGAGCACCGTGTCTGCCGTGATCAACGGCAAAACACGGCAAGCCCGTATCAGCCTTGCCAAGGTGGAAATGGTCAAACAGGTGATACTTCAAACCGGGTACCTGCCCAACCAGGCAGCAGTGAGCCTCCGTACGGGAAAGACCAGAGTGATCGGACTGATAGTGGAAGATATCTCCAACAGTTTCTTTGCAGCGCTTGCCAAACAGGTGGAAGCAAAAGTATATGCCCAGGGATATAAGATCGTGTATTGCTCCACCGATAACCGGGAGGAGCAGGGCCGGGAAATGATCCGCATCCTCAGCAGGCAGGTGGATGGCTTCATCATCACACCAACAGCAGGGATGGAAGAAGATATCCGGCAACTCATCGCCCACGGAAAACCGGTGGTGCTGATAGACAGGTACCTGCCCGGGTTGAATGTGGCCGCTTCACTGGTTGACAACGAAGCCGGCGTCCGCGATGGTATGCGGCACCTCCTCGATAAAGGCTATAAACGAATCGCATTCGTAACGGTTACCCATGAATTGGTACAGATGCAACTGCGGGAACAGGGATATATAACCGAAATGGTGACCGCGGGAATCACGCCGTGTATTTTAAAGATCCCTTATGTTGCAGGGCAGGCAGATGTAATTGAACATATCACCGGATTCCTGCAGTCAGAAAAGCCTGATGCCATCTTCTTCTCCACCAACTATGTAGGCCTGGCTGGGCTGGAAGCCATCCGACGCTGCGGTATGACCATTCCCGGTGATATCGCCGTGATCTGTTTTGATGATAATGAAACCTTCCGGTTATTCACGCCGGGCATTACTGCGCTGGAACAGCCCATTCAGGCTATTGCCCATGAAGCCATTCAGATGCTGATGGATAACTTCCAGGGGAGTGGTGAGGGGCAGGATATGCCCGGAACCGGATTGCGCATGTTTGCGCCTAAGTTGCTGTTGAGATCGTCTACGTGATTTTTTTTTCGTCTCCTATAGCGGTTATCCGAAGGTTCGGCGACTGGGATACAGAACCTCCATCAAAGGTTCATTATTCGCCAAAACCCTGACCAACGATGCTGCTTATATGTGATCATTACATATATCACTGCACGCGAATCCTTTTCGCAGGATACCATTTGCGTATCTGTCATGCTGCTGCCACTCACCCCGGCCGGCGGCTATCATTTCCCACTAAAAGTATTAACGACATACTATGAAAAAACTCATTTTTTCATACCTCATCCTGCTTGTAGGTACCGGTAGCGGTTATGCGCAGTCTCAAAAAAAGACCGCCCCAATAACGGACTCTACTGGTAAAACGCAAGGAGATACCATCGTCATCAGGCCAAGGCAGGTGCCGGGTAAGAAGTTCGGGGAACAGTGGCTCAAAACCTCTTTGTACCCCAGCGCCTCGCTGCAGCAGGACCTCAAAGGCCGCGCCGCGGGCCTCTATATCCAGGAACCCAGCGGAGAGCCCGGCTCTTACCAGTACATGTTCATCAGAGGCGCTTCCGCTCCGCTCTTCTCCGCAGAAGACCTGATCCGGTCGCAACCCCTGATTGTTGTGGATGGACTTCCGCTTGTTTCCAATGAACATCCGTTTGCCTACGACGTACAGGTATATGATTACACCAGGATCGGGCCCAGCACCAATCTGCTGGCCGGTATCAACCTTGATAATGTCGAATCTGTTGCCGTGATGAAAGATATTGCAGACTATGCCGTTTACGGCCCCCGTGCTGCTAATGGTGTGATCTTTATCAAAACCAAAGGCTCGCAGATCCGCAAGCGGATCGACTTCGACAGTTATTTCGGCATCGCCGCCAGGCCACAGGTAACAACCATCAATGGCCGCTTCGAAAATAATTTCCGCCGTCAGTTCTATGATCGCTACGCATCTCAGGAACAGGTGCAGAACTATGCAGCCTTCCTGAAAGACTCCATGAATGCGATCTACTTCGGCCCTTCCAACTGGACGGACTCCTATTACAGTAACGCAATGCTTTACAACGCCAACTTGAGCATCACCGGTGGTTCCAACCGAGCACATTTCAAATTCGGGGTAGGCACCCAGAACAACAAGGGGGTGGCCGATGATACGGAGATCGGGAAATACAATGTCAACTTCGTACTCAATATGAAGCCGATGGAATGGCTCAATATCATCGCCAATGTAAATGCCTCCAGGCTCAGCAGGCAGCGCAACCGTTACAACCGTGATCGCTTTGCGGAAGTGCGCTACCTTCCCGAACTCAGCCAGCCTTTATCGCCCAACAAACAATACTATGATCAGTTCCTTGCCAAATATGCCAATTCCATCGATAATAATTTCAGCAATATCGTGGATGGCAGTTTCTCCATCGGTATAAAATACAAAGGCATCAACCTCCTTACCAATCTCGGTATCAGCTATACTGATGGGCAGCGTGATGTTTTCCACCCTACAACCCTGATGGAAGGAACAAAATATATTTCCAACTACATCGGTTATAACCAGCGGCTGGTGATTGATAACAAAGCCACCTACGCCTGGAATGTCAATAAGGATAATAAGATCGATTTTGAACTGGGACAATCCATTCACTATGATACCTATCGCTATAATTACGCTTATGCATACGGGCAGGGCGGCAGCGATTACATGAAAGTGAATCTCCTGAAAACAGATCCCAATAATATTGATTACCTGGGGCCGCTGGCGCTCTCGCGCCGTCTGGTGTTCAGGTTCCTTGACAAGACCGTCAACAACCTCGTGTCATTCTACGGCAAATTCGCATACAGTTATAAAGAGAGGTTCACGGTAACGGCCCTGCTTCGTAACGATGGTTCTTCCAACGCACAGCCTGATAATCCCTGGTTCTTCTCTCCGGTGATATCAGGTTCCTGGAATATCAGGGAGCACCTCCTTGCCGGTGAAAAATGGTTAAGCGCGCTCAACCTGCGCGCGAGTTACGGAAGACTTGGAAGGATGGAGCTCAACGACCGTTTTGCACAGGGGCCACAATACCTGGTTGATTTTGGGTGGACGGGAGAGCCGCTTATTCAGTCGTACAGCAGTACCGTAGGGCTGGTGCGCCCGTACAGCAAAGGCTATGTCGGTTACGGCATTCCCTGGAGTTACAATGAACAACTGGGGCTCGGCTTCGATTTCGGTTTCTTCAACAACAGGATCACTGGCTCACTGGAACTTTACTCCGTTACAGCCAAAGATCAGTTGATCGGTATTCCTTCCTTCGCGGAATACGGCTACGCCAAATCATTTGAACCTGGTATGGAAGTGAATAACAGTGGCATCGATCTTACTATCAATGCCGGTGTACTGCCTGCCGGCAAAGCATTTCAGTGGACCGCATCCCTCAATGCCAATTACAACAGGAATAAACTGAAAGCATTGCCGCGCGGCATGCAGGCGCTCATCGTGGGAGACAGGCTGCTGAAGGTGGGAGAACCCGTTGATCAGTTCTGGTTACTGGAAAACCAGGGTATGTATTTCACGGATGATGAAGTGCCCATCGATCCCAAGAACCTCAGAGCCCTCAACTACAAGGGCATTCCGCTGAAAGCCGGAGACCCCGTCTGGGTTGACCAGAACGGAGATCATCGCATAGACAACCAGGACAAAGTACTCAAAGGACATATCATGCCGCTCATCTCCGGAGGTTTCAATAATAGTTTTACTTACAAGGGCTGGTCGGCCACCGTTGACTTCTATTTCAATATCGGCCGTGAGATCATCAATCAGCAGATGTCGAACCGCTTCAACTTCATCAACCGCGAGAGCAGCAGCACAATTCAATCTGTCAAAGAGATCACATTCTGGGAAAAACAGGGTGACTATGACAGATACCCGCTTTACAATCCATGGAGCAACGTGATCCCCTACAGGGTAGACCAGGACCTCTTCCTGGAAGACGCCTCCTTCCTGAAACTGCGAAATGTTACACTGGGATATGATCTCACTTCCATGTTACGCCAACGCGCGAAGAAATCCGGGATCAACCGATGCTTCCTCTACCTGTCTGCGGCCAATCTCTTTACGCTCACGCCCTACACCGGCAGAGACCCGGAACTGGTCAGCTATACCGGTTACGATACCGGTTACGGACTGCCCATCTCTAAAACATTTGTGCTGGGTATAAAAATGAGCTTATAACATTTCAAGATCCTGACAATGAAAAAATGTTGCATACTGTTACTGATATTCTCAATGGGGTTTTCATCCTGCAAAAAAATGCTGGACCTGACACCCACCCGGCAGGTAGCTGAAGTGAATATGTGGAATTCGCTCGAGGATGCACGTGCAGGCCTTATTGGCGTGTACGGTCTTTGTCGCGCTGCCCTTGCAGACAACCAGCGCTTCTGGTATTATGGCGATGTGCGCCTCGCCGATTTCACCGGGCCTGTGCGTGAAGAGATCAAAGCCATTCACAACAACGATCTCAATGCCGCCTACCCCTTGCTGGATGCATTGAAGGACTGGAGACGGTTCTATGCAGCTATCAATGCTGCGAATCTTTTCCTGGAGCGGGTCCCTGAGATATTTAAAAAAGACAAACGTTATATCGAGCAGAACCTCAACCTTGACATGGCGCAGGTGCGCGTTCTTCGTGCCTATATGTATTTCTATATGGTGAGGATCTGGGGAGATGTGCCGCTGATCACCGCTTCTCATGATGGCAGTTTTCCGAATAAAGCGAAAGATGATCAGCAGAAGGTGCTCACCTTCGTGATCAATGAGCTCACTGATGCCTTTCCCAAACTGCCTGCCAGGTATGATGGAAACTTTCCTGAGCAAACCGGGAACTATTATGGCAAAACTTTCTGGGAATCCGATCTCGTGCGCAAGCACACGGCCTGGGCCTTGCTGGCGCATGTGAATGCCTGGATGGGTAATTATGCGGAAACAGCTTCCTATGCGCAGAAGGTGATGGACCTGATGCCTACCCTGATCAATGTCACCAACAACTACCCGCTCACTACCAGCCGCACCCGCGCCATCTTCCGCGGTGAATCCAATGCGGAAGTGCAGTGCATCGTTATGGGCTTCAGTCATCGCTGGCAGGTGGGAGAGAACTCTTTCACCAGCGGTTGCCTTGAACATATTGCACTGGCGCAACCCCTGATCAATAACAAAGTGCTGCCCGATATCTACATTCCCAAAGCCACCATGCTGAACATCTATAATGAAGCCGGTGATAACCGTTTCAGCATAGATACGGCAACGGGTATTCCTGTGAATGATCTCTGGTTCTACAATTACGAAAAACCATATCCCATTTTCAAGAAAGTGTTCGTGAGCAATGAAAGGGATTACCTGGAAGGGAACCAGGCATTCTCCACTTTCGCCAGCTCCACTATTGTGAGCCGCTTTGAAGACATGGCCCTGCTGCTGGCAGAAGCCCGTGCTGCGCTGAATGATAAAGCAGGGGCCATTTCCCTGCTCAATGTGATCCGTAATAAACACGGACTGGTGAACTATGTAGAAGCCAATAACCCGATGACTGTTCTGGATGCTGTATACAAGGAACGCCGGCGGGAGCTCGTAGGCGAGGGGCATGCCTTCTACGACTGGGTGCGCTACAAGAAGATCAAGAACGATGATGCAGCATTCAATAAACTGAGGATCGAAGGCGGCCTCTGCTGGCCCATCGCTGAAAATAACCTCATCCAGAATCCTTCACTGGTACAAAACCATTACTGGCAATAAACGATGAATATGAAAATATCCATATTGCGTATATGTATTTCCGTTATCATCCCGGCAGTATTCGCGTCCTGCGCAAAGGACAAAGGGGATTATGATGCCGCTTTCAACCGGCAACCCTTCAATGGTACCGTATATGAATACCTGAAATCGCAGACAGGTGTGTTTGACTCGCTACTGCTGGTGATAGACAGGCTGGGCCTGGAATCAGAAATCAACAAAGACAGTGTGACCCTCTTTGCCCCAACCAACGAAAGTTTCAAGCTGGCCGTGGAAAAATACAATAGCGGGAGAAGACAGAGCGGCAGTCCGCTTACTTCCCTGAGCGTATATGACAAGGGTTTCCTGGATACCATGACCCGGCGCTATATCATCCCAGGCATGTACAGGAGTATCGATCTTTTCTCTACGGAGGGAAAGCCATTGAAAGCATTCTCCGGGTATCCCATGAATGGCAGGATGACCTACTCCAATGCGCAGGGCAATACCGGAGGTGGCGCTACCATCATAACTTTTTCGGATACCAAATACAGCCAGTTCAAAACCGAATGGCTCAATACAACTGCGAATGCGGTGGACATCACTACCAGTAACGGCGTTGTGCATGTGCTGGATGCAGGTCACGTTTTCGGCTTCGATAATTTCACCAAGGAGCGAAAACCATTCAGGGGCGTGCCTTTCGAGTTCCCTGTAAACCTGAATGCATATAAGATCATGGAGGCTGAAGATTATGACAGGGGAGGAGATGGTGTTGCTTTCCGTTCACCTACCGGCAGGAACACTGTGAATGATGCGCTCGGACTGGCCCATCGCCGCGATGGCTTCCCGCTCTACTCGCATTCAGCCGGGACCACCGGTGGCATCCCATTCCCGCTGACCCTCGATCTGCGGGATATGGCCTCAGGGCACTGGGTCACTTATTCCATCGATGTTCCCGAAGAAGGGGATTACAAGGTTCAGACGAGATACCGCATCAACTCATCAAGCCCAACCACATTGATGCAATACCATATTGATTTCGACCTGGTGAATCTTACGGGCAGTATCACACATGGCAAAGATGCTTATCCCGCCTGGTCTTTCTCCGATGTAACAGTGCATCTTACCGGGGGGCCGCATATCATGCGCTTCTTCTTCGAGATACCCAGCTTTATTCACCTGGATGCTTTCGTTATCACAAGATTAAACTGATACCCATGAACAGGCGAACTATCATACCGGCTTTCCTCATGCTGCTTGCAGGCTGTTCAAAATTGTATGACCTGCCGGAAGACAGGGATTACCTCAGCGATAATGCCACTTACACAGCCACCCGGTTCACCGCGGTGCTGGGCCGTACCACCCTCCTGGGAAATTTCAGTGCAGACAATTCCAATCTGCCACTGACATTCGAGATCAAAAATGCGCGTAATGCTGATGGCACCACTACTGAAGCATTCAGGCAACGGGCGGCAGTGGATGTATGGATAGAGCCTTACAACGGCCTCGAGAACAGTCTTGCTGATATCAATGCAAAACGGAAACAGGAAGAACGTCCGGTTTTTGAAGTGTTGAAATCAGGAGAGTTCGTGCTCTGGAATACGGCCGTGAACAATAATTTCCTGAAATCAGGTAATGACTCCACTTATTTCTTCGATGTACAGGTCAGCAATGGCGGCGGGTCCAAAACTGTTCGCAGGCTTGAACTGGTGCCGCTTCGCGAAAGACCCTATGAACCCAGTACCCATATCGATCCATTCAGCGGGCTTCCTTTGTTCGAACTGAACGGACAGGAAAAGCGCCTGTTGCCGAACCTGCTTTCGGGCATGCGTGGCGCTTCTACCAACCGCACACTGGTGCGTGAAGAAAATGCGAACCTGGCTACGGTGCGGCAGGACTGCTGGGTATATTTCAAACGAAAAGGAGATGGGAATTCGCTCAGCTTCAAATTCATGGACAGGGATTCCCTGCCCATAGACCCTGCGCGGTTCAACGGAACGAAATGGAATACCCTCCTGCATGGTTTCAATATGCAGCTGCTGCCGGATGCCGTTCGTTATGATGTTGCCTATCCCATTCCGCTCACACGGCTTCCCACCCAGTACACTACCTCCGATGGCCTGCAGGCCACTGTGGCGTTCAGTTATAACCGTATCGGTTTTTCAGGCCAGCGGGAAACAGGCAATCTTGGGCTGAGCTTCAATATCTGGCAACCGGGAGACTGGGAGATCATCTTCTTCTTTCACAACGAAACACCAAAGTTCGATAACGAGTAAGCTCATCAATATGACAAGTTATTTAACAATAAGGATCTTTTGTCTGCTCGCAGCCCTCCTTCCGGTAGCTATCGTACAGGCACAAACGCAGCCACTGGTGAAAGTGCAGGGTGTGGTCACCAATCGCGGAAATGATGAAGTGATGCCGGGTGTCACCGTTCGCCTGCTGGGTCCCAATGCAAAAGATATTGCCACTACAGACAGTAAGGGCCGTTACACCGTAACGGTGCCCGTGAATTCAAAACTTCGTTTCTCTTTTGTGGGCACCACTACTTTTGAAGTGGAAGTGAGAAAGGCTGAAGATGCGTTGAATGTAAGGCTGGAAGATAAACCCGGTGGACTGGATGAGATCGTGATCCGCGGGTATCAGAAAACTACACGTGATAAAGATGCCGGTTCATCCATCACCATTTCCGGCAAGGAACTGCAGGACGTGCCCGTATCCAGTGTGGAAGCGCTGATGCAGGGAAAAGTACCGGGATTGAATATCCAGGTGAATACAGGTGCGCCGGGCTATCGCGGGTCCGTGCTGATGCGGGGGCTTTCCAATATCGATGTGGTAGGCGGCAGTTCCGATGAAGACGCATTCCTTACACCAACTTCACCCCTGTATGTGATCGATGGAATTCCGGTAGATGCAGATGCGCCGGGTGAAAGCGGTTACCAGACGCCAGGTCCCGGTGTGAGCCCGCTCTCGCTCATAGCACCGGAAGATATCCTCAGCATCGAAGTGCTGAAAGATGCGCAGGCCACCTCTCTCTATGGTTCCCGCGGTGCCTATGGTGTGATCCTCATCACCACCAGGCAGGGCCGCGCCACCATTCCGAAAGTCCGTTACTCCGGCAATTTTTTCATGAACACGCCTCCCAAACTCAGGCCTACACTGGGGGGTAAAGCTGAACGTGATTTCAAGATCGCACAGATCCTCAAATATGGCAGCTGGGATGATATCAATAACCGCCTGCCCAATACCCCTAATTTGTCTGATAGCCTCAGCGCTTACTACAACAACTCCACCAACTGGCAGGATGTGTTCTACGGGCCTACCTATAACCACCGGCACAACCTTGCCATTGAAGGAGGTTCCAATGAATTCAACTACAAGGCCAACCTCACTTACTATGATGAGAAAGGCATTGTGGCCAACACCGGCTTCAAGAGTTATGCGCTCAATATGAACATGACCTACAAGCCCAACAGCAAACTCTCCGTGTTTTCCATCCTTAAGGGGAGCCTGGGAAAAAAGAACAAAGGCAATGGGCTCGGCCTTTTGCAGACCGGCATCGCACGTAATGCCAATGCCAGTTCGCTGTTGCCTCCGCCATCTCTTTACACCAGCAACCAGGATATCATTGGCGCACTCGAAGTGGAGAATGATAATAGTTCCAGGAACCTGCAGGCCAGTTTCAAACTGGATTACAACCTTTTGAAAGGTCTTTATCTGAGCTCCACCGTTAGCTATGATACCTGGATAGGTACGGAGGATGCATTTACTCCTGCTGCTGCATTCGGACAGTTTGCAAAAGTGTTTGCCTACAATGACTCAAAGTACACCGTGTATAACCGGAACAGTATTTCCTTTAACAGGACTATCCGGAAAGCGCATGAATATTCCATCTCTGCATTCAACGAGATCTACCTGAAAGGTGATCAGGCCTATGCTGCCGAACAACGTCAGCTGCCCTCGGATAAGTACATCGGTCCCATCGGGTACAACGGCGATTACCTGCAGTCGCGCGGAGGCGGTCTGTTGAAATACAATAAGTCGCGCGCAGTGAGTTTCGCCGGCGCATTCAATTATAATTACAAGCGCAAATATGTGCTCAACCTCACATACAGGGCGGATGCCAGCTCCTTCAGCGGCAATGAAAACCCTTACTCGCTCAACCCGTCCGCAGGTGTGAAGTGGAATATGGAAAGAGAGAATTTTATGAAGAAACTGACCTTCATAGATTATCTCGCATTACGCGCCACCTGGGGCAAGAGTATAGCTCCAACCGGCAATGTATTTGCCGTTTATGGTACCTATGAGCCTTATGGTTTTTACAATGGCCAGCAGCGTATAGGTATCCAGTACGATGCCATTCCCAATCCCGATCTCGGCGCCGCTACCAGTACCAGTTACAATGGCGGGCTGGATGGAAGTGTACTGAACGGTGCTGTTACTTTCAATTTTGATATTTATTACAGGAAGATGGAGCGGCAGGTGAAACGCCTCGATCTGCCTGATATGATCGGTTTCAATTATGTGGCCAGTAACCAGGTATCGCTTATCAATTATGGATATGAAGGCCGCGTTACGGTCCGTATGTTGCCCCGCAACAGTAAAGTACAATGGAACCTGAGCGTGAACGGCGCCATCAATAAAGATATCCTCACCAGGTTGCCCGGTGGTGTGAACCAGATCGTTTTCGGATCAACCGTTTTCCATGTAGGCCGTAATTCACTCTCCAACTATCTCTTCAAAACACTGGGTGTATTTGCCACGGATGCGGATGTGCCTGTGAACCCGGTTACCGGGTTGAAACTGCGTAACGGTTCCGGCAGCAATGCTTTCTTCCAGGCAGGCGATCCCTGGTTTGAAGATGTAGACGGGGATTATGTGATCACAGACAAAGACCGCCAGGTACTGGGAAATTCACAGCCCCTGATGTTCGGTGGTTTCAGTACCAGCCTGGGTTACAAAACCTGGGGATTGCTGATAACTGGTTCGTATACCTATAAACGTGATATCATTAATGCAGCACTGAGTTCCAGGTTGCGCATGGCCGGAAATCCTTTCGGGCAACAGGCTGTATTGCCCGTGGATGATCTCAGTTACTGGAAAGGAGCGGGTGATATTGCCAGATATCCTGATCCCATCAATTATACAAGGTCGGGAGTAGTGAACCCCTTCAGGAATAACCAGTCACTTTTCCAGGAAGATGGATCTTATCTCAAGATCAATACTATCATACTTTCATATGCTTTCAACAAACAACAATTGAAAAGGCTTGGGATAAATGGGCTGAGACTCAGCGCTACGGCTTATAACGTGGCCATCTTCTCTCCCTATTCCGGTCCCAATGCAGAGAACGTCACAGATCTGGGCTACGACCGTTCCGATGGTTACCCCGTGCCCAGGACTTACAGTATAGGTGTGAATGTTGACCTGTAAAAACAAAACAAAAAATCAAGAGCTGATGAAAAAATATTTCTGTTCCGTTCTGTTGTTGCTGCTGCTGTTCAGCGCTTCTTCCTGCAAGAAGTTCCTGCTGGTGGAGCCGATAGAGCGGCTCAGCGGAAACATCTACTGGAAGAGCCAGGCTGATGTGGAAGCATTCGTCAATGACCTGTACGCCCGTTTCTGGTTGAAGATCTCAGGTGCGGCTTACACTTCCGCCGCCGGTGAACTGCGTGCCGGTGAGATCAGGCCCAGTATCGGCGGTTCTTACAACAGCAATGATGCCAACAGGCGAAGGGCGTATGATTTCTTTGGCGTCAATGATCTCCGAACGGCCATCGATCCTACCAGGGCCTGGAATACTTCCACAGGCGCCAACCAGATGAATATTGTGAGTATGACACGCTGGACTGAATTTTACCAGGTGATCCAGGGCGCCAACCTCATGTACTACCAGGTGGATAAGGGAGTGCCCGGAGTATCAAACGAACAGGCTGCTGCATACAAGGCGGAAGCCATCTATATCCGATGCCTCACTTACTTCTTTATGGTACGCCTGTTCGGGGATGTGGCTTATTATACCAATGCCTTTCAGGCTGAACCGCTGGGGCGTGAAGGTTTTGTAGGTGTATTGAATAAATGTATCGCAGAACTGCAGGCAGGTAAGAATGATCTTCCGCTTCGTTACGATGATGCCGTTTTCCGGGGTGTACGCGCCACAAGAGGTGCTGCAGCCGCCCTGCTGATGAATATGAATATGTGGAATGCCGCTTTCGATGAAGGCAACAAATCAAAATATTATGAGCAGACCGCGGCACTGGGAGAAGAGATCATCAGCAGCAACGTATACCAACTGGTGAACATCAATGATATTTCCCGCGTGATGCTTGGCAAGAGTGAAGAAGGTATCATTGAATTCAAGGAGAGTGTGGATGCCGGCGGCACTTACAATAAGTTTGCCTTTGCTGCTGAAATGCTGGTGGCTTTTCCCGAGAAAGCACAGGCTGAAGGCACTTACAGTCATGCTTACTACCGCAGCACCTACCTGGAAAAGATCTTCGCCGATCAAACTGACAAGCGAAGGAGCCTCTGGTTTACCAATATGCTTCGCAACGACGGCATCTTCAGCCTGAAGAAATTTGCCGGCCCGGTTTCCCCAAAGAATTTTCCCGATTGGGCCATCATACTCTGCCGTTATGCAGATGTGATCCTCATGCGTGCAGAAGCACTCGCTGAACTGGAGCAGGATGAACAGGCGATAAATATGTTGAATATGGTACGCCGCAGGGCGCAGGCGCAGGACTATGATATTACTGAGAACCTGAAGGACGCCATCTTCACCGAACGCAGTAAGGAACTGATCGGGGAGGGGATCCACTACTATGACCTCGTGCGCACCAAACGTATACTGGATGGAGCCTGGACAAGCGCTCCGCTTACCGCTGCACAATTCAACAGCGGCGGCTGGACCTGGCCCATTTCAGAATCGGCGCTCAACCGCAACCCTTTCATGACACTGAATACTTATTGGCAGTAAAAATGAACAGCATGATAAAGGCTTTTCAACGGAATATAATGATGGCGGCACTGCTGGTAACACTGGCTGCTTCCTGTAACCGGGATGATTATTTTGTGGATGGCGGTAAGCACGAAGCAAAATACAATGGGACCATCCTGCAATACCTGAATTCAAAACCGGAACAATTCGATACACTGGTGCAGGTGATCAAACTCGCCGGACTGGAGTCTGTATTCAGTACGGATACGCTCACATTTTTTGCGTCGCCCAACCGCTGCTTCACATCCCTCATCCGGAACAGTCTCAATCCCAATCTTTTCAAAGCCGGGAAAGACACGGTGAAAACGCTCGACGAAATACCTTCCGCCATCTGGCGCAAGTACCTTACACAGTATATGTTCAGGGGCGCTTGGAAACAGTACGATTATCCACAGGTTGACCCGGCCGCCAAGGCACTCTTCCCCGGGCAGAACACCAAATCATACGATGGTGATATCCTCAATATCGGCGTCTTCTACAACGATGCAGGCACCACGCAAACGGGCATCATCAAATACGCCGGCTTCAGGCAGTTGTACCTGTCGTTCATTCCCAACCTGGCCCAGCCATTCGATAACTGGAATATCGTGCGTGTTTCTTCATCGGATATACAACCCACCAACGGTGTGGTGCATTCGCTGTATGCCAGCCAGGTATTCGGTTTCGATGCCACTAATTTTTACCTGGATGTGAATGCTACGAGATAGGAATTATTCCCATTAAATATTCAACTATGCGCTCAGGCAAACTAACATACAATTTACAATCCGGATGGCTGCTGCTGGTGATGATCCTGCTGGCAGGCTGCAAGAAACAGGCAACGGATTATTCAGATCCCTATAGCGGTGGGAAAGAGCCGCTGGACCTGACTTTCAATAATGCATCCACGCCTTCGCCCGCTTCAGGTGTGGCCGGCACCCTGGTGACCTTTCAGGCAAAAGGCCTGGAAAAGTTCAATACCGGCGGCCCGGATAAACTGCAATTCACTTTCAACGGGGAACTGGCAGAGATCATGGAAATAACCGACAATACCATTGTGGTGAAAGTGCCTGAATCTGCCAGCTCCGGTGCTACGGCCGTAACGGTGGGTGACCAGGTTTTCTTTGGCCCTCAATTCAAAGTGATCGGTAAGATCATGATCGACCCCTTCTTTAAGGCAAAGTCTGGTGCGGATGACGATATTGTTACGGCTACCGCCCTGCCTGACGGACGACTCTTGCTCGGTGGTGAATTCACCAATTACGATAACCAGGCCAGTGAACTGGCGCCTACACGCCGCATCGTGCTTACGGCAGCTGATGGAGAGATCGACCGTACCTACCGCTTCGGTAAAGGCACCAACGACAGGATCTCCACAATCATCCCTTCTTCAAATCAACAGAAATTGTTCCTGGGTGGAACATTCGGCGCCTATGATGTTATGGAACGTTTTATCAACAATATCACTACCACGCTTTACAATGGTACCGTGGATACCATTAGCACACCATCCTACAACGGAACGGTTACGGTGCCTGCATTCAACGGAGGCACCAATGCGGCCGTTATCAAACTCTTTCCTGATGGTGATAAAGTGATTGCAGTTGGGAATTTTTCCTATTACCTCAGCCGCCGTTATACGGAGCCTTCCAGAAACACTAAGCCTCATCCTACACTGCCTGATGAGTTTGTGCATGCAGATACGGTGTATGTAGATAGTGTGGAGATGAAGCAGCTTATCCGCTTCCATGCAGATGGCTCACTTGATAAAAGCTACCATTTTGATAATGTGGCCAACAAGTCATTGGCAGGCGGTAATGGAAGTATCACGCATGCCATGCAGCAGGCTGATGGCAAACTGATCCTTGTGGGCAATTTCTCACGCTGGAATGGTGTAACGGTGGGTAGGATCGTACGCCTGAATACAGATGGGAGTATCGATAATACTTTCAACGTAGGTGTTGGCGCCAATGCCGGTATCAGCCGGATCAGTTATAGTACAGTGACCCATAAGTTCCTCCTCACAGGCACTTTTGGATCATTCAATGGAGTGGCCGTCAACAATATGGTGATGCTGAATGAAGACGGCTCGGTGGACCAGGGCTTTGTGGCCAGGGACTTCTCCAATGGCTATCCCAATTTTGTGAAGCAGTTGCAGAATGGCCTGATCGTAGTGGGCGGCAGCTTCAGCAAATACCGCAACGTGCGCCGGCCCGGCTTCATAGTATTATCGCCCGATGGCAACCTGGCCCCCGGTTACAATGCCACCGGGGATTTCTCAGGTACCATCCATGATGCAGTGGAGCGGATGAATTCCGAAGGAAAGATCTCCCTCTTCCTGCTGGGCGGCATCAGCAAGTTTGACGGCACTGTTGTGAACAATATTACTTGTATTGCTTTTGAATAAATACTGCTTATGAAACTAAGGAACAGAGTTATCCTGGCAGCGCTGACCGGAACACTGGCGCTGGCCGCCTGCAAGCGGGATTTCGGAAGGATGATCCCTGGTAATAACGGAGATGATCAACCGGACACACAGGTAAAGGAAAAGAAAGTGTTGCTGGTGATTGTGAATGGAGCCAGGGGACTCAGTGTGCGGGATGCCAAAACACCCGCCATTACTGCACTTACAGCCAATGCTACTTACAGCTGGTATTCCCTGAGCGATGCAGCTTATAACAATGGTACCACGCTCACTGATATGCTCACTGGTGTGGGAAAGGAGAAACACCGGGTGGTGAACGATGCTTTTGACGATGAGAACCTGGTGCAGTATCCCACCGTGATCAGGCGCATCAAAGATGCCAGGCCCGATACCCGCATTGCAGCCTTCGCCTCCTCTTCGCTCTTCATCGATCAACTGACGGTTGGGGCAGACACCAGGGCCGGTCTTGCAACAGATGCAGAAGTGAAACAGGGGGTTGTGCAGGAACTGGCCAATGAGAAAGCTTCTGTGGTGATCGGACAGTTCAATGGAGTGGACCAGGCCGGCGCTGCTTCCGGTTATGATCTTTCCTTTCCGGCTTACAAACAGGCAATTGTTGATTTTGACCAGAGCCTGGCGGAAATGGTGAGTGCCGTAAAAGCCCGGAAAACCTATCAGCAGGAAAACTGGCTTATCATCGTGAGCAGCAACAAAGGGGGGGATTTTGCTGTAACACCCGGTGACAATACCATTTTCAGTAATGGAAGGGTCAATACCTTCACCATCTTTTCTAATATCAGTTATGGTATCCGGTATATAGATAAGCCGTATACTGGTAACCGTTATGAAGGGAGCTTTGTAAGGCTCAACAGCAGTAATGACGATGCCATCCGTGGCATACTGGCAGATACTGTTATCAATAAACAGTTGCTGAATTTCGGGGATACCACCAGTTTTACCATCGAATTCAAAGTGAAGAAGGAGAACCGCGGTACGCCCACGGTGCCCAATTATGATTATACAGCACCGGGTATTCTC
>Ga0247823_10000572_pt1 | contig 30946 bp, 24 predicted proteins | sample 13C_PalmiticAcid_2_FD_192426 | JGI IMG/M metagenome (GOLD analysis project Ga0247823, IMG submission 192426) | Soil microbial communities from agricultural site in Penn Yan, New York, United States - 13C_PalmiticAcid_Day30 | ecosystem: Environmental > Terrestrial > Soil > Agricultural land...
AGCGCAATATCCGAGAGGATGTTCGTTTATATTACTATATAACAATGAATTAAGCACGAATTCTTGCCGGCTTCGAATCGGCACGCGAACAATGGAGGGGCGGTTTGGACAGCGAGTCGAAACCCGGTCGCATATCGCGACGACAGCTGATTCACAGAGGGACCGCGCTTGTTTCCGTGGGGCCGCTCCTGCCCTTGTTACCGGTGTCAAATGCGCAGGAAACCGCCGCCAACCCGCACGAACTCTGGTACGCCAGCCCGGCGAAGGAATGGGTCGAGGCGCTCCCCGTCGGCAATGGCCGGATCGGCGCGATGGCCTTTGGCGGCACCGCAAGCGAGCAGCTTCAGCTCAATGAGGATACGCTGTGGGCGGGCGGGCCATACGACCCGGCGAACCCGCGCGCGCGCGCCAATATGGGCGAGCTGCGCAAGCTGATCTTCGCAGGGAAATATGTCGAGGCCGAGGCGTTTGCCAACGCCAACGTCATGGCGACCCCATTGCGGCAAGCGGCCTATCAAACGGTGGGCAGCCTGATGATCGAGATGCCCGGCATAGCCGCAGTGCCCGTGAACCGTTTCCGCCGCTCGCTCGACATCGACAGCGCGGTCGCCGAAACGCGCTTCACCGCCAATGGCGTGACGTATCGCCGCCGCGTGATCGCTTCGCCGGTCGATCAGGTGATCGCGGTGCACCTCACCGCCGGTCGGCCCGGCGCGATCTCCGCTCGGTTGCGCTTCACCTGCCCGCTCAAGCGCTGGCAAGCCGGCGCGGAAGGCCATGACACGCTGATCCTGTCGGGCCGCAACAACGATCATTTCGCGATCCCCGGCGCGCTGCGCTTCGAAGCGCGGCTGAAGGTCATTGCCAAAGGCGGACGTGTCGTCAGCGCCGGCGATGCGCTGACGATCGAGGGGGCTGATGAGGTGACGCTGCTGATCGCGATGGCGACCAGCTACCGCCGCTACGACGACGTCTCCGGCGATCCCGCAGCAACCACCCGCGCGCAGATCGCCGCAACCATGCGCAAGCCCTTCGCGCAGATCGCAGCGGACGCCGCCGTCGAGCATCGCCGCCTGTACCGTCGCGTGCGGATCGATCTCGGCACCACCACCGCCGCGTCGCTTCCCACCGACCAGCGCGTGCGCCAGTCAGAGACAACCGACGACCCTGCGCTCGCCGCGCTCTACTTCCAATATGGCCGCTATCTGCTGATCGCCTCATCACGCCCCGGCAGCCAGCCAGCAAACCTTCAGGGCATCTGGAACGACAAGCCCAACCCGCCCTGGGGCGGCAAGTACACGATCAATATCAATACGCAGATGAACTACTGGCCGGCCGAGTCGACGGCGCTGCCCGAATGTGTCGAGCCGCTGATCCGCATGGTCGGCGAGATCGCGCAGACCGGCGCGAAGATGGCGCGCGACATGTATGGCGCGCGCGGCTGGGTCACGCATCACAATACCGATCTGTGGCGCGCCACCGCGCCGATCGACGGTGCCAAGTTCGGGCTGTGGCCGACCGGTGGCGCGTGGCTCTGCGCGCATCTGTGGGAGCATTACGAGTACAACCCCGACGCAGCGTTTCTCACGCGCATCTATCCGATCCTTCATGGCGCATCGCTCTTCTTCCTCGATACGCTCCAGACCGATCCCGAGACCGGGCACCTCGTCACCAACCCCTCCCTCTCGCCCGAGCTGGGACATGGCCGCGGCTCCTCGCTGATCCACGGGCCGACGATGGACATGCAGATTCTCTCCGACCTGTTCGACCGGACGGTCGCGGCGGCCCGCATTCTGGGCAAGGAGGATGGCACCACCCGCCAGTTCGCCGCCGCACGTGCGCGCCTGCTGCCGATGAAGGTCGGCAAGGAAGGCCAGCTTCAGGAATGGCCCTATGACTGGGACGGCAGCTCGGCCGAGCTCAATCACCGCCATGTTTCGCACCTCTATGGCCTGCACCCCAGCCGGCTGATCGATATCGACCGCACACCCGCACTCGCAGCGGCGGCGAAGCGCACGCTCGAGCTCCGCGGCGACAAGGCGACCGGCTGGGCCACCGCGTGGCGGATCAATCTGTGGGCGCGGCTGCGCGACGGCGAGCGGGCTTACGGTATCTTGCGCTTCCTGCTCGGCCCCGAACGCACCTATCCCAATCTGTTCGACGCACACCCGCCCTTTCAGATCGATGGCAATTTCGGCGGCACTGCGGGGATGGTCGAGATGCTGGTGCAGAACCATGGTGACACGATCGAGCTACTCCCCGCGCTTCCCCATGCATGGCCCGCCGGATCGGTCCACGGCCTGCGCACGCGCGGCGGCTGCACCGTCGACCTCGCCTGGCGCGACGGCCGCCTCGAACGCGCACGCATCGCCGGGCGCATCGCAAGCAGCCGGACCATCGTTCTTCAGGGCAAGCGCCGCACGATCCGCCTCAGCCCCGGCCGCGTCGTCACGCTGCGCCCGGAGCAATTCGCATGATCGACCGCCGGGCCGTGATCGCCGGCGCCGCCGCGCTCGCTGCAACATCCCGCGTTCAGGCCGCTCCACGCCCGGCGCTGGTCGTCGGCAAGTCGGGCCGCCCCGGTACCTTCCCGACGCTCACCGCCGCGTTCGACCGCGCCCGTACCCTTGGCCACCCCGTGCATATCCGGGTCGAGCCGGGCGTCTATGCGGAGAAGCTCAAGCTCGACATTCCCGGCCTCCACCTCTCGGGCGCCGGACCGTCGAGCATCGTCAGCTTCGGCGCGGCATCGGGCCTCACCGATCCGCAGGGGCGTAAATGGGGCACCGGCGGATCGGCCACGCTCACCGTTACCGCGCCCGGCGTCACCCTGTCGAACCTCACCATCCGCAACAGCTTCGACTATCTCGACAACGTCCGCACCCGCGCGGTCGACGGCGCGCAGGCGGTGGCGCTATCGATCGCCCGCGGCGCCGACCGCGCGATCGTCCGCAATTGCACGATCGAGGGCTATCAGGACACGCTCTATGTGCAGGAAAGCTGCCGCGCATGGTTCACCGGCTGCACGATCGGCGGCAATGTCGACTTCATCTTCGGCGGCGCGACCGCGCTGTTCGAAGGTTGCGAGATCCGCTCGCGCTTCGTGCCCGGCGCGCCGGTGCAGGGCTTCGTCGCCGCGCCCAGCACCCCGGTCGAAGTCCCCGCGGGCCTGATCTTCCGCGACTGTCGCCTGACGCGCGAGGCCGGGCTGCCCGATGACAGCGTGTATCTCGGCCGACCGTGGCGCGCCGGCGGGAATATGCGCCTCACCGGCGCGGCGCTGTTCGACGGCTGTTGGATGGAGTCGCATATCCGCCGCGATGGCTGGACCTGGATGGGCTACAGGGATCCGGACGGCATCGCCCGCCAGCTCACGCCGGCCGAGGCGCGCCTGTTCGAACATGCCAGCACCGGCCCCGGCGCCGGCATTGCCAGCACCACCAGAACGATGCTCGACCGCGCATATTTGCGGTGGTTCAGTCGCGAACAGGCGTTCGGCGACTGGCGACCCGCACAGGAAATGGAGAAGCCATGATCCGTATATCCGCCCTGATCGCCATGCTGCTGCCGCTCACCGCCGCCGCGCAATCGCCGCCCGCTCCCGCCGAAGCCCCGCGCAAGATCGTCCCGTACAAGATCGTTCTGGTCGGCGATTCCACCACCGCGGTGGTCGGCGGCTGGGGCCCGAGCTTCTGCGCGCTCCACGTCACTTCCTTCGCCGCCTGCGTGAACCTCGCGCGCGGCGGGCGCAGCTCGGGCAACTACCGGAGCGAAGGATCGTGGGACATCGCACTCAACGAGATGCGCACGCCCGGCTACAAAGCGACCTGGGTGTTGATCCAGTTCGGCCATAACGATCAGCCCGGCAAACCCGGCCGCTCGACCGATCTCGCCACCGAATTCCCCGCCAACCTCGCGCGCTATGTCGACGAGGTGCGCGCGGCCGGCGCCGTGCCGGTACTGGTGACGCCCCTTACCCGGCGCAGCTTCAAGGACGGCGCGCTCCAGAACGACCTCGCCCCTTGGGCGGAAGCCATCCGCCGCGTCGCCGCGCAGAAGCAGGTCGCGCTGGTCGACCTCAACGCGCGCAGCGCCGCGGCGGTGCAGGCGATGGGCGAGGACGCCGCCGACCGCTTCGCGCAATTGCCCAAGGGATCGGCGCCCACGGGACAGGAGCGCACTACAGAGGGGCAGGAGCAACCGATGGCGCGCGCCAAGCTGTCGTTCGACCGCACCCATCTCGGCCGCGAGGGCGCCGACTATTTTGCCACGATGATGACCGCCGAGCTCGCAAAGGCGGTGCCCGACATGCGGCACCTGCTCATCCCGTGATGCTGCTCGCATTCCTGCTCGGCCTGAACGCCGTTTCCGATGCCCCGCCCTATGCGGTCGCACCCGGGGTGTTCGATTCCGCCAAACCCGATCTCGGCCTCTCACCGCCCACAGGCATGGAAACCGCGACGATCTACGCCCCCGGCGACACCGGCGACCGCTTCTCCAACGGCGTGGTGCTGATCGGCTTCAAAGGCAGGCTCTATGCCCAATGGCAAAGCTCCGCGCTGCACGAGGATACCGCCGACACCTGGGTGCCCTATGCTGTCAGCCGCGACGGGCTCAAATGGAGCACGCCGCGCAAGCTGCGCGGGCCGGGTAGCGGCGGCGTGATGCACTCCAACGGCGGGTGGTGGACCGATGGCAGGACGCTGGTCGCCTATATCAACGTCTGGCCGACCGGCTTTCAGTCCAAGGCCGGCGGCTATACCGAATATATGACCAGCACGGATGGCGAGCGCTGGAGCGCGCCGCACCGGGTGATGGGCCGCGACGGCAAGCCGGTCGAAGGGGTGATCGAACAGGATCCGCATCGCCTGCCCGACGGCCGCATCGTCACTGCCTTTCACACCCGCCCCGGCCTGATCGTCGCTCCCTTCTTCACCGACGATCCGCTTGGACTGTCGGGCTGGGTGCGCGGACGGATGGAGAACCTGCCCCTTGCCGGCCCCGATACGGGCAAGTTCAGCCGGGAAATCGAGCCGAGCCTGTTCCTGCGCAGCGCGTGCGCGGTGATGGTGTTCCGCGATCATGCCGAAAGCTTCCGCCAGATCGCCGCGGAAAGCTGCGACCGCGGCGTCAGCTGGTCGCGCCCCACGCTCACCAACATGCCGGATTCGCGGGCCAAGCAGAGCGCAGGCAACCTGCCAGACGGCACCGCCTTCCTCGTCAACGCGCCCAATCCGGATCGCGTCCGCATCCCGCTCGCCGTGACGTTGAGCGGTGACGGACGCTGCTTCGACCGCGCGTTCCTGCTGCGCGGGCGTGGCGACCTCCAGCCGCTGCGCGCGGCGGGCACGTTCAAGCGCCCTGGCTATTCCTACCCCAAGAGCACGATCTGGAAGGGGTATCTCTATGTCGGCTACGCCGCGAACAAGGAGGATGCGCAGCTGACCCGCATCCCGCTCGCGTCGCTCGCCGCCAGACCCGGCACGCCGCTTCCGCGCTGCCCTGCGAACGAGGAGAAGTAACGATGCGCTTTCTCGCAATCCCGATAGTGTTCGCGCTCGCCGTGCCGGCCGCCGCGGAAGTGATCGGCCAGATGACCCCGGCCGAGCCGCTCACCGACGCCCGTATCGCCGCGCTGCCCGCCGCCGAGCGTGAGGCGTGGCGCGCCTATCTGGCCCGCTCCACCGCACTGATGGCGGCGGACAAGGCCGCGTTGCTCGCCGAACGCAAGGGATTGGGCACCGTTCCGCCCGGCCCGCCCAACGGCCCCTCGGGCGGTGGCGGCATCCCGATGGACAAGCCCGCCGACTGGTATGCCGGTGCCGAGGCGCGCCGCATCGCCGACAGCGTGGTGAGCTTTCAGACTCCTGCGGGCGGCTGGGGCAAGAACCAGAATCGCGACGCGCCGCCACGGCTGCGCGGACAGAGCTTCGTGATTATCGAGACGCTTCCGCCCGAAGCGGCGGGCGACATCGTCTCGCTCGACAAAGGCTGGCGCTATGTCGGCACGCTCGACAACAATGCGACCGTCGCCGAGATTCGTTTCCTCGCGCGCGTACAGGCAGCACTGCCGGGCAAGGATGGAGAACCCTATCGCGCCGCGGCGCTGAAGGGGCTGCGCTACATCCTCGGCGCGCAATACCCCAATGGTGGCTGGCCGCAGATCTACCCGTTGCAGGGCGGCTATCATGACGCGGTGACCTTCAACGACGACGCCGTTTCGCGCGCCGCACAGCTGATGCTGGACACCGGCGCGCGCAAGGGGGACTTCGCCTTTGTCTCGCCCGAGCTCGGGAACGAAGCGGCATTGGCCGCGACGAAGGCCCGCAAGGCGATCCTGCGCAGCCAGGTGGTGCTCGACGGCAAGCGCACCATCTGGGGCCAGCAGCATGACGCCCTCACCCTCGCCCCCACCGGCGCGCGCAACTTCGAGCCGAAGTCGCTGGCGAGCGAGGAGAGCGCCGATCTGCTGATCTTCCTGATGAAGCAGCCGGACCGCTCGCCCGAGCTGGTCGCGGCGGTGCGCGACGGCATCGCCTGGCTCGAGGCGCACGCGCTGCGCGACATCGGCTGGACGCCCAAGCCCGGTCGCCGTCTTGTTGCGATGCCCGGCGCCGGCCCGCTCTGGTCGCGCTTCTACAGCCTCGACCGGCAGACCCCGATCTATGGCGACCGCGACCGCCGCATCTTGAGCGACGTCAACCAGCTGATCCCCGAACGCCGCGACGGCTATAACTGGGTCGGGGCCGGCCCGGCCAAGGCGATCGCGATGTATGCGAAATGGCCGGCCCGCACACCTTAGCTGAATACGGCCTTCGGAATATGCGTGATGCGGCACGCCAGATCCACCTCGCCCGACGCGACGACATAATGGTCGCCCGCGTCCACGATGCCGGTCGTGAACACGACGTCATGGATGTACATGCGGTCGGCCAGCGGCGCGGTCAGCTGGGGGCTTGCCTCCAGCAGTGGCGCGGCTTCGGTATGCAGCACGATCGAGGGATCGTCGCGGTCGAGCAGCGACCAGTAGGTGCGATAGATGCCGACCACCTCCTTGGGTTCGACCCCGTGCCACAGCGTCAGCCAGCCCCGCTCGGTCAAGATCGGCGGTGTCCCGCCGCCGATCCGCGCGGTCGCCACCATGCCCGCTTGCGGGCGGATGCCGGGGTCGAGATGCGGTTTCCAGTGCCGCCCGTCGGGCGAGGTGGCGAGGTTGATCGACGGCCCCGCCCGCCACTCGCTGCCCGGCGGATAGGCGAAATACAGATCGCCCAGCGGTCTGGTCTGCGCCCAGTACCGGCCGCCCGGCTTGCCCTCGAAGATCAGCATGTCCTTGTTCTGGTGATCCAGCAAGATGCCGTCGAACCGCCAGTCGATGCCGTTGTCCGACGCATAGAGCGTGGTCGAATGGCGCTCCGGGCTGACCGAACAGGTCGTCATCAGCCATTCGCCCCCGACCCGGCTGATGCGCGCGTCCTCGACACCATAGCACTGAAAACTGCCCTGCGGCGCGACCGCCCTGTCGTAATGCACTTCGACGACCTCGATCCCGTCGGGCGTCAGCTCGACGGGAAGCAGCCACGACAGCGACGTCAGCGCCATGATCTTCCCCCCCCCGCCATGCAGCATGAACTTGCGCGGGTCGGCGGTGTCGGCCAGCTCGAGCGGCCAGCCGTCGAGCAGGTACCGACCGTCCTGCCAGCGGATCGCATGCACCTTGCCGTCGCGGATCGGCTCACGCAGCGCTTCGGCGACACGCACCATCATCAGCAGATTGCCATTGGGCAACCGCGTCAGGCCGGGATTGAACGCCCCGAGCACATAGGTCTCGCTGTCGAAATGCCCTGCCAGCGGCGAACGCTTCAGGTCGACATGCGCCGGGCCGAACACCAGCCGGTCGATCGGGAAACGGGTCATCTGGCGGCGTCCGGCATCGGCTGCTCCATTGGAATGGCCACGGACTCAAGCCGCCAGCGCACCGCAGGTTCCATCTGGGACCGCCCGATTGCAATGTCCGCATCCCCCCCATATCCCGTGCGCGGGAGATTTTGATGAGCCGTTCGACTCGCAGGACTTTGGGCGGCGTGACCGTGCAGGACGTGGCGCGTGTCGCCGGCGTCTCGGCGATGACCGTGTCGCGCGTGATGAATGGCGGCACCAATGTCCGGGAGGACACACGCAAGGCCGTGCTCGCCGCGGTCGAGCAGTTGAACTACCGCCCCAATGCCGCGGCGCGATCGCTCGCGGCGGGCGGCACGGCGCAGATCGGCTTGCTCTACGCCAACCCCTCGGCCGGCTATCTCAGCCAGTTCCTGATCGGCGCGCTCGAGGCGGCGCGGCGCGCGGGCTGCCATCTCGTTCTCGAATCGTGCGAGGATGACGGAGCATCGGCGCAGGAAGAAGCGGTGCGCCAGCTGATCGATGCGGAAGTGCGCGGCGTGGTGCTGCCGCCGCCGCTCTCCGAATCCGCTGCGGTGCGCGCCGCGCTGGCGCAGGCGGGCATCCCCTGGGCCGCGATCGCGATGGGATCGCAGGAGGCGGGCACGCTCAACGTGCGCATCGACGATTTCGAGGCCGCACGCGCCATGACCGGCCATCTGGTCGGGCTCGGCCATCGCGCGATCGGTTTCATCAAGGGCCACCCCAATCAGGTCGCCAGCGCCGAGCGCCATCGCGGCTTCGTCGCCGCGCTGGATGAGGCCGGGATCGATCCCGCGTCCGCACGCGTCGAGCAGGGGCTGTTCACCTATCGCTCCGGTCTCGACGCCGCCGAGTGTATGCTTGAAGGGCCGGGCGCCCCGACCGCGATCTTCGCGTCGAACGACGATATGGCCGCCGCCGCGGTCGGCGTCGCGCACCGCCGAGGGCTTCAGGTGCCGGGCGATCTCAGTATCGTCGGGTTCGACGATACCGCGATCGCCACCAGCATCTGGCCCGCGATCACCACCATCCGCCAGCCGATCTCGGCGATGGCGGAGGCCGCGATCACCATGCTGCTGCGCCGCGTGCGCGAACGCCCGGGCGAGGCCGAGGCGACCGAGGAAGAGGTGCTGCCCTACGAACTGGTGCTGCGCGACTCCGCGGGGCCGCCGAAGCGCTAGTTTGCGCTTGCCAAAGGCGTGGGCGCGACGGCATACGTTACCGCTAACAATGCGTCGGTGAACGCAATTGGGAGGGATGGATGAACGAGGCATCCGCTACGCGCGCCAATCTGGGGCTGATCATCGCCATCGTCGCGGTCGCAACGCTTGGCGGTCTGCTATTCGGTTATGACAGCGGCGCCGTAAACGGCACCCAGGACGGGCTCAAATCCGCCTTCTCGCTCAGCGAGGGCGGGCTCGGCTTCACCGTCGGGTCGCTGCTGATCGGCTGTTTCATCGGCGCGTTTCTCGCTGGCCGCCTTGCGGACATGATGGGCCGCCGCAACGTCATGATCCTGACCGCGATCCTGTTCTTGATCGGCGCACTGATTCAGGGCTTCAGCCACGAGCAATGGGTCTTCGTCGCCGCGCGCATCGCCGGCGGCATGGCGGTCGGCGCGGCGAGCGTCCTTTCCCCCGCCTATATCTCCGAGGTCGCGCCCGCCAACATTCGCGGGCGGATGACCACGATCCAGCAGATCATGATCATCTCCGGCCTCACCGCCGCGTTCGTGGTGAACTATTATCTCGCCCGCACCGCCGGGGCTTCGACCAACCTCTTCTGGGGTGGACACGAAGCATGGCGCTGGATGTACTGGATGCAGGCGATCCCGGCGAGCGTCTTCCTGATCGCGCTGTTCTTCATCCCCGAAAGCCCGCGTTATCTCGTGTCGAAGGGTCGCAACGAAGAGGCCGGCCGCGTCCTCACCAGCCTGTTCGGGTCCGACACCGCGACGCGCAAACTCGTCGAGATTCAGGCGAGCTTCTCCGACCACCGCCCGACGCTGCGCGACATCCTCGATCCGGTGAAAGGCGGCGTCCGCCCGGTCGTCTGGGCAGGGCTGCTGCTCGCGGTGTTCCAGCAGCTCGTCGGCATCAACGTGATCTTCTACTACGGCGCGACGCTGTGGCAGCTCGCGGGGTTCACCGAGAATGACGCGCTGCTCATCAACATCGTCTCCGGCCTCGTCTCGATCGCGGCGTGTTTCGTCACCGTCGCGCTGGTCGACCGCATCGGGCGCAAGCCATTACTGCTGATCGGCTCGGCGGGCATGGCCGTCGCGCTGTTCGCGATGGTCTTCGCCTTCAGCCAGGGTTCGCTCGATGCGAGCGGCAAGCTCGTCCTCTCGCAGCAGCTCGGCATCATCGCGGTGATCGCCGCCAATTTCTACGTCATCTTCTTCAACGTCAGTTGGGGGCCGGTGATGTGGGTGATGCTGGGCGAGATGTTCCCCAACCAGATCCGCGGCTCCGCGCTGGCGGTGTGCGGCTTCGCGCAATGGTTCTCCAACTATCTCATCGCGCAGAGCTTCCCGATCATGGCCGCCGGCCTCGGTCTTGCCGTCAGCTACAGCTTCTACGCGGTGTGCGCGGTCATCAGCTTCTTCCTGGTCCGGAAATTCATTCACGAGACCAAGGGCATGGAGCTCGAGGAAATGCAGGGCTGACATGACGGCACGCACCCCGGCCCGCCCCTTTCGCTCGCGCGAATGGTTCGCCGCGCCCGGGCGCAGCGACATGGCCGCGCTCTATCTTGAGCGGTTCATGAACTATGGTCTCACCCCCGACGAACTCCGTTCGGGCAAGCCGATCGTCGCCATCGCGCAATCGGGGTCGGACCTGTCGCCCTGCAACCGCATCCATGTCGACCTGGCGAAGCGCGTTCGCGACGGCATTCGCGATGCGGGCGGGATACCGATGGAATTCCCGATCCACCCGATCTTCGAGAATTGCCGCCGCCCCACCGCCGCGCTCGACCGCAACCTCGCCTATCTGGGCCTGGTCGAGCTGCTCAACGGCTACCCCATCGACGCCGTCGTCCTCACCACCGGCTGCGACAAGACCACGCCCGCACAGGTGATGGCAGCATCGACCGTCGATATCCCCGCGATCGTCTTGTCGGGCGGTCCGATGCTCGACGGCTGGCATGAGGGCGAGCTGGTCGGATCGGGCACCGTCATCTGGCGTGCGCGGCGCAAGCTCGGCGCGGGCGAGATCAGCGAGGACGAGTTCCTCGACGCCGCCGCGGCCTCAGCCCCCTCTGCCGGCCATTGCAACACGATGGGCACGGCATCGACGATGAACTCGATCGCCGAAGGGCTCGGTCTCTCGCTGCCCGGCTGCGCGATGATCCCGGCACCCTATCGCGAGCGCGGACAGATTGCCTATGCGACCGGTCGCCGCGCGGTCGAGATCGCGTATGAGGATCTGCGCCCGTCGCGGATCCTGACCCCCACCGCCTTCCGCAATGCCATCGCGCTCACCACCGCGATCGGAGGATCGTCCAATGCCCAGCCGCACCTCGTCGCGATGGCACGGCACGCCGGGGTTGAGATCGCCGCCGAGGACTGGATGGCGGCATACGACCTGCCACTGCTCGTCAACATGCAACCTGCGGGCGAGTATCTCTCCGAGCGCTTCCATCGCGCCGGCGGCATCCCGGCGGTGCTCACCGAGCTGCTTGCAGCAGGCAAGATCGACGGCACCGCGCTGACCGTCACCGGAAAAACCATCGCGCAGAATGTCGCAGGCCGCACCGCCAGCGACCGCGAGGTGATCCGCCCCTTCGACGCCCCGCTCAAACAAGCCGCGGGCTTTCTCGTGCTCAAGGGCAATCTGTTCGACTTCGCGATCATGAAGACTAGCGTGATCTCCGATGAATTCCGCGCGCGCTACCTCTCGACCCCCGGCCGCAAGGGCGTGTTCGAAGGCCGCGCGATCGTGTTCGACGGGTCTGACGATTATCACCACCGCATCAACGATCCCGCGCTGTCGATCGACGAAGACTGCATCCTCGTCATCCGCGGTTCTGGCCCCCTCGGCTGGCCGGGCTCGGCCGAGGTGGTCAACATGCAGCCGCCCGACGCGCTGCTGAAGCGCGGCATCGCCAGCCTGCCCACGCTCGGAGACGGACGCCAGTCGGGCACGTCGGACAGCCCCTCGATCCTCAACGCCTCGCCCGAAAGTGCAGCGGGCGGCGGCCTGTCTTGGCTGCGCACCAACGACATCGTTCGCATCGACCTGAATGCCGGTAGCTGCGACGCGTTGGTCGGCGAAGCCGAGATCGCGCGCCGCAAGACCGAACCCCCGCCGCCGATTCCCGAAAGCCAGACGCCGTGGGAAGAGCTGTACCGCGAGAAGACCGGCCAGCTATCGACCGGCGGTGTGCTGGAGTTCGCGGTCAAATATCGCGGCACTTCGGATACGGTGCCCAGGCACAACCACTGACCCCCTCGCCACCGCGCGACCGGACGGGGATACCAGAACAGGGCCGGTCCGCTAGACGCTCAGCGTCATCGCCAGCGTGCGCGTCTCGCCCGGCGCGAGCACATCCATCCCGCCGCGATTGATCGCATCGGGCAGATGACTCACCGGTTCCGCGCAAAAGAAAGCGGTGGCCAGCGGACGGTAGAGGTGCAGCACGCTCGCGCCCTCGCCACGCATCGTAAGCCCGCCCCAGCGCTGCGCGATCCGCGTCGCGCCGTCCCAGCCTTCATAGGCATTGTCGATCAGTGTCGTGCCTCCGACCGGCACACCCACCGCCGAGTCGCCGAACTGCGCGACAGCCGCGGGTTCGGTGGGCAGCATCGTCGTATCCGCCAGCCAAACCCGCTCTGCCTCGAAGGTCAGTCGTGTATCTGCATCGCACGGGAAATAGGGGTGAAGACCGATCCCCACAGGCATCGGCGCATCGCCGGTGTTCGTGATCGAAAGCTCGACCCGCATATCGCCCGGCGCCAACACGAAGCGTTGCTCCGCCCGATAGGCCCAGGGCCAGCCCGCGCCGCCATCATGCGCGTGGCTCAGCGTCGCGTGGCCCGCTCCCGCTTCAACCACCGCCCATCCGACCTGCCAGCCAAGCCCGTGCAGGCTGTGCGGATGGTCGCCGAAGTTCAGCGGCAACTGGTACGCCTGTCCGTCAAATTCAAACCGGCCATGCGCGATGCGGTTGGCATAGGGGACCAGCGGAAAACATCCGGTCTCGAGCACATCGCTTGCACCATCCGGCGTCGGGCGCAGCACATCGCGCCCTTCATGTCGCAGCATCCCGATCGCGCCGCCCAGTGCAGGCAGCAGCTCCATCGCCCAGCCATGGGCGTCGAGCTTCACAGCCCGACCGACACCTCGGTCCCCGGCACGCCGGGAACGGACACCCGAAAGGCGAACAAGTCGCCAGCATGCGGTTGCGCCACCCGGCCATCGGCATCGAGATGCTTGTTGGCGGTCGTCGCATAGACGGTACGCAGATCGGGTCCGCCGAACGCTATCTTGGTGATCGCGCCCACGGGAAACGCCACGACCTCCAGCAACTCGCCCGTCGGCGAATAACGCTGCACCGATCCGCCATTATAGAGGCCGATCCACACGCAACCCTCGGCGTCGACTGCGGGCCCATCGGGGAAGCCTTCGGCGTTGGGAATCACGACGAATTCGCGTGATTTCCCCAGCGCTCCGTCCGCGCTGATCGCAGCGGCATAGACGATACCGCCCAGCGTATCGACATGATAGAGCGTCCGCCCGTCCGGGCTGACCGCAGGACCGTTCGAGATCGCGACCGCTGCGGTCTCGGCAACGCTGCGGCCATCGGCGCCGAGGCGATAGATCCGCCCCGTCACCTCGCTCTCGCCGTCGTCCATCGTGCCGAACCACAGCCGTCCCGCGGGATCGACGGTGCCGTCGTTGAGCCGGTTTCCGGCCAGCGCGGGCTCGGGGTCGATCAGCGGCGCGAAGCTGCCATCGGCGGGATCGAAGATCGCAAGCCCGGTCTGCAACCCCACGACGAACTTACCATTGGCGGCGGGCAGGCAGAAGCCGATTTGCGCGGGCGCGTCCCAGCTGCGCTTGTTGCCGGTGGCGGGGTCGAACCGGTGCACCTTGTGAGACTTGATATCGACGAACCACAATGCCGCGTCGCGCTGCACCCAGACCGGCCCCTCCAGCAATGGTGCGCCTAGCGCCCAGACCGGTTCCGGCACGCTCAGCACGACACTCATCAGCGCCAGCCCGCATCCACGAAATAGCTGTGACCGGTGACCAGCCGGGCGTCGTCGGAAGCAAGGAACAGCACCATCGCCGCAACGTCCTCGGGCGCGAGCCGCCCGTCAAGGCATTGCGCCGCGACGATCTCGGCCTCACCCTCGGGCGTATACCATTTGAGCTGGCGCGGGGTGCGGACATTGCCGGGGATGACGCAGGTCGCGCGGATGCCGTCACGGCCAAGATCGCGGGCCAGACTACGGGTCAGCCCTTCGATCGCCGCCTTGCACGTCTGGTACAGCACCAGATCGTTGAGCCCCAGATGCCAGGAGATCGAGCCGAGGTTGACGATCGCCCCGCCGCCCTTCGCGCGCATCGTCGGCACCACGGCCTGCGCGCAGAAGAACATATGTTTGAGGTTCACACTCAGCCGCTCGTCCCAATAGGCTTCGGTGATGTCGTCGATCGAATGGCGATCGTCATTGGCGGCATTGTTGACGAGAATGTCGAATCCGCCCGACCGCTCGATCAGCCGTCCGATCACGGCCTGCAGCGACGTGACGTCGGTCAGGTCGACCCGCTCGAAGCAGGTCTTGTGCCCGTCCCCTGCCAGCCGTTCGACCAGCAATGCGGAATCGGTTTCGGCGATGTCGAAGAAGGTGACATCGGCACCCTGTCGCGCAAAACCCTCGACGATACCCGCACCGATCCCCGACCCGCCGCCGGTGATCAGCACGCGCTTGCCGGCAAGGCTGGGATAAAGCGCGCGGGCCGATCCCTCGATCCCGGTCTGGGGAGCGCCCATTCAGGCCGGCTCCGCCACGCGCCGGGCCGCGATGCTGCGATACAGGTCGCGGATGCCGAAGGTCCACGGCGCCGCATCCTTCGACGTGGTTACGACGTTGGCAAGCGTGCCGAGCCTTGGCGAATGGATGCGCACCGTGTCGCCGACCTTGTGCGTGAAACCGCGACCCGGATCGTCACGGTCCTGCACCGGCGCGAACAGCGTGCCGAGGAACAGCGCGAACCCGTCCGGATACTGATGCTCGGACAGCGTCTGGCGCACCAGTTCGAGCGGGTCGCGGCTGATCTGGTTCATCGAACTATGCCCGTCGAGGCGATAGCCCTCCGGCCCTTCGATCAGCAGGTCCAACTCGGCATTGCGCACATCGTCGATGCCGAAATCGGCGTCGAACAGCCGCACGAACGGCCCGATCGCACAGGCGGCATTGTTGTCCTTGGCCTTGCCCAGCAACAACGCGCTGCGCCCTTCGAAATCGCGCAGATTGACGTCGTTGCCCAGTGTGGCGCCGATCACTTTGCCCGCGGCGTTGACGATCACCACCACTTCCGGCTCGGGATTGTTCCAGCTCGAATCCGAACGGATGCCGACCTGCTCGCCCCATCCGACCGACGACAACACCGGCGCCTTGGTGAACACTTCGGCATCCGGGCCGATCGCGACCTCCAGATATTGCGACCACATCCCGGCTTCGATCAGCGCGACCTTGAGCTTGGCGGCGTCCTCGCTGCCCGGTACCACCGCACGGATTCCGCCGCCGATCTTGTCCTCGAGCTCAGCGCGGATCGCGGCGGCCTGCCCGGCATCGCCGCGCGCGCGCTCCTCGATCACCCGCTCGATCGCGGAGACGGCGAAGGTCACGCCGCATGCCTTGACGCATTGCAGGTCGATCGGAGCGAGCAGCGCATGGGTGCCGCCGCCGACGGTCAGGTCCGCGATATCACAGAGATGGCTGCCCTCGACCCCGGCCGGATCGTCCAGATCGAACAGGTCTGCGGTCGTTTCCGCCACCGCCGACACGTCATAGACGCGACCTTCGCGCACGATCACCGGCACGGGCCCGCCGGCCAGCATCACACGTCCGGCAAGCACCGCGCGCGCGGCATCCTCGGGCAGCGCCGACACATCGAAAGCTTCAGGCACAATACTCTCCTTCGTCCCGGCCGAGCCGGGAAATGATAGCGCTATCATCACCGTCCTGTCCCCGCAAGGGGGATCAGATCGTCCATGCGCCGTCGATGCGCGCGACCGTGCCGGTCTGGCCGCCCTCGCGCAGTGCGGCGGGTAGCAGGGCTTCGGGCATGTCCTGGTAGCTCACCGGGCGCAGGAAGCGGTCGATCGCCAGTGTACCGACCGACGTGCTGCGCGGATCCGAAGTCGAAGGGTATGGGCCGCCATGCACCATCGCATGCGTCACCTCGACCCCGGTCGGCCAGCCATTGGCGATGACGCGGCCGACAGTGCGCTCGAGCACCGGCAGCAGCGCTTGCGCCGCCGCATAGTCGCCCGCATCGACCTGGAGCGTCGCGGTGAGCTGCCCTTCCAGTTCGTTTAGCACGGCAGTCAGTTCCGCGATGTCGGCGCAGCGCACGACGACCGACGAAACCCCGAACACCTCGTGCAGATGCACCGGGTCGGCGAGGAAATCCTTGCCCGCCACGCTGAACAGCGCCGCGCGGCCGCGGTTGGGACCATCGGCCTCGACGCCCTCGGCGACCTTGGTGACGAAGGCGCTGCCGGCGAGCTTGGCCTTGCCGCTCTCGAACGCTTCCCAGATGCCGTCGGTCAGCATCACCTGCGCCGTCTGCCCGGACAGCACCTCCCCCGCGCGCGCGATGAAGGCGTCGAGTTCGGGGCCGTTCACTGCCATCACCAGCCCCGGGTTGGTGCAGAACTGGCCCGCCCCCATTGCCAGGCTCGCAACGAACGCTTCGGCCAGCGCGGTGCCACGCGCCTTCAGCGCTTCGGGCATCAGGATCACCGGGTTGATCGCCGCCATCTCCGCATAGACCGGAATCGGGCGCGGGCGTGCTGCCGCGATCCGCATCAGCGCTTCGCCGCCGCCACGCGATCCGGTGAAGCCCACCGCCTGGATGCGTGGATCGGCGACCAGCGCCTCGCCCACCTTGCGCGACGTGCCATTGACCATGCTGAACGTGCCTGCCGGCATCGCGCACTTCTCGACCGCGCGGGCAATTGCGGTAGCGATCAGCTCGGCGGTACCGGGATGCGCGCGATGACCTTTGACCACGACCGGGCAGCCCGCCGCCAATGCGGAGGCGGTGTCGCCGCCTGCGGTCGAGAAGGCGAGCGGGAAGTTAGAGGCGCCGAACACCGCGACCGGGCCGAGCGGGACCATGCGCAGACGCAGGTCGGGCTTGGGCGGGGTGCGCGCGGGATCGGCATGGTCGATGCGCAGCTTCTGCCACTGGCCGTCGCGCACTTCCTTCGCGAACAGGCGAAGCTGGCCCGCGGTGCGCCCGCGCTCGCCGGCGATGCGCGCGGTAGGCAGGCCGGATTCGCGGCAGGCACGTTCGATCAGCGCCTCGCCCAGTGCCTCGATCTCGTCGGCGATCGTCTCAAGGAAGCGCGCACGCTCTTCGAGCGGCCGGGTCGAATAGGGAAGAAACGCGGCTTCGGCCGCGGCACAGGCGTCGGCCACGTCCTGCTCGCTCGCACCCGCAAAGCCGGCATCGGCGATCTCGGCCCCGGCGGCAGGATCATAGGCGCGGAAGCGCGCGTCCGACTGACGGCGTTCGCCGCCGATGAAGAGTCCGCCCGTCAGTTCCATGATCTTCTCCGTCCAGGGACGGCCGCGGGCCTGCACGCGCGGCCAGTAATACCCCGCCCATCTACAAACATCATACGAATTTTCAAGTCGGGCGGACGCGTATGATAGCGCTACCAAATTCTAGCGCCAACGGGGCGGTATCGTCAACGCACGATCATTGCGTTTTCAGCGTAGATTCAGCGAAGCCGCGCGCTCATCAAGAACCGTTCGCGGCTTTCCGCGGCCTTGCGCCGCAATTCGGAAATCTCACGCTCCTCGGTCGCATCGAGCATCGCTTCGAGCAGCCGGTTGAAATGCTGACGCATCGCCACGCGCGCAGCGCCCGGGTCGCGCGCGCGCAGCGCATCGACGATCGCACCATGCTCGCGCTGACGGGTGCGCCCGTCATGCTGGCAGACGCTGGCATAGGTCGTGCGGACCTCGGGTACCTCGGTCCGCATCCGCCACAGCGACTTGATGACATGGATGATCGCCTGATTGCCCGACGCCGACGCGATCAGCAGGTGGAACTCCTGATCCGCCTCGGTCGATTTGGCGTCGTCGCCATCGTCCCGGCCCATGATCTCGAGCAGTTCGTCGAGCCGTTCGAGCATTTCGGGCGTGACGGTCGATGCCGCCAGCGCCGCCGCCTCGGATTCGAACAGCGAGCGCGCCTCGGTCAGCTCGAACGCGCTGACCGCGGGCGGCTCGTCGGTGCGCGCGGCCTTGGCGTCGGTGACATAGACGCCCGATCCGGTCTTGATCCGGATACGCCCGTTCGCCTGCAGCGCGATCTCCGCCTCGCGGATGGTCACGCGGCTGACGTTGAACCGCTCGGCCAGCTCGCGCTCGCCGGGCAGACGCGATCCGGGCGGGAAGATGCCATCGTCGATCAGCGCGGTGATCTGATCGGCAATGCTCTGGTATAGCCGGTCAGCCACAATGATCCTCACCAATTCGTCTGGCCCGATCCTTATTCGGTCCGCCCGAAAGCGCAAGCGCCCCCATTATCGACTTCCGACGCAGCGGCCCGCGCCCCGAACCGGGCGCCTGCGGGGAGGTAGTGCAGGCGGCCGGAAGGGGAGCGGGCCGACACCGTCGCGGCATTGCCGAACGGGAAGCCATGATCGGGGACCTAGAGCCGCATGCGCGCGCCGATGAAGTAGCGCGGCCCGTAATAGTGATACTGGCGGATGCTGCCCTGCACCGGCATGTCGGTGATCTTGGGCGAGTCGAAGATGTTGGTCGCCTCGAACCGCAGCGAAACGTTGCGGTTGATGTCGTAAGAGGCGCGCAGATCGAACGTCTCGTTGCCGCGGACATAGCGCAGCTGCGAATTGCCGCCGACAAAGTCCTGATAATAGTTGGAGCGGTAATTGTAGATGCCCTGGATCGAGAAGCCCTTGAGCTGATAGTAGAGCTGGGCCGAGACAACGTGCTTGGAGAAGCCGGACAGACCGGCGGGCGGCACGATCCGCGGCGTCGTCACCCCGGTAGCCGGGTTGAAGATCTCGCCGAGCAGAAGATCCTCATTCTCGAAATTGGTGTCCGCGTAATTGTAGCTGACCTTGCCGCCGAACCCGTCGAGCGGCTTGGGCAGCCACGAGAAGCGGTTGGCGAGCGTGATTTCAACGCCCCAGAGCTGGCTCTTGTCCGGGCTGTTGGCGGTCTGGGTCACCGGCACGCTGACATCGCGACCGCCGATGCTGAAGGTCTCGTTGCCGACCACCGGCATGAACCCGCCGCTGAACTGCTTGAAATAGACCGTCGCCGAGAAGAGCGAATCCCGGTTGGGATAATATTCGAGCGCAAGGTCGCCGTTCCATGACATCAGCGGCTTCAATGCCGGGCTGCCATTGGCGCGGATTTCGCTGATCGCCTCCTCGATCGTCGTGCCGCTGGTATCGAGGAAGAAGGTACGGCCCGCCCCCAGTGCGCTCGGCGCCGGACGCGACATCGCGCGATAGGCGGCGGCGCGCAGCAGCAGCCGGTTGGGCTGAAGCTCGAAGATCGCGTTGACGCTGGGCAAGAAGCGGGTGGTCTCGTCCTGCAGCGTCACCGTCTCATAGCTGCCGGTAACCGGCACGAGCGTGATCGTTCCGTCGGTGTTGTTTCTGATGCTGAACGCGCTGCGCAGGCCGATCGAAGAGACCTTGGTGTTGACCACACGCACGCCGAAATTACCGCGCACCGGCATGGTACCCAGATCACCCGCATATTCGGCCATGACATAGCCGGCGAGCGTCTTTTCAGTCACGTCGCGATTGGCGGGCGAAAGCAGGTCGGCGGGCAGGCCGGGGTCTTCGGACCCGGTATATTCGCGCATCAGGCACAACGGGTCGAAGGTCGCCCAGCTTGTGATGGTGTTGCCGCGCGCCTTCTCGAGGAAGCCGGTCTGCGGGAATTGCGTGCGGCAGAGCATGTTGATCCGCGCATCCTCACGGCCCGCCTGCGGCGGCCCCGACGGGTCGAGGGTGACTTCGTTGCGCACGTCGAAATCGCGATAGGTCTGCTCGGCCCAGCGGCCGCCGACGGCGATGTTGGTGATGAAGCCGTCGAGCTTGTAGTCGGCATCGAACCGCACGCCCCAGATCTCGTTGCGCCGCTCGCTCTCGTCACGGCGCGCGCGGGCATCGTCCCAGAACAACGCATGGTTGTTGGGATCGAAGCGCGGATCGAAGGTGATCGTCGGCGCGTAATTCCCCGGCTTCACCTCATAGGTATAGGGCACCCGCATATTGTCGGTGCGAGACGGCACCAGCGTCGAGAAGAAGTTGCGATTGCCGTTCATGTCGAACGGATCGGTGCGCAGGCGGACCTGACGCTCGATCTCGGTGCGGATCGTGCGCGAATAGGCTCCGTCGAGTGCCAGCGTCAGCCGATCGGTCGCCTGCCAGCGCAAATTGGCGCCGAGGCCCAGATACTCCTCGGAACGCTCGAGATTCGACGCGGTCGATTCGATCGCACTCATCCCGTTCATCTTCTGGATAACGCCGTTCTTGTCATAGACGACGTTGCTCAGGCTGTTGCGCATCTCGGAAATGTTCAGATCACGCCGGTTCTCGACGAAGGTGCGGTCCGAATACTGACCGTCGATGTTGAACTCGACCCGGTCGGAGAATTTCCACTGGATCGCACCGAACACCGCGTCGCGCTGATCGGTCTCGCTGATCTGACGCCAGGTCATCGCGTTCGGCACGAGATAATAGGGCGTGCCATTCGCCGCCGCAGTCGGAGTCACGGCGGTGCAGTTAGAGCGGAGCGCAACCGCTTTCGTCGCGTCGCACGCGGTCCAGGTCGAGCTGCCAGCGACCGTTTCCTCGGGATTGTTGGTGCTGTTGCGCTGCACGCCGATCGCGATGCCGATCTCGCCCAGGCCGCCCAGCTCATACTGGTCGACATAGGACAGGGTTCCGCGCCAGCCCCAGGCCGACGAGCCGATCACCTTGTCCTGATAGGGGCTGTAATTGGCCTTGATCTCGCCCTGGATCCGGGTCTTGCCGAAGTCGAGCGGGCGCAGCGTGCCGATATCGATCGTGCCGGCGACGCCGCCTTCGACCAGATCGGCCTGCTGCGTCTTGTAGATCTTGATGTTGTTGACCAGCTCCGACGGGAACTGGTTGAAGTTGACCGAACGGTCGCCCGAGCCATTGGTGGCATCGCGGCCGTTGAAGGTCGAGTTGCTCAGGAACGGGCCGAGGCCGCGCAGCGCGATTTCCGATGCGCCGCCCTTTTCGCGATGCGTGGTCGCGCCGGTGATCGTCTGGATCGCCTCACCCACCGACAGGGCCGGCAGGTCGCCGATCTCGTCGGTCGACAGCGCATCGACGATCGCGGTCTCGCGCTTCTTGACGTCGATCGAGGTCCGAAGGGTTTCGCGGATGCCCGAGATGACGACCTCTTCCTCGTCCGCCGGCGCATCGGCGGTCTGAGGAGCATCCTGCGCCACCGCCTGCGTCGCCGCGAACAGCGACACGGCAGCGCCTGCCATCAACCACGCGCGGGTGCGCGAGCGCTCGGCGGTTGCCGGCTTACCCATTCGTCCTCTCCCTGAGTCCAATTTTGTTAATTCACCCTTGCCGGTTGCAAACCAGTTGTCAACCTAAGGCACATGCCAATTATCGAATAATTGGTCCTACCAATTTACGGCACGAGCTGCGATGCCAATGCCGGCACGCTGCGCGCGAGATCCTCGGCCACAACCTTGGCGAATACGCCCGCGCCGGTTTCCCCGACATGGGTATAGTCGAACTTGCGCGTGTGCTGGCCGCGCGGTCCGCCGACCTTGACCGGCGCATCGGGCAGCCGCGCTTCCTCGGCCGCACGTGGCTTGAGCGTCGTCCCCGCCTTGGCCGCGGCGCGCTCCTCCTCGGTCGGCTCGGCCTGCGCCAGCGCCATCGAGTCCTCGGCGCCCAGCCGCTGCACGACCGCGGCACTGCGCCGGTTGAGATCGACCAGCGGCGCCTTGGTCTCAGCCGCGACCTTGCGCACTTCCTCGGACCAGGCGTCGAGCGTGTTGTCGAGCTTGCCGCCCTTGAACTCGCGCCGCGTCAGCGGGGTCACCAGCACCGGGATCGCGCCCGCCGCACGGACTTCCTCGACCATCTTCCTGAGGTTCGCGGGGAACTCGGTGGTGCGGTCGGTCCAGCGTTCGGGCCGGCTCGACTGGTCGTTATGGCCGAACTGGATGAGCACGTAGCTGGCGCGGTAGCCGGGCACCTTGGCCTCGGCCAGCGCGATCGCCCAGGAGCCTTCCTGGCGATAGCTGCGCGTCGACCGGCCGCCGCGCCCGACATTGAGGCAGGCGACCGACGACTTGACGTGCCGCGCGCAGAAGATCGAGGCCCAGCCGCTGGCCGGGGCCATCGTCGAATCGCCGACAAGAACGATCTTGTACGGCTCGAGCGGCGGCGCGTCGGCGCGCTCGCGCGCCTGCTGCGCGAGCGCGGCGGGAGCCACGGCCAGTGCGGCGGCGGCGAGCGCGACCCGCATCATGAGAAGAACAGCCCGCCGTTGATGTCGACGTTCGTGCCGGTGAGGAACGAGGCGTCGCCCGAGGCAAGGAAAGCGACCGCAGCCGCAACCTCGTCCGGATGCCCCTCGCGGCGCAGCGGGGTGTTGCCCGCCACCGCGGCGCGGCCCTCGGGCTTGGAGAAGATGTCGTGGAACGAGGTGCCGATCAGGCCCGGGTTGAGCGCGTTGACGCGGATGCCCTGCGGCCCCAGTTCCTTCGCCCAGCTGCGCGTCAGCGTCATCAGCGCGCCCTTGGACGCGGCATAGATGCTCGCGCCCGGCCCGCCGCCGTCGCGCCCGGCCTGCGAGGCGATGTTGACGATCGCCGCGCCGGTGCCGAGGTGCGGGAGCACGGCCTTGGTGACGAGGAAGGCGGACTTGAGGTTGAGGTCCATCACCGTGTCGAAGAACGCCTCGTCCATGTCGGCGAGCGTCTTGCGCGCGACCATGCCGCCCGCGCAGTTGACGAGGATGTCGACCTTGCCGCCGAACGCGTCGGTCGCGGCCTTGACCAGACCGGCGACGTCGTCGGCCCTGGTCACGTCGGCGCGCGCGAGCAATGCGGTGCCGCCGGCCGCCTCGATCTCATCGAGCGTCGCCTTCGCCGCCGCCTCGTCGCTGCGATAGTTGATGACGACCTTTGCGCCCTCGCTGGCGAGACGCAGCGAGATCGACTTGCCGATGTCGCGTCCACCGCCAGTGACGATCGCGACCTTGTCCTTGAAACGCATGTAAGCCCCTTATTCTTCGGTTTTGGGTTGAACGGGTTCGATCCGGCCGCCGAGCCAGATGCAGAGAAGCGAGAGCGGCACGAGCGCCGCGCCCAGGATGAAGATCGGCGCGAAGCTGGTCTTGGTCATCGCCGGAACCAGCCAGGTGGTGATGAGCGTGCCGGCGACCGCGGCGGTGCCGCTGATCCCGGCGAGCGAGCCGACCGCGCCCCCGCCGAACCAGTCGCTCGGCAGGGTCTGGATGTTGTTGATCGCGACCTGGAAGCCGAACAGGATCGCGGCGATCAGCAGCACCGCCGACAGCGGGGTCGATGCGGTCGCGGTGAGCAAAAGCGCCGGAAGCATGATGACGCAGCCGAGCGTGATGGCGAGCTTGCGCGCCTTGTCCGCGCTCCAGCCGCGCTGGATCAGCTTGCCCGACAGCCAGCCGCCCGACAGCGAGCCCGCCATCGCGCCGACGAACGGCACCCAGGCGAACATGCCGATCTGCTTGACGTCGAAACCGAAGCTTTCGTTGAGATAGATCGGCAGCCATGACACGAACAGCCACCAGATCGGATCGAGGAAGAAGCGCCCGGCCATCACCGCCCAGGCCTGTTTGTGGCGCAACAGCTGGCCCATCGACGGCGCGTAGCCATGGGGCTTGGCGTCGGCATCGATGCGCTCGTTGGCGCCCAGAATATGCTCGCGCTCGGCCTTGCTCAGCCAGGGATGCGCATCGGGATCGGACTTGTAGACCCACAGCCACGGCAGCAGCCACAGGAAGCCGAGCACGCCGACGATCAGGAAGGTGGTGCGCCAGCCGACCAGGCCGAACAGGATCGCGACCAGCGGCGCCGAGACGATCGCGCCCATCGACGCGCCGGCGTTGAAGATACCCTGAGCGAAGGCGCGTTCGGAACGGGGGAACCAGGTGGCATTGGCCTTGGCCGCACCGGGCCAGTTGCCGGCTTCGCTGATGCCGAGGGTGGCGCGCAGGATGCCGAGCGTCAGCATCGACTTGACCAGGCTGTGCGCGGCGATCGACAGCGACCAGACGATGATCGAGATGGCAAAGCCCATCCGCGTGCCGACCACGTCGAAGATCTTGCCGAACAGCGACTGGCCGAACGCGTAGAAGACCATGAAGATGGTCACCAGCAGCGCATAGTCTTCCTTGTCGGCGCCGATGTCCTTGGCGACCGCGGGCCACATCACGGCGAGCGCGTTGCGGTCGATATAGTTGATCACGGTCGCGACCGCGATCAGCGTGATGATCCACCAGCGGAAACCCGATTTCATTTGCTTGTTCCCTCTCCGGAATCGAACCGGCCGACCGGTCCGCGCCATTCGAGCTTGCGCCCGTTCGCGGTGACGCTGTGCGCCTTGTCCGCGCCGGTATCCGCCGCGATGGCGACAACCACCTGCCGCCCGCCCGTCAGCGAAATCGTTGCGATGCGCGCGCCGCCGGCTTCCGTCATCGACAGGCTCGTCACCGCGCTGCGGCTGCCCGTCGTCGTCTCGGTCGCGGCATCGTAGCGGCCGTGCGGCTCGATCAGGCTCACGAACGCGGCGTCGCTTGCACTCTCGAGCCGCTGGATCACCACCGGCTCGCGCCGCAGATTGAAGCGCGGATCGTTGGCGCCGCTCTCGGCGAGGATCACCTGCGCGCCCGCGGTCGCCATGCGATAGGTGTAGAAGCGGCCGTCATCGATCCAGGTGACACGCCCCTGCCCGCCCGCGAGCGGCGCGGTCGCATCGACCCACAGATGCTGATAGCCATTGGCCTTGCCCAGCACCGGTCGCGCCGCGACGTTCGATGCGAGCTTGAGGTCGGTGTCGATGATGTGCCCGGCGAAGTGCAGCGGAAGATCGTAGGTCGCCTTGCCCGCGTTCTTCACGGTGAGCAGGTCGAGCACCAAAGGCGAACCCTTGCCCATGTCGAGCTGCACCAGCGCCCGGCGGAAGGTGACGCCGGGATAGGCGCCGGTCATCTCGCCGATCGACCAGCGCGCCGGCCCGTCGCCCCGATAGGCAAGCTGGACCGGCGACACCGCTTCGGCGGGCTTGAGCCTGGTCTCGAAATGGCTGGTCTCGTTCACCACCAGCGTGTTGTGCGCGACGGTCTGCTGCGCCCAGCTGTCATTCTCGGGCAGATAACGCCCGCCGTCCTTGGCCTCGATATTCAGGAACCGCGCCGCACCATAGTCGGTCACGATCGCCTGACCATTATCGTAGAGCAGCCAGTTGAGCTTGTCGAAATGGCCATGGCCCATGCCCTGCGCGGTATTCTTGGCGACGACGACCTGCGCCTTGTCCTCCGGACCAGAGCGCAGGATCGCGAGCGCGCCGTCCTTCCCCTCCGGTCCGTCGCGCAGCAATGTCGACGCGAAGGCGAAGGGCTTCGCCTTGCCCGCCGCGATGTCGCGCGCGACTGCAAAGCCCTGAGGCGACAGCGCGACCTTGTTCTGCCACTGCGCGATCCCAAGCAGCCCGGCGTCCCCGCTCGCGGCATAGCCGATCGCCACGCCCTGATAGAGTTCCTCGGTCTTGAGGCTCTTGTCGGGCATCGCGTCGTTGATCGGGAAGAAATAGCCGGCATAGGTCGTCTGCACCGCGGTGCGGATCGCCTTGAGCACGATGCCGTCGCGGTACTCGAAAATCTTCCGTTCGGGCTCATTGTCCGCAATCGCCTGCGCGAACACGACGAAGGGCTGGAGCGCATAGCGCTGGTAATAGGGCCCCTCGGCATAATAGCCGTCGGGCGAGAAGAGCAGGTCGAGCTGGCGCAGGAAACCGACCTTGCCGCTGCGGTCGCTGCCCTTGAGCGCCTGTTCGACCAGCAGCTTGTCGCGCAGCACATAGCCGGTCATGCCGACCCCGGCATTGGCCCAGGTCGAATGGTTATGGATACGGTCGAAGGTGGTCGGCTCGCCCGTCAGGAACGCGGCCATGCGACGAAACACATTGTCGTCGATCGTCTTGCGCTCGGCAGCGGTCAGGTCGCCGCGCACCGCGTCATAACCCTGAATCGCATGGACCAGCCACACGCTGTCGTTGAGGCTCTGCCAGAACAGGCGGCCCGGCACCTGATTGGCGGCGGCGGGGTGCTTGCCGAGGCCCGGATAGAGCTTGGCGTAAGCCAGCAGCATGTCGCGCACATAGTCGGCATAGCGCTTGTCGCCGGTCACCCGGTAGAGCGTCCCCGCCAGCTGGATCAGCTTGTAATTGGCCTTGTGCCGCTCATGCGTCGGCCCGCCGCCGCGATCCTTGGGCACCGGTACGTCGATCCCGGCGCGAATCCCCGCCTCGACCGCCTTCTTCGCCGAAGCCAGCTCGCGCGCGAACAGCGGTGCGCGGGCACCCTCGGCGGCCATCGCGCGATAGGCTTGCGTGCTGGCGAGTACGGGCGCGGCGCCCTGCGCAAATGCGGGCGCAGCACTGGCGAGCAGCGCGGCGACGAGCGCGGCGCGGATCACGGACGGCCCTCCACGATGTTGCCGGTCAGCGCCACATCGGGCTTGCCCTGCTTGTAGAGGTTCGTCACGCGCGGCTCGGGCGTCGCGGCGAAACGATTGTCGGCGATGCGCACCACCGGCGCACCGACGCTGTTCGCCACCTCGACCCCGCCCGCCTTCGCGAAGCGGTTGCGCGCGATCTCGACCCACTGCACGCCCGACAGGCGCACCGCCGCCCCCGTACCGCCGCTGACGCTGTTGCCGGTCATCGTGAAGCGCGGCCCGAAGGTACTTTCGTCGGTACCGAGGCGGGCGACATCGGCGATCGTCGCGACATCGGCGAAGCTGTTGTCGGCGATCTCGATCTGCTCGGCGCTGTACAGGCCTTTGCTGCCGGTTTCGGCCGCCGCCGCGACCACGGCGCCGGACACGCGCGCAAAACTCGACCGGCGCACCTCGACCATGTCGGCAAAGGTCGCCGGGGTCGTCGCGAATACGTCGAAGCCGGGCGCGGTCAGATCGCGCACCGCCACGCCTTCGATCTTCACCGTGTAATTCAAAGTGCTCACCGACTGCGGCGCACGCACGAGCGCATTGCCCGCCACAGCCGGTGAGGCGGCGCCGGAGAGGGTAGCGCCACGAAGAACGATGCTGCCGCCGGGCAGCAGCTGGAACAGGGTGGAGGCCGCGCTCTCGATCACCGCCTCGCGCGGCCCGGCGATGGTCAGCGGATGCGCGACCGGAATCGGCTGGGCGACGCGGTGCGTGCCCGCGGCGACGCGGACGGTATCGCCGGCGGAAGAGCCCGCAACCGCCCTGGCCAGCGCGCCCGCGCTTGCCGGGACCGCGATGTCACGGCCCGCCACGGTCGAGGGAGCGTCCTTGGCATACCAGGCCGGCCCCGCCTCTGCCCGCTTCAGCACCACCAGATCGCGCGGCGCACCGACGCCAGCCAGCGCCGGATCGGCGGGATAGAGCAGGCCGTTGGCGGCGCGCTCGAGCTTGACCGCCTGCTTGACATTGCCCGCCAGCGCCATGCCGGTCACGGCACCTTCGAAGCGCACGATGTCCTTGCCGTCGGCATTGACGATCAGGTTATGCTCGAACCGACTGCCGATCGGCGGCGCGCTGCGCTCGACATCGGCGCCCGCGCCGAAGGTGATCCGTGCCGCCTCGACGATCGAGTTGCGTTCGATCCGCGCATTCGCGACCTGATGGTATCGATTGATGACCGAGTTGGGCACGCCGTTCATCACCGCGATCGCACTGAGGAACGAGGTGCCGGTGACCGCCTCCAGATAATTGTCGCGGACGATCTGGTCACGGTTGATCACGCGAATGCCGCCGGTGCTCGACTTGCCCTTGCCCAGGAACACATTGCGCTCGACCAGATTGCCGTTGCCGTGGCGCAGCACGACGGCGCCCTGCGACTCCACGAACATGTTGCCGCGGATCACGTTTCCGCCCGACTTGATCGAGACGATCTCGACCTCGCCGTCGCATTTCTCGAACCAGTTATTCTCGATCACGCTCTTCGAATCGCTGAGCGATTCGTCGCTGGTGCCGACGCGGATCGTCTCGCCGCCATTGGAGCCGAGCGGCGGGCGCGGGCCGAAGAAATTGCGATCGATCCGCGCGCGATTTTCCTGCGGCTGCCCCTTGGGGCGGATCACCGCCAGCGTGACGCCGGCATTGCCCTTACCCGCGAACCACGAATGATCGACGCGGTTGTCGGCGCCATAGATCGCCACCCAGATATCCTCGGCACGGCGGTCGGGATTGGTGAAATTGTCGACGACGATTTCGGTCAGCCGCACGTTGCTCGCCGGGGTTTTCGAATCGCGGCGGAACGCGATCAGCTCCCGGGTCGGCGAGAAGCCGTTGCGGAAGACCAGTCCCGACACCACCAGATGCGCGCCGCCGATCCGCAGGTTCGACTGGCCCGACAGGATGACCTTGCCCGGCGTCTGCGCGGCGAGGGTGATCGGCTTCGCCGCGGTGCCCTGCCCGGTGAACACGATCTGGAAGTCGCGCCATTCGCCATCGGCAAGCAGGATGCGGTCGCCCGGCGCGGCCTTTTTGACGGCGGCGGCATAGGCGGCGGGATCGCGCACCAGATGGTCCGCCGCCAGTACGGGCGCGGGCGCCAGCAACACGCACCCGATCAGCGCTCCCATTGCCCGCATGTCATCCGCTCCCAGAATCTGTTCTGCGCATTGGACTAACCAAGTGGCATGAACTGTTCAAGAGGTGATTATACCACTCGTCTCAATTGGTATAGGAAGCTGCAATCGACCCACTCCGCCGCCGGCCAGACATTGACATTTGGGCCGAACAGGCGCGCCATGCCCGCTCCTCGGCAGGGAGAGAGACATGCGCAAAACGGCTTCGTTCGGCATCGTATCCGTCATCGCCACCGGCATCGCTGCGGCCATTATCGTGCCCGGCATGGCGCAATCCGAAAGGATCACCGCCAGGAACAACGCCCCGCTCAAGGCCGCGCCCAATCCACAAGCGGCGATCCTGGCGACCGTTCCGCGCGGCTCGGCGCTCAGCCTCGAATATTGCAACGCCGATCAATGGTGCCGCGTGCAGTTCGGGCGCCGCACGGGATGGATGGCGGCGGTCAACCTCAACCTGCCCGCATCCACCGAAAGCGCCCGCCTGACCGGTCAGGCCCGGCTGCGCGCCGGCCCCGGCACACAATATCAAAGTCTGGGCACGCTTCAGGCCGGAACCCGAGTCGACGTGATCCGCTGCCAGTCGCAATGGTGCAACGTCGCCGCCGGCTTCCGGCGCGGCTGGGTCTCCAGCCGGTTGATCGATCGCGGCGACGGGCACAATCCGCGGCCGCCCCAGCCCGGCGCGCGCTCGGAGCTTCAGATGTTCACCGGGCGCAATTGCCAGGGCAACACCTATTCGACGCGCGAGGCGGTGCCCAACCTCAACTACCCCGTCCGCTCGGTGCGGGTGATCGGCGGTACCGGCGATGTCAGCCGGGACGGATGGCAGCTGTGCGTCGGCACCAACTATAACGGCGTCTGCACCTCGACCACGCCGCGCTGCTCGAACCTTGAGGATATTGCCGGCCGTGGCACGCTCCGCTCGGTCCGCCCCGCCTTCGGACCGGGAAGCGGCATGCCGCAGCCCACCATGTGTACGCAGGAATACGCCCCCGTCTGCGCGCGTCTGGGCCGCGAGGACAAGACGTTCGGCAATGCCTGCGAGGCGAAAGCGGCAAATTACGTCGTCCGCTATCAGGGCCGCTGCCGATAGAATGCGCACGGGATCGGACCGGCTCGGCTTATTGGCCGGTCCGCCTTTGCGGCGTCATCGCGCGCCGCTATAGGCGCGCGCATGGCTGACATCCTGATCCTCACCACCGGCGGCACCATCGACAAACTCTATTTCGATGCGCTGAGCGAATATCAGATCGGCGACAGCGTCGTCGCGCGCCTGCTCGCGGTTGCGCGCTCGGCGCTCGACGTCCGCGTGGTCGAACTGATGCGCAAGGACAGCCTCGAGCTCACCGATGCCGATCGCGCCACGATCGCCGAAGCGGTGCGCAATGCGCCCGAAGATCGCATTGTCATCACCCATGGCACCGATACGATGACCGATACCGCGGCCGCGCTGAAGGACATTCCCGGTAAGCGCATCGCGCTGCTCGGGGCGCTCGCCCCTGCCCGTTTTGCGGAGAGCGATGCCGCATTCAACCTCGGCATGGCCTTCGCCACGGTGCAGGTCGCGGCCGAACCCGGCGTATGGATCGCGATGAACGGCACGGTCTTCGCCGCGGGCAGCGTGCGCAAGGACCGCACGCGCAACAGCTTCGTTCCGATCTGATCGATCCAAGCCGCGCATTGATCGATGGCGGCTTTGGTTTGGACGCCCGCAGCCGCAGCCAATAGTCACAGCTTCGAAGCGGTTCGCGCATGAATGCGGACCACGAGCTTGGGAGACGCATGTGACGACGATGAGCCCGGCCGATATGGGCCGCAGCCTTGGCCAGGGCCTTCTTTCCTTCCCCGTCACGCATTTCGACGCCGACGGCCGGTTCGACGAAGCCCCCTATC
>Ga0247823_10000574_pt1 | contig 30898 bp, 32 predicted proteins | sample 13C_PalmiticAcid_2_FD_192426 | JGI IMG/M metagenome (GOLD analysis project Ga0247823, IMG submission 192426) | Soil microbial communities from agricultural site in Penn Yan, New York, United States - 13C_PalmiticAcid_Day30 | ecosystem: Environmental > Terrestrial > Soil > Agricultural land...
TTGGTGAACAGCGTTACGCCGTCGGATGCTTCCGGCGGCGCTTTCGCGTGTCTGGAGCAGTTATGATTCGCCAAAGTGTGATCTTCGACGTCGGCCGCGTCCTCTTCGATTGGGACCTGCGCTACCTCTTCGCCAAGCTGATCGCCGAGAAGGACGAACTCGAATGGTTCGTCACCAACGTCGTCACGCCGCAGTGGCATTTCCAGCACGACGCGGGCCGCCCGCTCGCCGAGATGGTGCCCGAACTCAAGGCAGAGTTTCCCGATCATGCGCTGTTGATCGACGCCTATGCGTCGCGTTTCAACGAGACGATCCCGGCGCCGATGCCCGGCAGCCTCGAACTCGTCGAGCGGCTCGACGCTGCGGGCGTGCCGCTCTTCGCGATCACCAATTTCGGCCATGAATTCTGGGAAGGCTTCCGCCCGACCCAGCCGATCTTCGACCGCTTCGGCGATATCGTCGTGTCGGGGACCGAGAAATTGATGAAGCCCGATCCCGCGATCTACCATCTCGCCATCGAGCGATTCGGCATCGACCCCGCGGGTGCGCTTTTCGTCGATGACAATGCCGCGAATGTGGCAGGTGCCGAATCGGTTGGCATTGCGGCGCACCTGTTCAAGGATGCGGCGACGCTGGAGGCCGAACTCGTCGTGCGGGGTTATCTGGCGGCTCAATGAGCAGGGCGGATCGCCTCGAACGTCTCGACACGCGCCGCGTCGAACTGGAAGCCGAATATGAGACGGTGCTGGTAGATGCGTTGCGCAGGGTTGCGGCCGGCTCGTGGGGCTTGTTCGGCCACACCAAGGATCGCGCGGCGCACGCCAAATGGGAACCCGTCGTTACGGACCTGTGCGACCGGGGCGAAGAAATCGATCAAGTGCGCGATCAACTCGGCTTGCAGCCCTTCGCGCTGCACGAAGAATTCGAGGCGTCTCGCGGACCCGTCGCGTCGAACGCGCCGGGCGAGCCCAAGCAGGCGAAGGCATGGCTGGAGCGATTGGGCAAGGAACTCTAGCCCAATCGCTTAGGCTCGCGCCTTACTTCTCCACCCCGAGCTGCGTCAGCACAAACGCAAACTCCTCGGCATCTTCGCGCAGCGCGCCCCAGCGACCCGATTTGCCCGCATGGCCCGCACCCATGTTGGTGCGCAGGAGCAATGTCGCGTCGTTGGTGCGCGTCGCGCGCAGCTTCGCGACCCACTTGGCCGGCTCCCAATAGGTCACGCGCGGGTCGTTGAGCCCCGCCGACACCAGCATCGGCGGATAGGCCTTGGCGGTCACATTGTCGTAGGGGCTGTACGAGAGCATGTAATCGAACGCCGCCTTGTCGGTGATCGGGTTGCCCCATTCGGGCCATTCGCCGGGGGTCAGCGGCAGCGTTTCGTCGACCATCGTGTTGATCACGTCGACGAAGGGCACGCCCGCGAGCACCGCGCCCCACAGTTCGGGCGCCTGATTATAGACTGCGCCCATCACCTGCCCGCCCGCCGAGCGGCCTTCGATCGAAATCTTGCCCCCGCTCGTATATTTCGCGGCGATCAGGCCCTTCGCGACGTCGATGAAGTCGTTGAACGTATTCTTGCGCTCGGTCGTCTTGCCCGCGAGATACCAGGCGCGGCCGAGATCGTCGCCGCCGCGGACATGCGCGATCGCATAGATCATGCCGCGATCGACGAGGCTGAGCCGCGTCGTCGAGAAACCCGGCGGGACGCGATAGCCGTAGCTGCCATAGACATAGAGATGCATCGGCGCGCTGCCGTCGCGCGGCGTGCCCTTTTTATAGACGAGCGACACCGGCACCGGCGTGCCGTCGCGCGAGGGCATGTTCACCAATTCGGTTACATAGTCATCGTGATTATAACCGGACGGAATTTCCTGCACCTTCAGCGTCTCGAGCTTGCCGCTCGCGAGATCATAATCGAACACCGTGTCGGGGGTGACCATCGACTCATAATCGAGGCGCAGCTTGTCCTGATGATATTCGGGATTGTCGCCGAGCCCCGCGACATAAGTCGCCTCAGGGAATTTGATCCGGCCGGGGGTCTGCGGCGCGTCATATTTCCGGATATCGATCTGATCGACGCCCTTCTCGCGCGTTTCGAGCACGAAATAGTCGCGGAAGACCGACAGGCCGGTGATGTAGCTCGCGTCCGATCCGGGGATCAGTGTCGTCCACGCGTCGGGCGTCTTCACGCTCGCGGTGGCGACACGGAAATTGGGATGTTCGTCGTTGGTATAGACGTAGAGCGTCCCGTCACGCTCATCGACGCTGTACTCGCGGCCCTTCTTGCGCGCCGACACGAGCTGCATCTTCGCCTCGGGATTGTCGGCGGGGAGTAGGTAAACCTCGCTCGTCTCGTTATCGCCCGTCGCGATCACGATATAATTGTCGGCGGCGGTCTTTCCGATCCCGACGCCGAAGCCGATGTCGGCTTCCTTGTAGAGCAGTTTGTCATCGGCGACCGGGGTGCCGAGCTTGTGCAGCCGGACATTGTCGGTGCGCCAATTCTCGTTCGCGAGGCCATAGAGGATCGCGTCATTGCCCGAGGTCCAGACGAGCGACGACAAAGTGCCGGGGATCGTGTCGGGGAGCAGTTCGCCCGTCTCGAGGTTGCGGATGCGCGCCTCGAACCGTTCGGAGCCATTGTCGTCGAACGAATAGGCCATCAGCTTGCCGTTCGGGCTGACCGAAACTTCGGCGAGGCGGAAATAATCCTTGCCCGCGGCCATTGCGACCTCGTCGAGGATCAGCTGGGTATCGCCGGAGCCTGACGCCGGCTTCCGATACCATTTCTTATATTCGGCGCCTTGCTCATATTCGACCCAATAGATCCAGTCGCCATCCTTCTGCGGTACGCTCGAATCGGCTTCCTTGATCCGGCCCTTCATCTCCTGGAACAAAGTTTCGACGAGCGCCGCATGCGGCTTCATCGCGGCGTCGAACCAGGCGTTCTCGGCCTTCACATAGTCGAGGACATCCTTGTCATCGATCGTCGGATAGCTCTCGTCCTTCAGCCAGTGATAGGGATCAGAGAGCTTTTTGCCGTGCAGCGTCACTTCGTGCGGGCGCTTTTCCGCCACGGGGGCGGCGGGCAGGGCAGGGGTCGGGCTGGTCAATGCGGCATCTTTCTCTTTGGCGAACAGGGGCGATGATGCGACAAGCGGGGTGGCAATTGCTGCCAGAAACATCCAAATAGCGCGCATCACAAAATCCCCCGCGGTGTCGCCCCGATTGGGCGGGATTGCCGCGATGTAGGAATAAGGAACGCGTCATGTCCAGCCCCGTCCCCGCAACTGTTTACGCAGAACGCCTCGCCCGCGTCCGCGCCGAACTCGCCGCGCGCGGCCTCGACGGCTTTGTCGTGCCGATCAGCGACGAGCATATGAGCGAATATGTCGGCGACTACGCGCAGCGCATGGCGTGGCTCACGGGCTTCGGCGGTTCGGCCGGCACCGCGGCGGTGCTGCCCGCGAAGGCGGCGGTATTCGTCGACGGGCGCTATACCGTGCAAGTGCGCGACCAGGTCGACGGCGCGCTGTTCGACTATGTCGGCGTGCCGCAGTCGAGCGTCGCCGAATGGCTGGGCGCCAACGTCAGCGCGGGGCAGAAAATCGGCTTCGACCCCTGGCTCCACGGCATCGACTGGGCGCGCGGTCTCGGCAAGGCGCTGGCGGACAAGGGAGCGCAGCTCGTCGCGGTCGATGTGAACCCACTCGACGCTGCGTGGGAAGACCAGCCGGCGCCGAGCGCCGCCGTTGTGACGGTCTATGACACGAAGCTCGCCGGACAGGCGGCGACCGACAAGCGAGCGGTGATCGCCGACTGGCTGAAGGCCAAGGGGCTCGACACGACGGTGATGACCGCGCTCGATTCGGTCGCGTGGACGTTCAACATCCGCGGGTCGGATGTCAGCCACACGCCGGTCGGACTCGCCTTCGCATTGCTCCACGCCGATGCCACGGCAGACCTGTTCATCGCGCCCGAGAAGATCACCGACGCGGTGCGCGCACATCTGGGCAACAGCGTGCGTATCCACGATCGCGATGCGTTCGAGGCCGCGCTCGCCGACCTCAAGGACAAGAAGGTCGCGGTCGACCCCGACCGCGCGGTCGCCGCAATCTTCACCGCGCTCGAAGCTGCGGGCGCAAAGATCGAACGCCACCGCGATCCCGCCGTGCTGCCCAAGGCGATCAAGAACAACACCGAACTCGACGGCACGCGCGCCGCGCATGTCCGCGACGGCGTCGCAGTGTCGCGCTTCCTGCAATGGATGGAAGACGTCGCGCCACAGGGCGGGCTCGACGAACTCGGCGCCGCGGCAAAGCTGCGCGAATTTCGCGACCAGAATGGCGCGCTCGTCGATTTGAGCTTCGACACCATCTCGGCCGCCGGTCCGAACGGCGCGTTGCCGCATTACAAGGTCGATGAGACGACCAACCGCGCGATCGAGACCGGCACGCTCTACCTCGTCGATTCGGGCGGGCAATATGCCGACGGCACCACCGACATCACGCGCACGATCGCGATCGGCGCGCCGACTGCCGAAATGCGCCGCCGTTTCACGCAGGTGCTCAAGGGCCATATCGCGCTCGCCACCGCGCGCTTCCCGAAGGGCACGCGCGGCAGCCAGCTCGACATTCTCGCGCGCCAATATCTGTGGGCCGACGGGGTCGATTATGCGCACGGGACCGGGCATGGCGTCGGCACCTATCTCGCGGTGCATGAAGGGCCGCAGCGCATCGCCAAGCCCGCCGGCGGGCAGGCGGGGACCGAGGAGCCGTTGCACGCGGGCATGATCCTCTCGAACGAGCCTGGCTATTACAAGGCCGGCGCCTTTGGCATCCGCATCGAGAATCTGGTGATCGTGGTGCCGCAGAGCATCGAGGGCGCCGAAGAGGATATGCTGGGGTTCGAGACAATCACCTTCGCGCCGATCGCGCAGAATCTGGTCGATGTCGCGCTGCTCTCACCCGCCGAGGCCGACTGGTTCGACAGCTATCACGCCGCAGTGTTCGAAAAGCTGGCGCCGGGAATGGGCGAAGACGACCGCGCCTGGCTCGAAGCGGCGTGCGCGCCGCTCGACCGTGCCCCCGCCGCGCTTGCGGCCTGACGCGGTCATGGATCGCAGCAACTGGGACGTTCCGCTCGCGGATTTTCGCGTTCACGAGACCGTGCGCGTGCGCTTCAACGAGATCGACGGACAGAATATCGTCTTCAACGGCAATTATCTCGTCTACGCCGATATCGGGGTGACCGAATATTTCCGTGCGCTCGGCGAGGGCCAGCCCGGACCCTATTTTCACCAATATGGTACAGACATTCGCGAAGTACATTGCGAAATCGATTATCATGGCTCGGCGCGGCTCGACGAACGCATCACCATCGCGTCGCGGGTCAGCCGTTTCGGCCGGACGAGCTTCACCGTGCATTGCGCGATCTTCCGCGATAGCGAGCGATTGACCGATATCGAGATCAGTTACGCGCATATCGATCTCGACAGCGGCGGCGCGACACCGCTGCCCGGCAGCTTCATTGCCGAGGTACGCCGATTCGAAAAGCGCGTTCCGTTGCAGGATTGATTCGCGGTTTTCTGCGCTTCGCCGCGGAAAACCTTATCTCTCAACCAAACAGGTCGAAAAAAAGGGCCACCCGAGGGTGGCCCGTGAAAGTTTTGGGAGAGGATGCCTAAAAGGCGAGTTTGTTATTGCACTGCACAATGATTGCTGCAACTGCGAAATGAACATCTGCTATTGCATTTTTTGCAATCGAGAACGCTCCCAGCGATCATTCGGCGCAATCCTTGGCCATTTCGCTGCCCCTCGCAAAATGCCGCGACATCGCCTAAATTGGGGGGATGGGAATGTTCAACAAAATGGATGTCGGCGGCGGCCTGTCCGATTTCTGGACCTATGTTCGCGAACCCCGCCCGCATCGCTGGGCGGTCTGGGGCGTCGCGCTGGCGCTGACCTGGCTGATTTTCACCGGGGTCGAGAAATATCTGATCCCGTATGAAAAGCCCAAGGAGCAGATCATCTATTTCGAGAATTGGACCGCGAACCGCAGCGCGGCCGAGATTCGCGCCGACTGGGTGGCGCGCGCCAAGGAAACGACGCTGCATAATGCCGAAAAGCGCGCCCAATATCAGCGCTTCGCCGACAGCCTTGGTATCGAATATGATTCGGCCGAGGCCGATAAGGTGACGCGCGAGACGCTGGGCGAAGAAGCCGCCGCCGCGGCGAAGAAAAAGCCCGAGCCGGTGCAGGTTCGCTCGACGCTCGCCGAACGCGCGGCGCGCGGGGCGCAGCCCAAAGCCGCCGACTGACCGCATGCAGCGCGGCCCCGCCGATGCCGACTGGATGGCGGTTGCCATTGCATTGTCGCAGCGCGGCCGCCCGGCGTCGGCGCCCAATCCCAATGTCGGCTGCCTCATTGTCAAACAGGGCAGGGTCGTCGCGCGCGGCTGGACCCGGCCGGGCGGGCGTCCGCATGCCGAGGCGGTGGCGCTGGCGGCGGCGGGCGACGCAGCGCGGGGGGCGACCGCTTATGTGACGCTCGAACCGTGCGCCCATGCGAGCCCGCGCGGGCCGGCATGCAGCGATTCGCTGATTGCCGCCGGTATCGCACGCGTCGTGACCGCCGCGCAGGACCCCGATCCGCGCACCGACGGCAGGGGCATCGCGCGGTTGCAGGCGGCGGGCATCGAGGTTGTCTTCAATGTTCTGCCAGCCCCGGCCCGCGCCGCGATGGCGCCTTGGTGGACGCGGCACACCGACGGGCGTCCGTTCGTGACGCTCAAGCTCGCGACCTCGCTCGACGGCTGCATCGCTCGCGCCGACGGATCGAGCCGCTGGATCACCGGCGACCGCGCCCGTGCGCACGGCCATCTCGAACGCGCAAGCCATCAGGCGATCCTCGTCGGACGCGGGACGCTCGCGGCCGATGCACCGCGGCTCGACGTGCGACTGCCGGGACTCGAAGACCGCAGCCCCCAAAAGCTGCTGCTCACCAGCGGCGAAGCGCCCGAGGGATGGACCGCCGTCGCCTCTCCGCAAGCGATCGACGATGTCGATTCGGTTCTGGTCGAGGGCGGCGCGGGCGCCGCATCGGCCTTCCTCGCCGCCGACCGCGTCGACCGGCTTTTGCTCTATCGCGCGCCGATTCTGATCGGTGACGGAAAACCCGCGCTCGGCGATATCGGCCTCGCCGACCTGGCCGATGCGCACGGCCGCTGGCGCCTTTCCGACAGCCGCCTGCTTGGCAGCGACCGGCTCGACGTCTACGAGCGCGTCAGAGAAGGATAAGGACTCCATGTTCACCGGCATTATCACCGACATCGGCACCGTTCGTTCGCGCGAAGATCGCGGCGACACGCGGCTGGTTATCACCACCGCTTACGACGTCGGCACGATCGACCTCGGTGCGTCGATTGCCTGCTCGGGGGCGTGCCTGACCGTGGTCGACAAGGGCGCCGATGGCGAAGGCCACTGGTTCGCGATCGATGCCAGCGCCGAAACGCTCGCGCGCACCGCGCCGGGGATGTGGGATCAGGGCCGCCGCCTCAACCTCGAACGCGCGCTCAAAATCGGCGACGAACTGGGCGGCCATATCGTCACCGGCCATGTCGACGACATCGGCCGCATCGTGTCGGTCGAACCCGTCGGCGACAGTGTCACGGTGACCGTCGCCGCCCCCGCGTCGCTCGCCCCGCACATCGCGCCCAAGGGCTCGATCACCGTCGATGGCGTGTCGCTGACGGTCAACGAGGTGACCGACCAGCCGAATGGCGAGGCGCATTTCACGCTCAACATCATCCCGCACACGCAGGAAATGACGACGCTGAACGAGGCCGCCGCGAACCGCCCGGTCAATCTCGAGATCGATATCCTCGCGCGCTATCTGGCGCGGATGCAGGTGCGCGGCGCCTAGCCCTCCAGCCAGCTGGCGGCCAGCTCGGGATCGGCCGCGAGCATCGACCGCCGCATCGCGAGCCGCCCGATGCGCAGCAACTCGGCCTTGCGCCGTGCGGGCGCGAGATTGCAGCTCGCCGCCTCGCGCACCACCGCCGCGCCATAACGGTCGGCGACGATCAGCCCCGATGTCTCGCGGCGATAGCCCTCGGTTTCGAGGATCGCGGGGTCGAGCCCCGAGGCGAGCGCCCAATAGAATCGGTCGCACCAGTCGCAATAGTCGGGCCATTTGCCGTCACCGTGCAGGTCAGCGCGGCTGACCTTGATCTCGACGATGGTGATATTGCCCTTGGCGTCGATCGCGGTGAGGTCGGTGCGCCGGCCGTTGGGCAGCGGCACCTCGGGAATCGCGACCAACCCCGCCTGCGCGAACAGCCGGCACACGCCGCGCGCGACGTCCGCGGCGGTGATCAGGTCGGTCATCGCTTAAAAACCCGTCCTCAGAACGGAACGTCGTCGTCCAGATCGTCGTCGAACGGCGGGCGTCCGCCGCCCGAGCTGCTGCCGCCGCCCTGATTCCAGCCGCCGCCCGAGCTACCGCCCGAACCGCCGCCCTGATCCCAGCCGCCGCTCGACCCGCCACCGCTCGACCCGCCGCCCTGTGCCCAGCTGTCGCCGCCGCGCGAGCCGCCACCGCCGCCCGGTGCGCCGTCGAGCATGGTCAGCGTGCCGCCCATGCTCGCGATCACGATTTCGGTCGTATATTTGTCGTTGCCGTCGCGGTCCTGCCATTTGCGGGTGCGCAAGCTACCCTCGATATAAACCTTCGAGCCCTTTTTCAGGAAGCGTTCGACGACGCCGATCAAGCCTTCGCCGTTGATCACGACCTGATGCCACTCGGTGCGCTCCTTGCGCTCGCCGGTCATCCGGTCCTTCCACTGCTCGGACGTCGCGATACGGAGATTCGCGACCTTGCCGCCGTTCTGGAACGACTTGATCTCGGGGTCGGCACCGAGGTTGCCGATCAAAATTACCTTGTTGACGCTGCCAGCCATCCGCCGCTCCGCTCCGCTCTTAAAGTTGGGAGGATCAGCCGAGTCCGAAGGCGACGGCCGTCCAGTAAGTGATACCAGCAGCGGCATAGGCGAGCAGGAACAAATAGCCAACCATGAACATCGGCCATTTCCATCCATTGGTCTCGCGCCGTGTGATCGCGATCGTGGAAATGCACTGTGGCGCAAAGACGAACCAGGCAAGGAACGCGAGCGCGGTGGCGATGCTCCAGCGGCCCGCGATCCGGTCGCCGAGCGCCTCGGCCATCGCGTCCTCGTCGCCCTCCGCGTCGATCGCGTTCGCGGTCGCCATCGCTGACACCGCGACCTCGCGCGCCGCCATCGCGGGGATCAGCGCGAGCGCGATGTCATGGTTGAAACCGATCGGTTTGACGACGACCTCGAGCGCGCTCGCGATGCGGCCGCCGGCGCTATATTCGACCTGGCTCTGACCCGCGGGCGCCTGCGGGAAAGTCAGCAGCAGCCACAGGACGACCGTCGTCGCGGCGATGATCGTGCCCGCGCGGCGCAGGAAGATCCACGCGCGCTGCCACAGCGCAATGGCGATGTCGTTCAGCCGCGGCCATTGATAGCGGGGCATTTCCATCATGAAGCCCGTGGCATTGCCCTTGGTCACCGATCGCCGCAGGACGAACGCGACGAGCAGCGCGCCGACGATGCCGCTGATGAACAGGCCGAAGAGCACGAGCCCCTGCAGCCCGATCGGCGTCCCGCCGACATTCTGCGCCGGGATGAAGGCGCCGATGATCAGCGTGTAAACGGGCATGCGCGCCGAACAGGTCATCAGCGGCGCGATCAGGATCGTCGTCAGCCGGTCCTTCTCGTCGGGGATCGAGCGCGTCGCCATGATGCCGGGGACGGCGCAGGCGAAGCTCGAGAGCAGCGGGATGAAACCGCGCCCCGACAATCCGACCTTGCCCATCAGCCCGTCCATCAGGAAGGCGGCGCGCGTCATGTAACCCGACGCCTCGAGCAGCAGGATGAAGAGGAACAGGATCAGGATCTGCGGCAGGAAGACGACGACCGCACCGACACCCGCGAGCAGCCCCTCGACCACCAGCCCGCGCAGGAAATTGTCGGGGAAGGTCCCGACCACCCATGTCTGGACCACGCCAATCGCGCCTTCGAGCGCGTCGGCGAAGGGCGTCGCCCACGAAAAGACCGCCTGGAACATCACGAACATCAGCGCGACGAGGATGATCAGGCCGGCGACCGGGTGGAGCACGACATTGTCGACGCGCTGGGTCCAGCGGCGCACCGGCGTCTCGTCGACCGTCGCGACGCGCGCGATCGCGCGGGCGCGCTGGTGCAGTGAGGCATCGTTCGCGGGCGCGGCGACCGCGGTCCGCGGCTGATGCGACTCGATCGCGCCGTCGACCGCGGCGAGCAATTCGGTGAGCCCGCGCTTGCGCACCGCGACCGTCGGGACGACGGGCACGCCCAACTCCTTCGACAGCCGTTCGGCGTCGAGCGTCAGCCCGTCGCGGGTCGCGAGGTCGAGCATGTTGAGCGCGACCACCGTCGGCAGGCCGAGCGCGAGCAGTTCGAGCGCGAAGCAGAGATGATTGTCGAGGTTCGCGGCGTCGACGACGATGATCAGCGCGTCGGGACGCGTCTCGCCCGCCTGTTTGCCGAGGATGACGTCACGCGTCACCGCCTCGTCGAGGCTCGCGGGGGTCAGGCTGTAGGTGCCGGGCAGGTCGATCAGCGAGATCGGCCGGCCGTCGGCGAAGCTCGCATGCCCCGCCTTCCGCTCGACAGTGACGCCGGGATAGTTGGCGATCTTTTGCCGCGCGCCGGTCAGCGCGTTGAACAGGCTCGATTTGCCCGCGTTGGGGTTGCCGACGAGCGCGATGGAGGGGATGGCGGCGGTCATGCGGTTATCGTCTCGATCTCGATCGCCGCGGCCTGATTGCTGCGGATGATGACCTTCATGCGCCCGATCGTCAGCGCCAGCGGATCGCGCGAGAAAATGCTGCCGCGGTGGTGCGGGACGACTTCGCACCCCTCCATCAGTCCGAATTCGCGCAGGCGGCGGCCTTCGTCGGCGGACATGGCGTTCCAGTCGATGCGGGCGATCCGCACCGCGACTCCGAGCGGTGCCCGGTCGAGCGAGTTTTCGAGCAAAGCTGTCATTTGCGAGCGATTATCAATATCGATCGCGGGACGCCAGTTCTTTATCGAAACCGGTCAGCGCCCCGGATAGCGCAGCCGCCCGACGAAGCGCGCGAGGCTGGGGCGTTCGACGCTGCGCGCGGCGCGGCGATATTTCCAGCTTTCGAATCGCATCACCTGATCGATCCGGCGCGCGAGGAAGGCGCGCGTGTCGGCGAAACCGTCGCTTTCGTCGTTCAGGAACACCGCCATCGTCGAGCCATAGACGGCGCCGAGGATCGCGCGCTTGCTGTAATGATTATAGTCGGTCGCGGTATCGCCCGCGAGCCGCCACATATGATCGGCGGCGCGCCAGCCGAGCTTCGCCGCGTGCGGCGCATTGGTCGGCAGCGCGAGCAGCGCCAGCGCGCGGCGCAGCGATTCGCGGTTGGGCGCGAGCAGGTCGATGCGCGTCTCGACGAGCGTCGTGATGCGTTCGCGAATCTTGAGCGCGGCAAGCTTTTCGACGGGCCAGCGCTGCTCCATCGCCGCATCGACGTCGGCGAACCATGCGTCGACCATGTCGCGTCCGCCGCCGGGAAAGGCGAGGCGCGCGACGTCAGGGTCGACGCCGACGCGCGCCGCGGCGTCATCGAGCGCGGCGTCGCCAAAACCGTCGAACGCCGCCGACGCCGCGATCAGCGGCGCGAGCGCGGCGCGAATTTCGTCGAGGGTCGGGTCGGCGGGAAGGATCGAAGCCATAAGCGTCAGATAGGCCGCGCCGCGCGGTTCGGCAACCGGATCAGCACCAGCGCCGCGCCGACCATCATCCCGCCGAATATATCGATCGCCGACAACGTCTCGCCGAACCCGATCCAGCCCGAGAGCGCGGCGACCGCGGGCTGGATCAGCAAGGTCAGCCCGATCACCAGCGGCGAGAAACGCGGCAGCGACCAGATCATCAGCCCCTGCCCGACGATCTGGCTGGTCAGCGCGAGCAGGATCAGCGGCGTCCAGTTCTGCGGCATCACCGTCTCGCCGAGCGCGAGCGCGGTGCCAAGCAGGATCGGCACGCACACCGCCGATGCGATGGCGAGCGCGCTCCACGGCGCGAGCGTCCCGCGCACGCGCTGCATCAGGATGACATAGAAGGTGTAGAGGACCCCCGCGAGCAGACTCAAAAGATCGCCGACGAGATAGTCGGGCGACAGCTCGTAACTCTGCCCCATCAAGAGCGCCGATCCGGCGAAGGCGAGCAGGATCGCTGCCGCCTGCCAGCCGCGCGGCATTTCGCGGGTCAGGAAAATGCCCCAGATGACGAGCAGCAGGCTGGCGCAATTGCCGAACAGCGTCGCATTGGCGACCTTGGTCTGCAGGATGCCGAAATGCCATGCGGCAAGGTCGAGCGCGAAGAAGATGCCGGCCACGGCGGCGATCAGCAGCGCGGGGCGCGGCGGCATCCGCCCGCCGGTCTCGCGCCAGGCGAAGACCAGCAGCAGGGGCAGCGCGAGCGTCATCCGCCAGAAGGCCGAGGCGGTCGGACCGGTATCAGCCATGCGCACAAGCATCGCGCCGAGCGACAGCGCGATATTGCCGCCGATCAGCGCGGCAAAGGCCCAGCGGCCGGGTGCAATGCCGGCGGCCCCCGCGGTGTCGATACTGTCCATCTTCGCTGTCATTTAGATTTTCTTTTGCTACGTACCATTGTGCTGGCACCGGGACGTCCATAGCTTCCGAGCCCATAGCGGCGACCGTTCGGGCCGCCCATGCAAAAGTGAGCCGTGGAGGAATTATGGCCGTTTCACTCTTTGATCCGATTAAACTGGGCGCGATCGACGCGCCCAACCGAATTGTCATGGCGCCGCTGACGCGCGGCCGCGCCGGACCCGGCTTCGTGCCGAACGAGCTTGCCCGCGACTATTATCGCCAGCGCGCTTCGGCGGGGCTCATCATCTCCGAAGCCACCGGCATTTCGCAGGAAGGCCTCGGCTGGCCGAGCGCACCCGGCCTGTGGACCGACGCGCAGGTCGAAGGCTGGAAGCCGGTGACCGAGGCGGTGCACGCCGCCGGCGGGCGCATCGTCGCGCAGCTCTGGCACATGGGCCGGCTCGTCCACTCGGTGTTCAACGACGGCAAGCAACCGGTTTCGGCGTCGGCGACGACGGGCACCGGCCGCGCACACACGCCGGTCGGCCGCCTCGATCTGGAAGAAGCGCGGCCGCTGCGCCTCGACGAAATTCCGCGCGTGATCGCCGACTATGTGAAGGCGGCCGAAAACGCCAAGAAAGCCGGTTTCGACGGCGTCCAGCTGCACGGCGCCAACGGCTATCTGATCGACCAGTTCCTGCGCGACGGGTCGAACCTGCGCGACGATGATTATGGTGGGTCGGTCGAAAATCGCATCCGCCTTCTGCGCGAAGTCACCGAAGCCTTGATCGGCGTGTGGGGCAAGGACCGCGTCGCGGTGCGCCTGTCGCCGAACGGCGAGACGCAGGGCGTCGACGACAGCGCGCCCGAAAAGCTGTTCCCGGCGGCCGCCGCAGCGCTCGATGCGCTCGGCATTGCATTCCTCGAACTGCGCGAACCGGGTCCCGAGGGCACCTTCGGGCGCACCGATGTGCCCCGGCAATCGCCCGCGATCCGCGCGGCGTTCAAGGGCCCGCTGATCCTGAACAGCGACTATGATGTTGAGAAGGCCGAAGCGGCGCTGGCCGACGGTCTCGCCGACGCGATCGCCTTCGGGCGCCCGTTCATCGGCAATCCCGACCTCGTCGAGCGTATCCAGAACGGCGCCGAATGGGCCGCCGACAATCCGCAAACCTGGTATTCGCCGGGCGCGGAAGGCTACACCGACTATCCGGCGCTGGTGAACGCTTGAGGCATTGAAGACCCGGGCGGTCATGCGCCGTCCGGGTCAGCCCTTTTCGGCGAGTGCCTTGTCGATGATGCCGGCGCCGATGGGGCCAAGAAAATTGCCGCCGAAGCGGAACAGCACGAACGCGCCGGCGAAGAGCAGCAAGGGCTCGATAAAGCCCACGACGATCGCGCCGATGACAAGCGCAAAGAATAACGTGACAAAGCCGCTGCTCAATATTTGCTGACCCTTGGGCCCCAGCTCGATGGTTCGCGGCCCCTTGGCATCCCACCATTTGGCGGTGACGATCGTCTTGCGGCCGCACGCGGGCGGCGTAGGCCGGCTCGCGATTCGCGCGGGCTCGGGGTTCGATTTCAGCGCGGGCCGATCGTTCGGCTGCGGATTCTTCCACGGCTGTCTGGTAGGCCCGGCAACCGCCGCCGCCACGCGGTCCCTGCCGCTATTCGCCGCGGCGATAGGCGCGGTCGCCCGTTGTGCTGGTGCAGGCCGCGCGCTCAACCCCGATTCGGCCCGCCCCGCAGTCGACATATCCGGGACGGTTTGCGTCCGAGCGGGCCGGATCGGCTCGACGCCAAGATTGCGATCGTGAAGGTCCATCCGCTCGGCGGCGCTCAGCGGGGTCTGCCCGGTTTCCTTGTCGATCACCACCAGCCGCCCGCCGCGCTCGACGACGGAAAAACGGCTGGGGGGCGGGCGATCAACCAATGCCGAATTGTTCCTTCAGCGCGAGCATGGCGATCGCGGCCTTCGCCGCTTCGCCGCCCTTATCCTTGCGCGTCTTGTCGGCGCGCGCAAGCGCCTGTTCTTCGTCCTCGACGGTGAGGATGCCGTTGCCGATCGCGAGCCCGTCGAGCGTCAGCGCCATGATGCCGCGCGCGCTTTCGTTCGATACGACCTCGAAATGATAGGTCTCGCCGCGGATCACCACCCCGAGCCCCACATAGGCGTCAAAACGCCCGGTATCGGCGCCCAGCGAAATCGCCGCGGGGACTTCCAATGCGCCGGGGACGGTCACCGTTTCGTGGCTATGCCCTTCGGCCTCGAGCGCGCTGCGCACGCCGTCGAGCAGCATGTCGTTGAGGTGGCTATAGAAACGGGCTTCGACGATCAAAACATGCGCCATCAGGCTTCTCCGGGAATGGGGCGTTCGCCGACGACCGACAGGCCATAGCCTTCGAGCCCGACGATATTGCTGTGGGTGGGGGTAAGCAGTTCCATCGCATGGACGCCGAGGTCGGCGAGGATCTGCGCGCCGATGCCGTAGGTGCGCAGGTCCATGCCGCCGGTCGGTGCCGGGGTCGCGTCGGCATCGGCCGATCCGGGCAGCGGGCGCATCAGCATAACGATCACCCCCGAGCCCGCCTCGCCGATCGCATCCATCGAACGCTGCAGGCGGCGCTTCTTCGGGCCCGGACGCCCCATGATGTCGTCGAAGATCGACACCGGATGCATCCGCACCAGCGTCACGCCCTCGGGGTCGACGGGGCCTTTTTGCAGTACCAGATTGACGCTGCCGTCGATCTTGTTGCGATAGGATTTGAGACGCCATTCGCCGCCATAATCCGATTCGAACGGCTCGTCGGCGACGCATTCGACCAGCCGGTCGGTGCGGTTGCGATAGGCGATCAGGTCGGCGATCGTGCCGATCTTCAGCCCGTGGCGCCGCGCGAAGGGGACGAGGTCGTCGAGCCGTGCCATCGTGCCGTCGTCGTTCATGATCTCGCAGATCACGCCCGAGGGATTGAGCCCGGCGAGCCGGGCGATGTCGACCGATGCCTCGGTATGGCCGGCGCGGACGAGCACGCCGCCGTCGCGCGCGATCAGCGGGAAAATATGGCCGGGGGTGACGATATCGTCGCGGCTCTTGCCGGCGTCGATCGCGACCGCGACGGTGCGCGCGCGGTCGCCCGCCGAAATGCCCGTGGTGACGCCCTCGCGCGCCTCGATCGAGGTGGTGAAGGCGGTTTCGTGCCGCGTGCCGTTCTGGCGGCTCATCAGCTCGAGCCCGAGCGTGTCGACGCGCGCCTTGGTGAGCGTCAGGCAGATCAGCCCGCGGCCGTGCGTCGCCATGAAGTTGATCGCGTCGGGGGTCGCCATCTGCGCGGGGATGACGAGGTCGCCCTCATTCTCGCGATCCTCGTCGTCGACGAGGATGAACATGCGGCCGTTGCGTGCCTCGGCAATAATCTCTTCGGGGCTCGCCATCGGCGACAGGTCGCTGCCGTTCGCGAGCCAGTTCTCGAGCTTGCGCAGCGTATCGGCGGTGGGGTTCCAGCCGGGCGAATCGAGGTCGCGCAGGCTGTTGGCGTGAAGGCCCGCGGCACGGGCGAGGCCCGAGCGGGACATGGTCCCGTCGTCGACGATGGCGCGGATGCGATCGATGAGCTGTGTAGACATGACTCGCATGTCTCACATCACAATGTGATTGTCAATCCAGATATCACATTGAGCTGATTAGTTTGGTCCGAAAGTCGGACCGAGGTCGCGAACCGGGCCGTCGGGTTTGGCATCGAGCAGGGTCACGATCTGTCCCGTGCGGTCGTCGCGCTTGGCATAGGCGCGGGCCGACATGCCTGCGACATGGTCGGCCTTGTCGGGGTTGGCGCCGCGTTTCACGAGCAGGCGGACCATCGCGACATTCTTCGACTGCACCGCCAGGATCAGCGCGGTTTCGCCGCGCCGGTTCGTCTGGTCGACCGGCGCCTTTTCATTGAGGAGTTCCTCGGCGCCGTCGGTAAAATTGATCAGCGCGGCGTGCATCAGCGGGGTAACCCCCTGGCGATCGCCGATAGACGGGTCGGCGTCCTTGCCAAGCAGGAAGCGCAGCCAGCTGATATCGCGGCGCTTGGTGACGATGATCAGCGCCGTCTGGCCATTGTCGGGATTGCGTGTGTTGATGAACGACGGATCGTCCTTCAGCGCCTCGGTCGCCTTGGTCCCGTCGCGGCCTTCGACCGCCTGCAAAAAGGCATAGCCGCCACGGAACTGCGCGTGCGCGGGGCTGAGCATAAGCCCGGTCGCTGCAACCAGCAGGGCGAGGAAAGAGGCGAGGCGGAATTCCGCGCGTCGGAACATGTCTGGGCGATCCCTGGGGCAATTTGTCCGCCGCTGGCGCGACGACAATGGTTGATTTTCCGCGGCTAGCCGACCAAGGCTGGCCAAATGATGAATATCGCAAATATGGGACAAAGGCTCGTCCGTGCAAGCCTGATGATTGCTTTGGGTGCTGCGCTCGCGGGTTGCAGCGGTGGCGGCGATGCGCCACCCGCGAAGCCGCCGCTCGAAGGCGCGCGCATCGGCGGCCCGTTCACGCTCACCGACCAGAACGGCAAGACCGTCCGCGACACCGACTTTGCGGGCAAATATCGTCTCGTCTATTTTGGCTACAGCTTCTGCCCCGACATCTGCCCGGTCGACCTGCAAAAGCTGATGCGCGGGCTGTCGCAGTTCGAAAAGACCGATGCCGCGCGCGGTGCCAAGGTCGTGCCGCTGTTCATCTCCGTCGATCCGGCGCGCGACACCCCCGAGGCGCTGAAGCCGTTCGTCGCGCGCTATCATCCGCGCCTGCTCGGCCTCACCGGCACCCCCGAGCAGATCGCCGCGGTCGCGAAAGCCTATGTGGTGACTTATAACAAGGTGCCGGGTTCGGCGCCCGACCGCTATCTGATGGCGCACAGCCAGCTCGCCTTCCTGATGGATCCCGCCGGCAAGCCCGTCGCGCTGCTGCCGCTCGACGATCCGTCGTCCGATATCGATGAGGGCGCGCCCGCGGCGGTCGCCGCCGAGCTGGCGAAATGGGTGAAATGATGGCGGCGGGGGCGACATCGAAGCGCCCCTTCTGGGAAGCGCCGCTGGCCACGCTGGACGCAGGGCAGTGGGAGGCCTTGTGCGACGGCTGCGGCAAATGCTGCCTGCACAAGCTCGAGGATGAGGACACGGGCCGCATCTATCCGACCAATGTCGCGTGCCGCCTGCTCGACCTCACCACCGCGCGCTGCGGCGACTATAAACACCGCCGTCGCCATGTCCCCGACTGCCTGACGCTGACCAAGGCGAAGGTCGCCGACATCGAATGGCTGCCGCAGACCTGCGCCTATCGCCTGCGCGCCGAGGGCGAGCCGCTCCCCGACTGGCATTATCTCGTTTGCGGCGACCGCGACGCGGTGCACCGTGTGGGCGAATCGATCGTCGGCTGGACGGTCGGCGAGGATATGGCCGGACCGCTGGAAAATCATCTTGTCGAACGTGTCGTCTGACTTCGCCCCCGAGGGGCCGCATATCTGGGTCGGTGACGAAGCCTGGCCGGTGCGCGTCGTGCGCCACGCGCAGTCGCGGCGCTACCGCCTCGTTTTCGACGGCGCGCGCGGCGAACTCCGGCTCACGGTTCCGCGCCGCACCAACGAACGCGCGGCGCTCAAATGGGCGAGCGAGCAACAGGCGTGGTTGGCCGAACAGGTCGGCAAGGCGGCGTTGCCGGTGATCGTCGGTCCCGGCGCATCGGTTCCCTTCCTCGGCATCGAGCGTCATATCGACTGGGCGCCCACCGCTCCCCGCGCGATCCGCCTCGACGGCGAAAATTTGCGCGTCGGCGGCCCGGTCGAAACGGTCGGCCGGCGCATCGAACGCTGGCTCAAGGGCCAGGCGCTCGACCTGATGGAGCGCGAAAGCCGCGAAATTGCGGGCGCGGCGGGCCTAGCGGTCGGCCGCGTCGGCGTCGGCGATCCGCGTAGCCGTTGGGGCAGCTGCACGCACGATGGCGACCTGCGCTATAGCTGGCGGCTCGTGATGGCGCCCGACCACGTCCGCCGCGCGACGGTCGCGCACGAGGTCGCGCACCTCAGGCATATGGACCACGGCCCCGCCTTCCACGCGCTCGTTGACGAATTGCACGACGGCGACGTCGCGGCGGCGCGCGGCTGGCTGCGCCGCGAGGGGCGCGCGCTCCACCGTTATCGCTTCGCCGCCTGATTAATCGTTCGCGCTATCCGAAGGCGGTCGCTGTTGCTGCGGCGGCCTGACGACCGGCGGTGCGGCCTTCGGTACCGTCACGATCTTGGGCTGGCCGCCATTTTTCGACGCCGCGCCATTGTCACCCGGACCGCGCCGTCCGGTCTGCTCCTCAATCCATTGCTGGTCGAGCACGGGCCCTTCCTCAGCCGGCGGGGGGGCCGGGTCCGCGCCTTCGGGCGGACGGCTGTCATAGGGCAGTTCGATCGGCATCCCATTTTCGTCGACGAAGCCCTCCTGGCCGGGCTCACCCATATAGGCCTCGCCCTCATCCTCGAGCTGCCATTCGGGAAGCACGACTTCGGTGTCGAACTGCTCGACCGGGCGCCGCGCGACCGCGACACGCATATAATCGGCAAAGGCCTTGGCCGGCGCGCGGCCGCCCTGCAGTCCGCCGACGGGCTTCGCATCGTCGCGGCCCATCCACACGCCGGTCGTGATCCCGCTCGAGAAACCGAGGAACCAGCCGTCCTTGTTGCTCGACGTCGTCCCGGTCTTGCCCGCAACGGGGCGGCCGATCTGCGCCGCCTTGCCCGTCCCGGTGTTGACCGCGGTTTGCAGCAGATCGGTGATCCCCGCCGCGACCCAATGGTCGACCAGTGTCGTCCCGCGCTCGGCGGGGCGCTGGTAAAGCAGCTCGCCGCTCGCGGTCGTCACCTTGGTGATGCCATAGGGCTGCACCGACACGCCGCCGCGCGACACCGCGGCAAAGGCGGCGGTCATGTCGATCACGCGGACCTCGGCGCTGCCGAGCACCATCGAGGGATGCGTGTTGACCGGCGTCGTGATGCCGAACCGGCGCGCCATATTGGCGACCGCCGAAAAGCCGACCTCGTCGCCAAGTTTTGCCGCAACGGTATTGACCGAATAGGCAAAGGCACTGCGCAGATCCATCGTGCCCGAAAAACGCCCCGACGAGTTGCGCGGCGACCAGCCGTTGATCGTCACCGGCTCGTCAACGACCTGGTCGCTGACCTTATAACCCGCCTCGAGCGCCGCCATATAGACGAACAATTTCCACGCCGACCCGGGCTGGCGCAGCGCCTGTGTCGCGCGGTTGTAGTTCGACGTCACATAATCCCGGCCGCCGACCATCGCGCGCACCGCGCCGTCGCGGTCGAGCGAGACGAGCGCGCCCTGCACGCCCTTCGGCGTATCGGCCTGAATCGCCGCGGTCGCCGCGCGCTGCATGCCCAAATCGATCGTGGTGTAGACGTCAAGCGCTTCGCTGCCCTCGTCGATCAGCATGTCGAGCTGCGGCAAGGCCCAGTCGCTGAAATAGCGTGCGCTGTTCTGCCCCGTTTCCTTCGCGAGCTGGACGTTGGCGGGTTCGGCGCTGTCGGCCTGCGCCTGCGTGATCACGCCGGCGTCGACCATGACACTCAGCACGACGCCCGCGCGGCCCAACGCCGCCTGCGCGTCGGCGGTCGGCGAATAACGCGACGGCGCCTTGACCAGCCCCGCGACGACCGCGGCTTCGGACAGCGACATCTGGGTCGCGCTATGGCCGAAGAAGCTGTTCGACGCGGCGTCGATGCCATAGCTGCCGCCGCCGAAATAGACCTTGTTCAGATAGAGTTCGAGGATCTCGTCCTTCGAGAATTTCCATTCGAGCGCGAGCGCGAGGATCATCTCGCGCGCCTTGCGCTTGAAATCATAGCTGTTCGACAGGAAGATATTGCGCGCAAGCTGCTGCGTGATCGTCGATGCGCCCTGCAGGCGCCGGCCGCTGCCGCGATTTTGCAGCGCGACCGCCGCCGCGCGCGCCATGCCGACGGGGTCGAGCCCCGGGTGATAGCGAAAGCGCCGGTCCTCGACCGCGACCATCGCGTCCTGCATCACCTGCGGCGTTTCGCGCAAGGTCAGCCAGCGGCCATAATTGGGTCCGAGCGACAGGAAGACGGTGCCGTCGGCGGCGCGGACGCGGATCGTCTGCCCCGCCGGAGATTTCTTGAGCTCCTCGAAACTCGGCATGCGCTGTACCGCGATGCCGACCGCGACCGCGAGCGCGACGAGCCCGACCACGGCGAGGCCGAGACCCCAGCGGAAGGCGCGGCGCAGCCACACACGCCAACGCGGCGGCTCGCCGCCGGGCGTGCCGCTGCGCTTGCTGGACGATGGCGATTTATTCGACGAAGCCTGCTGTCTTTCACGGCGCAAAGCCGGTGTTCCTTCCCTCACTGCGCCCCTGATGCGTCAGTCCGGGAAGGCGGTTTTCAATCCTTGCCGGTTGACGCCTCATCCTGCCCGCGCTCCGCGAAGTCAAGCGCCGCGCTGTTGATGCAATAGCGCAGACCCGTCGGTCCGGGACCATCGGGGAAGACATGACCGAGATGGCCTTCGCATTTGGCGCAGCGCACCTCGGTGCGGACCATGCCGTGGCTGGTGTCGGTCAGTTCCTTGACCGCGCCGCCCGCGGCGGGGGCGGTGTAGCTCGGCCAGCCCGAACCGCTGTCGAACTTGGTGCGGCTGTCGAACAGGGGTTCGCCGCAATCGGCGCACCGATAGACGCCGTCACCCTTATGATCGGTATATTTGCCGGAGAACGCCCGCTCGGTGCCGCCTTCGCGCAGCACATGATGCGCCATCGGGTCGAGGGTCTTTCTGGTGTTCGGATCGGTCATGGAGAATCTCCTGCGGATGGACCGTTTCTCGAGGCCATCGCTGTTGCTCATAATATCGGCGCGGCGCCGCGCGACTGCAAGGGCGCGCCGGTCAGCGCGGGTCGATCCGCGTCGCCTGCGATATCATTCGCACCATCGACGGAAAAAGGGACGCCGCGCCGGTCATCAATCCGGCGCTGCGCCGATTTTCGCCCATCCGCCAGACGAGATTGGCGAGCGCGAAGGGGCGCGTCATCCGGGCGGCGAGGCGTCGTTGAAAGGCCGGCGCCGCCGCCCCGCCCCCGTGACGCCACGCCGCCACCGCCGCATCGGCGCTCGCGAGCGCGAGTCCCATGCCTTCGCCGGCAAGGCTCGGGATGACCCCCGCCTGATCGCCGAGCCGGAACAGTCCCGGCGCGGTCTCGCGTGTGCGCCAACCATAGGGGACATGCCCGATCGCATCGATCCCGCACGCCCAGTCGGCATGCGCCAGTCGTTCGCACAGATGCGGCATCGCATCGCCCAGCGCGCGCAGCAGCATCGCCGGATCGCCGTCCGCTTCGTCGAGCCGCGATTTATGGACCGCGAGGCAGAGGTTGCCGCCGCCATCCTCCTGCCGCACCAGCCCGGCATAGCCGCGATCGAAGAGGTGCAGCTCGACTGCGTCGCCGACCAAGCGGTCGAGCGCGGGGTGCGCCGGAAGCCGCAAGCGCAGCCCCATCACGGGATCGGCGCGTTGCCATATGGCGGGTTCGCGCGGAAAGCCGCGAAAACCATGCTTGCCCGCAGCGAGGAAGATCGCGGGCGCCGTCAGCGCCCCGCCATCGCGCGTCTGCACCGCGCCGCCTTTGAGCGCCGTCGCGTGAACGCCGCATTCGAGGCCCGCGCCCGCAGCTAGCGCAGTCGCCTGCAAGGCGCTGTCGAGCCCGCGGCGCGATATGCCCACCGCCTCGCCGGGTAGCGCGGTTTCGCTCTGTCGCCTGCCCGCGAACAGGCGAACTCGCCGGATCGCCTGCCCGCCAAGTGCGTCACGGTCGATACCGAGCACGTCTAGCCGCGCCAGCGTCTGCCAGCTCAGGAATCCGCCGCACAGCGCGTCGCCCGTTTCGCGCGCGCGTTCGAGCAGCAGCGTCTTCGCGCCCGCGCGGGCCAGCCCGATCGCCGCGGCCGACCCGGCGGGTCCGGCGCCGACGACGATCGCATCACTCACCGGATATGCTCGACGCAGAGGCGATAGGGAAAGCTGCGGAAGATACGGCATTCGCTTGCCGTGCCGGGCAGCGCCTCGGCCAGCATCGCCCGCCATTCGGCGCGGCGAAAACTGCGCCCGACCGACAGCTGTCCGTCGCGGCGGACGATCGGATCGACCCACGCCAGCGTCGCGAGCAAAGGATAGCCGGCGAAGGGCAGGCGCTGGCGGTGGAGGTCGTTGACCAGCCAGCCGCGCGCCGCCTCATCTTCCATGAAGCGCAGGAATTCGGTGCGCTGCCCGGGCGTCATATGATGGGTGACGAGGCTGGAGAGGATGATGTCCCACCCCTGCCCCGCGAGCGCGCGATAATCGCCGGTGATCAGCCGCGCCCGCGCGCCGAGCCGCATCGCCGCTACCGCCTCGCTCTTGCGATTGAGGTCGACGCCAACCAGGTCGAGCGCGACCCCGCGCCTGTCTCCCCAGCATGCGATCCGCGCGAGCATGTCGCCCGCGCCGAAGCCCACATCGAGAATACGCCATGGCCGGTCGCCGATCCCGCGCGCGCGGACACGGTCGAGAAAGCCCAGCGTCGGGCGCGGCGCCATCGTCAGGCCATTCACCCGCGACAGGTCGGCAAGCACGCGCGCATAACGGTCGGGCGAAAGCTCGGCGGCGTCCATCTCCTCGTCGCGCTCGATCGGAACACGAAGGCTGGCGAAGGGGTTCATGGTGCGTTGAAGCGGATCGCTTCGGCGGCGAGTCCCGGGCCGAACGCGATCGCAATCCCCACGCCCGTCGCACCGCGCGCCATCATGTCGGCGAGCACGAACAATATCGTCGCCGACGACATATTGCCGAAGCGCGCGAGCACCGCGCGGCTGTCGGCCAAGGCCTCGGGCGCAACCTCCAGCGCATGCTCGACGGCATCGAGCACCGAGCGACCGCCAGCATGGACCGCGAGCAGCGGTGGCGCGCCGCCGTCGCCGAACAGCTCGCGCTGGACGGCCGGATCGGCGAGCGTTTCGCGCAAGCGTCCCGGCACCTCGCCCGACAGGGTCATCTCGAACCCCTTGTCGCCGATGTCCCAGCGGATCAGTTCCTCGCTGTCGCCGAGCGCGAGGCTGCGCCCTTCGTCCAGCTCAAATCCGTGCGGATCGGCCGATACGATCCCCGCCGCCGCGCCGTCGCTGAACTGGAGCATCGCGAGCAAGGGTTCGGGTTCGTCGGCGAGGCTGAGATGGAGTGTCGACAGCTCGACGCTGACAACCAGTACCACCGCATCCGGCTCGGACCGCACGATATGCCGCGCGGTGCGGAGCGCGGTGACCCCCGCATAACAGCCCATGAAGCCGATCAGCACGCGCTCGACGGTCGGCGCGAGCCCCAGCCGCCGTGCAAGGATCTGGTCGATCCCCGGCGCGACGAAGCCGGTGCAGCTCGCGACGACGATATGCGTGATGCGCGCCGGATCGAGCGCGTCGCCGAGGTTGGTAATCGCCTGCATCGCAAGGTCGGGCGCATGCTGCGCATAAGCCGCCATCCGCGCTGACGTCGGCGGCAGGCCGGGGACGTCGTAAAATCCGCCCGCCTCGACCGGCGACCCGCCATTTTCCGTCGGCGGCAGCACCGACCAGCGATGGTCGATCCCCGACCGCGCGGTCATCCGCGTGAAGATCGCGCGCACCCGATCGTCGGTAAGCCGCGGCGTCGCCCAGTCGATGAAGGATTGATGGATATCATGCCCCGGCACCGCGGTGGCGAGGGCGTTGAGCCGGGGGGACGGCGGGGGTGTGGTCATCGCGCACATGTGGCCGAAAAGCGGGAAACAGGCCAGCGATTAGCGCCACGCCGGCTTTACCGCGGCTTAACCATGTTGGCGCTATCCTGATGGCCGTGAAATTGCGTCTTTTCCTTGGCTTCGCGCTGGCATTCGGCGGCGCCCCCTCCGCGGGCGCACAATGCATGCTCTGCGCGCAGGACAAGGCGGCGGGCACCATGACACGCAAGGCCGAGGTGCCGCTGCGCGTCGATGTCGAAACCCAGCTCGATATGGGGCGCGTCGCGGTCGGCGCGATGGGCGGCGAGGTCGAGCTCGACCCCGCCTCGGGCGTCCGCCGCGTGCGCGGCGACGTCGTCGACCTCGGCGGCTTCGCACTGACCGGCACGGTCACCGTGCGCGGCGAACCGGGCGCCGAGGTGCGCGTGATCCTGCCCGCGAGCGTCGACCTCGAAAGCGGCCACGGCCGCACCGCGCGCGTCACCGGCCTCGTCACCGACCTCTCCGCCGCGCCGCGTCTCGGCGCCGACGGCCGCCTGCAATTCCGCTTCGGCGGCCGGCTGCAGATCGCTGGCCTTGACGACGGCGACTATCGAGGACGCATCCCGGTGACGGTGGAGTATCAGTAGCGGGGCAACCGCGACCGGCCGTTTTCATCCCTTCGTCATCCCGGACTTGATCCGGGATCCCGCTTTTTAACCCGCTCGCTGCCGTCGACTTCAAGCGGTACCCCGGATCAAGTCCGGGGTGACGATGATTGATGGGGCAACTTCCGGTCGTTAGCGACCAGCAGCGAAAGTCCTATCCGCGTGCCCCGAACAGCGCCGTCCCGACGCGCACATGCGTCGCACCCAGCATCACCGCGGTTTCATAGTCGCTGCTCATCCCCATCGAACGCCCTGTCAGCCCGTGGCGCTGCGCGAGTTCGTCGAGCAGGGCGAAAAAAGGCGCGGGCTCGATATCGGCCGGCGGGATCGCCATTAGCCCATCGATGTTGAGCCCGGCGTCCTTCGCTTCGGTCAGCAGCGCGGGCAGGTCGGCGACCGCGCAGCCGCCTTTTTGCTCCTCGTCGCCGATATTGACCTGGACGAATAGTTGCGGCTGCTTGCCTGCCTTGACGCACGCTTTGGCAATCGCCTGCACCAGCGAGCTGCGGTCGAGCGAATGGATCGCGTCGAACACCGCCACCGCTTCCTCGGCCTTGTTCGATTGCAGCTGGCCGATCAGGTGGAGGACGATGTCGGGGGTTTCGGCGCGCAGCTCGGGCCATTTCGCCGCGGCTTCCTGCACGCGATTCTCGCCGAAATGACGCTGGCCCGCGGCGATCAGCGGGCGGATTGCCGCCGCGTCGTGCGTTTTCGACACCGCGATCAGGCGGACCTCCTCGGCGCGCCGCTGCGCGCGCTCTGCCGCGCTTGCGATATTTGCCGCCACGTCGGCCAGCCGGTCTGCTGCTTCGCTCATCGTCTCGTTTCCATCCCGCGCGTTGCGCGCGCTCGCGACGCGCCTATAGAAAGGGCGATGACCGGGCGCCACCCCCTCCTGCCGAACGCATGGCTGTTCAGCGACGAGCGGATCGCGGTCGGTATCGCCGAACTCGCTGCATTGCTTCCGCCCGGCAGCGGCATCGTTTTCCGGCACGACAGCGTCGCGCCCGCCGCGCGATGGCGGCTGTTCCGGCGCTTGATGCGCATCGCGCGAGTGCGGGGATTGACCGTGTTGCTCGCCGGGCAACCCTCCGCGGCGCGCCGCTGGGGTGCCCACGGCGTCCACCTCCGCCAGCACGACGCAAAGCGGGCAGGGCAGGCGCATCGGCTTGGCCTGTTGCTGACCATGCCCGTCCATGACGCACGCGAGGCGCGCCGTGCACACCGGGCCGGGGCGCATGGCGCCTTCGTTTCGCCGCTCCATCCGACGCGTTCGCATCCCGGCGCACCGGCGCTTGGGCGCGCGGGATGGCTGCAGCTCGCTCGCCTGTCGGGCGCGCAGCCAATCGCGCTCGGCGGAATGACGAAAGAGCGCGCGCGCGTATTAAACCGCGCGAGCGGATTCCAGCCCGGATGGGCGGCGATCGATGCTTGGGAAAATGCGGCGACGAAGCGCCGCAGTCATCAGAAGCGGAACGCCGTTCCGATATAGACTGCCTGGCTGTCGCGGCGCGTATCGGTCAGCGGTTCGACGCGGTCGTCGCTCTTGTACCGGACGCCCGCGGTGACGTCGATATTCTTGGTCAGGCGATAGCTGCTGACGACATCGACGGCCGACGCTTCGCCGGGAGCCGTGACGCGATCGGTTGCCCCGCTCGGGTCGCTTGGGCGGTTGACCATACGCGTGGCGAAGCGCGACTTCTTCTCGTCCTGTTCCGGGGCCTTCGCGACAGGCAGGTTGCGAAGGTCGGTGCCGCGCGGCAGCGCCGGCGTGACGAATTTCTCGAAGCCCACCGATGCGCCCAGATTATAGGCGACGGGGGTGATCGCGATCGGTGCGGTCCGGCCCGCGGCCAGCGCTGAGGTGCGCGCGGCGCTCGATGCGTCGTCGCGGGCGCGAATCACGACCGTGATCGCACGATTCTTGCGATTGTCATCGGTCAGAGCGGGGGTGAAGCTGAAGCTGCCGCGCTGTTCGGCCGACATCTTGTTGTAGCGTGCGATCAGCCGCTCGTCGCCCGATGCCGGGGTGAACTGGCCAAGCAAGGTTTCCGAAAGCGTCGTGTCGCGGATGCGGTCGCTGTTCGACATCGCGGCGAGGGCCGGCGGGAGCGCAAGCGAAACCACCGCCAAAGCGGTGAGACTTCCCTTCCAAAAATGTCGCGACGTCCGCGCCATTGCTCTGCGACTCCAACCCCAATCGGATTCTTCAAATAGGACTCCCTGCGCAACATTGCCAGTGAATCCCGCCAAATTGTTGCAACGATTCCGATTTTTGCCAAAATTGTTGCCCGATCAGCACAGTGCGTTTCAAATCTGACCAGAATCTGAACGGCCCGGCGGCAGAAATTGCCGCGCTTGCAGGGTGGCGGCAAGGGCGATAGAGACGCTGGCAATTCCGTTCCGCGCGGCCGATTTCCACGTCGGACGGGCTTCAAGAGATAAGGTGTACCGCATGTCCCAGCTTTCCGTCCCTGCCCGGTTTGGCGCCACGCTCGGTCGCCGTCCGGCCGCGCTCGCGTTGCTCGGGCTCGCGGCGCTTGGCCTTTCGGCGTGCGCGAACAAGGAACGGCCGCGCGCCGACCTCGCCGCCAGTCAGGTGACGACGATCGGCGTGAACAGCTATTTGTGGCGCGCCTCGCTCGATGCGCTGTCGTTCATGCCGCTGCTGCAGGCCGATTCGGCGGGCGGCGTCGTGATCACCGACTGGTATGCGAACCCGGCGAACCCGGGCGAGCGGATGAAGGTCACCGTGTCGATCCTCGACCAGGATCTGCGCGCCGACGCGCTGCGCATCGCGGCATCGCGCCAGGTGTCGCAGGGCGGGTCATGGGTCGACGCGCCGGTTCAGGCGGCGACGGTGCAAAAGCTCGAGGAAATCATCCTCACCCGCGCCCGCGACCTGCGCCGCAGCGCCATCAGGGACTAATCCGGCGGCGCGCCCTCGCGCCACCGACCAGACTAACGGGGTAACCGACGAATGACCCGCGAACCGCGCTTTGGCGCCCTCGCCGCCGACGCCCGCTGGCAAAAGGCGTGGGAGGCGGCGAACAGCTTTGCCACGACCGATACGGCCGACAAGCCGAAAGCCTATATCCTCGAGATGTTCCCCTATCCGTCGGGGCGCATCCACATGGGCCATGTCCGCAATTATGCGATGGGCGACGTGCTCGCGCGCTTCAAAAGGATGACCGGCCACGACGTGCTCCACCCGATGGGCTGGGACGCGTTCGGCATGCCCGCCGAAAATGCCGCGATGGAAAAGGGCGTCCACCCGGGCGGCTGGACCCGCGACAATATCGCCGCGATGCGCGGACAGCTGAAGCGCCTCGGCCTCGCGATCGACTGGAGCCGCGAACTCGCGACGTGCGAGCCCGATTATTATGGGCAGGAACAGGCCTTGTTCCTCGACCTGTTCGCCGCGGGCCTCGTCACGCGCAAGCATAGCTACGTCAATTGGGACCCGGTCGACATGACCGTGCTCGCGAATGAGCAGGTGATCGACGGCCGCGGCTGGCGTTCGGGCGCACTCGTCGAAAAGAAGAAATTGTCGCAGTGGTTCCTGAAGATCACCGACTTCGCCGACGAACTGCTCGAAGGATTGGGCGCGCTCGACAGCTGGCCCGACAAGGTGCGGCTGATGCAGGAAAACTGGATCGGCAAGTCGCAGGGGCTCGAATTCAGCTTCAAGCTCGCGGGCGGTGCGCCCGGCTTCGACGTCTTCACGACGCGCCCCGACACGCTTTACGGCGCGAGCTTCGCGGCGATCTCGCCCGATCATCCGCTCGCCGAGAAGCTCGCGAAGGATTCGCCCGAACTCGCCGCGTTCATCGAGGAATGCCGCCGTCAGGGCACCGCCGCCGAGCAGATCGATACCGCCGAAAAGATGGGCTTCGACACCGGCATCGCGGTCGAGCACCCGCTCGATCCGGACTGGCACCTGCCCGTCTGGGTCGTGAACTATGTGCTGATGGATTATGGCACCGGAGCGATCTTCGGCTGCCCGGCGCACGACCAGCGCGACCTTGATTTCGCGCATAAATATGGGCTGCAGGTCCACCGCGTGATCGCTGACGGCGACGAGACTGCCCAGCATTTCACCGGCACGGAGGCTTATACCGGCCCCGGCAAGCTGGTGAACAGCCACTTCCTCGACGGCATGAGCATCGACGAGGCGAAGGCGGCGGTCATCGCGCGGTCGGAGCATGAGGGCTGGGGCAAGGGCACCACCGTGTGGCGCCTCCGCGACTGGGGCGTCTCGCGCCAGCGCTATTGGGGCACGCCGATCCCGTTCATCCACTGCGATGCATGCGGCACGGTGCCGGTTCCCAAGAACCAGCTCCCCGTCATCCTGCCCGAGGATGTCGATTTCTCGGTCCCCGGCAATCCGCTCGACCGCCATCCGACGTGGAAGCATGTCGCGTGCCCGAGCTGTGGCGGCGAAGCGGTGCGCGAAACCGACACGCTCGACACCTTCGTCGACTCATCCTGGTATTTCCTGCGCTTCGCCAGCTCGCCATCGGACAAGCCGTTCGATCCCGAGGTGATTCGCCGCTGGCTGCCCGTCGACCAATATATCGGCGGCATCGAGCATGCGATTCTCCACCTGCTCTACGCGCGCTTCTGGACGCGCGCGCTGCAGAAGATGGGGATGATCGACATCGCCGAACCTTTCGCGAGCCTGTTCACGCAGGGCATGGTGACGCATGAGACCTACAGCCGCGTGCAGGGCGAAGGCCTGCCGCCGCTATATTTCACGCCCGACGAGATCGAGCGCAAGCCTGATGGCGCGATCCTGACCGCCGACGGCTATACCGTCGACATCGGCCGCGTGATCAAGATGTCGAAGTCGAAGAAGAATGTCGTCGATCCCGACTTCATCCTCGACCAATATGGCGCCGACGCCGCGCGCTGGTTCATGCTTTCTGACAGCCCGCCCGAGCGCGATCTGCCGTGGAGCGAGGCCGGCATCGAAGGCGCGTGGCGCTTCGTCCAGCGCCTGTGGCGGATCTTCGGCGATACCGAAAATGTCGGGGACGGCGGTGAAGACAAGGCGCTGGCGCGCAAACTGCACCAGACGATCGCCGGTGTCGCCGCCGATATCGAGGCGCTCGGCTTCAACAAGGCGGTCGCGAAAATCCACGCGCTCGCGAACGAGATCGAGAAAGCGAAACCCTCGGCGACGCGCGCCGAGGTATGCGGGACGCTGATCCTGCTCGTCGCGCCGATGATGCCGCACCTCGCCGAAGAGGCGTGGGCCGGGCTCCCGGCGAGCCAGCGCACGACCGCGATGATCACCGACGCTGCATGGCCGACCGCCGATCCGGCACTGCTCGTCGATGACGAGGTGACAATCGCGATCCTGATGGCGGGTACGCTGCGCGACACGATGACCATCGCCAAGGGCCTCGACAAGGAAGCGACCGAAGCCGCCGCGCTCGCGCGGCCGCGCATCGTAGAGCTGCTTGCCGGCGCCGCGCCGAAGAAGGTGATTGTGGTCCCCGACCGTTTGGTGAATATCGTTCCCTGATGCGAACCCTGCTCACCTCCTCGCTTGTCGCCGCTTCGCTGATGCTCGGCGGCTGCGGGCTGCGCCCTTTGTACGCAAATGGCAGCAAGGGGGCGGTGGCGCAGGTGCTGGCCGACGTCGATGTCGCGGCGATCGAGGGACATAGCGGCTGGCTCGTCCGCAATGCGCTCCGCGACCGGCTTCAGGCCACGCA
>Ga0247823_10000577_pt1 | contig 30847 bp, 28 predicted proteins | sample 13C_PalmiticAcid_2_FD_192426 | JGI IMG/M metagenome (GOLD analysis project Ga0247823, IMG submission 192426) | Soil microbial communities from agricultural site in Penn Yan, New York, United States - 13C_PalmiticAcid_Day30 | ecosystem: Environmental > Terrestrial > Soil > Agricultural land...
CTCCCAATTCTGGGCGGCGAAGCGAGCCAGGGGGGCGGTGTGGTCATAGCGCAGGGCCATCCACTCGCCCGGCTCCTCCGATCCGGCGTCGTCCTGCAGGGCGAAGACGCCTTCGTTGGGACGGTCGGCGTCGGGCAGGAACTTGCCCAGGGCGTCGGCGTATTCAAAGGCCGGGGTCTCCAGCGCCTCGAAGCCCCAGCGCTCATAGACCTCGGACACGCGCGCGACGATGCGGCGCTCGGCGGTCAGGTCGCGGCCGCGACGGTCGGCGAACCCGCGCGGCGAGCGGGCTTCGGGGCGGATGGGGGCTTCGTCGGTCATGGGGCGGCGATTAAGCCATCAGTTCCGCCGCCGCAACTCACAGTCCGCCCGACGCCCTCAGGCCGTGCGGCGCAGCGGCAGATCGTGTCCATAGCTCAAACGCCGCCACAACCACTCGAACGGCCCCATGGTGAACCTCGACAGCCACAGCGGCGACCAGATCAGCTGCAGCGCCCAGACGCCGACGACGATGGCCCACTGCATCGGATAGTCGACCTGACCGAACAGACGCGGCCCCCATGGCATGTAGAAGATGGTCGTCATGATTAGGGTCTGGGTCAGATAGTTGGTGAAGGCCATCCGCCCCACCGGCGCCAGCCTCTTGCGCAGCCAGCCCACGCCGCGCGTCGTCAGCAGGATCAGCACCGAGGCGTAGGCCAGGGTGATGATCAGCGGATAGGAACCCACCGCCATGGCCCAGCCGCCGGTCGCCTCGACGTCGGCGCCGGCCTGGATCTCGAGCCATTCCAGCACGCCCAGCAGGGCCAGAACCGCCGCGCCGGCCGCCATCAGCATCCCGTAGACGCGCGTCGGAACCCGCCCGTGGAAGAAGCCCGCCTTGAACAGACCCAGGCCCAGCATCATCAACGGCACGGTCGAGAACACATACATGAGCAGGCTCATGCCCTGGGCGACGGCCCAGGCCTTCAGATTCTCCAGCGCCGCGCCTGCCCAGCCGCTCTGATAGGCGGCGATCGAGGCCGCGACCGCCCCGTCCGAGGCGCCGCCGCTGCTCATGGCCTCGGGGAAATGCACTGTCAGCAGCATCATTGCGGCCTGGAGCGTCGCCAGAAGGACGGTCGCCCCGGCGCCGATCCAGATCAACGGTCGGGCGGGCATCGACCGCATCAGCATCATGAACAGGCCGGACCAGGCGTAGAGCAGCAGAATGTCGCCATACCAGAAGGCCGCGCCGTGGATCAGGCCGAACAGGGCCAGGAACAGCAGGCGGCGACGCAGGACGCGCCCCTTCGCCTCGTCGCCCCGTTCGCCGCCGACCAGGAAGATCGACACGCCGAACAGCATGGAGAACAGGGTGACGAACTTCTGCTGGAAGAAGACGGCCACGACCCATTGCGCCACGCCCGACGCATTGGGTCCCGCCGGAAAGGGCGACTGGCCGCTCGTCATCTCGATCGTCATCATCGGCAGGGCGAAGGCGGCGGCGTTGACGGCCAGGATGCCCAGAACAGCCGCGCCGCGCAGCACGTCCAGAGTCTGGATGCGGGCGCCGGCGGACACAGGCCGCGGTTCTTCCGTGAAAATAGTCTGATCCGTCACAGCTTCGCCTCTCCCCCAAAGAGCAGACTGCTCATGGGGGCTTGGACCCGCCGGGGCACCTTAAATCGCCGTAATGTCAGCCGGCGCCGTTCTGCATCAGGCCCATGCGGTTCTTGACGACGGGGGCGGGCGCAAAGGCGATGAAGGCCACGCACAGACCGGCCCAAAGGGCGTAGCTGACGCCCACCAGCACCGCCAGCGGCAGGCCCGCGACGCCGAAGATCAACAGGGTGGTCTCCATCGCGCCCAGGCCCTGGATCAGGCTTTGTGACGCGATCACCGACAACAGGGACATGATGACGGCGATCAGGGTCTGGACTCCGGCGGCCAGCAATCCGCCGAACACCATGAAGCGGCAGACCACGCCGAGACGGGTCGAGGGGCGACCGACCCGCGCATGGGTCTGGCGGAGCAGCCACAGACCGACGGGCGCGGCGATCAGGCCCAGGACCAGCAAGACCAGCCGCCAGTCGGTGTCGACGCCCGAAGCCCAGTTCTCGGGCGGCCAGACGATCAGGGTCAGGATCAGGGGCGGCCAGGCGGCGGCGGCAAGCGCGGCCAGAACGAGCCTTTGCGTCGAACGCTGAGGCGCGACGCGCTTGAGGCCGGGCAGGTCCTCGATCCGGTCGAGGCGCAGCATCAGCGGGTCGGAACCGGCGTGGCGCCGGAATAGTCGTAGAAGCCGCGTCCGCTCTTCTTGCCCAGCCAGCCGGCCTCGACATACTTCACCAGCAGCGGGCAGGGGCGGTACTTGCTGTCGGCCAGGCCGTCGTAGAGCACGTTCATGATGGCCAGGACCACGTCCAGGCCCATGAAGTCCGCCAGCTCAAGCGGACCCATCGGGTGGTTGGCGCCCAGTTTCAGCGCCTTGTCGATCGAGGTGACGTCGCCGACGCCTTCATACAGGACGTAGATGGCCTCGTTCATCATCGGCACCAGGATGCGATTGACGATGAAGGCGGGGAAATCCTCGGATTCGGTGGTGATCTTGCCCAGGTTTTCGGCGAAGGCGACGGCGGCCTCATAGGTGGCGGCCGAGGTGGCGATGCCGCGCACGATCTCGACCAGCTTCATCGTCGGCGCCGGCTTCATGAAGTGCAGGCCGATGAAGCGATCCGGCCGGTCCGTGACCGAGGCCAGGCGGGTGATCGAGATGGACGAGGTGTTGGACGCCAGCAGGGTGTCAGGGCCCAGGTGCGGGGTCAGGTCGATGAAGACCGACTTCTTGACGGCCTCATCCTCGGACGCGGCCTCGATGACCAGATCGGCCTTTGCAGCCTCGGCCAGGGAGGCGACTGGCTGGATGCGGGCCAGGGCGGCGTCGGCCTCGGCCTGGGTCGTCAGGCCGCGCGCGGCGCGACGCGCCAGGCTGGCCGCGATTTCGCCCAGGGCCAGGGGGACCCGTTCGGCCGACAGGTCATAGAGCCGCACCTCATGGCCGCCGACGGCCACCGCCTGAGCGATGCCCGAACCCATTTGCCCGGCGCCGATAACGGCGACTGTCCTGATCGTGGTCATGAATACGCGAATTCAGCGGCCCCGTCGGGACCAGTCGCGCGCACCTTAGGAGCCCGTCCGCCGGGCGCAAGGGGCGGAATGGGGCGGGATTAAGATTCCTGACCGCCCGTGTCCGCGTCTCAACGCTTCGTCTCAGTATGCGCCGACAAGGTTCAGCGCAGCCAGGTGCAGCGGCGGCAGCAGATAGGCCTGCACGCCCTGGATGATCAGCAAGGCTACGATCGGCGTCAGGTCAATGCCGCCCAGGGGCGGTATGATCCGCCGCAGCGGCGCCAGGATGGGGCTGGTGAACCGGTCCAGGAACTCGGCCACCTGGGCCACGAAACGGTTGCGGTAGTTGATCACGTCGAAGGCGAACAGCCAGCTGAGGATCGCATTGGCGATGATGGCGAACAGCAGAAGCTGCAGCAGCGCGCCCAGCACGAAGAAGATGAAGCCGATGACGCCGGCGCCGATGCCCATGAACGAAGTTCCCTTGAATGCAGACCCGTTTCTAGCGGGGCCTTGCGGTAACGCCAAGGATTCCTCCGCGACCCGTTGACACCCCCCCGCGCCGCCCTCTATCTCCCGCTTCTGCCTGTCGGTCGGGGCCGTAGCTCAGTTGGTAGAGCGCGTCGTTCGCAATGACGAGGTCAGGGGTTCGACTCCCCTCGGCTCCACCAAGGCGTTTCCAGACAATCGGATGTCGAGACGGCGACTGTCCGCGCGCGCTCAGTTCTCGCGGTAGAAGTTGCAGTACCAGTCGACGAAACGGCCGACGCCGTCTTCGACCGGGGTCGAGGGGGCGTAGTCGAGGGCGGCCAGGGTGTCGGTCACGTCGGCCTCGGTATTGGCGACGTCGCCGTCCTGCATGGGCATGAGGTTCAGCTTCGCCTTGCGGCCCAGCTTTTCCTCCAGCACCTCGATGTAGCGCATCAAGGCGACCGGGCGGCCGGCGCCCAGGTTCAGGATGCGCCAGGGGGCGACGCCGCTGGTGGCGGGGTTCGGGGCCTTGGCGTCCCAGGTCGGGTCGATGGCGGCGGGGCGATCCAGCGCTGCGACCACGCCCGTGACGATGTCGTCGACGTAGGTGAAGTCGCGGCTCATCTTGCCCTCGCCGTAGACGTCGATGGGCTCGTCCCTGAGGATGGCGCGGGTGAATTTGAACAGGGCCATGTCCGGGCGGCCCCACGGTCCATAGACGGTGAAGAAGCGCAGGCCCGTGGCCGGGAAGCCGAACAGGTGGGCGTAGGAATGGGCCATGGCCTCGTTGGCCAGCTTGGTCGCCGCATAGACGGTCAGCGGGTGGTCGGCCGGATCGCGCACCGAGAAGGGCAGGGCGGCGTTGGCGCCGAAGACCGAGCTGGTCGAGGCGAAGACGAGGTTGGCGGCCTTGGTCGCGCGGCAGCCCTCGAGGATGCTGAGGAAGCCGACGACGTTGGAATCCACATAGGTCTCGGGCGCTTCGAGGCTGTAGCGGACCCCGGCCTGGGCGGCGAGGTGGACGACGCGGCGCGGGGCGTGCTCGGCGAACAGGGCGGCGACACCGGCGCGGTCGGCCAGATCGAGCGTGTAGTGGCGGTAGTTCGGATGGTCTTGCAGCAGAGCCAGGCGGGCCTGCTTGAGCGCCGGGTCGTAGTAGGCGTTGAGGTTGTCCAGGCCGATGACCGTTTCGCCGCGCTCCAGCAGCCGCCGGGCGGTGTGGAAGCCGATGAAGCCGGCGGAGCCGGTGACGAGAACGGGATCGTGGGACATCAGGCTGCGATAGACGTTTGGACGGGGTTTCGCCAGCGGGGCGCGGTCAGGGCAGGGTCAGGGAAGACTCTGGGCCACGGCGGGCGTCGGCTCGGCGAAACGCGCGGCGAAGGTGAGGCCGCAGGCGAGGACCAGGCAGGCGGCGGCCCCGATCAGCACCGGGCGGATCGTGCTGACGGGCGGGCTGAGCGGTCGCAGGAAAAGCAGGGCCAGCAGGCCGATCAGGGCCAGGGCGCCGGGCAGGTCCATGCCGACGCCGAGGAAGACGAAATGGCCCAGACCCATCAGCCAGGCGCCGCCGAGAACGCCCGCGACGGCGGCGGGAATCAGGCTGACCGGGCGGGTCAGCTCCGGACTGATCAGGGCCGCCAGCGCCGCCGCCGTCGCCGCCAGCAGGACGGGCCAGACGAACAGCAGGGCGGCCTCGGGCGCCGCGCCCTGAACCATACAGGCCAGCAGGAAGACGGTGGCGATCAGGCCCAGCCAGCCGCCCCAGGTCGAGGTCGGCGCCTTGACCGGCCACAGCGACAGACCGACGGCGATCACGCCTGCGCCGAGCAGGACCGGGCTGAAGCCGCCGATCAGCAGGACCAGCAGGGTCAGGACGGCGACGGTCGCCGCGACTGTGCGCGGACGCGACCGGCGCGCGCCGGTCAGGAACAGCAGGGCGAGCGCCAGGATGGTCAGGACGGCGCCGGCCTCCATCCACGGCAGACGACGCAGCAGGATGTAGTAGGTTTCGGACGAGGCGGCGCGGCTCGACATCGGCCCGGCCAGCAGGCGCACGGCCTGGGCCAGAACCAGTCCGGCCGACAGGAACCACAGGCCGTCCAGCAGACCGCGCCCGACCTGTCCGGCGGACAGGTTCGTCGCGCGGCGGGCGCGCCAGGCGGCGAAGCCGCCGAACAGGGCGGTCAGGCCCAGCAGGAGCCATCCGGTCGCCGCCGAATGACTGAGCATCAGGCGGCCGAAGACGTCGGCATAGACGGTGTTCGGCCCCTTGGCGGGCAGGGCAGGCGCGCGCAGCAGGGCGTCGGCGGCCTCGAGAGCCTGAGAGCCGAGATGCTGCAGGGCGCCCTGATCGAGATTGTCGGGGGTGGAGTCGGCCGCATGATATTGAGCCGGGCGGCCGATGAAGGCGAAGTTCAGCCCGCCGATCCCGCGATCCTTGGGGATGGTGAAGTCGGTGCCGTTGGGCATCTGCTCGTACATGAAGACGGCCAGGGAGGTGGCGGTGGTCCCGCCATCGGCGTGCATGGCGGCGCGGCGGAACAGGTCGACGGTGGGGCCGGCCTCGCGCCCGGTCTCGAACATGGCGGCGCGACCGCCGCCGCCGCGCGCCTCCAGATTGACCACGGCGCCGATGCGGTCGCGTAGCGGATGCCCGCCGAAGAAGATGCGGGCGCCGTCCAGACCCAGCTCCTCGGCGTCGGTCAGCAGGACGACCAGATCGCGCTCGGCCGGGCCGCGCGCCTGGATGGCGCGAACGGCCTCGAGCACGGCGCCGACGCCGGTGGAATCGTCGGCCGCGCCCGGTGAGCCGACCACGGTGTCATAGTGGGCCATCAGCATGACGGCGGGCTGGCTGCGGTCTTTTCCGGGCAGGACGCCGACCAGGTTGATCGCCTGATTGTTCGCGGCGTCGGGATCGCCGCCGGCCCTTTGTAGCCGCTGGATCGCGCCAGGCGACAGCGGCCCTGCCTGTTCCTGCGGCGACAGGCCCAGCTGGGTCATGCGGGCGGAGAGGTAGGCGCGGACGCGGGCGTGCTCGGCCGAGCCGACCGGGTGCGGGGCCCGGGCGATCTGTTCGATATCGGTCATGGCCCGCGCGGCCGAGAAGGCGGCGACGGGCGCGTCGGCGGGACGGGGCCTGGGAACCTGGGTGGTCCAGACGGCCAGCAAGAAGGCGAGCGTCAGCGATCCGAACAGCAGGGCCAGCCGCATGTGAAAGATCCTCCCCGATCTGTCCGGCAGTAGGACCAAGCTGGACCGGAATGGCAAGAGGGCGGTGACAGGTCTCCCCGTCGCCGCCCTCCGATGCGATCAGCCGTAAAGGCTTAGAAACGCTTCGACAGCTCCACGCCGTACATGCGCGGTTCGTTGACGAAGGCCGTCAGGTTGTTGAAGTCGATGGCGCCGATGACATTGGCCTCGTCCGTGATGTTGCGGACATAGGCGGCGGCTTCCAGACCACGGTTCAGATCCCGCCAGCCTGCGCGCAGGCCGCCTTCGAAGTTGGCGTCCTGACGGAACTCGACCGCTTCATAGAGGAAGAGGTTGAAGTCCTTCTGCATTACCCAGTCGGTCGAGGCGAACAGCTCCTGGTCGTCGCCGATGGGGCGGACGTAGGACAGGGTCAGGTTGGCCGAATACTCCGGGGCTTGCGGGAAGGGGTTGCCGTCGATGGCGGCGCGGTCGCTCGCACCGACCTTCACGATCGGATCGGTGATGGTGCACAGGTGGTTGCCGCAGATGGCGACCAGCAGGTCCTTGTCCTTGATCTCGGTGTGGTTCCAGGCCACGCCGCCGGCCAGGGTGAAGCCCGCGCCCAGGTAGACGTCGCCGTCGATTTCCAGACCGTAGCCCTGACCCTTGTCGGCGTTGATCAGGCGGTTGGAGTTGTCGATGCCGCCGATGGCCGTGAACTGCATGTCCTCGACGTTGTAGAGGTAGGCCGTGGCGTTCAGACGCGCGCGGCCGTTCCACAGGCGCGACTTGAGGCCGGCCTCATAGGACATGACGGTTTCGGAGTCGGCCGTGGTCAGGACCGGCAGGTTGCGGCCCTGGATCGACGGACCGCGATAGCCGCTGGCCACGCGGGCGAACAGGTTCAGGCTGTCGTTGACCTCGTAGAGGGCGCTGACGTCCCAGCTGACCTTTTCGTCGCCGACCGAGACCTGGCCCTCGGCGTTGGCGGGCGTGCCGACCGTGATGCGGCCGTGATAGTCGCGGTTGTCGTCGGTGTAGCGAAGACCGCCGGTCAGCTTCAGGGCGTCGGTGACCTGATAATTGGCCTGACCGAAGATCGACCAGGAGTCCGACTTCTGCACGATGTCGGTGACCTTGGTCGGCATCAGACCGCCCGTGCCGTTGAAGGTGCCCGACACAAGGTTGATACGCTCGTCCCAGTAGAAGGCGCCGACCTGCCAGCCCAGACGGCCTTCGCCGTTCGAGGCCAGGCGCAGTTCATAGGTGTTCTGCAGCAGGTCGCTGGAGAGGGTGCCTGACTCGACGTTGAACGGGGTCTTGTAGCCCGAACCGACGGGAGCCGAGGCCACGCCGCCGTCGATGTCGCCGTCGCCCTGGCTCCAGCCCTGGAAGGAGCCGACGACGCCCGTCAGGGTCGCCGGACCGAAGTCATAGGCGACCTGCAGCGACTGCGAGGTGGTCTGCTGCTTCTGGAAGTTGTTGCGGCCGCCGTCATACCAGACCGTCTCGCGGTCGAAGTTGTCGTTCAGCTTGTTCGAGCCCTTGGTCAGGACGTTGGCGCGGTTCATCGTGCCCGTGCCCTCGTAGTCGCGGGCCTGCAAGGTCAGCAGGGTCGACAGGCGGTCGGTCGGGGTCCAGGCGACGTGGATGCGGCCGGCCATGTCATCGAAATTGCCCAGGTCCTTGCCGTCCTTGCTGGCGAAGGGGGCGTCCCAGGCGTTGTTGATATAGTCGTCGCGGTGGTTCCACAGGGCGGCGACGCGCACCGACAGGGTGTCGGAGGCGGGCAGGGTCACGGCGGCTTCGGCGCGGGTCGAGCCATAGTTGCCGTAGGTGATCGAGCCGAAGCCGGTGAAGTCGTCGCCGGGCTTGGTCGTGTCGATCTTGATGACGCCGGCGGGGGTGTTGCGGCCGAACAGGGTGCCTTGCGGTCCGCGCAGCACTTCCAGCTGCTTCACGTCAAACAGGGGGAAGCCCTTCAGATAGACGCTTTCCAGAACCAGCTCGTCCATCACCATCGACACGGGCTGCGAGGCGGTGAAGTCGAAGTCCACGTTGCCGAGGCCGCGGATGTAGAAGCGCGGAGCGTAACGACCGTTCGAGCTTTCGACCTGCAGGCTGGGCACCCGGCCCGACAGACTGAGGATGTCGGCGCCGCCCGCTGAAACGGCGGTCAGGGTCTCGGTGTTCATCGCGGTGACGGCGAAGGGCACGTCGCGGATGTTCTCGCTGCGACGCTGGGCGGTGACGACGATTTCATCGACGCTGACGGCCTGTTCGGCGGCGACGTCGGCCTGGGGCGCAGTCTGGGCCAGGGCCGGGGCGGCGATGAGCAGGGCGAGGCTGCTGGCGGAAACCGCGAGGGCGGTGAGGCGAGGGGACATGGGGGAGGGTCCTCATTGAAACTGGCGAGGGCCTAGGTCCATGGCGACGCTTTTTCCAGTATGGACGACGCCTGTTCGATGAAGCTTTCGCGACACGGACACGGTGGCGGAAAACTCGACGCCAATGGGGGAGAAGCCGCGACCGACTCTATTGTGCGGCGCAATGTCTCATGCGAAACGGCGGGGCTGCGCCGCCTGTTTTCGGTGAGATTTCCCTGAATGCGCCGGGCGCGACTGACAGGGACGCCCCATGACGATGACCCCCCTCCATCGCCGCCGCTTCTTCCAGTTGATGGCCGTGGCCGCTTCCGCGCCGGGACTGGGCGCTCTGACGCCCGTGTCCGAGGCGCGCGTTCTGGGCCGGGTTCTGGCCATGTCGGACCTGCATTCGGCCTATGAACGGACAGGACGCTTGCTGGCGGCCCTCGAGGCCGAGATCGCGAGATCGGCTGCGCCGCACCTGATCGCCGTCGACGGGGACGTCTTCGAGCACGGCAATGTCGTCTCGGTGCGATCCGGCGGGGCCATCGACTGGGCCTTTCTGGCCGAGTTGCCGAAATTGGCGCCGACGGTGGTCAATCTGGGCAATCACGACAACGATCTGACGCCTGACCTGCACGAGGTCGTGGCGCGGATGCGGGCGCTGGGGATCGTCGTCGTCAGCAATATCATCGATGCGCGCGACGGCCGGGCCTACGCGGATGCGGTCGTCACCCTGCCTTGGGGCGACCGCAGGCTGCGCATCGTCGGGGCGGGCACGAATGCGCTGAACACCTATCCCAAGGCCAGCCGCGACTGGTTGACGATCCCCGAGCCAGGCGCGTGGGCGAAGGGCGATCTGGCGCGCCTGCTGGACGGAGCCGACCTGATGCTGGTGATGAGCCATGCGGGGGTGGCCGGAGATCGCGACATCCTCCCTCTGCTGCCCGACGGCGCCCTGATGATCGGCGGCCACAACCATCTGCTGTTCCAGAACGAACAGGGGCGCAGCGTCTATGCTCATACCGGATCGTGGAGCAACGCCTATACGACGGCGACGCTGTATGACGACGGGCGGATCATGCTGGGCTCGACAGCCGTGGACCTGGACGCCGCGCCGTCGCCGCGTATCGCCGACCTGATCGCGACGACCCTGGCGACGCATCTGACCGCTGAGGAGAAGGCGGTGCTGGGCGTCAGTCCGCGCGCCCTGACGCTGGGCGAAACGGGGCGCGCCGTCGCCGCCGCCATGGCGCGGGCGGCGGGCGCGGATGCCGGTTTCATCGGCCACACGACCTTGGGAACGGGCCTGCCCGCCGGGCCGGTGACGCGCTACGCCTTCGACGCGGTGGTGCGTTTCGACGGCAAGTTGATGGTCGCTGAGGCGCCGGCCGAGCGGTTGGCGGGTTTCATGGCGCGGGCCAATCAGGACCGACCCATGCCTTTGGCGGAACGCAGCGGCGATTTTCTGTATGGCGCGGGCGTCGAGGGCAGGCGGCCCACGGCGCGCCTGGTCACGACAGACTGGTGCGCGCTGAATCAGGCCGAGTATTTCGGCGTCGATGATCTGGTGTTCAGCGAGTTCGCGGGGCCAGGGGTCAAGGCGACGGCGGCGGCAGGCCTGCTAGGCGGCGCGGCGCAGGGCTGAGGGCGCCTTGACGTAAAGACCCTTGCGGCCGGCCACGGGGCGGAAGGCGATGCTGTCGCCTTCGGGACGTTCGTCGAGGCCGAGGAAGAGGCAGCCGTCGTCCACCAGGCGGCGTTCCAGCATGTCCAGGACGCGGGCGCGTCGCGCCGGCTCAAGATCATTGAGCACGTGGCGGCAGAAGATGACGTCGAACTTACGATCGTCGGCGGGTTCGTCCAGAAGATTGGCGCGCTCGAAGGTCACGGCGCCGCGCAGTTCGGGGCGTGCGCGCCAGTGCTCGTCGACCTGTTCGAACCAGCGCAACATTGTGCGAGCCGAGAGGCCGCGTTGGATCTCGAACGACGTATAGAGGCCGGAGGTCGCCTTTTCGATGGCCGGTCGTGAAAGGTCGGTGGCGATGATTTCGGCGTCCGCGCGGGCTTCGAGCGCGGCGATGGCCAGGGAGTAGGCTTCCTGGCCTGTCGAGGCCCCGGCGGACCACAGGCGGACCTTGCCGCCGGGGCGGGCGGCGGTCAGGGCGGGCATCAGTTCACGCGAGAAAACGTCAAAGACGGCCCGGTCGCGACGGAACCAGGTCTCGCTGTTCAGCAGGGCCTCGATCACCGCCCAGCCGAGCGAGGCGACCGGCTTGCTCCAGAGGCTGGACAGCATGGCTTCGACATTGTGGTAGCCTTCGCGACGGGCGACCGGGCCCAGTCGGTGCTCGGCCAGATGCATCCGGTCGCGCGTCAGCCGAAAGCCGGCGCGCGTCGCCAGCAAGGTCTGAAGACGATCGAAATCTTCCGGCGTCATGACGGTGACTGAACAGCTCCCACTTCGGCGAGTTTCGAAAGAAGGATCTCGCCGTCAAAAGGCTTCATAACATAATCGTCGGCTCCTGCGGACAGGGCTTCTGCAATACGGTCCGCCCGGGTCTCGATGGTGCAGAACAGAACCTTGGGCGTCCGACCGTTCGGCAGATCGCGCAGACGGCGCAGGAAGGCCAGTCCGTCCATGACCGGCATCTGCCAGTCCAGCAGGACCACATGGGGCATGACGCCCATGCAATAGGTCAGGGCTTCGGCGCCGTCGGCGGCTTCGTCCACCTCGAATCCGAGGTCTTCAACAATGCGGCGAGCGACTTTCCGGATGATCCGACTGTCATCGACGATCAGGCAGGTCCTGGGGTCCAAGAGCTTCTTCCCGTTGCGCGCAAGACCGGAGCGCGGCTTGTGCCATGATCGCGCGCGGATGTTAACGGACGATTGGAGGGGCGGTTCAGCGACGTGTCGTCTAGGCGGGGAGGCGGGCGATCAGGCCGACGCGACCCTCGTCGCCAGCGACATCGAGACGTCCCCCGGCCTGGTTGACGGCCAGCCATAACCAGTAGGGCTGGATCCATTGGCCGGCCAGACCCTCGGTCAGGCGTTCACCCTTCAGGCCGGTCAAGGCCTCGGGCTTGAGCCGGGCGCGATTGCCCTCGGCCGAGCCGATCAGCAGAAGACGGCTGTCCTCCTGGCCCGCGGTGATGGTGGCGACGCCGCCGGTGGGCAGGGCGCCCAGGGTCATCCACGCCAGATTGATCAGGATGCGGGCCTGGGTCTTGGTAAAGGTCGCTTCGTCGGCGATGCGCCAGTCGAGCGTCGCCCGTCCGCCCTCGGACAGGTTGGCGACCAGGCCGCGCAGTTCGGCCGAAACGAATTCTTCGCTGGTGGTGGCGGCGCCGAAGGCGACCCGGGCGAAATGGACGTGGGCGACCATCTTCTTCGCGCTCTGGCGGATCAGGCCCATGGCGTCGTCGCGCATGTCCTGAGCCGTCGGATCCTCCAGCAGGTCCAGCCCCGACATAATGGCGCCCGCCGGACTGATGAAGTCATGGCACAGCTTGCCGGCGATGAAGGCGGCCAACTCGGCGCCGCCCAGCGGCAGATCGGCGGCGTTCAGTTCGCCCGGGAGCGCTGCGGCGGGAAGATCGGAGAGGGTCATCGGTCGGACGGTTTGCTGGCGGGAATGGCCAAGGCTGACCTGATTTGCCGGTTCTTGAAACCGGGCGCATGGGCTATCGAAGCGATGACATGACGCACGCCCTTGAAACCGACCTCGCCTCTGGCGCCCTCGCCGAGACCATCGCCGATATCGCGGAAGAGGCGGCGCGTCTGATCCTGCCCTACTGGCGCAGCGGCACGGCGGTCGAGACCAAGTCTGACGCCAGTCCGGTGACCGAAGCGGACCGCGCCGCCGAAGCCTTGATTCTGCAGCGACTGGCGGAGCATTGGCCCGATGTCGAGGCCGTGGCCGAAGAGGCTTCCGCCGCCGATGGCGTGCCCGCCGCCGTCGGAGAATGGTTCTGGCTGATCGACCCGCTGGACGGCACCAAGGGCTTTGTTCAGGGGCGCGAGAGCTTCACCGTCAACATCGCCCTGATGCGCGGCGACGCGCCGGTCGCGGGCGTGGTGACCGCCCCCGCCACGGGGATCACCTGGGCTTCGACGGCGCCGGGCAAGGGGGCGGTGCGTCGCGTCTTCGGCGAGGCCTGGCGGCCGATCAAGGTGCGCGACCGTCCGGCCGAGGGCGTCGCCCTGTTGAGCCACAGCATGACCGACGAGGAGGCGACGCGTCTGGCCGCGCGTCATGGCTGCAGTCAGTGGCAAGGCACGGACTCGTCTTTGAAGTTCTGCCTGATCGCCGAGGGGCGCTTTGACGCCTATCCGCGCACGGGTCCGACCAGCGAATGGGATACGGCGGCGGGTCAGGCGGTGCTGGAGGCCGCCGGGGGGCGGGTTCTGGGCGCGGACGGCCAGCGTCTGGCCTATCGCAAGCCGGGCTTCCTCAACGGACCGTTCACGGCGCTCGGCGGCTAGCGCGCTTCAAGCGGCTGCCGAGCCGACGCGCGCCATCTCTATCTGGGCCGACAGGCCGGGCGGCAGGTCGCGCTCGGGCACGGCGGCCAGGGCTTCCATGCGCTCCGGATTGATGGCGTTGACCATGACGCTGGCGATGGCGGGGTCGGTCAGGGTGAAGGCCAGGCAGATCTCCTCTGCCTTCCAATTCGGCGTCTGGTGCAGGAAGGCGAAGGAGCCGGCGTTGGCCAGGCCCGGTTCGACGGTCTTGGATGCGAAGCCGAACAGACCCTTCTTTTTGGGCGTCGCGCCCGCACCGGCGGCCTTGCGTTCGGTCGACAGGCTTTCGGGGAAGTAGTCGTAGGTGAAGATGGCCATGTCGCGCTCGCGGGCGGCGCGCATCCTGGACCGGATGCGCCATTCCACATTGGCGTGGAAGGGCGTGTAGAGCACGTCGAAGGCTCCGGTCGAGACATAGACGTCCATCACGGGCGCGTCGCCTGATACGCCGAGCAGGCGCACGTGCCCGGCCTTGCGCTGAGCCTTCAGAACGACGAGGGAGGCTTGCGGCAGTTCGTCGTCGGCGGGTTCATCCAGCACGGCCACGTCGAACCAGCCCAGGCCTGAAGCATGCAGGGCCTGATCGATCGCATGGCTCAGCGCCTCCGCCGAAAAGTCGCGATGACCCTTCCTGCGGCCGTCGCCGACGCCGAGAGTCAGGCCGACGCAGACCAGCCGCCGTTCGACGTGACCCAGGGCTTCGCCGACGACCTCGGCCAGAACCGGGTCGGCGTTCTCCAGATGATAGCTGTTCACCCCCGCCTCGAGCGCGGTGAAGATCAGTTCGCTGAGAGCGGCGCGGCCGCGCCCCAGGGCTTCGCTTCCGAGGCGCAGGGTCAGGTTGGAGACCGCCGCGCCGGTGGCGCCGAACGGGCGATACCTCATGTTCAGCCAGCCTCGACGGGGGCCGAGGTCTCCAGCGCCAGGGCGTGCAACTCCCCGCCCATCTGACCCTTCAGCGCGCCATAGACCAGTTGGTGCTGGCGCACGCGCGGCAGGCCCTTGAAGGCGTTGGAGACGATCCTGGCGCGATAGTGGTCGCCGTCGCCCGCCAGGTCCTCGATGGCGATGTCCGCATCGGGGAAGGCCTCGACCAGGTGGGCGCGAAGGACGTCGACGGACATGGGCATGAAGCTACTCTCGAAACCGGAAGGTCGGATCTGAACTGTAAAACCTAAAGAGGTATCCGCCCGCTGTCAGCCCGCAACCGCGCGGGGCCGTTCAAACAGGGTGACGCTTGCCCCCTTGTAGCCGGCATGGGCATAGGGGCGGTAGCCGACCCGCTCGGCCAGCTTCACCGAGGGCGTGTTCTCGGGCGAGATCATGCAGACCGTGCGGGGCTCAGGGCGATGGGCGTCCGTCCAGACGAGGGCCGCCCGCAGCGCCTCGAGCGCCATCCCCTGACCCTGGAAGGCGGGGGCCACGCCCCAGCCCAGCTCCGGCGCGTCGAGCGGCGGGTCGATTTCGCGGCGGTAGTCCAGAACCCCGACGCTGCCGACGTAGGCGCCCGTGTCCGTCTCACGGATCGACCAGTTGCCATAGCCCCTGGCCTGCCAGTGGCCGATGTCGCGCAGCAGACGGAACCAGACCTCTTCCTCCGACAGGCCGCGCCCCATGATGTGGCGCGTGAACCCGGCGTCGGCCCACAGGGCGGTCAGGTCGTCCATGTCATCGACGGCGACGGGCGCCAGGGTCAGACGCGCGGTCGAAAGAACAGTCACATCAGTCCCAGTTGCTTGAAGCTGGCCACGCCCTCGCGGCCGACGACGAGGTGGTCGTGGACCTGCAGGCTGAGCGCGCGGGCGGCCTCGATCACCTGCCTGGTCATGTCGATGTCGGCGCGGCTGGGGGTCGGGTCGCCCGAGGGGTGGTTGTGGACGATGATCATGGCGCTGGCCGACAGCTCCAGCGCCCGACGGACCACCTCGCGGGGGTAGACGGGGGCGTGGTCGACCGTGCCCCGGTTCTGGATCTCGTCGAGGATCAGCTGGTTCTTCTTGTCGAGGTAGAGGACGCGGAGCTGCTCGCGCGGCTCATGCTGCAGCGACAGGCGGACATAGGCCAGCAGGGCCGTCCATGACGAGATGACGGTGCGCTTGTTGGCCTCCTCCTTGGCCACGCGGCGCGAGACCTCGTGCAGGGCGGCCAGATCCAGGGCGGTTTCGGCGCCGACGCCCTTGGATCGGCCGCGTGAATCCTCGGCGCGAACGGTCATCAGGTCTTCTACCGAAGCCGCCAGCACCGCCGCCAGCGAACCGAAGCGGGTCAGCAGGGCCTTGGCGATCGGTTTGACGTCGCCCTGCGGCTGACTGCGGAACAGAAAGAGCTCCAGCAGCTCATAGTCCGGCAGATGGTGGAGGCCCGCCGTGCGAGCGCGTTCGCGCAGCCGCTCGCGATGGCCGGCATGGTGCGGCCTGGCTTTCGGTTGTTCCGGCGGTTGATCCAGCATCAGCCTCCCCCGAGGGGGAGACTAACTCAGAATTTCGGGCGGAACAGGCCCTTGGGCGAGGCGGTGAAGATTTCCAGCCCGTCCTCGGTCACGCCGATGGTGTGCTCGCATTGCGACGACAGGGACTTGTCCCGGGTCACCGCGGTCCAGCCGTCCGACAGCACCTTCACCGCGGGCTTGCCCAGGTTCACCATCGGCTCGACGGTGAAGAACATGCCCGGCTTCAGCACGGCGCCCTCGCCGCGACGACCGTAGTGCAGGACGTTGGGGCTGTCGTGGAAGACCCGGCCGATGCCGTGGCCGCAGAAGTCGCGCACCACGCTCATGCGTTGGGCCTCGACGAATTTCTGGATGGCGTAGCCGATGTCGCCGAAGGTGTTGCCCGGTTTGACCTGGGCCAGGCCCAGTTCCAGCGAGTCATAGGTGACATCGATCAGTTTGCGCGCACGGGCGTTGATCTCGCCGACCGGGAACATGCGGCTCGAGTCGCCATGCCAGCCATCGACGATGACGGTGTGGTCGATGTTGACGATGTCGCCTTCCTTCAGGACCTTGTCGCCGGGAATGCCATGGCAGACGACATGGTTGATCGAGGTGCAGATCGTCCGGGTGTAGCCCTTGTAACCGAGGCAGGCGGGCACGCCGCCATTGGCCAGGGTGAAGTCGCGGATCAGGTCATCCAGTGCGCCGGTGGTCACGCCCGGTTTCACATGCTCGCCGATCATGTCCAGGGCCTCGGCCACCAGACGGCCGGCCTTGCGCATGCCTTCGAAGGCCTCCGCGTCGTGGATGCGGATTTCGTGGCTGCGGACGAAGGCGTCGGTGTCCAGGTCGGGGGTCTCGTACATGATCTGCTTTCGGGCGAGCCGCGAAACGGGGGGAGCGGCCAGGCTGTTGTCTTGAGCGTCAGATGGCGAGCCTAGCACAAAAGCTCAACCCCGTCAGGCGGCGCCGATGACGCGGCGGAAGGCGGCGCCTATCTGAGACGCATGACTGAAACCGCCGCACCCACCGCCGCCGTCCTGATCATCGGGGACGAAATCCTGTCCGGCCGGACCCGGGACACCAACCTGAACGTCATCGCCCGTTTTCTGGCCAGCCTGGGGATCGACTTGCTGGAGGCCCGCACGGTCGGTGATCGCCAGGATCAGATCGCGGGCGCGCTGAACGTCCTGCGCGAGGCCCACGACTATGTCTTCACCACCGGGGGCATAGGCCCGACCCATGACGACATCACAGCCGACGCCGTCGGCGCGGCCTTCGGCGTGGCGGTGCGCGAACATCCCGAGGCCCTGGCCATCCTCGAGCGGCGCTATGGACCAGGGGAGTTCAACGCCGCGCGTCGTCGCATGGCGCGCATTCCTGACGGCGGCGGACTGATCGCCAATCCCGTCACCGACGCGCCGGGGTTCCAGATCGGCAATGTTTTCGTCATGGCCGGCGTGCCGAAGATCATGGAGGCCATGCTGCAGGACGTGGCCCCGCGCCTGCGGACCGGCGCCGTGGTTCACGTTCGCACGATCAAGGTCCTGGGCGTCGGCGAAGGAGCGATCGCGGAGGTGCTGAGAGCGGCCGCCGACGCCCGCCGCGACCTGTCGTTCGGCAGCTATCCCTTCGGCTTCGGCGGCGATGGAGAGGTCGGAACCCAGCTGGTGATTCGTGGTCGCGATGAGGTCGAAGTTGACCTTGCGGAACACGATCTTTCCCAAGAACTGCGTTCTATGGGCATTGATATTGCCGTAACGTAACCTCACCAAGGTGTGAAATTGTGCGACTTCGCGGCCACGGTTTGGCCGATTTGCGGTCCGACAGGGGCCTTGGGCGCAACGCTTTCATGACACAGGCGCTGTGGCTGTTAGCGTCGCCTCTCTCCCCGAACAACGACCCGGCCAGCAGTAAGGTCGGGCGGTCCCACATAGGTGAAACAGTATGACTCCCAGGAACATGGCCCGCATCGGCGGCCTCGCGATCCTCATGGCCTCCGTGGCCGCTCCGGCCTTCGCCGGCTCCTTCTATCTGCAGGAACAGTCGGTGCGCGGCGCCGGTCGCGCCTTCTCGGGCGAGGCCGCCGATCGCGGCACGGGTTCGATGTGGTGGAACCCCGCCGCCATCGCCCGCAGCGGTCGTGAGCTGTCGTTCGGCATGCACGCCATCCGCATCGACTCGGAAGTGAAGAACGCCGGCTCTTACGTCACCTATCCGGGTGGAACCAATGTGCCCGTGGTCAATCCGCGCAACACCGAAGTCGACCCGATCGAAAGCGGTCTGGTGCCCAATTTCGCCTTCGCCACGCCCATCGGCGAACGCTTCGCCGTCGGCGTCTCGGTGGCCGCGCCCTACAACTTCACCACCAAGTATGAGCCGGGCTCCTTCGCCCGCTACGACGCCCTGACGTCGGAGCTGCGCTCGGGCGACGCCAGCCTGACCGTGGCCTATCAGGTCAATGACTGGCTGGACGTCGGCGCCGGCCTGAACGCCCAGTACGTCAAGGCCAAGCTGACCTCGGCCATGCCGTCGGTCTCGCCCCTGCTGCCGGACGGCTCGTCCTCGCTGGAAGGCGACGGCTGGGACTTCGGCTGGAACGTTGGCGCCCAGGTTCACAAGGGCCCGTGGGACTTCGGTCTGTCCTATCGCTCCAAGATCGAGCATGAGCTGGACGGTGACGTGAACATTGTCCTGACCGGCCCCCTGGCCCCCAACAGCGTCTCGACCGGCGGCATGGCCAGCTTCAACACGCCCTGGTTCGCCTCGGCCTCGGTGCGTTACGCCGTCAACGACAAGCTGACCCTGAACGCCCAGGTCAACCGCATCGGCTGGTCCGAATTCGACGCCATCAACGTCGAGTATCCGGGCGGTGGAGACTCCATCCATCAGAACTACAAGGACGTGACCACGGGCGCGATCGGCCTGGACTACGCCCTCAGCGACAAGACCACCCTGCGCGCCGGCGTCGGCTATGATCCGACCCCGACCCGCGACAGCCTGCGCACGGCGCGCATCCCGGACGCCGACCGTCTGCTGGTTTCGGTCGGCGGCTCGACCGAGGTGACCGAGGGCGTGACCTTCGACGCCGGTCTGACCTACATCGCCTTCAGCGACTCGGACATCTACGACGACCGCACCTTCTACGCCGGCACCCCGGCGGCTGTGACCTCGCACCTGCGCGGCACGGCCGAGGGTTCGGCCCTGGTCGCTTCGCTGGGCGCGCGCTGGGCCTTCTGATCCCGGCCATAGGCTGAAACGGAAAGGGCGGCTCCTGCAAAGGAGCCGCCCTTTTTCTTTGCCTTCAGATCGGGGCCGAAGTCCGGATCATCAGCCTTGCGAGCCGTAGCCCTTGCCGCCGTTCGACGGGCGACGACGGGGGCGGCGCTTCATTTCGCTGACCGGCTTGGGCTCGGCCGCCGGCTGGGCGCGCGGCGAGGACTTGGGACGTTCGCCCGCCATCGGATCATAGGCCGCCGCCGGACGCTCGGCGTGGTGGGTACGGTCGCGGCCGCCCTTGCGCTGACGATGCGGCTGGCCGCCGCCCTCGGGGCGAACGCCCTCGCGACGGGGGTTGCGGGCGCGGTTGCGGCCTTCGCCGACGCCCCGACCTTCACGACCTTCGCGCTCGGGCAGGGTCGCCTTCTTGGCCACGCCCGCCGCCATGATGGAGGCGTCCAGCTGGGCCAGGGCCTTGTCGTTGCGACGGTCCACGGCCGGGATCTTCTGGCGGGTGACCTTCTCGATGTCCTTCAGCAGCTTCATCTCGTCGCCGGCGACGAAGCTGATGGCCGTGCCGTCCTTGCCAGCGCGGGCCGTACGGCCGATGCGGTGGACATAGGCTTCGGGCACATAGGGCAGCTCGAAGTTCACCACGTGGGTGACCTTGTCCACGTCGATGCCGCGGGCGGCGATGTCGGTGGCGACCAGGACGCGCAGCTTGCCGTTCTTGAAGGCCTCAAGCGCGCGCTCGCGCTGGGGCTGGCTCTTGTTACCGTGGATGGCGCCGGCCTCGACGCCGCCGGCTTCCAGATAGGCCGCGACCTTGTCGGCGCCGTGCTTGGTCTTGGTGAAGACCAGGCAGCGCGTATAGGCGGGGTCAGAGAATAGCTCGGTCAGCAGGGCGCGCTTGCGGCCCTGTTCGATGTGGATGACCGACTGCTTGATGCGCTCGACCGTGGTCGACTGCGGCGTGACCTGGACCTTGACCGGGTCCTTCAGCAGCTCGCCGGCCAGCTTGCCGATCTCCGAGGGCATGGTGGCCGAGAAGAAGAGGTTCTGGCGCTTGGCCGGGATGCGGCTGACGATCTGACGGATCGGCTTGATGAAGCCCAGGTCCAGCATCTGGTCGGCTTCGTCCAGGACGAAGATCTCGCAGGTCGACAGGTCCAGGGTCTTTTGCTGGATGTGGTCCAGCAGACGGCCGGGGGCGGCGACCAGGACGTCCAGTCCCTGCTGCAGGGCGCGTTCCTGGGCGCCGTACTTCACGCCGCCGAAGATGACGGCGACGCGGAAGCCCAGATGGGCGCCGTACTGCTTGAAGCTCTCGCCGATCTGGGTGGCCAGTTCGCGCGTCGGCGACAGGATCAGGGCGCGTGTGGTGCGCGGGCGCGGCGGGATGCGGTTCTCGGCCAGGCGATGCAGGATCGGCAGGGCGAAGGCGGCCGTCTTGCCGGTGCCGGTCTGGGCGATACCCAGCAGGTCCTTGCCCGCCATGACGTCGGGGATGGCCTTGGCCTGGATCGGCGTCGGCTTCTCGTAGCCGGTCGCGGACAGGGCCTGGAGGATGGCCTTGTTCAGGCCCATGGATTCAAAGGTGGTGTTGCTCACGTCTGTCTTTCACGTACGGCGACGATCGCAGCCGGATAAGACCGGGCGGGCGCGCGTCGCCTGCCCGGAAGCCGGGCGGGGAACGGGCGCCGCCCCGCGTGTATGGACGACGTATGAACTTGAATGTCCGGCCGCTCGACAGACAGGTCTTCCGGAGAGGGAAGCCCAACACGCGCTGGAACGGGCCGGTCATCGCATTGTGCGATGCAGCGCAGATGGGCCTCAATAGCGGCCAAGTCAAGGCGGGCGGCTGGAAAGTCTAGAGCAGGCCGACCGCCATATTGACCGCCAGGGCCAGGATCACCGTGTTGAACAGGAAGGCGACCAGGCTGTGCAGGGTGGCGATCCGGCGCAGCTTTCGACTGCTGATCTGGATGTCGGCGGTCTGGCTGGCGACGCCGATGATCAGGGCGAAGTGCAGGAAGTCCCAATAGTCGGGGTCATCCTCGCCCGGGAAGATCAGTCCCTGCCGGTCGCCGTCCCCGCTTGCTTCGGGTGCGTAGAACTCATGGGCGTAGTGCAGGGTGAAGATGAGGTGCACGAACAGCCAGGACAGGGCGATGACGCCGATGGAGAAGAGGGCGCTGGTCGCCGACGAACGCCCTTCGCCCGCCGCCTCCATGACGATGATGAAGACGCTGGCGGCCGCCGCCAGCAGGCTGAGGGGCAGGACCGCGCCGCCGGCCTGATCCAGTTCGGCGGCGCGCCGGCGAATGGCCTCGACCGAGCGGGCGCGCATCAGGCGGACGAAGGTCAGGGCCAGGAAGGCCGCGGCGCCCGCGCCCCATCCCGCTGCGATCCGCGTCGGCCAGTCTTGGGCGCCGGGCGTCAGGGCGATGACCGCGCCCAGCACCGCCAGCCCCAGCCACAGGGCGGCGTGCAGACGGAACAGGCGGACGATCCAGTTCATGCGGCGGATGATTACGCGCTTCTTCGGGCGGAGCCAGAGCCTGAACGAATCCCTGACCCATCCGTTGAAACGGGCTGGAGGACCGGATCATGGCCGCGCGACCGACCTGGCAAGGGCATTTGAAGCTGTCGCTGGTGACCTGTCCCGTCGCTCTCTACACCGCCACCAGCAGCGCCGCCGACGTGCGCTTTCACCTGATCAACCCGGCGACCAATAACCGCATCCGCATGGTGACGACGGACCCGGACACGGGCCCGGTCGAGCGGTCTGACCTGGTCAAGGGCTATGAGGTGTCCAAGGACCAGTACGTCCTGTTCGACGAAGCCGACTTCGACAAGGTGAGGCTGGAAAGCACCAAGACGATCGCCATCGACCAGTTCGTCGAGGAGGCCGACATCGACCGCCTCTACTGGGACGACCCCTTCTATGTCGTGCCGGAGAAGGGCGTGGGGGTTGAAGCCTTCGCCGTGATCCGCGAGGCCATGAAGGCGGCGGGCAAGATCGCCCTGGGCCAGCTGGTGCTGCGCGGCAAGGAGCGGCAGCTGGCCCTGGAGGTCCACGGCAAGGGGCTGGTCGCCTACACCCTGCGCGCCCACGACGAGGTGAAGAAGGCCGACGACTTCTTTGACGATATTCCGACGGTGACGGCGGACGCCGACATGGTCGAGATCGCCGCCCGCATCATCGGACAGAAGGAGGCGGAGTTCGATCCGACCCGCTTCCACGATCGCTACGACGAGGCCCTGCGCGAGATGATCGCGGCCAAGCAGGCGGGTGGAAAGGGCGTGGTCTCGGCCCCCGAGCCGGACGACACCAATGTCATCGATCTGATGGCCGCACTGAAGGCCAGTCTGAAGGGAGGGGCGTCGAAGTCGGCCCCGGCCAGGCCCGCCGCGAAGAAGGCCGCATCGAAGAAGAAGGCAGGTTGATCAGCGCTTCTTGCCCAGCTCGGCGGCGATGTCCTTGGTCATGCGGCCGACCTTGCGGTGGGCGGTGACGATCTGGTCGCGGGTCACGCCCCAGCGCTTCATCCAGTATTCGACGGCCTGACGTTCGGACAGGTCCAGCCGGTCCTTGTCGATGAAGCCGCGCTTGTCCTTGAGGCCCGCCATGAGGGTGTTCCTTGATCGCAAAGACCAAGCCTAGCACCAAAGCGGCGAAGCGGCCCCTCCCTCGGATGAAGAAGGGGCCGGTCTTTCGAACTAGCAGCGGGCGGCAGCCGTCTCCGCCACGCGAGCCTCGCGCCGAACGAGCAGCAGAACCAGGACCAGGCCCGAGGCCGCCATCGCCGCCCCGGCCAGGGCCACGGCCGGATAGCCGAGGTTCAGGCCGATGACCGCCCCGCCCAGGGCCGCGCCGATGGCGTTGCCCAGATTGAAGGCGCCGATGTTCATGGCCGAGGCCAGGTTGGGCGCGTCGGCGGCGGCCGTCATGACCCGCATCTGCAGAGGCGGCACCAGGGCGAAGCTGGCCACGCCCCACAGGAAGATGACCACGGCGGCGGGCGCCTGCCAGGGCATGATGACGGCGAACAGGACCAGAAGGGCGGCCAGGGCGCCGAGAGTGACGATCAGGGTGCGGTCCACCGACCTGTCGGCGAAGCGGCCGCCCAGCCAGTTGCCGACCGTTAGGCCGACGCCATAGACGACCAGCATGGCGGTGACGAAGGCGCTGGAGGCCAGGGTCTGCTCCTTCAGGATCGGCGCGATATAGGTGAAGACCGTGAACATGGCGCTGGAGCCGATGACGGTCAGGGCCAGGGCCGCCAGCACCGGACCGCGCTTCAGCACTGCGAGCTCGGCCTTCATGGCGCCGCCGTCAGTCGCTGTCTCGACCTTGCCGTGCGGAAGGGTCAGGCGCAGGGCGATCATGGCCAGGGCGCCCAGTCCCGCAATGCCCCAGAAGGAGGCGCGCCAGCCCAGGGTCTCGCCCGCCCAGGCGGCCAGGGGCACGCCGGTGATGTTGGCGATGGTCAGGCCCATGAACATGGCGGCCACGGCGCCCGCGCGCCTGTTCGGCGCCACCACGCTGGCCGCGACGATGGAGCCGACGCCGAAGAAGGCGCCGTGGTTGAACGAGGTCACGACCCGCGCCGCCATCAGGCTCCAGTATTCCGGGGCGATCGCCGACAGCAGATTGCCCAGGGTGAATATGCCCATCAGGCCGATCAGCAGGGTTCGGCGCGGCACGCGGCCGGTGGTCAGGGTCATCAGCGGCGCCCCGATCAGGACGCCGAAGGCGTAGGCGCTGACCAGCAGACCAGCCGCCGGAATAGAGACGCCCAGGTCGCCGGCGATGACGGGCAGCATGCCCATGGGCGCGAACTCGGTCACGCCGATGCCGAAGGCGCCGACGGCGAGGGCCAGAAGAGGGGGATTGAGTTTCATGGGGAGGAAACCTTGGCTCAGACCAGGGCCGGGTTCAGACGGGCGAACCCTTCCTGCTGGCGATAGGGCGTGTGGGGATAGGGCGGCAGGACATGGCTGGCGGCGTCGAGCGCGGCGACCTGTTCGGGCGTCAGGCTCCAGCCCACGGCGCCGAGGTTCTGGCGCAACTGTTCTTCGTTGCGGGCGCCGATGATGACCGACGAGACGGTCGGGCGTTGCAGCAGCCAGTTGATCGCTACCTGGGGCACGGTCTTGCCGGTCTCGGCGGCGACGGCGTCCAGGGCGTCGACGACGCGATACAGATGCTCGTCCTCGACCGGCGGCGCGAAGGCGGCGGTCTGATGCAGGCGGCTGCCGTCGGGGATGGGGGCGTCGCGACGGATTCTCCCGGTCAGCCGGCCCCAGCCCAGGGGGCTCCACACCAGGGCGCCGACACCCTGATCCGCGCCCAGCGGCATCAGGTCGGCCTCATAGGCGCGGCCGATCAGGGAGTAGTAGACCTGATGGGCGACGAAGCGGGGGCGGGCGTGGCGGTCGGCGGCGGCCTGCGCCTTCATCAGGGCCCAGCCGGGATAGTTGGACACGCCGGTGTGGCGCACCTTGCCCGAGGTCACCAGCAGATCCAGCGTGGCCAGAAGCTCCTCGACCGGGGTCGAGGCGTCGAAGGCGTGCAGTTGCAACAGGTCGATATGATCGGTGCCGAGGCGACGCAGGGCGGTCTCGACGGAGCGGATCAGCCGGTCGCGCGACACGCCCCAGTCGTTCGGCCCGTCGCCGGTCGGCAGGCCGGTCTTGGTCGAGATCAGCACCTGATCGCGGCGGCCCTTGATGGCCTGACCCAGGACGTCTTCGGAGGCGCCGTCGGAATAGACGTCGGCGGTGTCGAACAGATTGACCCCGGCCTCCAGGCAGATGTCGATCAGGCGGCGCGCCTCGGCCACATCGCTATTGCCCCAGGCCCCGAAGAGGGGGCCGGAGCCGCCGAAGGTGCCTGTGCCGAAGCTGAGAACCGGCACGCGCAGGCCTGATGATCCGAGTTGACGATAGTCCATGACGGTCGCTTCCGTTCTGTTCGAAGGCGCACAGATGGACGACGGCGGCCGCGCGCGTTAGAGGCGGTTCAGGCCAAGGATTTTTGAAATGAACGCAAAGATGCAGCCGGGCGGCGCCGATCGGGCGCGCGAAATGGCGGTCTTCGGGGCGGTGGCGGACAGCGGCAGTTTTTCCGCCGCCGGGCGCGAGCTGGGGCTGACGCCCTCGGCGGTCAGCCGGACCCTGGACCGGATCGAGGCGCGGCTGGGGGTGCGGCTGATGCTGCGCACGACCCGGACTTTGACCCTGACGCCGGAGGGGCAGGCCTATCTGGGCGCGGCGCGGCGCATCCTGTCCGATCTGGACGACGCCGAGCAGGCTATCGCCGATCAGGGCGCGCCGCGGGGCCGGCTGCGGGTCAGCGCCTCCCTGTCGCATGGACGGCTGTGCGTGGTGCCTCTGCTGGGCGACTTCGTCGCGCGCTATCCGCACATCCTGGTCGATATCAACCTGACCGATGTGGTGGTCGATGTGGCGGCGGGCCAGGCGGATGTGGCCATCCGTTTCGGCCCTCTGGCGGACAGTGGTCTGACGGCGCGCAAGCTGGGCGAAACGCGGCGCGTCATCGTGGCCTCGCCCGCCTATCTGGCCGCGCGCGGCACGCCGGGAACGCCCGAGGATCTGCACGACCACAACTGTCTGAACTTCAACTTCCGACGCGTCGAGCCGGTCTGGCCGTTTGTGCGTGAAGGTCGGGAATACAGCCTGTCGGTCAGGGGCGATGTCGAGGCCAACAACGGCGAGACCCTGGGCCAGCTGGCTGCGGCAGGCGTGGGGGTGACGCGGGTCGGGGCCTTCAGCGTGGCCGACGAAGTGGCGGCGGGTCGGCTGGTCCCCCTGCTGGAGGATTTCAATCCGGGCGATGTGGAGAACATCCACGCCGTCTTCGTCGGCGGGGCCAACACCCCGGCGCGGGTGCGGGTCTTCGTCGACTTTCTGGCCGAGCGGCTGAAGGCCTAGCCCAGCTTGCGCAGGGCGGGCTTCAGCGACGCCGCCGAGACGCGAAACTCCGCCCACGGATCAGGTGTCCGCAACAGGTCGGCGGCGGTCAGCAGGTTGAAGGCGGTCGGGTCCAGTCCTGGCCTTACCTGATCCCACGACAGGGGGCAGGCGATTCCGGCGCCGGGCCGGGCGCGCGGCGACCAGGGGGCGACGGCGGTGGCGGCCCGCCCGTTGCGCAGATAGTCGAGGAAGATTTTCCCGCCCCTCGCCTTCTTGGCCATCGTCGTCGTGAAGCGGTCAGGATGGTCGGCTTTCAGGGCTTCGCAGAAGCTCTTGGCGAAGGCCTTGGCCTGGTCCCAGCCGATGCGGCTGCGGGCGTCGGCCTTGATCGGGGCGACCACGTGCAGACCCTTGCCGCCGGTGGTCTTGACGAACGGCGTCAGGCCCAGGGCCTCCAGGCGCGGCTTCAGCAGGTTGGCGGCGGCGACCACGGCGTCGAAGTCGAGGCCCTCATCGGGGTCGAGGTCGAAGGTGATCTGATCGGGGGTCTCGGGATCGCCGGGTTTGCAGCCCCAGGGGTGCAGCTCCAGCCCGCCCGACTGGCCGATGGCGATCAGGCCGCTGAGGTCGGCGACGGCGACATAGGGCCGACCTTCGCCCACATCGACGTCTCTTAGTCCGGAATGGCGGCTCGTCAGGGCGTGGCGCTGGAAGAAGCGCTGGCCGTCGATGCCGTCGGGCGCGCGGATGATCGACACGGGGCGGTCGAGGATGTGGGGCAGGAGGCGTTCGGCGGCGGCTTCGTAATAGGCGATCAGGTCGGCCTTGGTGACGGCGGCGTGGTCATCGGTGGCGGGCCACAGAACCTTGTCGGGGTGAGAGATGGTCACCCCCGCCACGACCATTTTTCCGGCCTTGGCGGTGGACGACGGCGGCTGCGGCGGGGGGCTCACGTCGGCGGGGCTCTTGTCTTCGCGCAGACCCTTGAAGGCGGCCTGACGCAGGACGCCGTCCCTGGAATAGCCCACATGTTCGATCTCGGCGACCAGAACAGGGTTGACCCAGTGCAGTTGGTCCTCCGCATCGGGCGTGGCGATGAAGGGCGAGCGCTCGGCGGCGGCGGCTTTCAGCGCGGGCAGCAGGGTCCGGGTCAGGGCCGCCGAATAGCCCGTGCCGACCCGACCCAGATAGCGCAGCCCGCCCTTCGCCTTGACCCCGACCAGCAGGGAGCGGAAGCGGCTTCCGTCCTCGGAGGACCAGCCGCCGATCACCACCTCGTCGCGGCCCCGGCACTTGGACTTGAGCCAGGCGGCGGAGCGGCCCGCGCGATAGGGGGCGTCCAGTTTCTTGGAGATGACGCCCTCCAGTCCCATGCGGCAGGCGCCTTCCAGAACGGCCGCGCCCTTGACGGCGAAATGGTCGGCGTAGCGCAGGCGCGCGCCATGAGATTTCGCCACTCGGTCGCACCAGGCCTGCAGCCGCGCCTTGCGGTGCGACAGGGGCAGGGGGCGCAGGTCCTCGGCCCCGTCGAACAGCAGGTCGAAGGCGAAATAGACGAGGGCGTCGGTTTTTCCTTCGGCGATGGCGGTCTGCAACGCCGAGAAGTCCGGCAGGGCGTCCATGTCCAGGGCGCACAACTCGCCGTCGACTACGGCGTCGGGCCAATGGGCGGCGTCTGCGGCCAGTTCGGGAAAGCGGTCGCTCCAGTCCAGACCCTTGCGGGTGCGCAGGGTCGCCCGCCCGCCGCCGGTCGCGACCTGGATTCGATAGCCGTCGAACTTGATCTCGTGCACCCAGCCGGGCGTCGCGGGCGGGCGTTCGGCGACCTGACACAGCTGGATCGACACGAAGGCGTGGGGCTTGGCGAGGGCTTTGGGGGCGACGGCGGGCTTGGGGGCCGTCTTGCGGGCCGCGGGCTTGGACGATGTCCATTCGGCATGACCTTCGGCGATCTCGGCCAGACTGCGCCCGCTGACGACCGAGGCGTCGATCTCGGCCAGGGCGTCGCCTTCTCCATCGACGGCGTGAGCGTCCTTCTCCTTGATCAGCAGCCAGTTGGCGCGCTTGGACGGTTTGCCGCGATCCGACTTCAGCCGGATCAGGGCCCACCCCCCCTTCAGCCGTTCGCCGTCGAGGGTCAGCTTGACGACGCCCTTTGCGAAGGCGGCGTCGAGATCCTTGTCCTGCGGGGTCCATTCGCCGACGTCCCACAACTGCACCGTGCCGGCCCCGTAGTTGCCTGAGGGGATGGTCCCCTCGAAGTCGCCGTAGTCGAGGGGATGGTCCTCGACCTCGACCGCCAGCCGTTTGACGTGGGGGTCGCGCGAGGGGGCCTTGGTCACGGCCCAGGACTTCAGCACCCCGTCGTGTTCGATGCGGAAGTCGTAGTGCAGATGCGACGCGGCGTGGCGCTGGATCAGGTAGCGCAGGCCGCTCTGGCGGGGCTTGGCCTTGCGGCCCTTCGGCTCGGGCGTGACGCCGAAGTTCCGCTTGGCCTGATAGGTGTCCAGTTCGCCGCGTGCGCTCATTCAGCCTGAACGCAGAGGGGCGGGGAAGGCTTCATGCCCGCCCCGCCCGTGAGTCAATGCAGGGCCTCGCCGTGCTGGCTGTAGTCGAGGCCCTCGATCTCGGCCTCTTTCTCGACGCGCAGGCCGACGGTGTATTTGCAGATCATCAGGACGACGAAGGTGCCGACGGCGCTCCAGGCCATGGCGCCGCCCAGGCCGATGGCCTGCTTCCAGACGGTGGCCCCTTCGGCGACCGGGTTGATGGCGGCGTTGGCGAAGAGCCCGGTCAGCAGGGCTCCGGCGATGCCGGCGATGCCGTGGACCCCGAAGGCATCGAGGCTGTCGTCATACTTGAGTTTGTGTTTCAGCCAGACCGCGCCGACATAGGCGACGGGGCCGGAGATCAGGCCGATGAAGAAGGCACCCTTGGGGTCGACGAAGCCGGCGGCCGGGGTGATGGCGACCAGGCCGGCGACGACGCCGGTCAGCAGGCCCAGCAGGGTCGGCTTCTTCTTCAGCGTCCACTCCACCGCGATCCAGCCGACGGCGGCGGCGGCAGGCGCCAGCAGGGTGTTGAAGACGGCGACGGCGGCGATTTCATTGGCGCCCGCGGCCGAGCCGCCGTTGAAACCCATCCAGCCGACGAACAGCAGACCCGTGCCGATGGCGGTGAAGGCCAGGTTGTGCGGCGCCATGTTGTCGCGACCCCAGCCGTGGCGCGGGCCGAGCACGATGGCGCAGACCAGACCGGCCACGCCCGCATTGACGTGGACCACGGCCCCGCCGGCGAAGTCGAGCACGCCCAGTTCGCCCATCCAGCCGCCGCCCCAGACCTGATGGCAGATCGGCGCATAGACGATCAGGTGCCACAGGGTGAAGAAGAGGACGCTGGCCGAGAACTTGATCCGCTCGGCGAAGGCGCCCGCGATCAGGGCCGGGGTGATGATGGCGAAGGTCAGCTGATAGCCGATCCACAGGAACTCGGGCAGGCCGGGGGTCAGTGCGTGGGCCGTCTTCACGCCGACGCCGTTGAGGAACAGGGCCTGAAGGCTGCCGATGAAGCCGTTGGCCGGGCCGTCGACGGTCCCGAAGGACAGGGTGTAGCCGGCGACGAACCACAGGACGGTGACGATGGCCATGGCCGCCGTCGAATGGGCGATGGTGGCGATCAGGTTCTTCTTGCGCACCATGCCGCCGTAGAAGAGCGCCAGCCCCGGCAGGGTCATCATCAGGACGAAGGCCGTCGAGGTCAGGATCCAGGCCGTGCCGGGACCGTCCAGCGCCAGCGGGACCTGATGCGCCAGCAGATCAGGCGGGGCGGCGGCGAAGGCGGGCGCGCAAAGCGCAACGGCGAAAAGGCCGCAACAGAATGCTGCGGCCCTGGTGATCGTCGGTGATGTCATGAAGGTCTCGGGGAGAAGACGCAGGTGAAAAGGAAGGCGACGTCAGGCCGGTTGGGCCAGCCTGACGTCGGGGGTTGCGGCCTCGGCGGCGAGGACGGTTTTCGGCGCGATGCGGACGAAGCGCGGCGCGAACGACGTCCAGTCGGCCAGGATGCGCCGCGCCAGAGGCGAGGCGGTGGCGTTGGCGTGGGCCTCGATCAGGGCCTTCAACCGGGCCTCCGCGTCGGCGTCGATGGCGCCGACGCCGGCCATGTCGCCGTTCAGGGCTTGAGCGGCCCGGCCCTCGGCGTCGAGCACGAACAGCTCGCCGCCGCTCATGCCCGCCGCCAGGTTCCAGCCGACCGAACCCAGAACGATCACACGACCGCCGGTCATGTATTCGCAGCCGTGCGCGCCCAGACCCTCGACCACAGCCTCGGCGCCCGAGTTGCGGACGGCGAAGCGTTCGCCCGCTGCGCCCGCCACGAACAGACGGCCGGAGGTGGCGCCATAGAGGGTGGTGTTGCCGCAGACTTGCTGATCCGCGCGCCACTCATGGGGGCGGACGTGGATGTCGGCGCCCGACAGACCCTTGCCGACGTAGTCGTTGACCTCGCCGGTGACGTCGAGGATCAGGCCGCGTGCGCCAAAGGCGCCGAAGCTCTGACCGGCGATGCCTTCCAGCTTCAGCTT
>Ga0247823_10000578_pt1 | contig 30820 bp, 26 predicted proteins | sample 13C_PalmiticAcid_2_FD_192426 | JGI IMG/M metagenome (GOLD analysis project Ga0247823, IMG submission 192426) | Soil microbial communities from agricultural site in Penn Yan, New York, United States - 13C_PalmiticAcid_Day30 | ecosystem: Environmental > Terrestrial > Soil > Agricultural land...
CCATTCGGCCCATCCTTCTTGCCAAACGTGAAAATGTTCAAGATCCGCCGGCTTTCGGGCCGACAGCAGTTCTACCAAAGCGGAGTGCGACAAGTTTTCGTAAACTTTTTGCTCCAAAACGTGGCATGCGAATATTTTCGAATCGTCATTCATGTTTGTTCCAACCTTCAAAAGCACGCCGCCGATAAATAAGCGGGGCCTGCTTTTCGCTGTACTTGATACCACTCACCAATTTTCTTAACCCAGAGGCGTTTGCCGGTGGGAACCGTAGAAAAGATTGGAGAAGAAGGCGACATGCCGGCTTGCAATGCGCACGGGGTGCGAGGGCTGCGAAAACCTTCGAATTCCACCACCGAGGAGGGAATACGCTGCACTTCCGAACGAAGCGGTGCGCGGAGATCCTTCACGGCGACAGGATTTACCACTGCGCCGGCCGGAGCCCGTCGAAATTCTTGGCTTTGAATGATCTGGGCGTAAGGAACGCCATCAGAAGATGGCGACGCACAGGCCGCCAACGTTAACATTAAGAGAGCAGAAAAACCTAAGCTGCACTTCTCCATATGCTTCAGATTTTATGGAATTCTCGCGGCCCAAACAACCTTATTGACGCCCGCCGCACATCCATTTTGAAAATTCGACTTGGTTTCGCCGGGTTGGAATTTATGAAGATTGTGTAAATCATCTCCCCTTCATCAAAAACACACGGGAGCTTAACTAGCGAAGTGACAGCGCGACTGCGAGAATGATCTCAAGGCTCCGTATGGTGAACGTTTTTGGGTACTCAGCGGATCGCGGAACAACGCTAGGGGTTGTCCTTATGATTCAACATAACAAAGACGTTTCAAAAATTCGTCTCGCCCACTCGATATTGGCCTCAACCTTTTTGTTCGTGCTGGGAGCTTGCTCGCAGCAATACGATCTTGGAGTGGTCAGCTTGCCCGATCCCAAAGTTTCTGAACACGAAACTCCACGATCCCTCAAAGACTACCGAGAATCTTTTACCGTTACCCCAGCTACGGCCTCGCAGATCGACATCTTGTTCGTCATCGATAACTCCGCCTCCATGGGCGAAGAACAAGACAACCTGGCGGCCTCCTTCGATGGTTTTATCAACACTTTCCAAACCAAAGGCTTGGATTTTCATCTCGGCGTCGTCAGTACGGACACGATATTTCCCAGTGGTGCCTCGAGCGCCGACTTGGGCTCCCGGGCTTGGACCTCCGGTGCTTACACCGGTATCAACAACCGTGGACCGGGTTCCCTGCTCTCGCGGGACGCTGACAAATACCTCAGCCACGATTCTCCAAATTTGACGGAACGTTTTAAAAACAACGTCAAGCTCGGTGAAAGCGGATCCCCCTACGAAACAGGCGTGCTCGCTGCTATCTACGCGCTAGATCCCTCGCTCCTTAGCGCCGGCGAATGGAACGAAGGATTCGTGAGAAGCCAAGCGTTTCTTTCGATCATCTTTCTCAGTGACGAAGATGAATCTTCTGTCTCGAGCGACGTCAACTACAATTACATCGTGAACGACCCCACCAGCGCGACCCAGCGCAAAAACGAATTCTTCAACCGAGTTCTTTCGTTGAAAAATTCCAAACGCGGCATGATCCGCGTCGACGCCATCGTTAAGCCCTCCGCTGAGAGCTGCTCGCACGCCCGCCAAGCCGGCATATTCTACAGCCAGATGGCCAGCGCTTTTGGGGGACGAATTTCCAACATCTGTAACGACTTTTCGGCCGACCTGGCCAGCATCGGTGATCAAATCAGTTCGGATGTTCAGAGCACCTTTGCGCTGAACAAATCGGCCGATTCAAAACTGGTGATCACACTCAACGGCACCACGCTGGTCGTCGGCCGTGATTATCAATACCAAATCAACTCGAAATCGGTGAAGCTTTTGGGATCCGCGCTAACTTTTGTGAAGAGCAATCCCTCTACGATCGTCGTGAACTATTCAAGCTATGAGTAATTGGCCTGAAAGAGAACGTATCCCCTACTCAATTGCCACTCAGATAATTGCGTAGGGCGATCAGCTCTTCGTAACGTCGAATCAAGAGGATGAGACGTGCGCGGTCGGATTCCGTCGTCGCGCCATGCACCAAAGGTTCCAAACTCGAAATATAAACCGCCACACGCTGTCTCAGCGTCTGGCCGTCGGGCCCCATGCTATCGAGCCGCGCACCCTTGTTGTGCAAGAACTTGATCCATGCCAGGCTCTCACCAGCATCGTGGATCACCGAGTGAGGCGTGCCAAGGTTCACATCGACGCCAGCTTTGAGCAAGACTTCCACAGCAGCATAAAAAAACACTTCGTCTTTGCTACCGCGCACGGGAGGCTGGTTCGCTCTCTTCACAAAGAGGTGAAGCAACGAGCATTCGTCATCAACAGGGCTAAGACGATGCACCTCGAGCAGGTCCTTGAGAAGATCCACATCGGGCACCAAACGGCCCGACCCACAAAATACCGCGTTCAGCAACGAGTCGCCCGAAGCGTCCGTCGCCGAAAAGTCGGCGCCCAACTCGGCCAGACGCTGCGACATCTTGGCAGAACGCACCATAAAGAGCGGTGTCTGGCCGCGCGCATTGAGCGTGTCGAGCGAGAGGTCGCGTGTCACAAGAAAATCCACCATGCCCACATCATCCTTGGCCACGGCCAAGTGGAGCAACGAATTTTTGTCCGCAGTGACCACGGCACTCAAGCGGGCACCAGCATCGGAGACCTTACGCAAGCGCGTGAGGTTTCCACTTTGCACTAAAAAGGCGGCCACACTGCGGCCCTCGTTGTCGATGGCGTTCAAGTTCTTCACCTTGGGCAGAAGCTCGTCGAAATAATGCGATCGGGAAAGCTGAGCGGCGACCATGAGTGGCGTCAGCCCATTGTGATTGGCCCCTTCGATATCGGCTTTGCGCTTTAGCAAAGCGTCGAAAGCTCGGGGATTATCGTTCTTCACACTGAGCATCAACTCCGAATGGCCTTCGCCATCCGAGGCGCCAAGGTCAACTCCATGCTCGATCAAGGCCACCGCAGCCTCGTCAAGCTTGCCCTCTAGAGCGCCGACGAGCAGAGACGTGGTTTTGCTGCGAAGTTTAAGATCCGCACCGGCATCGAGCAGAGCCCGCACCAGTTCGTCACTGCCCACCTCAACGGCGATCTCGAGCGGCGTGCCACCCCGGGAGACGAGATTGGGGTCAAAGGCTGGTTGAGCAGCCCTCTTGCTTTTGAAGGTGATCAAGTAGCTGGCCACCTTGTGGTACTGGGGCTTGAAGCGCAGGGCGCGCTCAATGAGACTTTGCCCCTCGATGACGGTATTCGGGTTTGCACCATGCTCCAAAAAGAGAGCCACCACTTTGGTGGCGTCACCGCGGTGTTTGGCAGAAGCAAAAAAAACCGAAGTCTCACTAAAAACATTTTCAAGATAGCTTTGGCCGCGTTTCCAGCGCGAGCGTGTGAGGCCATTCGGATCGAGCCCCTTTCGAAAAGCTTCTTCAAGACAGGGGATATTGGCAGAAGAAATGTAGCGATCGATGTGCTCATCGCTGTACTCGTTGCATGTGGTTTCGTTGCTGGTGGACTCTACCGTTTCCGAAGCCGAGGCTCCGCCGTCACCCTTGCCACTGACGTCCTCGGATTTCTGGGTACACGCCGAGAGCGCCTGGAAAGCCATGAGAAAGACGAAAACTCGCGGCCCTAAAGCCGCCACCAGAGACTTTGCTTTTGTTGGTTTTGTAGAAAAATCCACGCGCCTTCAATAACAGTTTCGCAAATGCCACTCAATGCGTTTCATAGGGGCGCAAAGTCCGCGGGAGCTTCGAGTGACCAAAGTTTAGACAAATTTTCTCACGAGCCCCCAGAGAATCGTCTCCTCGCAGGAACCCCATGGAGATAACAAGTTTTCTTAATGCTTCATTCTCGGATCGCCGCGTCCGATGCGCCAACTCATTTCGCCAGGTAGGCAAAGAACTTGTTCAGATTCGTATGACCCTTGCGACCCTTTAGGCAAAGCTCGTCGCCGACTTCTTTTTTGGCGAGCACGTCATCCACCACTTCATTCAGCGCAATGACTTCTTGGCGATGTACGTAAGTTTGGCCATCGCCTTCGTCGACCCTAAAGATTTCGATGGCGGGCACATCGTAAGGTTGCACCACGGGGATGTTCAATTTTGCAAATTTGAAGCATTGCCACTCCGCGGCCGCGGCCAGCGATGCAAACCCCATAAAGCTAAAGATCACCAGAAGTTTTTCCATGTCCCAAATCCTCCGCAGAAGATCCTAACAGGCCTCTACGAAGTGGCAACTAGTTGCGCTTGAAGATTTTGGCCCGGAACCGCTTAAAGATCTCCCGTCCCTCGGGACGCAGCAGCGATACAAGGGCGAGGTAGAGAGCGCCGCAGAGGCCCACACTGCCCAGTATCCACACGCTGCGCACAGCGAGTGGAGCGTGCGCGGTTTGCAACTCCATCAGACGGGGCGTGAGGTAGAGATAAGCGGGCACGAAGACGAGGGCCGAGGTCGCGAGCGAAGCAGCAAGCGTCTTTCCGAGTTCTGCGCGGAAGAGCGAAACTTTAAATTTGGCCTTGAGGATGACCATGAGCGCCACCAAATTTACGATCGATACGAGCGCCGTGCTGAGTGCCAGGCCCGCGTGCGCAAAGTGGCGCGAGAGCAGCTCCATGCCCAGAACGTTGAGGCCGATGGCGAGCATCGACACAAGCGAGGGGATCCACACCGCACCAAAGGCGTAATAAGCCGCCGCAACGATCTTGAGCCCCACAAAGCCCACAAGGCCCACGCTATAGGCCGAAATCGCATTGGCGGTCTGCAGCGAATCGGCAGAAGTGAAGGCGCCGCGCTCGTAGATCCACGCGATGATCGGATGGCCGAGTGCAATGAGTCCCGCGGAGGCCCCCAGAGCGAGCACCACCGCAAGGCTCATGGCGTAGGTCAGAGTGGCGCGAAACTTTTCTTGATCTGAGAGCAAGCGGGCGAGCTGCGGCAAGGTGGCCGTCGAGAGCGCCACGCCGAAAACCCCCATCGGAAAGTGCATCAGGCGAAAGGCGTAAGAGAGCCAGGACACCGACCCCTCGGGTAGCGAGGTGGCGAAGATCGTAGAGACAAAGACGTTGATCTGCACGGCGGCCACGCCGAGAATCGCCGGCGCCATGATCCACATGATGCGGCGGATCTGGGGGTCACGCACGCATTCCACAAGCAGACGGGGCTTCAAAAAGGCGAGCACCCCGCTAAGTGGTAGAAAGCCTTTCTGGCGCAAAGCGGGCCACTGCACGCTCCACTGGGTGAATCCAGCGATGAGAGTGCCGATGGACCAGCCCCAGATCGCCGCCTCCATGCCGCGACTCCAAAAGAACCAGGCCAGGCCCCCACCGACGAGCACGTTGACCAGGTTGAAAGCGGCCGACCCCATGGACGGAATGAAAAACACGTTCAGCGAGTTGAGAATGCCCATGGCGAGCGCCGCAAAGGAGACGAAATACAAAAACGGCGTGAGCGTTTGGGTGAGCTTTACCGTGAGGTCGAACTTTTGCGGATCGGCAGCGAAGCCCTTGGCCATGTGGGCGATGATCCAAGGCGTGGCGATGATCATAAGCACACAGACCACGGTTAGAATCGCTGATAACAAGCGCTGGGTGTTACGCGCCAGACGCTCGCGCTCGGCCTGGTCTTCGATGCCAGCAAATACCGAGACAAAGGCCTGAGAGAGGGCGCCTTCGGCAAAGAGGTCGCGAAAGAGGTTCGGAATGCGAAAGGCCACCAGATAGGCGTCGGTCGCCATGCCCGCTCCGAAGAGGGCGGCCATGACAAGTTCTCGCACCAGGCCCAGGATACGACTCAAAAAGACAGCGATGCTCATTTTTCCAGCGTTGCGCGCGATGCTCACCCAGTTATTCTAGGGCCTTAAATCATGCCCACGCAATGGCGGTGCTGATTATTCATGCACGTTCCGAGCCCAAACTATGCTAGGTAGTGGTGCCTCGAATGAATTCCTTTAAAGACCTCGACCTCAGCCCCCCCCTCATGCGTGCCATCGAGGAGCTCGGTTACACAGAACCCAGCCCCATCCAGGCCCAAGCCCTTCCCCTTCTGCTCGGCGAGAGCACCGATTTTATCGGTCTCGCAGCGACCGGCACCGGTAAAACCGCCGCCTTCTCGATTCCGCTCCTCGAGCGCATCGACGTCAACCGCCGCCAAGTGCAAACCCTCGTGCTCTGCCCGACACGCGAGTTGGCGCTGCAGGTTTCGGGTCAGATCAACCTCCTCGGCAAATACAAAAAAGTCCGCGCCGTGCCCATTTACGGCGGCGCCGGTTACAAAGAGCAAATCGACGGACTCAAATCGGGCGCCCAAGTTGTTGTGGGCACTCCGGGTCGCGTGATCGATCACCTCGAGCGCGGCACCCTGAAACTCGACACCATCGAGACTCTTGTGCTCGACGAAGCCGACGAGATGATTTCTATGGGCTTCAAAGACGAGCTCGACAAAATTCTCTCGAGCGTGCCGCGTGAGCGCAGCAAAATTTGGCTTTTCTCGGCAACCATGAGTTCCGAAGTGCGCCGCGTGGCGGACGACTACTTGAGCGATCCAGCCCAAGTGCAAATCAACCGCACCGAAATCCTCTCGGCCACCGTAGAACAAAGTTATTACTTTTCGCGCGAGTCCAACAAACCGGGCATCATCTGCAAGATCATCGACATGGCCGATGACTTTTACGGCATCATATTTTGCCAAACCAAAGCCCTCGTGATGGACCTCACGCAGCTGCTCGCCAACCTGGGTTACAAGGTGGACTGCCTACATGGCGACAAGGACCAGCGCGCCCGCGAACGCACCATGCAGCTCTTCCGAGACCGCACTGTGAACGTGCTCGTGTGTACCGACGTGGCCGCTCGCGGCCTCGATGTCAAAGACGTCACCCACGTGATCAACTACTCACTGCCACGAGAACTGGACGCCTACGTACACCGCATCGGCCGTACCGCTCGCAGTGGTAAGACAGGTCACGCGATCAGCCTTGTGACCGCCAGCCACAAGGGCCTGCTAGGCCGCATTGAGCGCCTCACCAAGAGCCGCATTCAAGAAGCCGAAATCCCCACCCGCCGCGATGTGGGTACCAAAAAAGTGAAACAGATGTTCGAGCGTTTCATGGAGCAAAAATTCCACGAGCGTGCCGTGAGCGTGTTGCCCGACGAGTGGCACGAAGTGCTTGAGAACATGCCCGCCGACGAAATCGCCGGCCGCTTCATCGCCATGGCGATGTCGGAAATTTTTGAAGACCGCGAGCCGTCGGAGATGATCCGTCTGCCCGGACCTCCTAACGCAGGCGGCGGCGATCGCGATTTCAACCGCGATGGCAAACGAGAATTTCGCCGCGATGGTAGCGGTGGCAACAAGCCGTTTCGTCGCGCCAACCGCCGCGAACGCGACGACGAAGATCTCAATCCGTCGCTAGAGGCCGATCGCGGCCCTGGTGAAAGCGATGGCGACTACAATCGCAACAACCAAGCGGATTCCCGCGGTCACTTTCCCAAGCGCGACAAGAAGCCCTTTGGCGAGAAAAAGAGCTTCGGCGAAAAAAAGTCTTTTGGAGAGAAAAAATCTTTCGGAGCTAAGAAAAGCTTTGCGGATAAAAAGCCCTTCAAAAAGAAGAAATTCGGCGCAACAAAGAAAAAAGCCTAATGAGCTGAAGGTCCTCGGAATCCGAGGGACCTGGTGGCAACATCGATTTTAAAGGCCCCCTCTAAATCGCTGCTTCGATCTAAGGGGTGTTTTGCAACGAGGCCCCGCGATCGTCAAACGGCAAGCTCTTAAAAAGCCTTTGCTCACACTGGCGCCCTAAGGCCCCGCTTGAGCAATAAATCTTGCCTCTGGCGATCCTCAGCCACGAAAGACGAAGAGCCAGAGCAAAAGGGCAACGAATCCGGGAACTCCCAAAATCCATAGCACCAGGGGCGGCAGCACGGAGCCATCCTTGCGACCGAGATCAATGTTGAGCGTGTGAATAGAAGGTTTCATGGTTTGGAGACTATCAACCGAGCCTGGAGCCCGTGTGGGGAAAAAATCAGGATTTCTTGATCCTCGATTGCTGCATTGCGCTGAGACGGGAGCATTTAAAGTTCTCGCCCACAGTTCCGATAACTTATCTGATGATCCACCGTATCCGTCAGCTCTCTCTCAAAATGAAACTTTCTCTGAGCTTTGCCTTCATCTGCGTTGGCCTGGCGCTCGTCACCTTCATCGGTTTTTTGAGCCTACAGGACGTCGTCAAGCAGTACAGTCGTCTGACAGACCTCAGTGTGCCCAAGCTCGGTGACATCTCGGGCCTGCGCGCCCGAGCGGCGCAAATCCACACGATGAGCCTCAAACTCATCGTCTTCAGCGGCGCCGAACACGAAGGTGAATACCGTGAAACCATCGAGGCCCTCGAAAAAGGTTTCAAACGTTTTCAAGAAATTCGCGCAGAGTATCTGGCCCGTGGTTTCTTTTCGGAGGTCGAAAAACAAAGCTTTGCGGAAATGGACGTTCATACCGCTCCCGTGGTGTCGGCAATTTCAAGCTACATCGCTCTCGCTAAGTCGCCCGACCCCCAGCGCTCGGTCAAGATGCGTGAGATCATGACCGCTTTCGACGCCCATGCCGTGCCCCAATTGAAATTGCTCAAAGCGCTCGATGACGTCATTGTCGACGCTGGCAACGAGTGGTCGCAATCGGCCAAAGCGGTGGAGCGCCGTGCAAAACGCTACATCATGGTGGCCGCCGCACTCACCATGATCGCGGCGATCTTGCTCTCGCTGCTGCTCTCGCGGCACATCAATTTCAGGCTACACAACCTCAGCTCCCAGCTGAGCACCAACTCGAGTGTGGTTGCCGAAAACTCACAGGTGCTCTCAAAAACCAGCAGCGAGCTGGCCAAAAGCAGCAGTGAGCAGGCCGCTGCGATTCATGAAACCGTGGCCTCGGCCTCCCAAGTTTCGGCTATGATTCAGCGGGCCTCGGAGAACTCTGCAACGAGTTTTGCCAAGGCCGAAGACACACAGCACGCTTCGCGCCGCGGAATCGACACCGTACGAGAACTGATGGTGTCGATCGGTGCCATCGACAAATCCAACGTGCAAATTCGCACTCAAATACAGCACAGCAACGTGGAGTTCGGGCGCATCGTGGATATGATCAAAGTCATCAACGAAAAAACCAACGTGATCAACGACATCGTTTTCCAAACCAAGCTGCTCTCCTTCAACGCCTCAGTGGAGGCGGCTCGCGCCGGCGAAAGCGGCAAGGGATTTGCCGTGGTGGCCGAAGAGGTGGGCAACCTGGCCCAAATGAGTGGCAACGCCGCCAAAGAGATCACCACCCTCCTCCACGACAGCACATCTCAAATTCAAAACATCATCGCGAGCGTGAACTCTAGCGTCACCAAACTGATTCACGAAGCCGAACAACTCATCGGCGAAGGCAAACTCAAGGCCCAATCCTGCGAAACCGTTTTTGCCGAAATCGCCTCGCACATTGTCGAAGTCACTCACATGGCCAAGCAGATTTCCGAAGCTTCAAGCGAGCAGGCTCAGGGTGTGGAGCAAATCAACCGTGCCATTCAGCAGCTCAACCTGAGCAACGATCTCAACAACCAAGCGACCAACGAATGTTCGTCCATCGCGGCGCAGTTGCACGAGCAGGCCGAAGCGGGCCAGCATTCGGTGAGCGACCTCTGCGAGTTCGTGTCAGGCAAAGACGCGGCTTAACTATTTGGGAACGATTTTGGTGGGCAAGTAGACCATAGGGTCCACGGGATCTGCGCCGTAGCGCACTTCAAAATGCAAGTGCGGCCCTGTCGATCGACCGGTGGATCCGGCCTTGCCAATAAGCTGCCCCTTGGTGATGATTTGCCCTTGCTTCAGGAGCACCGCCGAAAGGTGTGCATAGAGCGTCGACCAGGCGCCTTCGTGCTGAATCAGCACCATCTTGCCATAACCGCGCAGTCCCCTACCCGCGTAAACCACTCGTCCATCACCCGCCGAAAAGACGGGATCGCCGACGCGCGCTTTGAAATCAATTCCCTCGTGCATGCGGCGTTTGCGCCAACCAAAGAACTCCGTCACCACGGGGTTTTGCATAGGCCAGATGAGCATAAAAGGAGGCGTGGCCTTGGGCGGCTCGTAAATCTGTTTGTGCGTGGTGCCGCAAGAAGCCAAGACCACAGCGTAGAGCACGAGCCGAAAGGCGCCCGATCGTTTGGAGAACCGCATTTAACCAGATTTCTTGCGCGTCGTGGTTTTGCTGCGTTTCTTCGCAGTTTTTTTGGCCGAAACTTTTTTCGTCGTCTTGCCGCCGCGGTTTAAACCCAGATCCCAAGTGCGCAGGGATTCCATAAATTCGTATTGAGTGATGTCAATGCGCACGGGAGTGATGGAGATATACCCCTCATCCACCACGTTGGCATCCGAGCCTTCGATTCGCGAAAAGCCCTTGAGCTTGCCGCCTAGCCAATAGTACGGCTTGCCGCGGAAGTCTTTGCGTTTGATGATCGTGTCAGAGTACTTGAGAAAGCCCTGACGTGTGACCTTCACACCTTTGACTTGGTCAAAGCGCGGAGGGAAATTCACGTTCAGAAGGCAATTGTTCGGCAAACCGTTGTTGAGGATCTCGCGCGCGAGTTTGGCCGCGTAGCGTGCGGCGGCCTCGAAATGTGCTTGGGCTTCTTCGCCCGGATCGTAGCGGTAGTCGAGCGAGCAGGCCATAGCGGGAATGTTCATCACTGCGCCCTCGCGAGCCGCAGCCACGGTGCCAGAAAAATACAGATCGTTGCCCAGGTTCACACCCTTGTTGATGCCCGACACGATGAGATCGGGGCGCTTGCCCCCCAGCACGTGGCGGATGCCCATGTACACGCAATCGGCGGGAGTGCCGCTCAGAGCCCAACGCTCGACGCCGTTCTCGGTGCCCATTTCAAAAAGGCGCACAGGTTTGTGCAGCGTCAGCGCGTGACCCATGGTGGATTGTTCGCGCTCGGGGGCCACGACGGTGACACGGCCAAGGGCGGTGAGCGCTTCGGAGAGCGCGCGAATGCCAGGCGAGTTCACGCCGTCGTCGTTGGCGACGAGAATGTGAAAGGGACCATTTCGTTTTTTAGAAGCGTTCTTCGTTTTGATCGCCATATTTTATTTACTCCCAATTTTCTTGAGCGGCGGATTCGGCCGCGGGAGCCTCAGTGGGAGCGGCCGGTGCGGCTTCGCCTGCGGCAGGAGCCGCTGCAGGGGCGGCAACCACAGGCGCGCTAACCACCGGTGCGACAGGTAGGCTCACGCCGGGCATTTGCGGGGTCGAGGGCGCTCCCGCTTGCCACGCGATTGCGAGCACGAGGAGCACAAAGGGGATGAGGATGATGAAGGGAAGTTTTGACTCTTGAGCGGAACTCATACGACTTCTTAGCGTACAACCTCTCGCAATCAATCTCAAAGCAATGCCGACCTTCGCCGCAACGCACCAAAAAGAGTTCCAGGTACCATGGTACCTGGAACTCTGGGGACGGGTACGGGTACGGGGGTTTTTTGGAGTTTCGATACGCTGGAGGGCAAATCTGTTAGACTCATAGGGGTAATGCCAAGACGCAACAAGAACGGCTCCCGCGGACGCACCAAATCCCATCGACTCCCTGAGCACGAAGACAAGTCGCGCAAAAAGTCGCACTCCAAAAAAGCCCGCAAGCAAAAACGCGAAGAACAGCGCCCCGCCCTCGGCGCGGCTCAACCAAATGCGCAGCAATCCTCGCAAGCGCCCAAAGGCAAACGCAAGATCCCTGCCCAGAGCCCCAGCCCCATATCCATGGTCAGCCCACGCAAAAGCCCAAACGTCGCCCTGCCCAATGAGGTCGACGGATTTATCGACATCCATCCCGACGGCTTCGGCTTTTTGATTCCCTTCGATTCGAGCCTGCCGAACATTTACGTCGTCGAAGAATCGCTCAAAAAAGCCATGAATCGCGACCGCATCCGCGTGAACGTGTTTCAGCAAGCTTCGGGCGACACCAAGGCGCGCGCCAAGATGGTCGAAATCCTCGCCCGCCATTCCAAAGAACTCTTCGCCGTGTACCGCCCCTTCCGCGGCGGCGCCCTGATCGTACCTGCCGATGCCCGCAACCGTCACCACGCCTTCAAGGTCGTCAATATGGACGCTGAGATGGTAAAAAAGCTCAAGCCGGGCGCCACGGTGCTCGCCAAAATCCTCACCTACCCCGACCTCGGGCCGGGCACGGCCGAAATCACCGAAAACATCGAGGTGCTCAATTCGCCCTCGAACGACACCCTGCGCGTGCTCATCGAAGCCGCTTGGCCGCGCGAATTCACCAAGGGTGCCATCGACGACGCCGAAGGGCGTGCGAAAACCTTTGAGCGCAATCCCACGGCCATCGACCATCGCCGCGATATCACCAATCTCCCGCTCGTCACCATCGACGGGCGCGACGCGCGCGACTTTGACGACGCCGTCTGCGCCGAACGCATGGGCCAAAATCGCCATAAGCTATGGGTAGCGATTGCCGACGTCTCGCACTTTGTGGTCGCCGGCGCGCAACTCGACAAAGAAGCTTTTGAGCGTTCCACAAGCGTTTACTTCCCGGACTTCGTGGTGCCCATGCTCCCCGAAGTGCTCTCCAACGGCGTCTGCTCGCTGAACCCGCACGTGCCTCGCAACTGCCTTGTGGCCGAAATGGTGATCGACGCCTCCGGTCAGCTCGAGTCTTACGAAATGTACGAAGGCCTGATGAAGAGCCACAAGCGTCTCACCTACGATGACATGCAGGCCTACATGGATAGTGACGCTCTGATGCGCGAAGATCTCAAATCGCTCACGCCCTCTCTCGACGCTCTCACCGAAGTTTTCCACAAACTACGCAAGGCGCGCTTTGCCCGCGGTTCGGTGGAACTCGACTTGCCCGAAGCGCTGGTGCAGCTGAACTCTGCCGGCGAAGTCACCGACATTCAAACCCGCACACGCACCGACTCGCACAAACTCATTGAGGAGTGCATGCTGGTGGCGAACGCCGCGGCGGCGAAGTTTCTTAAAAAATCGGCCGACATTGGCGTCTACCGCATCCACGAACAACCCGAAGAGCGCAAGATTCAGGCGCTCAAAGATTTTCTCGAACTCAACGCGATCGACTTCGATGCGGCTTTCGAGAGCTCGCAGGACTTTGCCAACCTCACGGAGTTTTTGCAAAAGAACGACGGCCTCGACGATTCTCTGCGCCGCGCGGCCCAAATGCTCGTGCTCCGATCCTTTCAGCAGGCGCGTTATGCGCCTGTGCCGCTCGGGCACTTCGCCCTAGCGAGCCCCGACTACACGCACTTCACCTCACCGATTCGTCGCTATCCGGACCTCATGGTGCACCGCCTGGTGAAACACCACCTGGGCATCCAAAAGTATCCCGGGCCTGCGGATCTCGACTACGCCACCAGGTATTGCAGCGAACAAGAGCGCAAGGCCATGGACGCCGAGCGCAAACTCATCGACATGAAAAAGTGTCGCTTTATGGAACCGCACCTGGGAGAAGACTTTAAGGTGTGGGTGAGCGGCATCACCGAACGCGGCGTTTTTTGCCAAATCGAAGACCACTTTGTGGACGGTTTCATCAAATCCGTCGAGCTCCAGCGAGCCTTTCGCATGAAGTTCGACGCCGCTACGATGACCTACCGCGGCCCCGACCAGATGGTGCTCAAACTGGGCACCAAGCTGCTGATTCGCGTGGCCATGGTAGACGTTGAAGCGCGCAAGATCGATTTTGAACCGGTTGAGATGTTTTAGTCAGCTTCGAAAGAGCGCTACTTTTACTTAGGCTCTGGACCGTAAAAAAATTTGGTCACCAGACCGAGCCACTCTTCAGGGGTTTTTTTTGCGTTGTCAATTTTCAGGGCACCAGAGAGATGAGTTGAGAAGCCAATGAGTGTCCTGGCAAAATCCACATCGGAGCTCACCTTCTCTCGGTTTCTTTCTGCTTTCAGCTGACTGATCTCTTTCTCAAGGGCTCGAACATCATTCATTAACCCCTGCTTTAGGGCACCCTGCTTTCGAGCTTCGAGCGCACGAATCCTGCCATCAAACGCTGGCAATGTTCGCTTTCGCTCGGTATTGAGCCGGCTCCACGACGTCGCCCAACCTCCATCAAACTGCTCAGATATCAGTTTGACCAATTCCCGTTCCTTAGCGGAAAGATTAGTGAAGTCGAAGTTTCCGCTCAGGGCTTCACCATCCGCCCCTATCTTGGGAATGCCGCGCTCTTCAAATTGCTGCAAACTCCAAATGGGGCCAGAGTCCTTGGGATCACGCTTTGGCCCCTCTTTTACAGGCGCAGCGAGCTGCGTGAAATCTAATTGGAGCTGTTTCATTCTTTCGAAAGCCGACTTGCCCGCGATGGCACCATTGTCCACCGACGATTGAATTTCCATAAATTCCACCGCATGCTGGGCGGCCTTGGCCCCTTGCTGCATACCCTTCTGAACGTGCGATCCGCCTTTAAGAGATTCAATATAGGCCTTATCGCCGTAGAGCGTCGTCGTCTCGTAGGCCATCTCGTCCATACGGTCGGACTGGGCAAAAAGAGTCTGAGCCTGAACGAAGGCAAAGAAAAGTGCGCACGTTAGTTTCTGATTCTTCATATATCCAAAATATAACAGCCCCACCCCCTCTAACTTGATCCAGAGGCGTCAAATATCAAGCAGATCTTCGCTCTGGGACCGACAAAAAGTGGCAAGATTCTGGCACTTCCGTTAAAGTCTTTGAAATGGCATGGCTGGGTAGAGCACACCAATTGGGGCTGGCGATCAAAAACGTCGGCCGCGCCCGCGAAGTCGCGGCGGCCATGGTGCGCTTTGGTTTTGGCCAGATCGTGGAGCAGCTCGGGTTTGAAGACTTCTTCCTCAGCCGCCTGCTCCTACGCCGCTCCAAAGAAGAAGACTACAGCCTGCCCGAGCGCATCCGCATGCTCTGCGAGGAGCTGGGCCCGACCTTCATCAAATTTGGCCAGATCCTGGCGGGTCGTCCCGACCTGATCCCCGCCGATTGGGTGCCCGAGCTCTCAAAACTCCAGGACCACGTTTCGCCGGTGTCGATCCACGAAATCAAACCCGTCATCGAATCCGACCTGGGCGGCACGCTCGATCAGTTCTTTTCGTCGTTTGACACCGAGCCGCTCGCCACCGCCAGCATCGCGCAGGTGCACACGGCGCGCACGCTCGAGGGCGATGAGGTTGTGGTCAAAGTCAAAAAGCCCAACGTCGAGCGCCTCCTCGCGCAGGATCTGCAAATTGTGGAAACGCTCGCCACCCTCGCCGAGCACTACGTGGAAGAGCTGAAGCCCTTCCGCCCGTCGAACATCATCCGCGAGTTTAAAAAATCGCTGCTGAACGAGATCGACTTCCGCAAAGAGGCGACGAGCATGCGTCGCTACCGCAAGAACTTCGAGAATTCGGACTTCCTGGTGATCCCGCGCGTGTACGCGGATCTTTCCTCGGACAACGTGCTCACGCAGGAGCGTTTGCGCGGCGTGAAGCTTTCGGACATCGAGTCGGTAAAATCGCTCGGCGTCGACACCACCTTAACACTCGAGCGCGGCATGGACGCGTTCTTTAAGTCGATCATGGAAGACGGCTTTTTCCACGGCGACCCGCACGGAGGGAACATCCTCGTGCTCCCCGACGGACGCATGGGATTGCTCGATTTTGGCAACATGGGTTCGCTCTCGCCCAAGTCCAAAGACGCCATCATCAACATGTTTCTCGCGCTCGTCGCGGAAGACTACGACTCCCTGGTGCTGGAGTATCTCTACCTCAGCCCGCCCAGCCCGGGCTCGCGCTCGTCGACCAAGATCGACACCATCCAGCGCGAAGTCGCGGCGCAATTTAGCCAGTACCGCGGCCTGCCGCTCAAGGAGATCCCCTCGGGCAAGATCCTCCTCGATGCCTCGTCGGTGGCCTTTAAGTATCACGTGTCGCTGCCGCAGGACCTCATCGCGGTATTCAAGTCGATCATGACGCTCGAGGGCATCGGCCGTCAGCTGGATCCGAATTTTGATTTGCTATCGTCGGGCACGGCCTTCGCCGGAAGACTCCTCAAGCAGCGCTACGCCCCCGAGGCCATCGGCAAAGATTTGTTGTTATTTGGCCGCGACCTGTCGCGCTTCTTGCGTTCGACACCGCGCCAACTCGGCGAGGTCATACGGCAAGTCGAAAGCGGAGAGCTTCGCGTTCATTTGTCGCTAGATCATATTGGAAAAGATTTCATGCGCGCGCAGTCGCACAGCGCGAATAAGATATCGATGGCCCTCTTGAGCCTCGGCTTGATGGGCGTGTCGGCAACGCTCAGTGTGGCGCACCCGAATCTACCCCTTTGGACAGAGATCTCCATTTGGGCACTCACCGGGCTTTGCACCCTGCGCTCCCTGTGGATCTCGATTCGATATTAGTCACGGCATGCGTGCGTAGTGAATGGCCAATGGATCTGAGGTATACCTTTCGATGTCCTTTAAAGCAGCTTTGGCCTGGGAATCCCCACCCGTCGCAAGTGTCTTGAGTAGAGAGACCATCTCAAACGCAGCTGGGGCACTGAGGTCTTTTTTCATATACCTTAACAAGTCGTCCGTCGGAAATTTTTTTGAAATCCTGTAAATCGCTTCGAGCGTCGCAACATTCTCCGCCCGGGCAAGCGTACTGTTTTTCAAAATATTTTCGGCATTATGGTAGTTAAAATCATTTCTAGCTTGATCGTCCTTTAAATTCGTTAAGCCACTGAGCACCGTCTTTCGAGCTTGGTACTTCGACTCAACCATTGCCGACCATTTTTTAGTCATTTCTAGTACCAAGCGCGGGGCTGCGATATCCACGTGTTCCACCAAAAATACATTTCTCATCTCCCAACCCTTATGAACATCTGAAGTGATCTGGAACGATTGAGAGCTAGCATTGTATTCAGCGTCTAAGGTGAGCGGTTTCTTTTGAGAGGTAATATCTTGTGAATCGTAGGCCAAAACTCGGATCTTTCCCTCGGCAAGCCCCTGAACACTAAGCAACGTCAAGGCGTGTCCCGCGATTTCGTTACCACTTTCGCCCGACCCCTGTGGTTTTTCATGTATATTCAATATCCCAGCCGAACCGGAAGCTATCGAATGCTGCAAACTGTTTAAAGCTGTACGATTATGGCTTTCCCGCAAAGAAATGCGCTGAACGTAAAAGTCCCCGGAAAGTTTTTCTTGCGCAATTTTCTGAAGTTCCGCCACCGAATACTTTCTCAACGCGGTACCATTTTCATTAACAAAGATTGCTGGATCCAAAGTTTTTCCAACTTTGTAGTGTTGATTTAAATAAGATAGAGAATTTGCAAAACTGCATGCCACGCAATGAGGGTAAAATCCCTGACCTGAATCGGGAGTGACTTGCATCCGCTCTTTTAGGCTGCCATTCATCGACTGATCAACGAGAGCCCAGTAGTCTAAATTTTCTTTGACGTTACGATCGCGCTCCGCGTTGGATACGTAAATAACTCCAGCGGTGAGCACTGCCGCGCCTCCGGTCGCTCCGAGAGCTCCCCAAAGGACTTTTCTAATAATTTGCTTGCACTTCGATTGCGGTAACTCTTTGGGAGCGGCAAAAGTTTGAATGGAGCAAGCTAGCAAAAAAAGCGTCAGACGTTTTTTCACAAGTTTTTCTCCCTAAAAAAAATGGTCCACCCCCGTGATCGGGTCAAAGGGGTGGACACCCCCCAGGAATACCAAGTCCAGTAAGACTCAGCATCTTTTATGAATCACCTATCGAGAGCTCCTACGATCCACCTAACAACTTCAGTGCCATTTGCGTGGACTGGTTAGCTTGAGCGAGTACCGAAGTACCGGCGTTCAGCATGATGTTGTTACGTGCGAGTTCGGCGGTTTCCACTGCAAGATCCGTATCACGCATACGCGAGTTCGCGGACGAGAGGTTTTCTACCGAAACGTCGAGGTTGTTGATCGTCGATTGCAAGCGGTTTTGCAGAGCACCGAAATCGGCACGAGCTGCAGAAACACGCTGAATCGCTTCGTCGATCGTGGCGAGAGACACTTGAGCGTTTTCCTTTTGGAGCACGCTTACGTCTTTAAGCCCGAGCGCTTCTACCGTAGCATTCGCTTTGGAACCGTCGAACTGAATGCGGTCAACAGCCGGAGTGTTACGAATACCGATTTGGATATCGTACATTTGGCCTTCGCCGTTCAGGAGTTTCGACTGGTTGAATTCCGTCGCGTTCGCGATACGGTCAATTTCCTGCAAGAGCGATTGGTATTCCACGTCGAGGAATTTTCGCTCTTGAGGTCCGATGGTGTCCGAAGCCGCTTGAATGCCTAGCTCGCGGAGACGACCGAGAATCGTGGTGGTCTCGTTGAGTCCACCTTCAGCCACCTGAACGAGAGAGATCCCGTCTTCAGCGTTTCGGATGTTCATCTTGAAACCACGAATTTGCGCTTTCAGGTTTTCTGAAATCGCGAGGCCAGCAGCGTCATCACCCGCCCTATTGATGCGGTAACCTGAAGACAGCTTTTCCATAGCTTTCTGCATGTTCAGGTTTGTCCCGCGCAAGTTACGTTGGCCGTTGATGGCGGCCACGTTGGTATTGATTCTTAGACCCATACCTTAGTCCTCCTAACATCGCTATCCGAGGTGATTGGGACCCGGTTAGCGTGGAACTTCCTGTTCCAGTTTGGTTGTTGTTAGTGTCAGTGGTCCAATCCTAGGACGCACGTTCACCCAATCTGAGAAACTGATCGGAGGGGTCTTCATCAAACTTTAATAAATCTCCCACGAGCTCGCGCCGCACCGCACAAAGGTATCCGTTACCTTAACCCGGTACCTTTACCCGTCCCCTTTTCTCACCCTCTTCTTATATTGGCGGTGTGCGGTGTGCCTTACCGATGGGCAAGTCTATGTTATAAAAGGCGTATGAGTGATGGTGCACGTTTTTTGAAGCTCTCCGAGGCCCCGCAGTACCGCGAGTCCACTTGGGCACTCATCGAAAAGCATTTTCCGCAGGGCGATACCCCCCTGGACAAAGACCCCCTCGCCAAAGAGTTCACCCTAATGCTGAGCCCGGCCAACGAGTCGCGCCTGTGGATCTGTCTGCGCGGCGAAAACGTGGTGGCCTGCACGAGCTGGCGCCCCTTTGAAGTGCATATCCTCGGCCGCGAAGAACCTCTGAATTGCGCCGGCGTGGGCCTGGTGGTCACCGACCCCACCCACCGCAAAAAAGGCTACGCAGCCGCCCTACAAAAGCACATTGAGGCCGCCGCTCACAAAGACGGCATGCTGCTCTCGCTGTTGTGGTCAGACCTGCACGACTTTTACATGAAGCAAGGCTTCTTGCCCGCCGGCACCGAATACATGTGGTCTGTGCCCCCCAAAGAAATCCGCGAGCCCAAAGCTCACAACGGCTTCAGCGTCAACAAACTGACGAATCTCGCCGACATCGCGCCCCTCTATGAGGCCCAAAAACTCGGTCCCCAGCGCAACTGGAACCAGTACGCCCCGCTGCTCGAGCTCTCCGACACCTACGGCTGGGTAGCGCGCGACAACGCCTCGCACGCCCCCATCGCCTACGGGCTCATGGGCAAGGCGCGCGACTTGCGCAACACCGTCCACGAACTCGTGGGCGAGGCTGAAGCCATTCCGGCCATTCTTCACAAGATGGGCTCTTGCCTCGAGCATAAGGCCGAAGAGATGCGCGTGCAGATACCCTCTGAGTCGCCTCTGAAATCTACCCTGAGCGAGCTCTTTGGGCCGCCCGAGCTCTCCGCCCTCTCATACATGAAAATTCTCAACACCCCCGGCATCTGCCGCTGGATCAACGACAACCGCACGCTTCCCAAAGGCATGATCCTCGCCGCCAAAGACGATGGCGATGGATTCACACTGAGCAAGGGCAACCAAGTCGTGTGGGATTCTCCCGACGAAGCGCACATTCTGCAGCTCTTTTTTGGCCCGTGGAAACCCTCGGCGCTCTCGATTCCCAAGACGCTCAAAGCGCAACTTGAGGGCACGCAATCGATTGGAATCTATTTTTGGGGATTTGATTCGGTCTAAGGCAGAAGTTTCGCGAGCGTCAGCGCGCAAGCCTCACGGCGGTATTCCTTGATCAGGGCTTCCATGCCCAAAAAATCCTTGCGTCCCTTGAGATAGCTTTCCGCACTTTCATCAAAATGCACCAACGCTTGCACGCGCGCCTGGTCGATCATCCAAAACCAAAAATTCGGAGCCCCGGGCTCTTCGTCAGGATATGGCAGCGCTTCGCGCACCCTAAAGAAAGCGAGGTTCGTGGCCGTCGCAAAGGACGAGGCTTGCGTCAGGAGCTGCTGCCCCTCGCGGGTGACGTGCACGGCGACATACTTCCACTGCTCGCCGAACCAACCGTAGGGAGCGCCCGAGCGCCAGATCTCCTGGTAACTTTCGTCCAGCCAGTAATCCTCATGGTTCGCGAGGCGGCCCACAAAATCTTCCATGAGGCCCGCAAAGATATTGGTCTTCTCCACGAAGCTCCGCACGCGCTCGGCGTAGCCACTCACGAAAGTCACCTCCAAGACGGCGTCGTGAAAGCGCGCGTGCAAGAGACCGTAGTTCCAAGCGAGCGCCCGGTAGTATTCCATGAAACCGTCGATGGCCGAATCCGCGAGTTTGCGCTGCCCAAGGTCCACCGCCTCACCCATCATCGTCTTGAGCTCATGTGCGTAATTCTCCATGGTGATGTCCCCGTGACGCAGCATCACGGCCACCTCGGTGAGATGAGCCTTGAGGGCGCGCACGCGTTCTTGATCGCCCGCCGCATCTTGCGCGCGTTGCAGAGCGTGGATGTCAGAGACGGGATGAAGCTCGGGCAGATCGCGGGGTTCCGCACTTGCGCTGACCATACCAACGACGGTGAGCACAAAACTCAGTACCGAGCGCAGCCAAAAATGAAAAGCCGAGTTCTTCGTCATTGGGAGGGCTAGCGATAGCAAGCTTCGCGCCGCTAAGCCGCTTACAATTGCTTAACTATCAAGTCTAGGCAAAGAATCCAGCAAAACCCTTCAAATCCAAGCGGCGGATTCGACAAATTCAAAGCGCGGGCGCAGGGCGCCGTCGATTTCCACTTCGGAGAGAAAGAGCGCTTTCGGGCGCACCCACTGAGTGCCCAAGTCGTTTTCGTAGAGGCACTCGTAGTACACCATCTCTTCGAGCGTTTCGCTGTGACGCACGATGCCCTTCACTCGGTACATCTTGCCTTTGTAGTGGCGGTAGACGCCGCCTATCTTGAGACAGGTGCCAGGTAAATTACCTGGCACCTCAGTGTCGTATGGCGTTTCCATAGGCGCATTTTAACGCAGGGCAGGTTTAGACACCACCCCCCATAGCTGCTATCACGTAGGGGACATGACACGTGTGATTCGAGAACTTTTGCCCACCAAAGAGCTGGGTTTTGGCCTTTATTTTTGCGACTCTATGATCTTGAGCGAATACGCCGACGGCAAATGGAGCGAAGCGACTCTACGCCCCGCCGGTGAGTTCACCCTCTCTCCCGCCGCCAAAACCTTGCACTACGCACAGGAGATTTTCGAAGGCCTCAAGGCCTTTCGCACACCCTCGGGCGAAGTGCAACTCTTTCGCCCCCAGGCCAACGTCACGCGCATGACCCGTTCGGCCGAACTGATGGCCATGCCGCCCTTTCCCGAAGACCTCTTCATGCGCATGATTCTCGATATCGTAAAAAAGTACACGCACATGATTCCCGAACTGCCGGGCTCGCTCTACTTGCGTCCCACGATGATCGGCACCGGCACCTCACTCGGCGTGGCCCCGAGCGCCTCGTACGCCTTTTACATTCTCGCTTGCCCCGTGGGCGGATACTTCGGTGACGTGGTCACCGAGAAGCCCGCGAGCGTGCCCGTCTACATTAGCCAAAAATACACCCGCGCCGCGCCCGGTGGCATCGGCGCCGCCAAGACCGGTGGCAACTACGCTGCCAGCCTTCGCGCCATCGCCGAAGCCAAAGCGCAAGGATTCTCGAACGTCTTGTTCCTAGACGCCAAAGAGCGCCGCTACCTCGAAGAGCTTGGCGGCATGAACGTTTTTGTGGTGACCAAAGACGGCGCCATCAAGACACCTCCCTTGGGCGACACGATCCTCGCTGGAGTCACTCGCGATTCCATCCTGAAGATCGCCCCCACCCTGGGCATCCGCGCAAGCGAAACCCCCATCTCCCTCGACGAGCTGCTGAGCGGCCTGCGCGACGGCACGGTGACGGAACTTTTTGCCTGCGGCACCGCCGCTTCGGTAACGAGCATCCGCGAACTCGGCATCGACAACGAGCGCATCCAAGTGGGCAGCGGCGAATCGGGCCCCGTGGCGACCAAGCTTTTTCTCGAGCTCACGCAAATCCAGAGCGGCAAAAAAACGTCGGCGAAGTTTGCCGACTGGTGCGTAAAAGTCGACTGAACTTTTTGCCAATTCTCAGCTAAACTAAGAGGCATGACACGCCTCCAGGGATTTGCTGCGACCGCCACATTCATCACTTCCGCTGCCCTAGCGCAAACGCCACCGCACGAAGGCGCGCCCGCAGCAGCAGCGGCCGCCGAAAACGTCAGCCTGAGCCGCGCCGAGCGCGGGGATCTTATGGCCTGCCTCTCGCATTTTCGCGGCCCCCTTGCGAGCAACGTCAACCAAAGTATTCGCAACAAACTTGGCACCCAAATGGTCGTCTCCAAAAATTTCGATGACAGTCTCTGGCTCGTGGATCGCAGCGAATCCGACGCGGGCCTCATACGGCTAATGAACGTTGCGGGCGAAGCTGTGGCCCTCGATCTTTTACCCCTGCCTGCTCCGAACCCCACCAAAGCCACGCTCGTGCACTTCGCGTGGGACGGAAAAAAACGTCACGCCAAATGGCAGCTCGAAGCCAGCGGCCACAAGAACTTTGAATTTTCGGGCCCGGGCTTCGATGCACTCGAAGAATGGAAAATGATTCGCAACAGCAACGAGCGCGAAGCCAAAGCCATCAACTGGAAACCGAACTTCGACGCCATCACCGATGCCTACGTCGCGTACCTGAGCGAGTTCATAGACCCCGTCGCCAAAAATTTTCCTCGCCTGGGAGAAGAGCGTGCCGACGCCACGCCCGAAGAAAAGTCCCAACGCGAAGCCTTGCTCGCCATGGTCGACGACTGCTCCGCAGTACCTCGCTTTGCCCCTGCCCTAGAAAAGGTGCGAGCGCAGTTCAAATTGCCAACGCCTTCGGCAGAAGAAGATTCCGCAACGCAAGAATAGGTGGGCTTTTTGCCTATTGTTCGTGGGGCATCTTGCACCACTCGCAAAAGCCCACGCGAATTTTCTTTTTACGCCTCCAAAGCGAGGAGTAAAATACTGCCATTATGAAAACAATTGGCTACATGCTTCACACAATGGCTCTTTCGACCACCCTAGCATTTGCCCAATACCCTCACGTCGTTCCCGAAAAGATGGTGAATGCTAATATCGCACGAGGTTCGCGCGAAGATTTCTTCCGCTGCATCTCGCACTACCACGGCGACCTTGCCAAATCTGTTCCGCGCCAAGTGCGAGAGAAACTCACCACTCGCGTCTCGGCGATCAAAAACTTTGACGGCTCTTATTGGCTCGTCGACCGCAGTCTTATCAACGAAGGCCTTGTGCGATTTATGAACGCCGACGGCGGCAACATCGCCATCGACATCGCCAACGTTCCGCAGCCCACCTCGAACATGGGCAGCCTGGTGCGCTTTGAGTGGGACGGCAAACGGCGCGACGCCATGATCACCCGTAGCAGCGGCTCCTCAAACGATTTTCTAATGACTGGCGGTGGCGTCAGCAGCAAAGAAGATTGGCAATACATCGGCAACAATAGCTTTGGCGTCAAAACCCAAGACGCCCAATGGCAGCCAGATTTCAACGAAATCGCCTTGGCCTACCTCGCCTACACCACAGATTTTATCGATTCCGTTCGTAAAAAATACCCTGGCATCACCAGCGCGGGGGGAACGGACGAAGAAAAAACCGTGCGCGCCAATGTGAAAAGCATGATTCGCGATTGCCGCAAAGTGCGTGGCTTTAACGAGAGCATGAACCAAATCAGATCGGATCTGCGACTTTAGTCGCAGATCTCTCTAGGTTGTCAGATCAAGCGACATCAAGATCGCCTTGCCGCCGTCGCGGTAATAGCGAGGCCTTTCGGAAATCTTTTCAAATCCCATCCTCTCGTAGAGTCGTTGAGCGGGGGTGTTGTTTTCATGAAACTCAAGAAAGACTTTGCGCAGCCCCTGGAGCTTGGCCCAGCGGATCCAGTCGCGGAGCATGTCGTAACCTCGACCGTGACGTTTGCACGCCATGTGCATGATCTCACACTCGCCATCAAAACCAAGGCGGGTGATCACAAATCCGTCGAGTTCGTCGCCCTCGGGATGCAGGGACCATTCAAAAAAACGCGATTGTTCACTGGTGAGTTCGGATTGAAAAGACTCAAAGGGCCACGAAAAGTCCTGGCCCGGTTTGGCGCGCGCCTGATCGATGGCCATGAGCATCTCAACCTGCTCTTTGAGTGTTAAATCTTTACGTAGCATTTTGATTAAACAGCTGAACCTTAAAACGGGTTCGAAGTTGCTGCACCCAGGTTTCGAGAGATTCTTGTTTTTCGAGGAGCGCGTTGAAGACCGCGATCTCTTCGAGCACCGTGCGCGCTTCGACATCTTGCATTTGCACGTCAGCGCGTAGGCGCTTCCACACCGCAGAGTGTGATTTCTCAAAATGACTCTGCTTACGCGTCAGCTCAGAATCCGAAAAGCGTACGGTTTTGAAAATGGAATTGTCTTCGAAAGCCATTTTGACGTGCAAGTACTCCTGCAGATCAAAACCGTTGTCGCCCGAAACAAACTTCGTGTACGGCACGCAGCGCTCAGGCGATTGCACGCAAACGTAAATATAAAGGGAGCGTGTGGAGATCGATGAGCCCCCCACCCGGGCGAGCATCTGAAGCCGCACCACGTTTTTATCGCTAGAACGAGGGGCGTCATCCGAATCGGCCGATTGGGCCCGTGCCAAGCCGAGGACGAGCGAAGCCATCACCAGGGTCGCCGACAAAAAACTCCAAAAACGCTGTCCCATAGGGTTATTGTAAACTCCGAGAGTGCCGTGTCTAGGCAATGGGGAATAAGTTTTATTAATCCAAAAGGATTCGGTGGTTTAGCGCGCTTCTTGACTGAGTTTCACGAAGGCTCGCGCCGACTTAAAGACGTCCTCAAGACCCTCGCCGTTTTGCGCCGAGACCCAAAGCGGCCTCTCACTGCTGGCCTGCAAATAGCGCGACCACTTGCGCTCTACGGCGGGACGGGCTCCCGTTTTTACGCGATCCGATTTGGAGAACCAAATCACAAAAGGCTGCTGCCCAAGCCATTTGAGCATGTGCACGTCTTCGGCCAGCGGGTCGCGAAGCGGATCCACAAGCCATACCCACATGAGTCCGGCTTCGCTGCGCTCGCCGAGCGACTCGAGCAGGGATTCCCACTTGTTGATGAGCGAGCTCCGCCGCTCCACAAAACCAAAGCCCGGGGTGTCGACGATTTCGATTTGCGCCTCTTTGACTTTGGCCACCTGGCAGCGCGCAGCCACAAGGCCCTGGGTCACGCCCGGGGTTTTGCCAGTGCGGAAGATTTTCAGCGGATGTGTGATCGCGTTGAGGAGCGAAGACTTGCCCACGTTCGAACGGCCGAGCACACACCAACGTGGGAACTTGGCTTGCGGCAAATCGCGCGAGCGCACCACGGTAAAAGAAATCTCAGCCTTTAAAAATCCCACGTCGTATATCCCTTCGGCCTAAGCCGCTCCGTATGAGTGCAAGCCACTCAGCACAAGATTCACACCGAGAAAGGCAAAGACCAGGATCATGAACGAGATGATCGACACGACTGAGAGAAAGATCGGCTTCCAGCGCATCAGCAGTTTGCCGTGCAGATAAATCAAATACGCCATCCATGTGATCAGCGCCCAAGTTTCTTTAGGGTCCCAGCCCCAGCTGCGGCCCCAGGCATAGAACGCCCAGATCGCACCTGTGATCAGAAGCAGGGTTTGAAAGGGAAAACCAAAGAGGATGTTCTTGTAGCCCAACTCGTCGAGGCGACGCGCCGAGGGCAACTGCGCGAGAAACGAAGCGTAACGAAGCTTGATCACCCAAAACGCGCCTACAAAGAACAAGGTCATGATGAGCAGCATCGTCAGGTAGGGGTTTGACTGCAGTGTGATTTCGGGATGCTGTTTGAGAGAGATGGCGATGGCCGCCACCACGCCCGCGAGCGCCACCGTGCCAGCCGCCAAGAGGCGGGACTGCGTGCGGTTCAGATCCTGACCGTGAGAGGCGGCGAATTCCGCCGAAGGGTCTTCGGTGTCAGGCGCGCGAAAGCGACGCGAACGCGCGATGCCGTAAACGGCCGCCGCGGCAAAAAATAGGAGCGAAGCGGTAAAGGGCCAGCGAGCGCCCTCGACAACTTCCATACGGGTGATCGAAGGACCGCCTTCATAGTCTTTAACAACGTCCTTCACGCGTTTCTGTGTGCCGTCCTCAAGAGTCACCACTTTGGTGCGAGCCATGTAAAAGTCCCCGCGGGTGAAATAGTCCTGACCACCAGCGATGCCCAAGTTCAGCAGCGTGAGCAGGGCGATGCCCACAGATATCTTGGTAAGCGAAACCCCTCGGCGCATGAGATGCAAGAACGCGATGCAAGCGGAGATCGAAAAGGCGGCATAAGAGATCATGCCAAAGACCACGTGGATCTTGAGCCAATAGCTCTGCAGCGAGGGCAGGAGCGGCTCGATCTCGCGGTTCGGGGTCATCACCGACATGCCCATCAAGAGAAAGACGAGCGGCGCGGAGATGAGTCCCACCACAGGCAGTTTCCAGCGGTAGATGGCCATCATCTGAAAGAGCGAGAGTCCCCAGCCAAAGAACACGAGCGACTCATAGAGGTTGGTCCAGGGCGGACGATCAAAGCCGGCCGAGATCCAGCGCATGGCAAGTCCTGTGGTGTGCCCCACAAAAGCAAGGGTGCAGAGCGCCGAGGCCACAAGAAGCACGCGACTCACACGGTCGCTCTTTTTGCGCGCCACCGCGAGCACGTAAGCGATGGCCGAAAAAAGGTATACAAAAGCCGAGGTGTCTAAGATTTTGAGCGATAACGCTTCCAGGGTCATGAGGTCTCCTTTAGCTTTTCAAGACTCGCAGCGAGGCGAGCCACTTGCTTTTCAAATCCAAGCGGCAGGCGATGTACGGTAGCCGCAAACTGCACCTGATCACCCTCGATGCGCAGATAGTATTTCTTGTGCTGCACAAAGAGCGCGTAGAAGGTGCCGATGAGCATGCCCAGGCAACCCCACCAGTAAATCGAGGCGCCGGGGTCATACCCCACCTGCAGGCCCGTAAAGTAACGTTCGTCGAGCTTGTCGAGCACCAGGGTGTAGGTAGCGCCGAGGCGCTGACCTAGATCGAATTCGGGGTGGTCTTTAAGAATCCAGAACGGCTCGCCCTGGCTCTGCTCACCAGCCATCTCCTGCACGAGCACGCCTGGCCCCAGGCCCTGCACGTTCTGCATGGCGCGAATCACGACGATCGTCTTGCCGATGGAGGGAATGCTCTCGGGTTTTCCGAGCTGGGTGCGCACGTAAACCTGGTTGTTGATGAAGTTTGTTTTGGTGATGGCCCGCAGCCCCAAGTCAAAGTCGCCGAGCGGGCCGTAGCTCGCCTGGTAAAAGGTAAAGCCGCGGTACTCTACGGGTTCGTTGACGCGGGCCCAGGCGGATTTCTTGACCTGACCGCCTTCGATAAAGTTCAGCTTGGAGACAAACTCCTGGGGACGTCCCGGAAAGTTCGGATAAAATTTCACGTCAAAGGACTCGGCTTGCACGCGAAAGCCCAAAAAGCGTTCGTTCGGCAGCGCACCGTCCAAATCCACCTTCTGCAATCCCGCCGCCTTGCCTTCTTTGAAAATAAGGAAGGTGTCGATCGCGGCGCCCTCGGGAATGTTCGCGGCGCCTTCAAAGCCGTACATGGACGTGATGATGGCGCCCCCGAAGACCACAAGCAGCGAGGTGTGCACCAGGTAGTTGGCGAGGCGCGACCAGCGGCCGCTCTGCCAAAAGACCTGAGTCACGCGATCGGAGTCTTCTACGATGATGGGCTTTTTCCACTGGCCCTTGAGTTGGTGCATCACGCGCTGGGCGTAGTCGCGGCGATCGGCCGGGCTGCGCAGCTTCCACTGGCGCTTGAGGGGGTCTTCGATCTGCGCAATGGCGTCGGGGCTGAGCGCTTTGGGTTTGCTATTGGCGAGCTTCCACATGCCGGGCCAGCGCTGCTCGGAGCAGGCGATGAGGTTCAGACTTAGGATCACGATCAGCGCGACGTACCAAACCGAGTGGTAGGCCGTAAAGAGCTGGGTCCATTGGCCGAAACGCCAAAAATCGTAGTCGTACTGCAGGCCCGGATCGACGTTCGACATGTTGTATTGCAGCACCACAGTGCCCGGGATGGAAAGCAGGGTCAGAGCCAAGAAGACCACCAGGGTGAGCTTCACGGAGGCCATGCGTTTCCAGAGATTATCGACTAGGGACCAAAAGGCGTTCACGACGCACCTTTTCTCTCAGAAGAGATTCATGGGGTCAACCAGTACTGACGACTCTTAAACGCAGTGCTAAAATCGGCTCCATGAAAAAGCACACCTCGGGAACCTCTTTTCGTCTCTCCTGTGCCTTATTGGCACTACTTGGCGCAAATTTCGCCCTCGCCGGCGGCTCTAAGCGCGGCAAGCTGGATCCGGAAGACCCAAAAATCGCCGAAAAGGTGGCAGAAAGAGAGGGCGTCGAAATGGTAGCCCATCAACTCCTCGTCAAATTCAAAAGCGAGAACGCCGCGGGTGAACGGCAGAAAATCTTCAAAGAACTCCAGGGGCGCGAAATCGAACGCGTGGGCTCCACGCCGCTCTTTCTCGTGCAATTCCCCGAAGAGGTGAACATCAACGACGTCAAAACGAAGCTTGAACACCACGAGGGTATTAGCTATGCCGAACCCAACCTGGTGATGCGCACGATGCCCGCCAAGAAAAAAAATCAAGCAAAGTGAAGGTCTAAAAAAAATGTACGATTCCCGCATCGATAAACTCGCTCAGCAACTCGTTGGTTACTCCACCGCCCTCAAAAAGGGCGAAAAGGTGCTCATCGACCTTTACGAAGTGCCCGACTCCATCGGCATCGCCCTAATCCGCGCCGCCAGAGCCAAGGGCGCCCTCCCCTTTATCCGTATCAACCAAGATCGCTTGCGCCGCGAGCTTTTGCTGGGAGCGCAGGACGAGCAGTACGCCGCCATGGCCAAGCACCAACTCACCGAGATGGCTGACATGGATGCTTATATCGCCATCCGCGGCAGCCAAAACATCACCGAGGTTGCCGACGTTCCGGCCGAGAAAATGAAACTCGCCATGAAACACATGCGCCCTGTGATCGACCACAGGGTTAAAAAAACCAAATGGTGCGTGCTGCGCTGGCCAACACCCGCCATGGCTCAGCAGGCGAGCATGAGCACCGAAGCCTTTGAAAACTTTTATTTCGACGTGTGCCTTGCCGATTACAAAGGCATGCTGCCGGCGATGAACTCGCTCAAAAAGCTCATGGACAAAACCGACAAGGTTCACATCAAGGGCAACGGCACGGATCTGAAGTTTTCGATCAAAGACATTCCCGCCATTGTTTGCGGCGGCAACATGAACATTCCCGACGGTGAGGTTTTCACTGCGCCGATTAAAAATTCGGTTGAGGGTGTGATTCAGTACAACGCGCCGACCATTTACCAGGGCATCGCTTTCGACGCGATTCGCTTAGAATTCTCCAAAGGCAAAATCGTCAAGGCCGAAGCCGGCGCCAAGACCAAAGACCTCAACAAGATCCTCGATTCCGACGAAGGCGCACGCTACATCGGCGAATTCGCCATCGCCTTTCACCCCGGCATCCGCGAGCCGATGCGCGACATCCTCTTTGACGAGAAAATCGCCGGATCTTTTCACTTCACGCCCGGCCAAGCCTACGAAGAGGCCGACAACGGCAACCGCTCACAGGTGCACTGGGACATGGTGAACATCCAGCGCAAAGACTACGGCGGCGGAGAGATTTACTTCGACGGCAAGCTGATCCGCAAGGATGGCAAGTTCCTGGTAAAGAGCCTCGAGAAGCTGAACGGTTAATTCGCTCCGAGCTCGCCCACGAGGCGTCGGCAATGCGAGAACATCGCGTCGCTTGTCTCAAGCTCCGGACGAGCTGCGCCACGGCTGAGCACTTCTTTATCGACAACATGCCAGAAGTCCCGCTCGGAAAGATCGCGACCCATGAGCCACAGACGTTGGGCGAGCGCGTCGCCTGAAACGTAAGAGTAATAAATCGCATCGTAGTCGATGGTCCAAGGGTGCAAAAAGCTCGTAGTCATCTCAAAGCCACGCGGCATTTCGATACCGTAGGTGCGAAGTGTGGCTTCGTTGTCGAGAATGAGCAGATTCGCTTCGCTGATGCGCTCGCTCGAGGCGTGCAGAGCGTAATCGCGATAAGCACGCGAGAGTCCCCACAAGTTTTGCATCATTTCCGTGGGTGAGAGCGATGGATCGCGCACCACGGGGAGGCCCAACTCACGACGAATTTTGGGCGATTTGCGCATCCACTCAAAAAGCATCGCGGGAAATTCACCGAAGTCATCGGCAACCCAGAAACCCGAGTTTGTGGCAAAGCT
>Ga0247823_10000579_pt1 | contig 30805 bp, 29 predicted proteins | sample 13C_PalmiticAcid_2_FD_192426 | JGI IMG/M metagenome (GOLD analysis project Ga0247823, IMG submission 192426) | Soil microbial communities from agricultural site in Penn Yan, New York, United States - 13C_PalmiticAcid_Day30 | ecosystem: Environmental > Terrestrial > Soil > Agricultural land...
GTCTCGAACACGGTGCCGTCGGTCATCTGCACCTTGATCATGTGATAGTCGGGGTGCGTGTCGTTCTTCACGGGCAATTCCTTGAAATAGGCCACCGGTTTCCGACCGGCAGCAAGAGGCGCGGCCCGTAGCAGAGCCGCGCCGGTGTTGCAATGCGAAGGCTCAGGCGCCCGAGATCAGGCCGAAGGCGGGTCCGCGATCATCGCGGTGAACTCGCATTCGGTCGCCAGATCGTCGCCCAGATACGCCTTGCCCGCAAACTTGCAGACACGCGAACGCTTCTGGACGAACTCGACTTCGAGCCGCAGCAATACGCCGGGCTCGACGGGCTTGCGGAACTTCACGCCGTCGATCGACATGAAATAGACAAGCTTGCCGGTACCGGCGAGGCCCAGGCTCTCGACTGCGAGCACGCCGGCGGCCTGCGCCAGCGCCTCGATCTGGAGCACGCCGGGCATGATCGGCCTTCCCGGGAAATGTCCCTGGAAGAACTCCTCATTGATCGTCACCGCCTTGATCGCGACGATGCGCTGGTCGGGGATCAGGCTTTCGACCCGGTCGACCAGCAGCATCGGGTAGCGGTGCGGGAGCGCCGCCATGACCCGCCCGATATCGAGCGGTCCAATCGACGTTCCCGCCTGTTCCGCTTCGCTCATCGGCCCTGCGGTGCGGGCTGGGTGGGCTGCGCCGGCTGCTGAGCGGGCTGCTGCTGCGGCGGCGGAGCCGTGGTGCTCACGCTCGGCAGCTGCTGGTTCAGCGTGGTCAGCACGGCATCGGTGATTTCCGCCGTGGCGGCCGAGAAGATCGTGCTTTCCTTTGAAACCGTGATCGTCGCGCCGCGCTGCTGCGAGATCTGCTGGATCACCGGAACCATGCGCTGTGCAATCTGCTGCTGCACGAACTGGACGTTGCGCTGGAAGGTCTGCTCGCGATCGGCGACCGCACGCTGCGCGGCCTGAGCGCGGGTCTGGAACGCCTGATAGCGCTGCTGGGTCGCTGCATCGAGCGGCTTGCCGTTCGCGGCCTTGACTGCGGTGTCGAGCGCCTGCCCTTCGGAGCGGAGCGGCGCGGTCTGCTGCTCGGCAAACTGCTGCAACTGGGTGCGCTGGGTCTGAAGCTGGGTGTTCGCCGCGACGCACGCGGTGCACTGGCTCATGATGCGCTCGACATCGACGACGGCCACCTTGGCGTCGGTGAGTGCCTGAGCAGCGGCGGTACCGGCGCCCAGCGAGGCGCCCGTGATCGCCAATGCGGCGATAATGGTCTTGGTGTTCGACATTAGAAGGACGTCCCTACGTTGAAGCTGAAGAGTTTGTCGTCATCGCCTTCCACCTTAGTCAAGGCATAAGCGAGGTCGAGCCGGAGCGGACCGAACGGCGAGTTCCAGTTGGCGCCGATGCCCACCGACACGCGCGGCCGCGGCGAATTGCCCAGGAAGCGCTCGACGAACGGGTCGGTCGGGATGTTGTAGCGCGCGTTGATCGATGTGCCGCTACATACCCCGCCCGCAGTGTCCGAATAACCGATGGTACAGGTTGTGAGCGCGCCCGGCGCGATCGCATCGGTCGCCGGCACCTGGAAGACCGGGCGGCCCTCCGAATCGAACTGCGGAGTCAGGATCGGCAACAGCGAAGGCGATCCGTCGGCGTTGAACAGCTTGTTGCCATTGCCGTCGGTGGCCTGCGTGAAGCTGGCGGTCGGGTTCGGCTTGCGCACGCCCCAGTTCGCACCGGCCATCACGAAGATCGACGGGCGGATACCCATTTCGCGCGCGCCGGCGCCGAGCGGAATCTCGAGCTCAAGCTTGCCCAGATAGTAAGCGCGGCCACCGATCGCGTCGTCGAAGATCTGTTCTTCGTCGGTAATCAGCGTCTGATTTCCGCCGGCAACACTGCCGGTATAGCTGATGCGCTGGATGCGCGGACCCACGCCGCGAATGTCGAAGCCGCGGAACTGCGGCTCGCCAAGGAAGAAGCGATCCGTGATCCGGACCGGATCGACGCCGCCGGTGGATTTCTCGAGGCTGTGAATATAGCCGCCCTCGAGGCCGGCCGAGAAGATCCAGCCGCCACCGATATTCCAGTATTTGTCGGCATCGAATCGGCCGCGAACATACTTCACATCGCCGCCGAGGCCGGCAAAGTCGCCGCCAAGAACCAGTCGCTGGCCCGCGGTCGGACGCAGGCGGCTGTTGAGGCTGTCATAGATCAGCGACAGGCCGACGCTCGACGTCCAGCGCTTGCCCAACGCCTCGCAGAGGTAGCGACCGGCCTTGAGTGGATCGCAAACGCCGTCGGTGAAGAAGGTGTTCTCGTCGAGACCGACCGAATCATGCGTCAGCGAGTAGCGGGCCGATGCCGTCCAGTACTCGGTCAGCGGCACGCCCAGCACCAGCTGCGCGCCGGTCGAGACCTGCTGGTAGGTGGTGCGGCGATCGGTGCCGAGATAGTTGAACGAATTGTAGTCGCGGCGGAAGATGGTGCCGCCCAGCGCAATGTTCTGGTCGAACAGATACGGTTCGGTGAACCCGACTTCGACCGACTTCGAATAGCTCGAATAATCGGCCGACAGGCGCAGATCCTGCCCCTTGCCGCGGAAGTTGCGCTGACGGATCGAGCCCTGGAAGATGAACCGCTCAAGGCTGGAGAAGCCCGCCGACAGCGTCAGTTCGCCGGTCGACTTTTCCTCGACATTGGCGGTCAGCACCACGCGGTCGGGCGCCGAGCCTTCCTTCTGCTCGATCTCGAACTTCTCGCCGAAATAGCCGAGCGAGTTGATGCGATCCTGCGAACGCTTGACCAGGAACGTATTGAAAGCGTCGCCTTCGGCCAGACGCAGTTCGCGGCGGATCACCTTGTCCTGCGTCTGGGTATTGCCGACGATGTCGATCCGCTCGACATAGGTGCGGCGCGCCTCGGCGATGTTAAAGTTGAGCGTCATCGTGAGGTTTTCACGGTCGCGCTTGAACTCGGGGGCGACGTTGGCGAAGGCATATCCGAACATGCCTGCCGTTTCGGAAAGCTGGTCGACCGTGTCCTCGACCATCTTGGCGTTGTACCAGGCGCCTTCCTTGATCGCGAGGTTGCCGGCCAGAACCTTGTCGTCGAAGTCGCGGATGTTGCTGTCCACGGTGACCGGACCGAACTTGTAGCGCGGCCCTTCCTCGACGACATAGGTGATGATGAAGTCTTTTTTGTCGGGGGTCAGCTCGGCGACTGCGGAGACCACCCGGAAATCGGCATAGCCCTGAGTCAGATAGAACTGGCGCAGCTTCTGCTGGTCATAGGCCAGCCGGTCCTGATCATAGCTGGTGTTCGAGCTCATGATCGTCGTCAGGCGCGCCTGCTTGGTCGCCATCTCGCCGCGCAGCTTGCCGTCGTCGAACACCTCGTTGCCGATGATGTTGATCTGGCGAACCTTGGACTTGGCACCCTCTTCGATCTCGAAGATCACGTCGACGCGGTTCTGATCGAGGCTCACCATCTTGGGCTCGACGCGCGCAGCGAAGCGGCCCTGGCGGCGGTATAGCTCGACGATGCGCGCCACGTCCGCACGCACCGCGGTGCGGGTGAACATCTGGCGCGGCGCCAGCTTGATTTCCTTGACGATCTTGTCGTTCTTCAGCCGCTTGTTGCCCTCCAGCACCACGCGGTTGATGATCGGGTTCTCGCGGACGCGCACGACGATGTCGCCGCTCTCGACGCCCTCGATCGTGACGTCGGCGAGCAGTTCGCTTGCGAGCAGATCGCGGATCGCCTGATCGAGAATCTCGGTCGTATACGATTGGCCCACACGGATGCGGGTATAGGACAGCACCGTCTCGGGCTCGAGGCGCTGAGTACCCTCGACGCGCAGCGAGCGGATCGTCCGTGCCGGCTCGGGAACTGCGACCGGCGTTGCCGGCGGTTGCTGAGCTGCCGGCGCCGGGGCAGGCTGTTGCGGCGCCTGCTGCGCAAGCGCCACGCCGGACAGGACCGAGCCCGTCAGGAGCAGCGCGGTGGCGCGCACGCCGATTTTCGTAACCTTGATTGCAGTCACTATCCTACCCCAGTCGGACTTAAAGAGTTTTTCAGGCCGAAGCGTGGGCCGGCGGCGAACCGCCCTGCCCCAACCGCGTCAGCCGATCAACCCGGCCAGATTTCTCCACACGCCAAAGGCGCCGAGATCGTTGAACGTTACAAGAAGCATCAGCGCCAGGATCGCCACCATCCCGCCGCGGAAAGCCCACTCCATCACCTCCGGCCCGACGGGTTTCCGCCGCACCGCTTCGACCGCATAGAACAGAAGATGGCCGCCATCCAGCACCGGGACTGGCAACAGGTTGATGAATCCCAGATTAATCGAGACGAGCGCGATGAGGAACACGAACTCGGTCAGCCCCAGTGCGAGGCGCTCGCCCGAAACCTGAGCGATTCGCAGCGGACCGCCCAGCTCCGAGACCGACCGGCGGCCGGTGATGATCTGGCCAAGCCCGTCGATCTGCATCTGGATGATCCGCGATGTATCGCGAATGCCCACCAACGGGGCTTCCCACAAACTGACCGGAACGAACTTGGCGGGACCGGAGCGCACACCCAGGACACCCACTCGATAGATGTTGCCGAACCGGTCCTTCTCCTCGCGGACCCCGGTGGTAACGGTCAGCTCGAGCCTGCGGCTGTCGCGCTCAAGTCCGATCTCGACCGGCTCGGCCGGGCGCATCGTGACGTAGCGTGCGATCTCGGTGAAACCTTCGACCGGACGACCGCCAATCGACAGGATCCGATCCCCCGGCTGAAGCCCGGCCGCGGCGGCGGCAGTGCCCTTCTCTACGGCGCCGATGACCGGCTCCGTGCTCGGCCGGCCATAAGTCACTGCAAACGCTGCCAGAATCAGGATCGCGACAACGAAATTCGTCACCGGCCCCGCCGCGACCACGATCGCGCGCTGCCACACCGGCTTCGCCTGAAAAGTTCGCGCGCGTTCTGCGGCGGGAAGCGACAGCCAGGCAGGATCGGGTTGGCTTGCCGGGTTCATGTCGCCCGCGAACTTGACGTAGCCACCCAAGGGCAGCCAGCCGAATTTCCACCGCGTGCCGCGCTTGTCGGTAAAGCCTGCAATCTCGCGCCCGAAGCCGATCGAGAAGGTGTCCGCTTTGATCCCGAACAGCCGTCCGGCGGCGTAGTGGCCTAGCTCGTGCACGAAGACGAGCGGCCCGATCACCAGCAGGAAGGCGAGAATGTACAGGAGGAAACCGGGATTCTCGGTCAAATGACGCAGTCCTTCACACGCTCGCCCGCGATTGTCCGCGCTTCCGCGTCGATCGCAAGCAGCTGATCGAGCGTTTCCGGCGCGGCCGGATCATAGCGCTCCAGCGTATCCGAGACGATTGCGGCAATTTCAAGAAAGCCGACGCGCCGTGCCAGGAACGCGGCCACTGCCACTTCGTTCGCCGCGTTGAGCACCGCAGGGCGTGTGCCGCCTGCCGCCAGCGCCTCGCGTGCAAGCCGCAAACACGGAAACCGGTCATAGTCCGGCGCTTCGAAATCGAGTCGCCCGATGTTCACAAGGTCGAGCCGCTGGCACGGGGTTTCCATCCTCTGTGGCCAGGCAAGCGTGTGTGCGATCGGGACACGCATGTCGGGCGATCCGAGCTGGGCAAGGACCGAACCGTCGGCATATTCGACCATCGAATGGATCACGGACTGGCGATGGACGATCACATCGAGTTGTTCGGGCGAGACCGGGAAGAGGTGGAATGCCTCGATCAGCTCCAGCCCCTTGTTCATCAACGTCGCCGAATCGACGCTGATCTTGGCGCCCATCGACCAGTTGGGGTGCGCCACCGCCTGTTCGGGGGTGATCCCGCGCATCTCGTCGAGCGTGCGTTCACGGAACGGGCCGCCACTCGCGGTCAGGATTACCTTTGAGACCTTGTCCGCATTGTCGGATTCAAAGCACTGAAATATCGCATTATGCTCTGAATCGACCGGCAGCAGCGTAGCACCCTGCTCCGCTACGGCACGGGTCACGACCTCGCCGGCCGAAACCAGCGATTCCTTGTTTGCCAGTGCCACGGTGCCGCCGCCTTCGATCGCGGCCATCACCGGCTTCAGGCCCGCAGTGCCGACGATTGCCGCCATCGTCCAGTCGGCGCCCATCCGCGCCGCCTCGCACACCGCATCCGCACCGCCCGCCGCCTTGACGCCGCTGGCGCCCAGCGCCTCGCGCAACGCCGGCAGGCGCGTTTCATCCGCCACCACGGCGAGTTTCGCGCGGACGCGCTTGGCTGCTGCTGCCAGCCCTTCGACATCGCAGTTGGCGGTAAGGGCAAGCACGTCATAAGCGTCGCCTGCGCGCTCGATCAGGTCGAGCGTCGAGGTGCCGACCGATCCGGTCGCGCCAAGGATCGTGACGCGCCTCATCGGATCGCCAGCACCAGCAATGCGGCGACCGGCGCGACCGGCACCAGCCCGTCCAGCCGGTCCAGCACGCCGCCATGGCCGGGCAGCAAACTGCCCGAATCCTTGACGCCCGCCCGGCGCTTGAGCCAGCTCTCATAGAGGTCGCCCGCCTGCGCGAGCACCGCCAGCAGCGGCGTCGCAGCAGCAAGGCGCCAGTCGAGCCCCCAGAGGGTCAGGATCGCGGCGAACAGCCCTGCCCCGGCCACGCCGCCGAGCAGCCCGGCCCATGTCTTGTTGGGACTGACCCTCGGCATCAGCTTCGGCCCGCCGATGGTCCGACCGGCGAAATAGGCACCGATGTCGCACGCCCAAACCAAAGCCATCGCCCAGAAGGCGAGCAGCAGGCCCTTGTCCGCGTCGCGCAGCACCAGCAGTGCCAGCACCGGCAGACCGACATACAGCGCCCCGCCCCCGAGCATCCCGTTACGCGTCACCGCGGCAATGAAAAACATCGCGCCCAGCACGAGGCCGAACGACAGGAAGCCGGGGCCGGCCGCGACTGGCGCCATGATCGCCAGCGGGACCGTCAATGCATATTGCGCGAGCTTCTTCTGCCCCGGCGTCGCATCATGCAATCCGCCCCATTCGTGGATCATGATGATCCCCGCCACCGCGACCAGCAGCCAGAAGGCGAACCCGCCCAGCCACAGCGCCGTCGCCGCCACGGCGATCAGCAGCACGCCCACCAGCGCACGCACCGGCAGGTCTGCATTCTTGCGTGGCGATGCTTGCGTCACAGCCCTCCGAACCGGCGTTGCCGGTTGCCGAACTGTGCGATCGCGTCGGCCAGAGCGGCGCCGTCGAAATCGGGCCACAGCGTATCGACGAACAGCAATTCGGCATAGGCCGCCTGCCACAGCAGGAAATTGGAAAGGCGCTGCTCGCCCGACGTCCGGATCAGCAGGTCGAGCGGAGGCAGGCCGTGGGTGGTCAGCGCGTCGCCGAACATGGTGTCGTCGATCGCTGCCGGGTCCAGCTCGCCCGCCTTGGCCGCTGCCGCCAGCCGGCGCGCCGCCGCGACGATCTCGGCCTGCGCGCCGTAATTGAGCGCGATGACCAGCGTCGCACCGGTGTTGACCGACGTGCGCTCGATCGCCTCGTCGATCATCTTCACCAGATCGCCCGACAGCGCATGATAGTCGCCAATCACGCGCAGGCGCACATTCTCGGCCACCAGATCGCGCAGCTCGTTCTTCAGGAAATGGCGCAGCAGACCCATCAGGTCGCGCACCTCCTCCTCCGGCCGCCGCCAGTTCTCGGACGAGAAAGCGTAGAGCGTCAGCACCTCGATGCCCAGCTCGCGCGCGGCCTTCGAGACGCGGCGCACCGCGTCCACGCCCTGCTTGTGCCCGGCGAGCCGCGGCAGCCGCCGGGCCTTCGCCCAGCGTCCGTTGCCGTCCATGATGATCGCGACGTGGCGGGGAACGGCCCCGCCCTCCGGACTGGCCGGAAGAGGCGCGGAAGCCGCGGTCACTTGCCGAGGATTTCCTTCTCCTTGGCCGAAGCCGCCGCGTCGATGTCGGCGATGGTGCTGTCGGTCAGCTTCTGGACTTCGGTTTCGTGACGCTTGCGCTCGTCCTCGCCGAACAGACCCTTCTTCTCGTCGGTCTTCAGGCTGTCGTTGCCGTCACGGCGCACGTTCCGCGCGGCGATACGGGCGTTTTCGGCATATTTGCTGGCCAGCTTGGCGAGCTCCTTGCGGCGCTCTTCGGTCAGGTCGGGAATCGGCAGACGCAGCGTCTGGCCGTCGACGATCGGGTTGAGGCCAAGGCCCGCCGAGCGGATCGCCTTGTCGACCGGGCCGACGTTCGACTTGTCCCACACCGTCACCGAAAGCAGGCGCGGCTCGGGTGCGGCAACGGTCGCAACCTGCGTGATCGGCATGTGGGAGCCATAGACTTCCACCGTCACCGGGTCGAGCAACGAGGTGCTTGCACGGCCGGTGCGCAGGCCCTGAAGGTCATGCTTGAGCGCTTCGACCGCGCCCGCCATCCGGCGTTCGAGATCGGCTTTGTCGTAAGCGGCCATTATCGGGCTCCTCTTTATCCTACACGTAACGAATAACTGCGCACGAAGCGCGTGGACGCGGCGTCATACCGGGTTCCGTCTCCCATGTAACGGGACGATTGACAGCGATGTGGTCAGCATCGCCGGAAACGCACGGAATCGTGTTCATGCGGCATCCATCTGGCGAAGCGGATGATCTGCGATACGCTCCGGCCCCGACCGGGCTTCGAGCGAAACGGGGAGGTTCCGGAGATGGAAAAACTCATCGCGATCGTGGCCGTTGCGGCCACCTTGGCGCTTGGATCGCAGGCCGTTGGGCGCGATACCACCAAGATGACGGTGAAGATGAAGCCCAGGGAGAATGTCACCGCCGAAGAGCGTAGCATCCAGCCGGCGGTTCAGAAGGGGCCCGTCAGGCCTTCCGTGCAGGCTCCCGATGGTAAGAGCATCAGCACAAAGGGCGTCGAAAGTACCGCGGAGCACCCCCGCGCCAAGCCGAAATGACCGATGCGATCCCGACCGGGATCGCGCGGCCCCTGCTGACGACGGCATTCTGATCCGCCTCAAGCGCGCGCGGTCCCTTCGGCATCGGCGGGCGGATTGCGGACGATGGTCGAGGTGCCCTCGCCGCGCAGCACGGCTTCCAGATTGCCTTCGTCGCGGATGTTGAACACCACGATCGGAATGTCGTTATCGCGGCACAGCGCGACCGCGGTTGCGTCCATGACCTTGAGGTTGTCGACCAGCACCCGGTCGAAGCTCAGCTCTTCGTAGCGGGTCGCAGTCGGCACCTTCTTCGGATCGGCATTGTACACGCCGTCCACGCTGGTGCCCTTGAACAGCGCGTCGCAGTTCATCTCGGCCGCGCGCAGCGCTGCGGTCGTGTCGGTGGTGAAGAACGGCAGGCCCGTGCCCGCGGCGAAGATCACCACGCGGCCCTTCTCCATGTGCCGCATCGCCTTGCGGCGGATATAGGGTTCGGACACGCTCGCCATCGGGATCGCCGACTGGACGCGGGTATCGACGCCGAGCCGCTCGAGCGTGTTCTGCATCGCCAGCGCGTTCATCACCGTCGCCAGCATACCCATATAGTCGGCGCTCGCGCGCTCGAAGCCCTGTGCTGCGCCGGCGAGCCCGCGGAAGATATTGCCTCCGCCCACGACCAGACAGATCTCGAACCCGGCTTCGGTTGCAGCCTTCACTTCGCGCGCGACACGTTCGCAGGTGGCGGGATCGATGCCGAACTGGCCCTGTCCCATCAGCACTTCGCCCGAAAGCTTGAGCAGGATTCGTTTGAAGCGTGGCGCGGTCATCTGGCCCTTGATTCTTTAGGTTATTGGGGAGCGGCGCGGACCTTAGATGCGGCCTCGCGCAAAGCCAAGCGGCTGCGCGGGTTTTCCGCTACGATGCCGCCGAACGGAGTTGCGAATCCCATGCCCAGCCACGCCCAGCTCGCCGCCAAGCTCCTGCGCGATGCCGCCGCCTTCTTCCGCGATGTCGGCGGGCAGAATCCCGAACTTACGGCGGAAATGCACGAGAACGCCGCCGTGTACGAGCAGGTCGCCGATCTCACCGAGGCAGATCCGTTGGGCGAGCTGCCGATCGACGAGCTTGACTGACCCAGCAAAAAGGGCGCGGCCACCGCAGCGGCCGCGCCCCTTTCCTATTCCGAAAGGAACGACTTAGCGGTTCAGGCCCGCGGTCGCCGCGACTTCCGCTGCGAAGTCGCTCTCTTCCTTCTCGATGCCCTCGCCCAGCTGGAAGCGGACATAGTCCTTGAGCACGATCGCCGCGCCCGCATCCTTGCCGGCCTTGGCGATCACGTCGGCGACCGGGGTCTTGCCGTCCATGACGAACAGCTGGCTGAGCAGCGCGTTCTCCTTGGCGAACTTCTTCACCGCGCCATCCAGCATCTTCTCGATGATGTCGGCCGGCTTGCCGCTCTCGGCAGCCTTTTCCTTGGCGATGGCGCGCTCACGGTCGAGCACGTCCTGGTCGAGGCCGGTCTCGTCGAGGGCCAGCGGGAAGGCCGCGGCGATGTGCATCGCGATCTGCTTGCCCAGCGGCTCGAGCACGTCGACGCCAGCTTCGCTCTCGAGCGCGACAAGCACGCCGATCTTGCCGAGGCCCGGGGCAGCCGCGTTGTGGACGTAGGGGATCACGGCGCCGTTGGTCACTTCGACCTTCTTCGCGCGGCGGAGCACCTGGTTCTCGCCGATCGTCGAGATGTTGGCGGTCAGCACGTCCTCGACCGAGCCACCCTCGATCTTCGCGGCCTTGAGCGCCTCGACGTCGTCGATGCCCTGCTCCAGCGCAACCGCGGTGACGTCACGGACGAAGCCCTGGAAAATCTCGTTCTTGGCGACGAAGTCGGTCTGCGAGTTGACCTCGACGGCAATGCCCTTGGTGCCGGCAACGGCGAGGCCGACCAGACCTTCGGCCGCGGTACGGCTCGACTTCTTCGCGGCGGCCGCGAGACCCTTGGTGCGCAGCCAGTCGACCGCGGCGTCCATGTCGCCATTGGTTTCGGTCAGCGCCTTCTTGCAATCCATCATGCCGGCGCCGCTCAGCTCGCGCAGTTCCTTGACGGCTGCTGCAGTGATCTCTGCCATGTCTAATTCCTCGGTTTAAGCTGGATGTCTTGAATATGATGCGGGCGGAGCAAAGCTGAAACGCCCTGCCCCGCCCCCATTACGTCTGGATGACGGCTCAGGCGTCGATCTGGCGCTCGCCCTCGGCTGCCGTGTCCGGCTCGGTCGAGGCGGCCGGGGCTTCCGGCTCGGCTTCGACGGCAGGCGCCGGCTCGGCGATGGCTGCTTCGACCGGCGGCTCTTCCGCTGCGCCGAAGTCCGCACCGCTCACGACCTGTGCGTGCTGGTTGCCGCGGGTCGACGCGATGGCGATGGCTTCGCAGTACAGGCGGATCGCGCGCGACGCGTCGTCATTCGCCGGAACCGGGAACGCGATGCCGTCGGGCGAGACGTTCGAATCGAGGATCGCAACGACGGGGATACCCAGCGTGTTGGCTTCCTTGATCGCCAGCTCTTCCTTGTTGGCGTCGATCACGAACATGATGTCCGGAATGCCGCCCAGGTCGCGGATGCCGCCGAGCGACAGCTCGAGCTTGTCCTTCTCGCGGGTCAGGTTCAGCACTTCCTTCTTGGTCAGGCCGTGCGTGTCGCCCGAAAGCTGCTCTTCAAGCGTCTTGAGGCGCTTGATCGACTGGCTGATCGTCTTCCAGTTGGTGAGCATGCCGCCCAGCCAGCGGTGGTTGACGAAATGCTGGTTCGACTTGCGCGCTGCGTCCGCGATCGCTTCCTGCGCCTGGCGCTTGGTGCCGACGAACAGAACCTTGCCGCCGGCGGCAACGGTCGAGCTCACGAACTCGAGCGCGCGGGCGAACAGCGGAACGGTCTGCGACAGGTCGATGATGTGAACGCCGTTGCGCTCGCCAAAGATGTAAGGCTTCATCTTCGGGTTCCAGCGGTGCGTCTGGTGGCCGAAATGCGCGCCCGATTCGAGCAGCTGCTGCATGGAGACGACAGGTGCCGCCATAGGGATAACTCCTTCCGGTTGATCCTCTGGGAAGCGAGTGACCGATGAGCCAGAAGGCCCGCGGCACCGGGATATGATGCTTCCCATGTGGGGTTGAGGCGGCGCCCTTAGCCGAGCCTGTTGCGGATTGCAATGCCGTACCCCGATCGCAACGCCATCGACGCAATTGGTATTGCATTATGACTGCAATGGTATTGTATATGTATCATTGAGAACGCCGCAGTTCACGCGGGCGGGTCGATATTGGGAGGGGAACGTGGCGCGTGCAGATGCGGCGCCGGCGAGCATAATTGCGCCGGCCAGGAACCACTATGTCATTCTCGACGGTCTGCGCGGTGTCGCCGCGCTGATGGTCCTGCTCATGCACCTGTTCGAGGGGCATACGGGCGGCGACCTGCACAAGATGATCATCAACCACGGCTACATTGCGGTCGATTTCTTCTTCCTGCTGTCCGGCTTCGTCGTCGCCTACGCCTATGACGACCGCTGGGGCGGCATGAGCCAGTGGGAATTCTACAAGCGCCGCCTCGTCCGGCTTCAGCCCATGGTGATCCTCGGCTCGATCGTCGGCGCTGTGCTGTTCGTGTTCCAGATCGACCCCTTCTACCCGCTCGCTGCCGGCGCCTCGCTCTGGCAGGTGCTGCTGCTGATGGTGATCGGCTTCACACTGATCCCCGTCCCGCCCTCGCTCGACGTGCGCGGCTGGGGCGAGACCTTTCCGCTCAACGGTCCCGCCTGGTCGCTGTTCTTCGAATATTGCGCCAACATCCTCTATGCGGTCGGCCTGTACAGGCTGTCGAACCGCTGGCTCGGCGTACTCGTCGCCGTCGCCGGGGCGGCGCTGTTCCACCTCGCCGTGTTCGGGGAGCGCGGCGACCTCGTCGGCGGTTGGACGCTCACCGGCGAGGGGCTGTATATCGGCTTCGTCCGGTTGCTCTTCCCCTTCTTCGCCGGTGTGCTGATGATGCGGCTCGGCATGAAGATCCGGATGAAGGGTGCGTTCTGGGCCAGCAGCCTGCTGCTGATCGTCGCGCTCTCGCTGCCCCGTTTCGGCGGGACCGAAAATCTGTGGATGAACGGCCTGTACGAAGCCTTCTGCGTGATGGTGATCTTCCCGCTGGTCGTCGCGATCGGCGCCGGACAGCAGCAGATGGACGGCGTCTCGCTACGGATCGCCCGCTTCTTCGGCGATCTCTCCTATCCGCTCTACATCACGCACTACCCGCTCGTGTACATCTACATGGCCTGGGTAGTGACCGGAAAGCCATCGACAAACGCGGCGATCCTCGGTGGCATCGGGGTAGCCATCGCTGCCATCGCCATCGCCTATGCCAGCCTCAAACTCTACGATCTGCCGGTGCGCCGCTGGCTCGGCAAGCGGCTCCTGACACGGGCATCATAACAGGCAGGGCGTATGTTCCGGCCGTTCTGCGGACGGCCGGAACATGAGAACAAAAGGGGATTGACAGTCGGAACGTGAGTGGAACATAAAGTGTTCACACGGCGGACATGGAACATGCGCCGCTTGGGAGGTTCACATGACCGCATTGCTCGTCGCCCTGCTTTTCACCACCGCCATCGCGGTTTCGATCTGGTCGATGTGGGTCACGATTGCCCCGCGCCTGCCGTACATGCGCGCGCTGCTGACCGGCGACACGGTTCCGGCGCTTGCTCCGGCAGTGGCGCCGCGTGTCCGCACGATCCGTCCCGCGAAGATGGCGACCGAGGCCGCCTACCCGCTCCGCGCAGCCGCCTGAACCGATCTGCTGGGGCCGGGTAGCGCGCAGCGGCTACCCTGCGGAAGCTGCCCCGCCCCGTCCGCGCAGATATGCGCGCGCACTGAACGGCAGCGTCGCCAGATACCCCACGCACAGCACCGTCAGCGTCTGCCATGGCGCCGTCACCAGTGCGGCGAGCAGGATGGCGACCACCACCAGCGCTTCGAACCGGACGTTGCGCCGCAGCCGCAGCGACTTCCACGAATAGGTGGCCAGGCTGGAGACCATCAGCAGCCCGACGAACGCCACCCACGGGGTGACGATCCATGGCGAGCGCGCCAGTTCCTCGCCGCTCCACAGCCACACATACAGCGGCAGCATCGCCAGCGCGGCGCCCGCCGGGGCGGGAATGCCGGTCAGATAGCCCGCGATCTTGCGCGGCTGTTCGGTATCCATCTGCGAATTGAACCGCGCCAGCCGCAGCGCGCAGAACACCGCATAGAGCAAGGCGACGATCCATCCGACCTTGGGCACGTACATCAGCGCCCACAGATACAGGATCAGCGCTGGCGCCACCCCGAACGAGATCGCATCGGACAGGCTGTCCAGTTCGGCGCCGAACTTGCTCTCGCCACGGATCATCCGCGCGATCTGGCCGTCGATCCCGTCGAGCGCGGCGGCGATCATGATCATCATGACCGCGCGCTCCCAGTCCTGCGCGATGGCGAAGCGCACGCCGGTCAGGCCCGAACACAGCGCAAGCGCCGTGATCGCGTTGGGAAGGACCGCGCGCAGCGGGATGCCGCGCCGCTGGGGCCGCGGCTTCAGGCTCACTGGGCAACGCCCTCCGCCGCGATACCGCCCTTGCGGCCGACCAGCGTCTCGCCGGCGACGCAACGCTGGCCGAGCGCGACCTGCGGCGCATAGTCGTCGGGCAGGAACACGTCGACGCGGCTGCCGAAGCGGATCAGGCCGATACGCTGGCCCGATGCCACCATGTCGCCGGGCTTGACGAAGGTGACGATGCGCCGCGCCACCAGACCGGCAATCTGGGTGAAGCCGACGCGCAGGCCGTCGCGGGTCTCGACCACGAAATGCTGGCGCTCATTCTCTTCGCTCGCCTTGTCGAGGTCGGCGTTGAGGAATTTGCCGGCGATATAGACGACCTGACGGATCGTCCCGGCCACCGGGGTGCGGTTGATATGGACGTCGAACACGCTCATGAAGATTGAAACGCGCACCCGCGTCTCTTCGTTCAACCCTTCCGGCCCGGCGATCTCGCGCGGCACCGGCACGCGCTCGATCATCGTGACCAGGCCGTCGGCGGGCGAGATGATCAACCCCTCTCCCTGCGGCGTCACGCGGATCGGGTCGCGGAAGAAGGCGGCGACCCAGATGGTCACACCGATCAGCAGGAACCCCAGCTCGTCCCAGATCGCGAACAGGAACACCGCGGTGATCGCGGCGGAGATGAGGACGTATTTGCGCCCCTCGGGGTGCACGGCGGGCCAGCGCCATTTGACCGGAGGGTTGCCGGTAGGCGGCTTTTCAAGTGAAGGCATGGGCGGGCTGTAACTGTGTCGTTCGTGTAACACAACAAGTTCGGCGCGGTCGGCAATCGAACTTGTCAGCCGGATGGCGGACGATATGTTCCGCGGCGATGTCGCTCTTCAACAAGTTATTCGGCCGTCCGGTCGCTGCGGAGCCGGTCCCGCCATCCGCGCCCGCGCACCCTGCCCGGCCGGCCCCGCGCGCCGCACCGCCGACATCATCGGCTGCCGATCGCTATGCCAGCTTGCCGGGATCGGACCCGGCCCTTCTCGCCACGATCGGCGCAACCGTGGCCGTCCGGCTCGATGCGGATCCACGGGCGCACCGGATCAAGGCCAACGGTCTCGATATCTTCGCGGTGCCCGATTTCGTCTCTCCCGAAGAGCGGGCGGAACTGATCGCGATGATCGGCGCGGATGTGAAACCGTCGACCAGCCTGCGCGCAGACGGCAAGCCCAGCCGCCGGACCAGCGAGACCTGTCACCTGCACGCCACCGTGCCGCTGGTGGCGGAGGTGGAGCGACGGATGATCGCGCTTCTCGGCCTCCCGCTGACCCATAGCGAAACCGTGCAGGGCCAGCGCTACTCGCCCGGCCAGCAGTTCAAGGTGCACAACGACTATTTCGCTGCCGGGCAGCCCTATTCGGAAACCGTGGCGAGCGAGGGCGGGCAGCGGACCTGGACCGCGATGGTCTATCTCGACGCGCCGGGAGCCGGGGGCGCCACCCATTTCCCCTATGCCGGGGTCGCGGTCCCGGCGACGCCGGGTGTATTGCTCACCTGGTGCAATCTCGACCGCAACGGAATGCCCAACCGCTTCTCGCACCATGAGGGCACGATGGTGACGGACGGCATCAAGCACGTCCTCACCAAATGGTTCCGCGAACGCGAATGGCATTCCAGCGCCGCGTCCAACGCGCTCCGCCGCTAGGGTCGGCAAGCCGCCGCTTGCAATGTTGGATTGCGTTTGCTCGGCTCCTCGAACCGTGCCTCCGGTCCGTGACGGAGGTGGCGGCCTTGCCGCCGCGCGCGGCGCCGGACACCGATACACCCAATTACCGCCACCCTTGATCCCCCCGCCCCTTCCTCCTAGACGCACCGCCAAACCTCCCGAACGAACAGGAAAGCGAGCATGGCGAAGATCAAGGTCAAGAACCCGGTCGTCGAGATCGACGGCGACGAAATGACACGGATCATCTGGGAATGGATCCGTGAGCGCCTGATCAAGCCGTACCTCGATATCGACCTGAAATATTACGACCTCGGCGTCGAGAAGCGCGACGAGACCAACGACCAGATCACCGTCGATGCTGCCAACGCCATCAAGGAGTTCGGCGTCGGCGTGAAGTGCGCGACGATCACCCCGGACGAGCAGCGCGTCGAGGAATTCAACCTCAAGGAAATGTGGAAGTCGCCGAACGGCACGATCCGCAACATCCTCGGCGGCGTCGTGTTCCGTGAGCCGATCGTGATCTCGAACGTCCCGCGCCTGATCCCCGGCTGGACCAAGCCGATCGTCGTCGGCCGTCACGCGTTCGGCGACCAGTATCGCGCGACCGACTTCAAGGTTCCCGGTGCCGGCAAGCTGCGCCTGGTGTTCGAGGGCGCCGACGGCCAGGTCATCGACCGCGAAGTGTTCAACTTCCCCGGCTCGGGCGTCGCGATGGCGATGTACAATCTCGACGACTCGATCCGCGACTTCGCCCGCGCGTCGTTCAACTACGGCCTCAACCTCAAATGGCCGGTGTACCTGTCGACCAAGAACACCATCCTCAAGGCCTATGACGGCCGCTTCAAGGATCTGTTCCAGGAAGTGTTCGAGACCGAAGGCTTCAAGGAGAAGTTCGCCGAAGCCGGCATCGTCTATGAGCATCGCCTGATCGACGACATGGTCGCCTCGGCGCTCAAGTGGAGCGGCGAGTTTGTCTGGGCGTGCAAGAACTATGACGGCGACGTCCAGTCGGATCAGGTCGCTCAGGGCTTCGGCTCGCTCGGCCTGATGACCTCGGTCCTGCTCTCGCCCGACGGCAAGACGGTCGAGGCGGAAGCGGCGCACGGCACCGTCACCCGCCACTATCGCCAGCATCAGCAGGGCAAGGCGACGTCGACCAACCCGATCGCGTCGATCTTCGCCTGGACCGGCGGTCTCAAGTTCCGCGGCAAGTTCGACGACACGCCCGAAGTGGTGAAGTTCGCCGAGACGCTCGAGCGCGTCTGCATCGAGACCGTCGAAAGCGGCAAGATGACCAAGGATCTCGCGCTGCTGATCGGCCCGGAACAGCCCTGGATGACCACCGAGCAGTTCTTCGAGGCGATCCGCGAGAACCTCGAAACGGAAATGTCTTCCTGGCAGTAAGCCACTGAAACGACGGCTCGGGTGCTCTGAATAGCGCCCGGGCCGTTTTCATTTTCCGACAGCGGCGCAAATCGGCATAGACTTGTCGATGACAAAACCTTCCACCGCTGCTTAGAGTGCGCCTATGGCACTCGATCTGACCAACCACACCTTCAGCGACACCTTGGTCATTCTGGGCGCTGCGGGGTTGGTCATCCCGGCCTTCGCACGTTTCCGGATCAGCCCGGTGATCGGTTTCATCCTGGTCGGGGCACTGGTCGGTCCGGCCGGTCTCGGCCAGCTCGTGCCGCAGATGCCGTGGCTCTACTATCTCACCATCACCGATCCGCACTCGATCGAGCCGTTCGCCGAATTCGGCATCATCCTCCTGCTCTTCTCCATCGGCCTCGAACTCTCGTTCCGGCGATTATGGTCGATGCGAACGCTGGTGTTCGGCGTCGGTGCGGCCGAGCTGCTCGGCGCCGGGCTGTTGATTGCTGCGGGGCTATATTTTCTGGGTCAAAGCTGGACCGGTGCACTCGGCCTCGGCCTTGCGCTTGCGCTCTCCTCGACCGCGCTGGTTCTGCCGATTGCAGGGACGACCAGCGCCGTAGGCCGCTCGGCCTTTGCGATGCTGCTGTTCGAGGATCTGGCTCTCGTCCCGATCATCTTCCTCCTTGGCGCGCTCGCGCCTGCCGCGGCCGATGCCAGCATCGGCGATCTCGCCGCCGTACTCGGACGTGCAGGGATCGTCGTCGCGGTGCTTTATGTCGGGGGACGTCTGTATCTGCCGCGCCTGTTCGGTCAGGCAGCGCGCACCAAATCGCCAGAGCTGTTTCTCGCGGCAAGCCTGCTGGTGGTGATCGTCGCCAGCATGGCCACCACAGCGGTCGGCCTCTCGCCGATCGTCGGCGCATTGTTGGCAGGCCTGCTGATCGCCGAGACCGAGTATCATAGCGAAGTCGAAGTGATCACCGCGCCCTTCAAGGGGCTCGCACTCGGCGTGTTCCTGATCACCGTCGGCATGCGGCTCGACCTGCGCATGGTGATGAACGACTGGGCGCTGCTTCTTGCCGCGATCCTCGGGGTCATGGCGGTCAAAGTGCTGGTGACGATCGTGCTGCTCAAGCTTTCGGGCGCTCGCACGGGTACCGCGGCGGAGGCCGGCGTACTGATGGCCAGCCCTTCGGAGACGACGCTGATCGTGCTCGGGGTCGCCGCGACCGCCGGGCTGATCCAGCCATCGACCGCAACCTTCTGGACCACCGTCACCGCCATCGGCCTGACGATCACGCCGCTGCTGGCCAAGGCGGGAAGCTTCGCATCGCGCAAGCTGGAGGAGCGCGATCTGGATGAACACGTCGCCGCCAACCCCGAAATCACGCCCGGCGGCACCGTCATCATCGGCTTCGGCCGCGTCGGTCGTACCGTTGCCGATATGCTCAAGGTCCACGGCAAGCCCTATATCGCGGTGGACGCGGATATCGACGGCGTCGCCCAGGCCCGTCGCGAGGGCTATACGGTGATGTTCGGCGACGTTTCGCGCAGCGAACTGGTCGACCGGCTCAACCTCGGCCATGCCGACGCGCTGATCCTGACGATGGACGATCCGGTGCTCACGGTCAGGCTTACTCGCCGTGTACGCAGCTGGGTGCCGACGATTCCGATCATCGCCCGCGCGCGCGATACCGCGCACGCCGCCGAGCTCTACAAGGCAGGCGCAACCGACGCAGTGCCCGAAACGCTCGAAAGCTCGCTCCAGCTCTCAGAAGCGGTCCTTGTCGATCTTGGCGTCGCCGTCGGTCCGGTCATCGCCTCCATTCACGAAAAGCGCGACGAGATGCGCAAGACGATCAAGGAAGCCGCCAATCTCGAACGCGAACCTCGTCTGCGCCGCGTAAGGAAGAAGGAAGCGGAGGCCTAAGCCATCCGCCCCCGTACCACGCGTTCCAGCACTGCGAGCGGCATCGCGCCCTTGCGCAGCACCTCGTGGAACTGGCGCGGATCCCAGTTCGCACCGGCCTTCGCCTTCGCCTCGTCGCGCAGCTTGACCCACACGGTGTGTCCGATCTTGTAGCTGCAGGCCTGGCCTGGCCAGACGGTGTAGCGGTCGATCTCACCCTGGCTGCGGCCGCGCGCGATGCCGGTGGTCGCGATGAAATAATCGGTCGCCTTCTCGCGGCTCCAGCGCTTGGCGTGCATGCCGCTGTCGACGACGAGCCGCGTTGCGCGGAACAGCAGCGACTGGAGATAGCCGACCTGCCCCAACGGGTCGTTCTCGAACATCCCCATCTCGTCCGCCAGCTGCTCGGTATAGAGCGCCCAGCCCTCGCTATACCCGCTGAACCCGCCGCGGCGGCGGATGAGCGGGATGTCCGGAGACTCGAGTGCCAGCATGACCTGAAGATGGTGCCCCGGCACCGCTTCATGATGCGTCAGCGTGGCCAGGCCGAACTTCGGCCGGTCGAACGTATCGCGCAGGTTGATGTAATAGATGCCCGGCCGTGAACCATCGAGCGTCGCGGCCTGATAATAGCCGCCCGGCGCACCCGCCTGGATCGCCGGGGGCACGCGGCGAACCTCGACTGGCGCCTTGGGCAACGTGGCGAACTGCTCCGGCAGTCGCGGCTCCATGGCGCGGATCTGCTTGTTGAGCTCGGCGAGCAGCGCGGCGCGGCCTTCGTCGGTGTTGGGAAACAGCTGATCGGGCCGCTCGTTGAGCGTCACCAACCGCGCACCCACGGTTCCTTCGCTCATGCCCTGCGACTTCAGGATCGTGTCGATCCGCGCGCTGATCTCGGCAACCTGCTCGAGGCCCAGCTTGTGGATCTCGTCGCCCGTCATGCGCACGGTGGTCGCGGCCTCGGCAGCCGAGGCATAATAGGCCTCGCCGTCCGGCAGCCGCCACACGCCCGCATCGTGGACCGCCTTGCTGCGCAGTTCGGTGACCAGCGCGCGTTGGCGGTCGAGCGCGGGGAAGATCTTCTCAGCAACGATCCTGGCGGCCTCGGCCGCACGTTCGGGCGGCAGGTTCGCGCCCTTGAGCTTGGCCGCATAGCCCGTGACCAGTCCGGTCTCGGCCGCCGGCTTCTCGCGCAACGCCGTGAACTGCTTGAGCGCGGTATCGAGGATATAGTCGGGCGCGAACACGCCGCGCGCTGCATCGGAACGCTGACGTGCGGTTTCCTGATCGATCACGTTCGCGAACGCGCCAAGCCGCGCCAGATAGGCATCGGCATCGACCGCGTCCTTCACGCGATGCTGGGTATCGAGGAAGTCGGGCACCTCGCGATAGGCGCCGCTCAACTGGCTCAGCCGGAACGGGACGAAGCGTCCGCCGCTTTCGCCGTAGGTGAACTGCTCGCGCCCGGCGATGCTGCGTTCGAGCTGATAGCTGAGCACGTCCTGGTCGAGCCGGGCATCCTCACCCAGCGTCGCGGGTGCGAAGCCGCGCACGGCCGCCAGCTCGCGCTTGGAGCGAGCAAGTGCACGCGCGTCGTCCGTCGGCGACCTGCCCGAAAGCTGCGACTTGAGCGCAGCGTTCTTGCCCGTATCCAACCCGAGCGAAGTGGCGCCCTCCGGACTTTCCGCCAGCCGATCCTCGAAGATCTTGTCGAGCAGCGCCCGGAACTTTCCGTCCTGGGCTCCGCCAGCGGGTTTTCCCTGCTGTGCGGCGACGGGCAGTGCGGAGACCAGCGCCGCAGCGCCAGCCGAACCCATGAACGAACGGCGGCGCATCGGCATCTGGCTTTCTACTCCCTTGGATCAGTTGTTGAGTGCAGGCACCTGACGGACGCACGCTGCCAGTGCAGCATTCGTCGCGCCATCCTGCGCACGCAGTCGCGATTCGGCCGCGGCGCCATCACGCGCCACTTCCGCCTCGACGGCCTTGGCAGTCTTGCCCGCACTGCGGCCGGCGTCGGAGGCTGCCATGCCCCAGAAGATCGTATGGTCGAACAGCGCCGATTCCTGCGGCGTACCCTTGCCGATCTTGGCAGCGGCGTTGGTCAGCGCGGCGCAGCGTAGCGCCTCGGGATAAGGCGGCACCTTCCCCTGCGCCGAAACGCCGGGGCTTGCGAACAGGACCGCAGCGGCAGCGGCGGTCAGGAAAACACGGTCAGGCAGCTTCTTTCTCCTCGGCAAGCGCCCCCTTCACGGCCTCGATCGCGGCCGGGCCGTTCTCGCCCTCCGGTCCGCCACCCTGCGCCATATCCGGGCGCCCGCCGCCGCCCTGCCCGCCCAGCGCGGCTACACCGCGCTTGACGAGTTCAACTGCGCTCAGGCTTCCGGTCAGGTCGTCGGTGACGCCGACCGCAATCGCTGCACGCCCTTCATTTACCGCGACAAAAGCTACGACACCTGAACCGATCCGGCCTTTCGCCTCGTCCACGGCGCCACGCAGCGCCTTGGGATCGAGGCCATCGAGGATCTGGCCGACGAAGTTCACTCCGCCGATCTGCTCCGGTCCCGCGGGCGCCGCGGCCCCGCCGCCGCCCAGCGCCAGTGCCTTCTTCGCCTCTGCAAGTTCCTTCTCCAGCTTGCGCCGTTCCTCGACCAGCGAGGCGATGCGTGCGGGGACTTCGTCGGGCGAGGTCTTGAGGGTTGCGGCGACCTCACGCAGCTTGGCATCGCGATCCGCCAGCCACAGCCGTGCTGCTTCGCCCGTCAGCGCCTCGATGCGCCGAACGCCGCTCGAAACTGCGCTCTCGCTGACGATCTTCAAGATCGCGATGTCGCCGGTGGCGCGCACATGGGTGCCACCGCACAGCTCGACCGAGTAGCGCTTGTCCCGAGAATCCGTTGCGCCGCGACCCATCGAGAGCACGCGCACTTCGTCGCCATATTTCTCGCCGAACAGCGCCAGCGCACCCGCGGCGACCGCATCATCCGGGGTCATCAGCCGCGTGCTGACCGCCTCGTTCGCGCGAATCTCTGCGTTCACCTCGGCTTCGATATCGGCAATCTCCTGCGCGGTGAGCGCAGAGGGGTGCGAGAAATCGAAGCGCAGGCGATCGGGCGCCACCAGGCTGCCCTTCTGCGTCACATGCCCACCCAACCGGTTGCGCAGTGCCGCATGCAGCAAGTGCGTCGCCGAATGGTTGGCGCGGATCGCATCGCGACGCGCGACGTCGATCGCAAGCTTCACCGTATCGCCGACCGCGATCTCGCCGGTCTCGACGACGGCGTGGTGGGCGTGCAGGCGGCCAAGCGGCTTGCTCGTGTCGTTCACCACTGCGCGCGCCGTATCGCTCGCGATTACGCCGGCGTCGCCCATCTGGCCGCCGCTCTCGCCGTAAAAGGGGGTCTGGTTGGTGAGGATGAAAACCTCGTCGCCCTGCCCGGCCTTCTCCACCCGCGCGCCGTCCTTGAGCAGCGCCACGACCTCGCCTTCGCCATCGGTGGCGGTGTAGCCCGTGAACTCGGTGCCGCCGAGCGCTTCGGCGATGTCGAACCAGACATCGTCGGAGGCCTTGGCGCCGGATCCCTTCCATGCCGCACGTGCCGCAGCCTTCTGCTGCGCCATCGCAGTATCGAACCCGTCGCGGTCCACGCTCATGCCCTGCGGGCGCAGCGCATCCTCGGTCAGGTCATAGGGGAAGCCATAGGTGTCGTAGAGCTTGAACGCGGTCTCGCCGGGCAGCGTGTCGCCCTCGCCCATCCCCGCGGTCGCCTCGTCGAGCAGCTTGAGGCCGTTCGCCAGCGTCTGGCGGAAACGGGTCTCCTCCTGCAGCAGCGTCGCTTCGATCAGCGGCTGCGCACGCACCAGTTCGGGATAGGCGCCGCCCATCTCCGCGACCAGCGACGGCACCATGCGGTACATCAGCGGATCCCTGGCGCCCAGGATGTGCGCATGGCGCATCGCGCGGCGCATGATGCGGCGAAGCACATAGCCGCGGCCCTCGTTCGCGGGGAGCACGCCGTCGGCGACAAGGAAACCGGCCGAGCGCAGATGATCGGCGATCACGCGGTGGCTCGCCTGATGCTCGCCCGTGGTCGACGCGCCGGTCAGCGCGCCGCTCTCGGCGATCAGCGCCTTGAACGTGTCGGTATCGTAATTGTCGTGGACGCCCTGCAGCACCGCTGCGACGCGCTCCAGTCCCATGCCGGTGTCGATGCTGGGCTTGGGCAGCTCGCTGACGATCTCGTCATTCTCCTGCAGATACTGCATGAAGACGAGGTTCCAGATCTCGACGAAGCGATCGCCATCCTCTTCCGGGCTCCCCGGAGGGCCGCCCCAGATATGGTCGCCATGGTCGTAGAAGATTTCCGAGCACGGTCCGCACGGACCGTCCGATCCCATCGCCCAGAAATTATCCTTGGTCGCGATGCGGATGATCCGCTCTTCCGGCAGGCCCGCGATCTTGCGCCACAGGTCGAACGCCTGATCGTCGGTGTGATAGACGGTCGCGGTCAGCTTGTCCGGCGACAGACCCCATTCCCGGGTCAGCAGCGTCCACGCATGCGTGATCGCCTGTTCCTTGAAATAGTCGCCGAACGAGAAGTTGCCGAGCATCTCGAAGAAAGTGTGGTGGCGCGCGGTATAGCCGACATTGTCGAGATCGTTGTGCTTGCCGCCCGCGCGGACGCACTTCTGGCTGCTCGTCGCGGTCGAATAGGGCCGCGTTTCAAGACCCGTGAACACGTTCTTGAACGGAACCATCCCGGCATTGACGAACATCAGCGTCGGGTCGTTATGCGGTACCAGCGGCGCCGAAGGTACGCGCGCGTGCCCCTGGCCTTCGAAATAGTCGAGGAAGCTGCGGCGAATATCGTTGGTCGAAGTCATCGCGCCGACTTAGGGGCGCGCGCGCGTTCGCTCAAGCGAAACGGTTCGATCACGGCGATTGGGACAGCTGCTCCAGCGCGGCGGCACCACGCGGGCTGATCCGGTAGCCGGTTTCGAGCGAGATCGTCAGGCCGCGATTCTTGAGTTCCCGCACCCGCGCCTTGAACCGGTCGCGCGGCATGTCCAGCGATTCTGCAAGATCGGCCGCGCGGACTTCGGGCGCCCCCTCGATGACCCTTAGGATCGGTGGCGCCCAGTCGATCCGCCGGAGCCAGGTCAGTATAGCCGGGTCGACTTCGGTGTCTTCGCGCAGCGTTTCCCTGGGGTCGCTATCGATTCCGGCCAATTCGATGCGGTACAGGTCGCCGGCCCGGCTGTTCAATTCTCGCAACAGCGCCTCGCGGTCCGCATAGCCCGCCGCGGTCGCGTCCCCAGTGTCGATTGCCTCCAGCTCAACGCGCTCGACCTGCCCGAACCGCACAATGCCAAAGGCTGTGCGCTGGGTGCCTCCGGTCACCGCCGCCGCGCGGTGCCACCTGCGAAACGCGAGGGTGATGGTTCCGCTGGCGATCCGTTCCAGCGTTTCGCGGCGAAACAGCATGGGCCACCTCCATTGGGTCGCAAGACCCGGTTGACGTTAGCTTGCCGGCTCGGCCGGATCGAATTGGGGTTCTGTCCCTTCTTCTCCGTCACCCCGGCCTCGTGCCGGGGGCCACTCCACCTCTCCGGCGGCACCAGAGCCTCTTGCCCAGTCCTCGCCTCCCGGTGGACCCCGGCACAGGGCCGGGGTGACGATTGAAAGATATCTGGAAGCAAAGCCCGAGGAACATAACTCGATCTCCCGGCGGCAGACGATTGCAATGTTGGATTTGCTCTGCTTGCCTTGGCCCGCGGCCGTCATGGGCGCCGCTCTTTGAACTGTCGAGCTCCTCTCCCCGCGCTGGCGCGTAATTGTCGCGTCGGTGTAGCGTAAGTGTCGCGTCACCGCCGCTTTACCGGTGCGTCGCCGAAGCGTCGATGCTGCCTTACCGGCGCTTTGCAGGCGCGCGGATGTCCTGCGCCCCTCCGCGGCGCCCGGAAAACCCGCGATTTGTGTCAACTGTGTCAACCGCCTGTCACGGCGCCGCCTCAGCCGATCGGGTCCTCGATCGATCTCGGTGGTTCGCTAAACCACTTCGGCCCCGTCTTGGTCATATGGAAGCAGTCCTCCAGCCGCACGCCGAACTTGCCGGGCAGATAGATGCCCGGTTCGTTCGAGAAGCACATGCCGGCGGCAAGCTTCACCGTCTCGCCGCGAACCAGGTTGATCGGTTCGTGCCCGTCCATGCCGATTCCATGCCCCGTGCGGTGCGACAGGCCCGGCAGCTTATAGTCCGGCCCATAGCCAAGCGACGTGTAATAGCGCCGAACGGCGTCATCCACCGCGCCAGCAGAAGTCCCGATCTGCGCGGCGGCAAAGGCAATTTCCTGTCCGCGGCGCATCTCGCCCCACACCTTGCGCTGCTCGGCCGTCGCTTCGCCGTGAGCGAACGTGCGCGATATGTCGCTCTCATAGCCATGAACGCGCGCGCCGCAGTCCATCAGCACCACCTCGCCCTTCACCACCCTTTGCGGCTTGCCGGTGCCGTGGGGATAGGCCGACGCCTCACCCAGCAGGATCAGGTTGAACGCGACCTCGCCGCCCAGTGCGCGGGTCGCGGCGCTCATCAGCGCGGCGATATCCTGCGGCGTCATCCCGGCTTCGATCTGCGGATGCGTCCAGCGATAGGCGGCCATGGTCACGTCCGCGGCCTTCTGCATCAGCGCGATCTCGGCCGGAGTCTTGATCATCCGGCACCCGCGCACGACCGAGTTGGCGGACACGATCAGCCGCGCATCGCCGATCGCCTGCGCCAGGCCTGTCACCGCGAAATGACGTACCGTCTCCTCGATCCCGATCCGATGGTTCTGCAATCCGCGCTCGCGCAACCAGCCCGCAATCACCGCGAACGGGCTCTCATGCTCCTGCCACACGCGCACCTGCGCGGGCACGCCCAGCGATTCGCGGACGGACGGTTCCTCGAAAAAGGGCGTGACGATCATCGGCTCGCCTTCGACGGGGATCACCGCCGCGGTCAGCCGCTCGCTGCGGCCCCAGCGCACGCCGGTGAAATAGAGCAGGCTCGAACCGGGCTCGATCAGCACGGCGCCGATCCCGTGGGCCTTCATCAGCGTCTGCGCCCGTACCAGTCGCGAACGGCGCTCTTCCGGGCCGATCGGCACCGCATCGGCGGTGATGTTCTTCAGCTGGGAGATATCGGGTTCAGCCGCGCGCAGCATGCCTGCGTGGGCGGCAAGGGGAACGGCGGCAGCCGCCGTGAGCAGCGATCGGCGAGAGAACATCATGTCCCGGTCGATACGGCTCTTGACCCGCGCGCCGCAATCCCCTGTCTAGGCGCCGCAACGAGGGGAGCCCAATGGCCAAGAAACTGACGACATATATCCTGATCGCGCTGGTATTGGGCGCGATCGTGGGCCTGGGGCTCCATTACGGCGTTCATCACACTTACGGCGCCGATTCGGCGGGTGCCGAGGGGCAGCTCAAGAAGCTCGCCGACTATTTCTCGATCATCACCGCGATCTTCCTGAACCTCATCAAGATGATCATCGCGCCGCTGGTCTTCGCCACCCTGGTCGCCGGCATCGCGCATATGGGCGATACCGCAGCGCTGGGCCGGGTCGGCGGCCGCGCGGTCGCGTGGTTCATCTGCGCCAGCCTCGTCTCGCTCACGCTCGGTCTGATCCTCGTCAACCTCTTCCAGCCCGGCGTCGGCCTGAACTTCCCGCTGCCCCCGGTGGACGCTACCAGCGGCGTCGACAAAGTTGCCTTCAACCTCAAGGACTTCTTCACCCACGTCTTCCCGAAATCGGGAATCGAGGCGATGGCGAAGAACGAGATCCTTCAGATCGTCGTCTTCTCGCTGTTCATCGGCGTCGCGATCACCGCGGTCGGCGAAAAGGCCAAGCCGCTGGTCAGCGCCGTCGAGGCGCTGGTCCATGTGATGCTTCAGGTGACCAACTACGTCATGCGCTTTGCCCCGGTCGCGGTGTTCGCAGCGGTGGCTGCGACGCTGGCGGAACGCGGCCCGGCAATCATCGGCAACCTCGCCTACTTCATGGGCACCTTCTATCTCGGCATGCTGATCCTGTGGGCGCTGTTGATCGGCGTCTGCTACCTGATCGTCGGCAAGCGCACCACGCTGCTGGTCCGCTACATCCGCGATCCGCTGCTCCTCGCCTTCTCGACCGCCTCGTCCGAAGCGGCCTATCCGCGCACACTGGAGGCGCTCGACCGCTTCGGCGTGCCGCCGCGCATCGCCAGCTTCGTGCTGCCGCTGGGCTACAGCTTCAACCTCGACGGCTCGATGATCTACATGACTTTCGCGACGATCTTCATCGCGCAGGCCTATGGCATCGACCTGACCCTGGGGCAGGAAATCACGATGCTGCTGGTGCTGATGGTCACCAGCAAGGGCATCGCGGGTGTACCGCGCGCCAGCCTGGTCGTCATCGCCGCCACGCTGGGCTTCTTCGACATTCCGGAGGCGGGGCTCTTGCTCATCCTCGGCATCGACCATTTCCTCGACATGGGCCGCTCGGCAACCAACGTCGTCGGCAACGCGGTGGCAAGCGCCGTCGTCGCGAAGTGGGAGGGCGGACGCCTCGATCCGATCGAGCCCGCCGATGTCGAGCCGCCGCACGCCCCGACGGGCGGCGGGCCGGCGGAGGATGTGCAGAGCTTCAGCGAGGTCGGCGAACACCCACCGCGGCATCAGGCATAGGCATAGGGTCCGCCTGCGGTGAGCGCGGCCTGGAAGGCAGGCCGCGCATGGACCTTCGCCAGCCACGCGATCGTCGCCGGGCGTGAGGCATCCAGCCCCGCCCGGCTCCGCGCCGCTTCAAGCGGAAAGCTCATCATCACGTCCGCCGCGGAGAAATCGTCGCCCGCGAACCAGTCATGCTCGGCCAGATGCGTCTCGACATAATCGAGGTGCACGTCGATCATCGGCTGGATCTTCTTCTGTGCGGTCTTGCCGAGCAGCGGCACACGGCCGAGCACCAGCTTGACCAGCAGCGGCGGCATCAACGAGCCCTCGGCATAGTGCAGGAAGTGCCGGTACAGCAGCACCGCTTCGCGATGCGCCGGCGGGCCGAGCTTTCCATCCGCCTTCTCGACCAGATACTCGATGATCGCGCCGGTCTCGGCGATCGTCCGGCCCAGTCCGCCATCCGCCGTATCATCCACGATCACCGGCGATTTGCCGAGCGGATGGATGGCGCGGAGTTCGGGCGGCGCCAGCATCGTCGTCTTGTTCCGTTCGTAGCGCTTGATCGCATAGGGCAGCCCGAGTTCCTCGAGCAGCCACAACACGCGCTGCGATCGCGAATTCTCCAGATGGTGGACGGTGATCATCGGCCGGTCTTCCTCGCTGACTTCCGCAGAGTCTGCGACGTCACCGGCCCGATGGCCAGCGGCAAATCACGATCTCAGGAGCCCGCCACCGGATCGATCGCGATCAGTTCGACGGTGAACAGGAGCGTTGCACGGCCCGGGATCGGCCCTCTTCCATCCGGCCCGTAGGCAAGGTCCTGGGGAATGGCGAATTCGAACTTGTCGCCGATGCCCATCAACTGGACCCCCTCCTGCCATCCACGGATGACGCGGTTGAGCGGAAAGGTCGCGGGCGTGCCGCGCTTGATCGAGCTGTCGAACTCCGCGCCGTCGCTGAAGGTGCCGGCATAGTGCACCGTCACGCGATCGACCGGGCCGGGGTGCTTGCCGCTGCCGTCACCGGCGATGCGACGCCACCGCAATCCGCTCGCGGTAACCTGCCAGCCATTGCCGCCATGTCGCTCGGCGAGCGCAAGCATCTGCCGGTTCTGCCAGGCAACGTCCTGTGAGAGATCCGGCTGGGAAGCATCCTGGCCCGCCGCAGCGCCCGAGGTAATCGCGCAGCCCAAAGCCACCAGAAACGCTTTCGATATCCCCCGCATCAATTCCGCTCTCCCCTTTTTCACGAGCCATTTGCCCGCATAGCTATCCGATCGCCATGCCGTTCCCAAGCCGAAAGGCCCGGCGCGTGGGGCGCCGGACCTTCCGATGGGAACCAGTCCCGTGACCGCCGCCGCTCATCGCGATACGGCGCGGCCCAATCCTGTCTCTGTGAGCTGCTCGCCTCAAAGATGGCGAACATCGCCCACAGCGCGCCTCGTCAAACCTCGCCGTCGTCGTCCTCGGCATCCGGCCCGGTCATCATCTCTTCGGCGACCTTCTCGGTGCGGTTGCGGATCGCGGTTTCGATCCGGGCGCAGACATCGGGGTTCTCCTTGAGGAAGGTCTTGGAGTTCTCACGCCCCTGGCCGATGCGGATGCTGTCATAGCTGAACCAGGCGCCCGCCTTCTCGACGAGGCCAGCCTTGACGCCAAGGTCGAGGATCTCGCCGATCTTCGAGATGCCCTCGCCATACATGATGTCGAATTCGACCTGCTTGAACGGCGGGGCCACCTTGTTCTTCACTACCTTCACGCGGGTCGCGTTGCCGATGATGTCGTCGCGATCCTTGATCTGGCCGGTGCGGCGGATATCGAGGCGGACCGAAGCGTAGAACTTCAGCGCGTTGCCACCGGTCGTGGTCTCCGGATTGCCGTACATCACGCCAATCTTCATGCGCAGCTGGTTGATGAAGATCACCATGCAGCGCGAGCGGCTGATCGAACCGGTGAGCTTGCGCAGCGACTGCGACATCAGGCGCGCCTGCAGGCCGACATGGCTATCGCCCATCTCGCCTTCGATTTCGGCGCGGGGAACCAGCGCGGCGACCGAGTCCACCACCAGCACGTCGATCGCGTTCGAGCGGACCAGCGTATCGACGATCTCCAGTGCCTGCTCGCCGGTATCCGGCTGCGAGACGATCAGCTCGTCGATGTTGACGCCCAGCTTCTTGGCATAGACCGGATCGAGCGCGTGCTCGGCATCGACGAACGCTGCAACGCCGCCATTCTTCTGCGCCTCGGCAATCACATGAAGCGCGAGCGTGGTCTTGCCCGAGCTTTCCGGGCCATAGACTTCAATGACGCGGCCGCGCGGGAGGCCGCCGACACCAAGCGCGATGTCGAGCCCGAGCGAGCCGGTCGAGATCGCCTCGACCTGCATCGTCTCCTTCGAGCCGAGCCGCATTGCCGAACCCTTGCCGAACGCGCGGTCGATCTGCGCGAGTGCGGCGTCGAGTGCCTTCTGTTTATCCGAAGAAATCGCCATGTTTCCGTCGATCACCTTGAGGGAAGCTGCCATCCGAAGTCTCCGTCGCTAGAGGCTTTACGCCCTGCCTTCAACAGGCCTGTCATCACATTGTTGACGGTTGCGTATAG